>Ga0265324_10002132_pt1 | contig 10404 bp, 8 predicted proteins | sample 41419metaG_FD_198634 | JGI IMG/M metagenome (GOLD analysis project Ga0265324, IMG submission 198634) | Rhizosphere microbial communities from Carex aquatilis grown in University of Washington, Seatle, WA, United States - 4-14-19 metaG | ecosystem: Host-associated > Plants > Roots > Rhizosphere >... | reverse complement strand
TTTGACCACCAGCCCCGTGTCGAGCTTGTAGTCCTTGCTCAGCACCCGGCCCGAGACGGCGCTCTTCATCTGCATGGAGTACTTCTCCTTCACGATGAGGCTGCCCGGCTCGGCGTCCTTAGCTTCTCCGCTGATCACGGTCTCCACCTTGGCCACGGGCCTCGTGTAGCGGAGTACACCCCACCCAATTGCCGCCAGGACAGCGACGACGGCGAGCAGTTTGAGCCAGAATGGAAACCCGGATTTTTTAGCGGACATAGCGTGGGGCAATGTTGGCAATCGCCGGGTCTATCCCGGCAAGAGAGACGAATTCGGTCCAGCGGCTGAGGAAATCAGTCCGCGCAAAGGCCATGTTATACTGCGTGGCGTTCAAGTTGACGATCCCGGCGTCGATCGTGGCCTGCGACGCGTAGCCCAGGTTCTTGTCGTCCCCGAGGCGCTTCACCTCCGCGGCAATGAGGGCGTTGTGGACCTCGGCAAGCCCCATCGCGCGTTGGGAGAACCCGACCTGCTTGCGCAGGTCCGAGATCGAGTCGATCGTCGAGTCGATGTAGGTCTGCCGGGCGCGCTCATAGGACCGCTTGCTGGCGAGCGCCGAAAGCTTGGAGCCGCGCGTCGCGAACCCGTCAAAGATGGTCCAGTTGGCCCCGAGGCTCAGGCTCTCCGCGCGCACGCCGACCTGGGTGATGTAGGTCGAGGAGAACGAGGTCTGGTTGGAGTAGCTGAAGGCCGCCGCGGCGTTGAGCTTCGGGAGAAGCCTCGTCTTGGCGATCGAGTAGGTCTTGTCCTGCTGCTCAAGCAGCATCTTGTAGACCTCGTTCTGGAAGGTGCTTGCGATCCCCGATCCCACAAATCCGGCCAGGACCGTGTCGGCCAGCCCAGCCGAGAATTCCGGATGGGGAAGCTCGATCGGGATCGCATCCTCGCTGATGGAGTCGGTGCCGATGAGGCGGGTAAAAAGGCGCTTCCCGTAACCGTAGTCCTCGTCCGCCCTGTCCGCCGCCAGCTTCGACTCCTCAAGCGCAAGCCGGTAACCCTGCACGTCCGCCTCGGAAACCGAGCCCGCCTCCAGCCGGGCCTGCTGCGTTGCAAGAGCGTCCTCCGCGATCTTCTGGTTGAAGCGGGCGTTGCGGAGCACGATCTTCTTGCCTATCAGACCCATGTACTGCTCCCGGATCGTGACCGCCAGCTGCCGGTAGGCCTCCGCGAACTGTTTCTCGGCGATCTTGAGCCCGAGGTTTCCGATCTGGGCCTGGTTCTTGTAGGCGCCCCATTCGAACACGGCCTGGCTGACGCTCGCATTGTAGGTCAGGCCACTTGCCCTACTGCTTGGAGCACCCGAAATGGATTCGGTCGTCATCTGGTAGCTCGAGCCCAAACCTACCTGCGGCCAGAGCGCCGCGGCATTCAGGTACCTGCCGGCCTCGGCCTGCGCCAGATTGATCTGAGAGGTGATCGTGGTCGGCGACTGCTCGACCGCCTGCCTGAGGAGCGGCTTTAGGGCCGGGAGGTAGTCCTCCGGCAGTGTTCCGTCGATGGGAGGCGCCTCGGCCCGGAGAGATGCGATCGCAAGCAATACGAGTGGCAGGGATTTGAGCAGTCTCATTCGCGGCGTCAAAGTGGTTGTTCAGACCGCTGGATTTTGCTCATGATGGCAATCACAAATCCCGACGGTGCGGCGGAGTTTTCTTGAGCCTTGGGGGACATCTAAGACACTCTGCACGTTCCTTTTAATTGAATTCATGAATGCGGGAGAATCGCTGCCGGTTGTGCAGCACGACGTCGAGATCCAAGACAATCGACAGTCGTGGCAGCAAAAGCCGCTATTGCGGACTGTATACCGCCGATTTCATGAGCTAATATCCTCCCGGTTGGACCGTTCCGTGCCCGGCCTCATCGTTGAACTGGGCTCCGGCATGGGATCAATCAAGGAGGTCATCCCCGAGTGCGTGACGACCGACCTGTTCCCGAACCCGTGGCTGGACCGCCAGGAGAACGCCTACAGCCTTAGCTTTGCCGATGGGAGCGTATCAAACCTCATCCTTTTTGATGTTTGGCACCACTTGAGGTATCCGGGCACCGCCCTGGCCGAGTTCAAGCGGGTCCTTGCCCCTGGAGGACGGGTCATCGTGTTCGACCCGGCGATCAGTTGGACCGGCAGGCTAGTCTACGGGCTTTTCCATCACGAGCCCATAGGTATGAGCCTTCCCCTTACCTGGGATGCCCCTGCGGGTTTCAAGCCAGGCGATGCCGACTATTTCGCGGCCCAGGGCGCAGCGACACGGATCTTCTGGAGGAGGGAGGATCCCGCCCGACTCCGAGATTGGGAGGTCGTTGAAGTTCGTCCCCTCCCCTCATTTGAGTACTTTGCGACAGGAGGTTTCTCAGGGCCGCAGCTGGGAGGCGTCGCACTATTTAAGCTGTGGCGCGGGCTCGACCAACTTTGCGCCCCGTTGCCGAAGCTTTTTGCCGCTCGCCTTCTTGTCGTTCTAAAGAAGAGCTAAAGCACACGTCCATGCCGCGATCCGTAACAGAGATTGACGCCGAGCACCTTCAGGCGATGCGAACGTGGTACGATGGAAGGCTCGAGGAGCCCACATGGGCCTCGAGGGCCTATCACGGGATGCTGGCACATTATTACGGCCTCCTTGTACCCCCGGAGGCCTCGGTCCTCGATATTGGATGCGGCTCGGGCACTCTGCTTGGTAAGCTCCGGGCCAAACGGAAGGTGGGAATCGATTTGTCGGCGACACAGATCGAATTGGCCAAGGCACGAGTTCCGGATGCTGAATTCCACGTTCAGGCCGCCGAGGCGCTGGAATTGGGTGAACGCTTCGACTACATCCTAATTTCCGACACCCTCAACTTTGCGGCGGATGTGCAGCGAGTGATGGAACGTCTTCATAGCGTGTCCCATCCCGGGACGAGGCTCATCGTCAATTATCCTTCGGCTCTTTGGAGACCGATCTTTGCCCTCGCGCGGGCCTTCGGCCTCAAGGCGGAGGACCCCCAAAGCAACTGGCTTTCGACTTCCGATGTAAGCGGGATTATGGAGCTTGCCGACTGGAGGATGCTCGTGACGCAGCCCCGGATTCTCAGTCCGGTCGAGGCGTTAGGATTCGGGGGCTTCGTCAATCGATGGATTGCCCCGCTCGTGCCGTGGTCTTGCGTCACGGTGTTTTCCATCGCCCGACCCGTCCGACAAAGGGAGACGGGGCCCCTAACGGTATCGGTCGTGATACCTGCCCGAAATGAGGCTGGAAACATCGAGGCGGCCGTCCGGCGGACTCCCGACATGGGGTCAGGGACCGAGCTGATATTCGTGGAGGGCCATTCAACCGACAATACATGGGACGAGATCCAGCGCGTCGCTCGCGAGTTCCCCGACAAGCGGATCAAGATCCTCCAACAAACCGGCAAGGGCAAAGGGGATGCCGTGCGCGCCGGATTCGCGGCTGCGGAGGGCGATCTGTTCATGATCCTCGACGCGGACCTCACGGTTCCGCCGGAGGAAATGACCAAGTTTTACGACGCCGTCGTCTCGGGCCGTACCGAATTCGCGAACGGGTCGCGCTTGGTCTACCCGATGGAAAAGGCGGCAATGCGCTTCCTCAACATGTGCGCCAACAAGACATTTGGAATCCTCTTCACCTGGATCTTGGGCCAACCGCTCAAGGACACGCTCTGTGGCACCAAGGTGTTACGCCGCGCAGATTATGAGCGGATCGTCGCGAATCGTGCCTACTTCGGAGCCTTCGACCCATTCGGGGATTTCGACCTACTATTCGGGGCAGCCCACTTGAACATGAAGATCCTCGATGTTCCCGTGCGCTATAGGGACCGGACGTATGGCTCGACAAACATCCACCGCTGGAGCCACGGATGGCTGCTACTGCGCATGGTGCTTTTTGCAGCACGAAAGCTCAAGTTCGTCTAAGACGGCCTTTTCACGAGTTCCAATCTCCACACCATGACATTAGTGGGCCTCGGCCGACCCTCCACACTCGAATCGCTAAACCACGCCCGAATCTGGCGGCGCAGGGTCAGGATCGGCCAGGATTCATTTCGTGCCACTTCATTTGATCGCCTGGCCTACCTCGGCGTGCGGAAATATTTATTCAGGAAGGAGGCCGAGACCGTATTTTTTCAAGAGTGCATCCTGCCGGGCATGCATGTCGTCGATGGCGGTGCCAATCTCGGGATCTATTCCCATATCTTCGGCAGGGCCGTCGGGCCGTCGGGCAGGGTCTCCGCGTTCGAGCCGGACATTGAACTCTTTGCAGCACTCTCGGAAAACCTCGATGCGAACGGACTCTCGCACGTACAGCCCCAATGCATGGCCCTGGGCGCCGAGCGAGGCACGGCCTCGCTATACCGTGGATCGCACAATTCCGGCGAGACCCACCTCACATTTCTCAAACCCAATGGTCGCTCGATCGTGCCGACACCGGTCACGACTTTGGACGATTTCCTGGCCGGCGCTCCAGTCGACTTCATCAAATTGGATATACAAGGATGGGAGCTTCACGCCCTAAGAGGAATGACCCGCACCCTAAGCTCGAACCCGAGATTACAGCTCTACATTGAGCTCTCTCCCTATTGCCTAGCCAAGGCCGGCTGCTCCCCTCAGGACCTCATTGCGTTCTTGGCGAGTTTCGGCTTCGACGTTAGATTTCAACCCCAACGAGAAACACCCAGCGAACAGGAATTCACACGCCTTAGGATGAGGAAATTCTGGTTTACGGAGATTTATGCCCGAAGGCCATAGAGACAGCCATGAACGGGGACACGACATCGATGCGCAGTTGTGCCGACCGGAAACTCGCATAAGACGCTAAGCATGTCCTTCAAATCTTAAAGACAGCACTCCGATGGCAAAATCAAAGACTCCTCTGCGAATTGGCGTGATTGGTTTTGGCCAATGGGGCCCGAACCATGTTCGCAATTTTAGTCAAATGGACGGGTGCATAGTGACCCGCATCTGCGACCGCACCCCTTCCCGGTTGGCGGCTGCGCGCAAGCAATTCACCAGTGTTGAGACGACGCGCGACGCGAAATTTGTAATCGCCTCAGCCGAGGTCGATGCAGTGGTAATTGCCACACCTGTCCAGTCGCATTTTCACCTTGCTCGGGCGGCTTTAAGGGCCGGTAAACACGTGCTTTGCGAGAAACCGCTCGCCCTTGGTTCAGCGGAATCGAGGATCCTTTGTGACCTCGCACAAAAGCACCACCGCGTATTGATGGTGGGGCACGTCTTCCTCTACAACCCTGGGACTCTGCACCTAAAGGACGCTATACGGTCCGGAGAACTCGGCAGGATCTATTACATGGATGCTGTTCGCACAAATCTCGGCCCTGTGCGAAACGACGTTGGTGTGATCTACGATCTCGCAAGTCACGATATCTCTATATTCAATTTCCTACTCGGATCGCGGCCAATAGCTGTGTCCGCCGCAGGGCGCGCGTTTCTTCAGAAGGGCATCGAGGATATCGGTTTCCTGACGCTGACATATCCCAAGGGCGTGATCTGCCATGTCCATACCTCCTGGCTAAATCCCCGTAAGGTTCGGCAATTGACGGTCGTTGGCGACCAGAAGATGGCTGTCTGGGATGATATGAATAACCTCGAGCCGATTCGCTACTATGACAAGGGGGTCGTACCCAAGAGCTACGCGTCATTCGGTGAATTCCATATGATCCTCCGGGATGGGGCGATCACGATCCCAAAGCTTACCTCATTCGAACCTCTCCTGCGCCAAGATCAGGAATTCCTTAACAGTATTCGCAATCGGAGAGCCCCGGCAGCGAATGGTCGATTTGCGGCGGACGTGGTGAGGGTGCTGGAATCAGCCATTGATTCTACACGCCGTGGTGGCCGCACAATTGGGATAAGGTATCGATGAACCCGATACTGCCTTTGTCATGAGTCATGGCATCCACGGGGATTGCTCAGTTGCGCTAAGTGTGGTTGTCCCAGCTTTCAATGAGGAGGTTCAGCTGGAATCCTCAATCCGCTCGCTCCGACACGCACTCGATATCAGCGGGATTGCCGCCGAAATAGTGATAATCAACGATGGCAGCAATGACCGTACTGGTCCGATAGCCGAATCGCTCGCACGGGAATTAACGGAGGTGCGCGCCTTCAATCAGGCAAACCAAGGAATCGGAGGAGCATTCAGGGCCGGGGCCGGCCATGCGACTGGAGAATACCTAATGCTCTGGCCCGCGGACATGCCGGCGACGCCCGAGGACTTATCCCCGTTCGTCGATCGACTCGCGACAGCCGATGTTATAGTCGGATGCAGACGTCAGAGGGTCGGTTACAACCCGCTCATGCGACTCAATGCCTGGCTCTATCCCAAGTTGGTTTGGCTCCTATTTGGACTCCGCCTACGGGACGTTAATTGGATCCATGCATACCGGCGCTCCAAATTCCTCGAGATTCGACTTACCCAGGTCGGCATACCCATGCTTGCGGAGGCACTCGTCCGCTTACGCGATGCCGGGGCAACCTTTGTCGAGGCCGACGTAGTCATGAAACAACGCATTGGCGGAGTTTCATCTGCTTCTCGCATACGGGTTATGTGGCTCACGCTAGCAGGCCTATTTTCCTTTTGGAACGCGAGGCGCAGGGAAACCCGCTAAAACATCTCAAATGGCAACTCCGTCACATCAGCGCGTCCCCTTCCAGGACCTACCCCTTCAAATCAGGAATCTTCGGCCCGAGCTCGACGTCGCCATGCAGGCTGTCCTGGCCCATGGAAAATTTATTCTCGGCCCGGAGGTGGAAGCTTTTGAAAATGAATGGGCGCAGTTTTGTCACGCGCCTCATTCCATTGGCGTAGCGTCCGGGACGGATGCACTCCATTTAACCCTCCGCGCTTTAGAAATCGGACCCGGTGATGAAGTCATTACGGTAGCCAACTCCTTTGTCGCGACGGCACTCGCAATTTCCTTTGCAGGAGCGAAGCCGGTATTCGTCGATTGCCGTTTGGAGGATTACTTGATCGACCCAGAGCAAGTCGCGGCCGCCATAACGCCGCGCACCAAGGCCATCATCCCAGTACACCTTTATGGACAGCCCGCAAATATGGATGCCCTCAAAGCCATTGTTAGGAATAGCGAAATCTTCCTAATCGAGGACGCTGCCCAGGCGCACGGGGCTACGCTAAAGGACGGACGCGTTTGCGGGTCGCTTGGCACCGCCGCCGCGTTTAGTTTCTATCCAGGAAAGAACCTTGGAGCATTTGGGGACGCCGGGGCCGTAACCACCGCAGACCCATCGCTTATCCACAAGATTCACCTTCTTCGAAACCTCGGCTCAGAAGTGAAGTACCGACACGAAGTTAAGGGCTTCAATTCGCGTTTGGATTCGCTCCAAGCCGCAGTCCTTTCCGTCAAGCTCAAGCATCTTGCCGAGTGGAATAACTACCGCAGAATGGTATCAGGATGGTACCGCCACATACTTGCCGACTGCGCTGACCTCGTCATTCCCAATGAGTCGCCGTGGACTGGAGCCCACGCTTACCACCAGTTCGTTGTGCGAGTTATCGAACACGATAGGGACACTGTGGCGGCCGAGCTCGCAGCCTGCGGCATTCAGACGGTCGTGCATTACCCCCTTCCCATTCATCGACAGCCTGCATACGCTGACCTCGGGTTGCGCGCGGGTGCTTTTCCAAACACCGAGACCGCCGCGCGGGGCGTCCTTTCATTGCCGATCTATCCTGAGATCAAACAATCTGATGTAGAATATGTTGCCAAATGCCTGCGCTCAGCGGTCGCTTCTTAAGCGATCCGAGTCTCAGGGCTGGCCTTTGGAAGCCCGGCGCCGCATCAATTTCGGTCTACAAAGCCAGATAGGACCTGCGCGGCAACAAGACTGTATAGCTCAATATACCCCGTCCAACGTCTCGATCCACTGAACGTCACATGGCTCGAAAATTGTCATGTTCGCCCACCCGGCAGGGGAAGAGGCCATTTTGTAACGCCTAAGAGTACCGAACGGAACACCGTCGCTCTTTGTATAGAACATCCACAGATCGCCGCGCACATATAGGCTCCGATCCAACTCTTTCGAGTCCGAAACCTTGAATGCCATTTCCACGCCCGAAAAGTGTGCTCGTAGCCGCGCCCGAACACCCATTCCAAATATATAGTTTCCGGTATAGCCCAGCAAAATTGCCAAGACTATCACGCCGAATGGTAGTGCCCTGAAAGCAGGCCTTTGCAGACTACCATCCGGGCTGGGAGCAAATATTGCGCCTATAATAGCGGCCGGCAGGAATATGCCGTATGTCCCCATTACGCGTACTCCTCCGGGCAATCCAAGCATCGAATGAAACAGAGCCGCGCCCACGTAGCTCAGGACACATAACAACGTTAGGCTACGCTTGGACGCGAGCGAGTGGAGAAGCAGCGCGGCTAGCAACAATTCTATCAGCCAGCCTTTTCCTTCGAGCCTAAGGCCGACCATGGCAGCCCCGATTGCCGCAATGGAGATCCATGTAGCAGCTAGGCGAAGACCTCGGCGACTAGGCCCATTCTCCATCAGCAATGTTGAGCAAACCCAAACCACGATGAGAAACTCAAGAATACCTTTTGAACCCAGATTCGCTCCGTCCCGATCAAATGTCGCGGTCAAGTTATCGAGAACAACACCCCGGCCCGATTTGCTCATGATGAAGGCAAGGTACTTAGAATGCACTTCGGCAGGGGAAGGCTTCTCAGCATGGAAGCGGGTGTCGGAAGCAGGCGTCCAAGAGTGGGCCGGGTCTGTGTACATTGAGTACAACGTCACCTCGCGATTGTCCTGCACCGAATAGCGCTTCTGAATCAGCACATCGACTAGAACAGGTAGAATTAGTAACGAGATAGCTGCCGCTGCGGCGGAATAGCGATGTTGCCTAATCCATCCCGGTAACAGCCATAAAATCAGAAGGATTCCACTCGCAAGCTGAACGCCCCTAATACTGACGGCAATTCCCAACAAAAAGAAGCCGAGCGACACCGGCAGCAATGGATCCCTGTCACTCCGATTCCCAAGATCAATGATCCACACCGCGCCCAACGAGAACGACATTCCCCAAAAATCGACCATCAATGCCGCGGGATTCAACGGATCCAGAAACTGCCTATGGAAGGCCGCTACGAATAGCCAAGAGAACGCGATCAAGAGAATACGGCTATGGTCGACACTGACGACAAAGAATCCGAAAACGAACAGGCTTCCTGCGAAAACGATTGGAATCGCGGGAATCGAATGGGTTACCGCAATTATCGCACTGAAAAAGATTCCCACCGTCGGACGGTAAAGGTTAGTGAGCGGTACACCGCGAATATAGTAGCTGAGCCCTCCGTGTAACCATGGGTCGACGGCGTCCGAATACGGAACGCTGGGGCTCCCAAATCCAGATTTCACGTAAGCAATGGAATGAAGTTCAACGAATGAACTTTGCAGTTCGAGCGCCAACAGTGCTGTGGCTAAAGCGAGGCTTAGAACCCCGATTAGCCGCAACACAAACTGAGATTGTCTAATCCCCTTTAGAGAAATCATTAGAACCTATGTGCGTCTAGCCGATCCATTAGCCAACAATGCGGACATTTGAATCTCCATAATAATACGCAGATTAGCATCGACGAAACGACCATATTAGCACCAGGCAAGAAGGCCAAGTACCGTCCTCCAGCGATAATCACGCTCCCTACGGCCGCAAAGCATTCGCCTTACGTTTTTCGAAAGATGAATTCGTTACATCCCGTGGGAACTCTAGCAGGAAAGAACTTCTGTAACTTGAACCCCAATGGTAGCAGCTGCAGTTCGATCTCAGATCGTGTAGCGTATTCATACGGATAACCGCCGACCCAATCGACGACATCGTGTGAAAAATCCATACCGCGCTCCTGTCGGAATGCTTCACGGCCTCTTACAAGAAACTTAGCGCAAAAGATGAGCGGCAGCAGGAGCAATACAATCGTTCTCCGCAAGAAATGCGGACTGCCCATGTAGAATCGCTTGATGTACAACCAAAGGGGGCTGCTCCAGTGCTTGTTATAGATGGCGATGATTAGGTAACCTTGATCCATCACTAGGCTTGCTGAGTTAGTGATCGCCTTGCGCATATTGCCAGTGTGATGCAGCACACCCCATGAGTGCACGACCCGATAATCGCCCGTAGGTGAGAGCGCTCGGAGCTTGGCGATCGTCTCAGCCTCTAATATCGAACCTACGACCACTGGAATCGGGGCTTTGATTCGTGGGAAGAACCGTCGGTTCTCTTCCAGTGCCGTCGCGCATTTATCGTTGATGTCGCATCCAACTACAAACGCACCAAGATTAGCGGCATTCAACAATCCGAGGCCCTGACCGAATCCGATATCTAAGAATTGTTCTCCCCTCAAAGG
>Ga0265324_10002113_pt1 | contig 10473 bp, 15 predicted proteins | sample 41419metaG_FD_198634 | JGI IMG/M metagenome (GOLD analysis project Ga0265324, IMG submission 198634) | Rhizosphere microbial communities from Carex aquatilis grown in University of Washington, Seatle, WA, United States - 4-14-19 metaG | ecosystem: Host-associated > Plants > Roots > Rhizosphere... | reverse complement strand
TCCGCGGCCTCTCGCCCCGCAAGTTCGACGGTCGCGGTAACTACACCTTCGGTGTTTCCGACCAGAGCATTTTCCCGGAAATCGAACTGGAAAAGATCAAGCGCACCCAGGGCATGGATATCACGATTGTGACCACTGCCGCCACGGACGACCAAGCGCGCGACCTGCTCAAATTCATGGGCTTTCCGTTCTCTGAAAAATAATTTACGTTATGGCCAAGACATCCTGGTTAGAGCGCAATAAGCGCAAAGCTAATACGGTTAAGAAGTACGCCGCGATTCGCGCCGAGCTGAAAGCCAAGCACGACTACGTCGGGCTCTCCAAGCTCCCGCGTGATGCCAGCCCAACCCGCTTGGTGAACCGCTGCAAGATGAGCGGTCGCCGTCACGGTTACTGGCGCAAGTTTGGTGTCTCCCGTTTGACCTTTCGTGAAGCGGCCTTGAATGGTCTCATTCCCGGAGTCACGAAGGCTAGTTGGTGAAAATTTGACTCGTGCTTGCTGTCGTTCCCACAATGATGATGGGGACGAAACGAAGGACGAAAGATAGAAATATATGAGCGATCCGATTTCAGACATGTTGACCCGCATTCGCAATGCGGGCGGTGCCCACCTCTCGGTGGTCAAGCTGCCGCACTCCCGTATCAAGGAGAGTGTCGCGAAAATTTTGCAGGCTGAAGGTTACATCACCGACGTTGGCGTCGTGGCTGTGGCCGGTGACAAAGTCAAAAAGGAGATCACCCTCCGCCTCAAGTTCAATGGCAAGAAGAGTGTCATTGAAGGCCTCAAGCGCGTCAGCAAGCCCGGTTTGCGCCGGTACGTTGGCTCGACCGAGATTCCCCGGGTCCGCAACGGCTTGGGCATCGCGGTGTTGTCCACCTCGGAAGGTCTCATGACCGATACGAGTGCGCGCAAAAAAAACCTCGGCGGCGAACTGCTGTTTTACGTCTGGTAACCCATTTTAAGTTATGTCCCGTATTGGAAAACAACCGATTGCCGTTCCGCCCAAAGTAAAGGTGGAAGTGAAGGGGCAGAAAGTTCACGTCGAAGGGCCGAAAGGCAAGCTCGACTGGGAACTGCCCAAGCGTACCAGCCTGAAGATTGATGGCGACAAGATTGTTGTCAGCCGCGATGGCGAAGATGCCCAGGCCAAAGCGTTGCACGGCTTGAGCCGCGCGCTCGTCAACAACATGGTCAAAGGCGTTAGCGAAGGCTACGTCAAGAAGCTCGAAATCCAGGGCGTCGGTTTCAAGGCGGCAGTGGTCGGCAAGGTCGTGAACCTCGCCCTCGGCTTCTCGCACCCGATTAATTACAACATTCCCGACCAGATCAAAGTCACTGTCGAGGAAAACACCAAAGTGACCATCGAAGGACCGGATAAGATGGTGGTCGGCAAAGTTGCCTCCGAAATCCGCAGCTTCTACCCGCCCGAACCTTACAAGGGCAAGGGTGTCCGTTACGCTGGCGAACACGTCCAGCGCAAGGAAGGCAAGACAGTCCAATAATAATTTATAACCCACGGCCAAATCCGTGGACCATTGAGATGAGACCGGAAAAAAAACAAAAACTGAAGCAGCTTCGCCGCTGGCGTATTCGCAAGGTAGTCAACGGAACCAGCGAACGTCCCCGGATGAGCGTGTGCTTCTCCAACGAAAACATCCACGTTCAGTTCATTGACGATACTGTCGGCAAGACGCTTGCCGCGACCTCGACTCTGAGCAAGGCCACGCCGGATCGCGAAAAACTCGCGGCCAACGTGAACAGCGCCAAAGTGATCGGCACCTTGGCTGCCAAATTGGCCTTGGAAAAGGGCATTACCGCCGTGGTGTTTGACCGTGGTGGCGTGCGTTATCACGGCAAAATCAAGGCGCTGGCTGATGCCGCGCGTGAAGCCGGATTGAAATTTTAACCTGAACCGGAGAATTTACCGTGGCTGAAAACGAAAATACTACAGCTGGTCAAGAGCAACCGACCGCCCCCGCCCCCGCCCCCGTCGCCGCACCTGCGCAACCCGCGCAGCGCGATTCGCGCGATTCGCGTGATTCACGCGGACCCCGTGGTCGTGGTGGTCGCGGCCGTCGCCCGTCCGACAACGACGGCGACAAGTCAGGTGAAGATCTGGCCGAGAAGGTCGTCTATATTAACCGTTCCTCCAAGGTCGTGAAAGGCGGTCGCCGCTTTAAGTTTAGCGCCTTGGTCGTCGTTGGTGATAAAAAGGGCCGCGTTGGCGTGGCTCTCGGCAAAGCTGCGGAAGTCGCTGATGCCATTCGCCGTGGTGGTGAACTTGCCCGCAGTAAAATGCAGGCCGTTTCCCTCAAGGGTGTCACCATCCCGCACGAAGTCTATGCGACCTACGGCGGTGCCAAGATCCTGCTGCGTCCGGCTTCGCCCGGTACCGGCATTATCGCCGGCAAAACCGTCCGTTCCGTGTTGGAATCCGCCGGCATCAAGGATATTTTGACCAAGTCCCTTGGCTCCAAGAACGCTGCCAACGTGGTGAAAGCCACTTTGGGCGCCCTCTTGAGCCTCCGTACCCGCGAGCAGATTTACAAGAGCCGCGGTTTGGAAATTAAAAAAGTTGAAGCCCCCAAAGCTCCGGCAGCGGTGGCGGCCTGATAGAGAGAGACAACTAATATGCGTCTGCACAATCTTAAACCTCGTCCCGGTTCCAAACATCGTCGTAAACGGTTGGGCCAGGGCGAATCCAGCGGTCACGGTAAAACCTCCGGTCGCGGTGGCAAAGGCCAGACCGCGCGTTCCGGTAGCTCCATTCGTATCGGTTTCGAAGGCGGTCAGATGCCGCTTATCCGCCGTATCCCGAAGCGTGGTTTTAACAATGATCGTTTTACCACGGCTTATAGCGCGGTGAACGTCAGCAGCTTGAACCAGTTCGAAGACGGCGCCCGCGTTGATGAAACGGCGTTGCGCTCGCTCGGTCTGGCCAATGGCCCGCTTTTGGGCATCAAATTGCTCGGTTCGGGTGACTTGACCAAGAAGTTGACCGTGGTGGTCAGCGCGGTCAGTGCTTCGGCCAAGGCCAAGATTGAGGCCAAGGGTGGTACCGTGGAAATCGTGGTCAAAAAGGCCAAGGCTTCGGCCAAAGCGTAATTTTGGCATAACCGCCTTAATCAATGTTTCGCTCAATCGTCAACACCTTCAACAATTGTTTGAAGATTCCGGAGCTTAAGTCCCGGATACTCTTCACAATTGGTTTGCTTGCGGTCTGCCGGCTTTTGGCAGTCATCCGTATTCCGGGGTTGAATGGTCAGGCTTTGTCTGACTATTTATCTTCCAAAGGTGGTGACAGTGGTTTGCTGGGGATGTATAACACGTTCGCGGGCGGCGCGTTTGAACATTGCGCCGTCGGTTCGTTGGGCATCATGCCCTACATCAGTGCCACGATCATCATTCAGTTGTTGACGGCGGTGGTGCCCCGGTTGAGCAAAATGGTTCGCGAAGAGGGCGGTCGGACCCAAGTCATCAAGTATGGCCGTTATTTGACGGTTCTGCTGTGCATCGGTCAGGGTTTCTATTTTGCCAACAGTTGGTTGCATCCGGAAGTTTCCTTTCAAGGAATGAACCAACGGTTAGTGTTGTTTGACAACGTTTTTGCCTATTACTTTGTTGCGGTCACCGTGATGACCACCGGCACAATGTTGCTGATGTGGTTGGGTGAACAGATCACCGAACGCGGGATTGGCAATGGTGTTTCCTTGGTGATCACGGCGGGTATCTTGGCACGTTTGCCGCGAGCAGTGCGGGCCTTGATTGATATGTTCCATCCGGCTGGCGGCATTGAGTCTAATTATCATCCCTTGGGCACCGGTTTGTTGTTGCTCGGTTTGTTGGTCATGGTGGTGGCTGGAGTTATCGCCATCACCCAGGCTCAACGTAAGATTCCGGTGCAATACGCGCAGCGGGCGGTGGGTCGCAAGATGTTTTCAGGTGGCACCTCTTACATGCCGCTGCGGGTGAATTACTCGGGTGTGATGCCCATTATTTTTGCCCAGTCGATTTTGATGTTCCCGCAGCCGGTGCTGACGTGGTTGTCCAATCGGTTCAGTGGCGCGCCGGCCTTGCAGGAATGGTTCCGCAGCTTGGCCCAGCAGTTGAACTACGGTTCAATGATTTATCTGTTGGCGTTCTGTCTGATGATTCTGTTCTTCTCGTACTTCTGGGTTGCCACCCAGTTTAACGAAATTCAGATTGCGGATGACATGAAGAAGAACGGCGGCTATATCCCAGGCGTTCGCCCGGGGCAGGGGACCAGCGATTACCTGCACAATGCCATGAGCCGGATTACTTTGGCGGGCGCGGTATTCCTGACGATCATTGCGACGATTCCGATGATCTTGAGCAAGCAGCTGAGCATCCCGGCGGATGTGGCCCAGTTTTTCGGTGGCACGAGTATCTTGATTGCGGTCGGTGTTCTTTTGGACACGATGCGCCAGGTGGAATCCCACCTCCAGATGCGCCACTATGATGGTTTTTTGAAGAAGGGTAAGATCCGCGGTCGTTTCTAAAACCTGTGGCTGGAATCAAGCTTAAGTCTGAGGACGATTTGTTACTGATGCGTCCGGCGTGCGAAGTTGCCGGCAAGGTGTTGGATGAGGTTTCGGCCTACATCAAGCCGGGCATGACGACTCGCGAAGTGGATAACTTTGCAGCGGAGCGGATTAAGAGTTACGGCGGCAAAAGTGCGTTTCTTGGATATCGTAAATATCCCTGTTATACGTGTTTGTCGGTAAACAGCGAAGTGGTTCACGGTCTGGCCACTGAACGCGAACTCCGGCTCGGCGATATTGTCAGCGTGGATGTCGGGGTGCTGTACAAAGGATTTATCGGGGACACAGCCCGTACGGTGGCGGTGGGGGGATGTAGTCTGGCTGCCCAGCAATTGCTGGAAGTGACCGAGCAGTCCCTTTATTTGGGAATTGCGCAGGCCAAAGCCGATAATCGGGTGGTAGACATCTCGATTGCGGTGCAGCAATATGTTGAGAAACATGGATTTAGTGTGGTGCGTGAGTTTGTCGGCCATGGGGTCGGACGGACGATGCATGAAGAGCCGCAGGTGCCGAATTTTGACGAAGGTCGGAAAAATTCGCCGAAATTACGGCCGGGAATGACCATCGCGATTGAGCCGATGGTGAATGCAGGATTGCCCGGCGTAAAAATATTGAAAGACGGCTGGACAGTGGTGACACAAGATGGTTCACTATCTGCCCATTTTGAACATACGGTATTAATCACCGACGGTGAACCGGAGATTTTGACATGGGTGAAGCCTTCCGCGTCGAGGCTCGCGTAATCGAAGTGTTGCCGAATGGCACTTTTCGCGCGCAACTAAGCAACGGTCATTGCTTGACGGCCTTTGTGGCTGGACGTGATCAAGACCGGGTGGCCGGGATTAATTCCGGTGACACCGTAAAATTACAACTGACGCCTTACGACTTGAGCGTGGGGCGTATTTTAGTCGAAACGAAAAACCAATTTTTAGCATGAAAGTCAGAGCGTCAGTCAAAAAAATGTGTGAGCACTGCAAAATCGTGCGTCGCCGCGGTGTGATCCGCGTCATCTGCTCGAACAAACGCCACAAGCAACGTCAAGGTTAATTTAAACTTATATGGCACGCATCATTGGTGTTGAAGTTCCGCCGAACAAGCGCATTGACATTGCGCTTCGCTACATCTACGGCATTGGCCCGGTTAACTCGAAGGAGATTCTCGAGCGCGCCAACATTGACCCGTCCATCCGCGCGAAGGATTTGACCGAGGCTCAGCTCTCGCAGATTGTTCATGCCATCCAGGAAGGCAAGTACGTCATCGAAGGTGACCTGCGCCGCGAACTGGGCATGAACCTGAAGCGTCTTCAGGGCATCAAGTGCTATCGTGGCATCCGCCACATGCGCAGCCTGCCCGTGCGCGGTCAACGTACACAGACCAACGCCCGTACCCGCAAGGGTCCGCGCAAGACGGTCGGTGTGCAGCGCAATCCGAACGCCAAGACCGGCATCCACTAAAAATCTCACGGCCAGCCTTTGAGATTGGAAATTGAATAACGATATGTCCGAAGAAAAAAAGAAACCAGCGGCTCCGAAGAAGGAGAAAGAAGTGAAGGTTGAATCTGCCGCTCCGGCTGCGGAAACCAAACCTGCCAAGAAGGCGGCCGCTGCTGATGCGAATGCTGATGCTGCCAAGCCTGCTGAACCCGTGGTTCCGGCTGCGCCTACGGCGGCTGAATTGCTGGGTGATGATCCGAATGCCAAGAAGATCGTCAAGGCCAAGCATGCCAAGAACATTTCCGCCGGTATTGCCAACATTTTGGCCACCTTCAATAACACGCAGGTGACCATTACCGACGCTCAGGGCAACCTGATCGGCTGGTCCAGCGCTGGTCGCGTTGGTTTCAAGGGCTCCCGCAAGAGCACGGCGTACGCCGCGCAGCAGGTGGCCCAAGACGCCGCCCGCCAAGCGATGTCCCACGGCATGAAGGAAGTTGAAATCCGCGTCAAGGGTCCGGGGTCCGGTCGTGAATCTGCGATTCGCGCCCTCCAGGCCATTGGTTTGGAAATCAGCGCCATCAAAGACGTGACTCCGGTGCCGCACAATGGCTGCCGCCCGCGTAAAAAGCGCCGCGTGTAAACTGCAACAGACAATAAAAACGTAAATTTCTATGGCTCGTTATACAGGTCCCCGCGTCCGCATTAGCCGCCGCTTTAATACGCCGATTTTTGGTCCGTCCAAGTACCTCGAACGCCGTGCTTACGGCCCGGGTATGCACGGTCCCAAGTCCCGCCGCAAGACCACCGAATACGGTGAAGGTCTGATTGAAAAGCAGAAGCTGCGCTATTACTACGGCCTCATGGAAAAGCAATTCCGTGGCGTCTATGAAAAAGCCCTGCGCCGCCGTGGTGTCACGGGTGAGCAGATGCTCCAGATTCTCGAAACGCGCTTGGACAATGTGGTTTTCCACCTTGGTTTTGCCAACACCCGCGCCGCTGCCCGCCAATTGGTGAGCCATGGCCACGTGACCGTCAATGGTCGCAAGGTGGCGATTCCGTCCTTCGCCTTGAAAGTGAACGACGTGATCAATATCAAGAAGGTCAACGTCTCTCGCCAGCTGGCGACCAAGAACCTGGAAGTTGCCGCGAGCCGCGCGGTGCCGGATTGGTTGTCTCTGACCAAGGACGAGTTCAAGGGCGTCGTGATGCGCATCCCGTCCCGCGACGAGATCCAGCCGATCGCCAACGAACAGGCCGTTGTTGAATTTTATTCCCGCTAAACCGTAACAGAAAAACAATTATATGGGTTTCCGGCGGCCGGGAATAATTTAGCCGGCAGAAACCAGTTTACAATTGTTGAAAGGATACCATGCCCGTTCGTCTCGGACGTTTTGAAATGCCCAAGCGGTTGCAGAAGGATGAAGCTTCTGCCACACCGACTTATGCTAAATTTATCGCTGATCCGTTTGAAACCGGATACGGCCACACCGTCGGCAATTCGTTGCGCCGCGTGTTGCTGTCTTCGCTCGAAGGAGCAGCCATCACCTCCGTCAAGATTGACGGTGCGATGCACGAATTCACTACGGTGGAAGGTGTCACGGAAGACGTGACCGACATCGTCCTGAATTTGAAGCGCGTCAAATTCAAAGCCCACACCCGCGATGAGCAGGTGCTGTTGCTTTCGGTCAACAAGGAAGGCGCCGTCACTGCCGGCGACATCCAGTTGAATCAGGGCATTGAAGTCGTGAACCCGGATCAATTGATCTGCACGATTGACAAGAAGAAGAAATTGGAGATGGAACTTACGGTCAAGGTTGGCCGTGGATTCTGCCCCGGTGACGAAAACAAGAAGCCCGGTCAGGCCATTGGCGTGGTCGCGATTGACTCCCTGTTCTCCCCGGTGACCCGCGTGCGTTACGGCGTTGAAGCCGCGCGCGTTGGCAACCGCACCGACTACGACCGTTTGGTTCTGGAAATCTGGACCGACGGCCGCATCACCCCCGATGACGCCCTGACCCAGGCTTCGGCCATTCTGGCGCATCACCTCGACGTGTTTGTCGGTTACGACAAGAACGCGATTGAATTTGAAGAGGCTGCCGACAAGCAGGACGACGAGAAGGCGAAGCTCAAGAAATTGTTGAACATGAGTGTCAACGAAATCGAGCTGAGCGTCCGCGCTGCCAATTGCTTGAACAACGCCAACATCACGACCGTTGGCCAGCTTGCGATGAAGACCGAGCAGGAAATGCTCAAGTATCGCAACTTCGGCAAGAAGTCCCTCAACGAAATTAAAGAAAAACTGACGTCGCTCAACCTCTCGCTCGGCATGAATTTCGAGCCGGGACTGGTGGATGCGCCGAAGGAAGAGCCAAAAGCCAGCTAAGGAATTCCCATGAGACACTTGAAGCGCACGGCCAAATTGGGCCGCACATCGGAACATCGCAATGCGATGCTCGCGAACCTTGTTTGCAGCTTGATCGAACACAAGCGCGTGACCACCACTTTGGCCAAGGCCAAGGCGGCCCGGTCCGTCGCGGAAAAGATGGTCACCCTCGGCAAAAAAGGCACCATTCATCACCGCCGCCTCGCGGTGGCCCGCCTGCATCAGGAATCAGCCGCGAAGATTCTCTTCAAGGAGATCGTCCCGGCGTTCAAAGATCGCAGCAGCGGTTACACCCGGATCATCAAGTTGGGCCAACGCCAGGGCGATGCCGCCCATCAGGCCATCTTGGAATGGGTGGATACCGTCGCCCCGGTTGCTCCCGCCACTGCGGAAGCCGCTCCGGCCACCGAAGACAAGAAGTAATTCGCGTCTGTTAAATCTAACAAGCCCGCTCGTATGAGCGGGCTTTTTTGTTTGGTTTGAGCTTTGTTACCTCGGCTCCTACAAATACTTATTACCGCAGGAAACAGAGGGCGAAGGCGATGAGCAGTAGGATGGCGGTGAGCCACCAGATCCAGTGTAGGCCGTGGGGTTTGACCCGTTGGGTGCCGAATTCTTCTTTGACGTACTTGTCGTAATCGAAATTTTCTTCTGGAATCCCCAGATTGTCCGCATAAGCCCGATCGGACCAGCCGGTTTTTTCGTCCGCCCCGCAACCGGGACAAACTTTGGCCCGACGTGGGACTTCCGCGCCGCAGTTGGGGCATACATCAGGAGGCATGACGGAACCATCATTCGCCAGCGGGCGCGAAAAGGCAAGTCGCGGTTAGGAGGAAGGAACTCGCAGGCGGGGACGCTTGCGCTACGAGTTGCTGCGAACTTTTTAGGCGTCTTGCAATTTTCCGGTCAGGTAGGTTTCGTACGCGGCCAGGTCGAGGAGACCGTGGCCGGAGAGGTTGAAGAGGATGACCTTCTTTTGGCCGGATTGTTTGGCTTCATTCGCCTTGTCGATGACGGAGGCGATGGCGTGGGCGGATTCCGGGGCGGGGACGATGCCTTCGGTGCGGGCAAAAAGTGTGGCGGCTTCGAACACTTTGGTCTGGTGTACGGCCTCGGCTTCCATCAGGCCTAATTTCATGGCGTGACTGACCATGGGAGCCATACCGTGATAACGCAGGCCTCCGGCATGGATGGCTGGGGGCATGAAATCGTGGCCCAAGGTGTGCATGAGCATGAGCGGGGTCATGCCGGCGGTATCGCCAAAATCATAGCGCAGTTCGCCTTGGGTGAGCGTGGGGCAGGCGGAGGGTTCCACGCCGATGATGCGGTATTTCTTTTTCTCCGTGATTTTCTTTTGCATGAACGGAAAGGCCAGCCCTGCAAAATTGCTGCCGCCACCGCAGCAGGCGATGACATAATCCGGCTCTTCACCGGCCATTTCCATCTGGCGGATGGCTTCCTGACCGATGACTGTTTGGTGCAGGCAGACGTGGTTCAAGACGCTGCCGAGAGAATACTTGGTGTGCGGATGCTTGACGGTGTCTTCGATGGCTTCGCTGATGGCGATGCCGAGGCTGCCGGGGCAATGCGGATCTTCCGCCAATAATTTGCGTCCGTATTCTGTCTGGTCGCTGGGGCTGGCGTGGACGGTGGCACCCCAGGTGTGCATGAGCATCCGGCGGTAAGGCTTGTGCTGGTAGCTCACCTTGACCATGTAAACATTGCATTCCAAACCGAACAGGCGGCTGGCGAAAGCGATGGAGGAACCCCATTGACCGGCCCCGGTTTCGGTGGCGATGCGTTTGGTGCCGGCGATTTTATTGTAATACGCCTGGGGCACGGAGGTGTTCACCTTGTGGCTGCCAGCGGGGCTGGAGCCTTCGTACTTGTAGTAAATATGGGCCGGAGTTTGCAGAGCTTTTTCCAAACGCACGGCGCGCAATAGCGTGGTGGGGCGCCAGAGTGTATAGATGTCACGCACTTCTTCGGGGATGCCGATCCAGCGTTCCTGGCTGATTTCTTGGGCAATCAGGTTGTCTGGGAAAATGGCTCCTAGGTCGCTGGGGTTCAGCGGTTGCTTGGTGCCGGGAT
>Ga0265324_10002109_pt1 | contig 10495 bp, 5 predicted proteins | sample 41419metaG_FD_198634 | JGI IMG/M metagenome (GOLD analysis project Ga0265324, IMG submission 198634) | Rhizosphere microbial communities from Carex aquatilis grown in University of Washington, Seatle, WA, United States - 4-14-19 metaG | ecosystem: Host-associated > Plants > Roots > Rhizosphere >... | reverse complement strand
GGGAAAAGAAGTTCATTCACAGTAGTCGATAGAATGAGCAATAGTGCCGTGAGAAAAAAGACTAGCCGAAGAAGCTCTAGCCGAAGAAGAAAAAGAAGTTACGGAAGAAAAAAAAAGAAAAAACAAGCCCTCTTGCATGAATTTATTTAAGTAAAGTAGGTAAAGACGAGTAGAATGAGCCAAAGCTAGTCCGCCATAAGCCCGCCCTGGGTTGCATTGAAGTTTTAGTATTGAAGGGAACACAGAAAAGAAACGCTTTGGTCTGCTGTCGTTCAATCAACTACTTTATTTTACCTAAATAAGCGTAAACTTACTTTAAGAGTAGAGCTAGCATCGAAGGAAAAAGAAGGAGACCTGGTAATAAAACCTTTCTTTATTTCTCTACGAGAGGAAAAACTCGCTTGAGAGCTAACCAACCATGTAGCTACCAGCCAACAAGCAAAACGAGTTCTCATTCACGGATAACTAAGCTTAAGGGACAAGGGAGAAAGACCGGTACTTGCTTCGAGGCGCGACCCTCCCTTTTCCATTTGACTCTCTTCCCTTTTCTCCGTCTCCTTCACAGCTGCGCCCCCCTCCATAATAGCTTTTCTATTATTAATGCTCATCAGTGCGGAAAAGCATGAGTGAAATGAGCACTAGCCGCCCTAAGATTGAGGAGCTTCTGGGTAGGGAAATGGAAAGTAAAGTAGATCTTCAACCAGACCGTCCTTCAATTCTATTGCAACATTATAGTGATAGCCAGCGCTATACATTAGCACCACTAATAAAACTACAAGGGTCAAATAATTCTATTGAGCACATCTTCTTTGCTTATATGTTGTCTAGAAGGAAGATCCACTCTCGCACGAGTGAAAAGAAGCGGAGTGCTATGAGTTACTCTGACAAGACGAGCAGAGCAGTGAAGACGCGTGACGAATGTTCGGAGTGTGCAATATTCGAAAGGGTGGAAGGTGCGCCGATTCATTGGGTCATTTGCGTAGCTGCATATTAAGAACTTTTTCCTGAGTCGCCCGTACCGGCCGGAGCTCGATAAAAGAACTTTATACTGGCAGCCTCGAGACCCTCATTGGCGGCATAGTAGAACGCATCTCCGGGAAGCAAATGAAGGAAAGAGAGAACGAAAGGAACTGAGAAATTACTTTTGGGATTCTTTATTCATTTGAAAACGATACTCTCCCTTTTTCTTCTTCCCCAATCTACTACTTCAAAGAAAGCAGCGTTTCTGCAGTGTTCCTAAGACATCAGAGCTATGTCTGGTTGAGTGGCAACTTAGACTTTACCCTGGGGAGTAACTTGCTTTTGGCCCTCTTCTTTCACTAAGAAAAAGAGTACCCTTAGGCACAATAGCTTCATTAGCAGATATATATGTTTAGCAACAGGTACAGTAGAAATATGCGCTTCCTTTTCATAATCAAGTCAAAACCTATCTCCCGCTCAAACCTCTTTCTTGTTATGTTGTGCCCGGGGCGGCAGGCAGGCCGGTTTTTTCCTTTTCAAATAAGATTAAGAGGAGAAGAGTATATAAAGCAGAGCAGGTTGACAGGCTAATAAAAGAGTCAATTCAGTGAGCAAAGAGCTAGTATTTATAGCTAGGAAAGCTGGCATGATTAGTCCGGCCTCTTCTAGGAAAGGCCTATTTTCCCTGAGCAACATCGGTCTATTGAGGCTGCTGTTGCAATGCATGGATTACTTTCCTAAACTCCAAATATGAGGCGCGCAGCGAGGCCGCCAAGGTCTGCATAATATAATAGTGCTCGTACTCTCGACTGCTTAACAAGCGGTATCGATAGAGAAACTGCTCTCTGGCTTGGTTTCGGTATCCACCAATCAGATCGAAGAAACTTGGCACTTCCCCCTTCTTCAGTACAATTCCAGGCTTGATGTCATCCGTGAGCTTATTTAGACAGACCTCTGTCGATTAGGAATTCCACTAGGTAAGCAGAATTCTGGGGTTAAGGGTCTTCTCCTAGCTTACTTGTTTTCCTTCCTGATTTCCCTTTTTTTTCAACCTTTATCTCAGTTCTAGTGGTCCAGTCTTTCCTGTGGTGCCAACGTCCACTAGTGAGAATCTGAAACCATATCCGAGTTTGAAAGCCAGCATGCCAAGGTTTTGATGTGAGGAGCTGATTACCGATAAGTAGAGCCTACGGGCTATCGAGCAAAACTATATAAATGAAAAAAGCAGCAAAATTTATTGCTGCTTAGCTGCAATTATTATAAGAAATCCAGTAAGGGGCCCTTTAAGTTTGTTGGAGAGTTTCCGCTTTCCATCATATTTTACATGGCGACAAAGGACGAGCAAACTTGCATAGCATCAAGAAGAGAATAAGAGATTACAACTGAGTTTCAATTTGGTTGAATAAAATCACCCAACCTGTGAAGGCATATTGATTAGTTATGGTCGAATTCAAGGCGATACTCTTTCGTACGTTTTAGTAAAAAATATGAGATGAAAGTTCAAATTGTTATCTTAATATTGAATTTAAAATTTACGATCTCCTATATATCTATCCGTCTTGTTTGGTATTTTTTAGTGTATTTGTTAGTCTTTTAAAGAATCGAGCATGAAGAACTCTCCCGGACTCCCAAAAGTGAGTACATCATATATGACGAGAACTGAGAAGAGTTATACAAGTCATCGCTTAACTGCTCTATGCTAAGTGGGCCGATTTGTCTTTTTCTTCTTTTTTCGAGTAAGTGTCGTTCTGTCATTTCATTTCTTTTTTTACTTTTTTCTTTTCAGTGTTGTTGGCTTGGAAAAAGACATTGAGATTTGAAGCTGGAAGATTTCCACTTTTCTCATTATTTTATATTGGCTCTTATCCGACTTCAGCCTTCTTTTCTTTGAGAAGATAGCTTCTTCCTTTTTTGAGCTTACTTGAATGCTTAATAAAAAAGAGCTTTGATCTTCGCTTTTCTAGTTCATCGTTGGCTGTCTAGTTTCCCAGTGATTGATGGCTGAGAGGAGTAAGTCTCAAACTGTGCTTGGTGGCTCGGAGTTACATATTATGAAGAGAAGGAGGTGAACGCAAAAAAGCCGATTCTTGATCTTTATCCGAAAGTGACAATGCAACAAAGGCTATTCGGTGTGAGTTGGTGTTCAGTATGGAGGTACCCCGGCTCCGCGCCCCTTCCTTAAGTTATTTACCCAATGCCAGGTGATTGGCCTTCCGTGCCCCTTCCTTAGAAGGTAAGGGGGTATGGTTGGAATGGAAAGATGGCAGGAAGAAGGTAAGCCTTGGAACTTAGGGAAAAGTAAGCCTTGGAACTTAGGGAAAACAACTATTGGTTGAAACGGAATCAACGTCACGTTGGCAATTGCATTTCGCGCTTCATTCAAAGCCCACGCCTTCCATCCGGTCGTCTGAATATCGAAATAAGTAGAATTCTCCCAGACTTTCCTCGCACCCGGGGAACCTGATTAGGATCCATTAACGTCCTTCTATCGACATTTTCTTTAGAAAAGTAGACATAAGATGAATAGGATCCCCCCACTTCTGATGTTCCCACGAAGAAGATTGGAAATTAGCACTCTTTAAAATAAACTTAATTAGCTGTGGTTGATTGAGCCTACGTACGCCTAAAACGAATCTCTTTCAAGACACTGAACACGTGACCTACACTCAATGGCGGCTGGCTATACCTATCTAGTTGAAAGATTTGCTTGCTTACTAGTTTGATTCTGGCTTTAGTTACTATTTTTATTTTATTTTATTTCTTTCTCTACCTAGCCCTCCAAACATACCCGCCCACCTTATTCTCAAAATTCTCAAAAAGGCGCCTGGGGAATAGATTTCAAGATAATGCTAGCAACCATGCCTAAGGGTACGCGGTCTAGGCGTATCCGTTTCAATCAATCGTAATTTATGCACCAACAATTCGGCCAAGGAAAAAGTAAAAACAAGATCAAATCTCTCTTCTTTTTTTCATATTCGAATATTATATTATAGTAGTAGTTTAGTTTTAAAAAGTAAGCAATTCTACTCGCGGTCCTCTAATTGCATTTTGGCTTTCGTTGCACAGGGTTTAGTCGGGTTGGGCCACTCTCAAATTCCCTATTTCAGCTATAGTTGTTCCAACGGGTGAAACGTAGCAAATGCTTCACACATTCCGGCGCGATGTGAAGGGCATTCTGCTACTATATATATATAAAGTGAAATTTATCCATTCGGTTCCACGAGGAAGTGGACAAGAAGCACTTTTATGTCTGTCGGTTCGATAGGCATAAGGGGAGGTTCACGAGGCAGTCAGTTCAGTAACTAGCTAATAGGCGCTGTCTGTAGGAGAGGATTAAGGTGTTCCATGTCGTCAATTCAATGGCGGCAGAGAATATAGAAATCTGTCCATTTCCCCGCTAATATAAGTGTAGGGCGGTAAATAGTAAGCATGGTGGTATAAATGGAGGTAATTCCTCGAATTGAACTGCTTATGTTCTTCTTTTTCTTTATCTAGGGGAGGAGGGATATGTCTCCTATGATGTTGGTGGTGTTGGGCTTTAACCGGCCCTTTCATCTTCTTTGCTATAGATTAAGACATGACGACCCGAACTCAACTATCTAAGATGTGGAACTCCTGTGTCACTTAGCTCGATGGAGTCCTTAGAGAACGATGTATCGGCACATGTGTGGCACAACCCTTTTACCGGGCGGGGTGTGTCACTCTTTATAGCATCGGCCTCAATGGTAGAGGAACGCTCAAAACAGTGGGCCCTTCCCCCAGGTGCGGGGTTGGGAAGCTCCTCAAAAGGGAGTCCTGGAGCACTAGTAGCTTCATATCGAACTTATGCCGCCCGCAGGTTTTTTTTCTTTCGAATCATATATATAAATATGGAAAAAAGCCTTTCTTCAGTAATTATCCTTCCTTTCCACTATGACTTAACGTAATATTTTCAATATGTTTAACAAAAGCAAGAACGTCCTGGAGCCCTGCGAACTACAAGAGTGAGCCGTGATTGAACGAGCCTAAGTTTAGGTAGGTGTAGGTCGGCTCGCTCCATCCTTACTAAAGCTGGGTGGTAAGAAGTGGAACAATTCAACCCCCTCCAACAGATTTGACCAAAACTCAGCCCATGCAATTTGTCAATTTGATCTATAAATACTTGAGCAATCACTGAGGCGGTTGGAGGTCCAAGAAATGCAATGTCTATTTGCGAGCAGCAATAAAACGATCTTTCTTGAGGTGGAAAAGTGAACGTTGAGAACCAGCATAAATAACGTAGACTGAATTCAGTGGCCAATGAGTTCGCATGCCTATGACCAATCAGGAGTGCAAATCCTTTAATGAAGAAAGGGATCAGCTCAGTACAGATTGGATTTTTAAAAGAAAAAAACCAAGCAAAACCATTGATTTCAAAGCCAAGTTGTAAAGCACCAGAGAATCTCCTTACTCTATGGTTTATTAGTTAGAACCATCCTGGCAGAAAGGGATCTTTTGGTCCAAGTAAGGTGAAAACCTAACAGAAGGTACCGGACTTCATGCACGCCACGTACGACTCGAGACATAACCCGAAGGCCGCACAAACAAAACTTCATTTTTTTCCTAATCCTTTCGTGATGTACAAGGTAATTACCCCCTAACATAGCCGCCCGCCCACTGCCCTGATGCGACAACATCGACCCACAATTTCTTGGCAGTGCGCGATAGCGTTATTCTAGAATTTTGTATATAAAGAAAATAAATTCAGTCAGGTGTTTCCCACTCAGGATGGAACAAATAGGTAGCGGTGGTGGTGTATCGATGGAGCCAACACTTGAACGATCGCCATACTCGTGCTTGCCATGTCTCTGGTCCATGAAATTTATGAAATTAGGTAAGCTTTCCGTTAGCTTTCAACTATTTGCCCACTTTTCCTTACCTGACACCGGAAAAGACTCATATCTTAGTCAGATTGATAGGAGAAAGACCATAGGCTAGGTATAAGAGAAAGAGCTTCTTCTCAGGTATGTGGGAAATTCCACCCATAGCAAGTGCACCCTACGAAGTAGACTAGCTTTGGGATCACTTTGAGCAATCCGTAACTTAAGTAAAAACTCCCTAACGCTTATCTAGAACGTAGCTCATTCTCTAAACAACGCCAAAATATTCTTACAGAGTTTGTTTACCAAGTCTGTCTTCTCTTCAGAATGTTCTTCCTTCTCATATGATTTCCCAAAGTCAAAGGGGATGTTTTTAATTCAGTAATAGACTTTGAGGTCAAGCTTAATTCTTCTTTTGTTACACAATGTGAGGAGTCTATAGAAGGGCTAGTATTACGAGGAATCGTAAGTGGGAACTTTGATTCGGTTGTTTTTATTTTTTCGTATGAACAAAGAAGCCTGCCAGCCAAAGAGAGAGAATCAAGTAAGAGTTGCTTAGATGATGGATTCGTTTAGAATGATTCTCATCTAGTTAATCTCTGGCCTATTAGAAGTAGCATAGTTGATGGCATGGGGCGGGCTTCAAAGCATGGAAAAGAGGAGCACAGAGACTAAGAATAGGATGCCTAAGAGTGGATATAAAGAGGTTTCTTTCCCGGGATAGTGGCCACTTTGCTCTCTACTCTTTTGGAAGCAAACAAAGGAACCGCACGGAGACTATTAAATAAAAACTTCTATTCCGGTCTCAGATAAGGAAGATTATGCGATCAGTCATTCCTTACTCCCTATTTTTATGTTATGTTGTTCAGTCTCCTTAAGTCTTTGTCTTATTGTTCTTACAGCTTTAGTAGCTTATTGTCGCCAGAAAAGCAAGTGAAGGTGGTAGATCAACCAGAGCTTGTGGAGTAGAGACGGTTGTTCGTCACTTTCTCTCCCACTTCAACGGTGGATGCATACGACTTGATACGCAATTCTCACGTATCCTTTATCTAAATACGAAAAAAGACAGAAAATCCTCGTAGCGTGCGTGCAATATTTCGATTCGACTCCAAAGGCAAAACTTGAGAATCAGTACAGCTACTCTCATGCTAAATAATGTCATGTTTCAAAGTAAAATAGCAAAAAGATATCCAAAAAGATAAACATTAAAATGATCTATGCATACTGTTGCAATGTTCTCTTCCTTGACAGACAGGAATTAAGTTCTCCCATCTGCCTTGCTTTGTGCTAGTTTCTCCTCATATTTTCTCTCCAACTCCTTTAAGAGTTTCGTCGCCTAGAGTTGTTCACCAACCAATAAAACATTTAGCTCAGAGGGGACCACGATCTAATTTTAATAAAAGAAAAAAGCTTAGCGCCCAAATCTCTACCTTCCTGACCAATTCATCTTACTAGAAAAGTTCCATAAAGGAGAAGCACTGTCTTGCTATTACTGCAACACTGGCCAAAACTGGCATGCATGCACCTTAGTTTAAGCTTCTTTCTTCTGTGCTCCTTTTATCTTTTTTTTTATTAACTTTGGGTTTCCATAGATAGCATTTGAACCACCAAATTGCGTTATTCCATACTCCAGTACAAGTAGTGAAAAAATCATACCAGTTATACACCTGTGAGAGGACGTAATAGTAAGGTCGGCATACCAGTATGAGCATAGTTAAAGAAAGGTTTGATCATAACCTGAGCATTTTTCTGACAGAGCAAGCTCCTTCCTTCAGATGTTTCGAGAGCTACAGTTGTTTAACCGCATCATGTCATACTCCTCAGTTAGTTGCGATTCAGTTGTAGTCAGTGACGCTTGGATCTGGAGAGAACATATAATATTATACATTTGAACACATCACTTTATCTTATTTTCAGAGCATAAAAGAAGATCAGATTTGCTTTAGATCTGTTGCTCCATTGATCAAGAACCGATTAAACAGTAAGCTGCCTTAAAGATCTGTTCTATAATAAAGCATTAGTCTGCATAAACAAACATAAATTGAAATGAGCATGTTCATTTTAATATTATCAGGTAAAAAAGTCTGATAGGCAAATTTAGCCAGGTGCATCCTAGCCATGACCTAGATGGGAAGAACTTGCGCCTCTGTGAATCAGGTGTCTCGGGTTCACAAAAGATCATTTTACTGAATTGCCTCTGTGCAAACAAATTCTTGTCCCTTGCAGTTACTAAAAAGTAGAAGAGAGAATATTATAAGTTTAGTACCTTAACCAGTATATTCCAAGAGTTCTATCGATTATCCGTTGCATCATAACTTCAGAAGCATACAAAAGTTGCATCTGCACAACATTTATCAAAAAAATAGGTCGATTAATTGTTCAAAAAAAATGATTTACACTAAAGAAGATAATTCAAAGTCAGGCAAAGTCATGAAAAAAGGAAGACATTGTTTTGAAAGTTCCCTTGCTGTAATCAAATAAATAAATAAAGAAGAAGAGTACACAGTAATATTGCTACACATCAATAGCAAATTAAACTTGTGAAACAAAAGGAAAGATCCAGCATCACGTGGTAGATATGGTATGCTTTTATTAAAAAAAAATCGTAGAAAATCTTTGCTTGGCAATTATGTTTTATAGCCAGAAAGAGAAGTGATAGGAGCAATAGCACCATTTCTAAAAACACGTGAATTATGATAATACATAAGGAAACATGCATAATCTCTTATGATTTCTTTTTACATTTCTATTAGACAATTGTCAAATTTTATAAGTCCGATCTGAGAAACATAGGTAATGCAGTCAAAATAGCAAAAATAAATAAGGTATAGAACTTACTTACCAGCACTACATTTTATGCCCCTCTATCTTCACCTTCCCTTTGATATAGCCTAATAAAGAAAAATAAATAACATGAAATTAGGTAAACATACTTTAATAAGTGAAAGTAGGCATTGAAAGTTGTTGGAAAGTGACGTATTGCCATTTCTTGCTTATTCAGTCAAGTAAAGTCGGGAATGGGACTAAGGAAAATAGGCCGGTATTCGTAAGTACTTGTTTGTTGGGATTAGTAAGGCAGTTAGGACAGTTAGTACACTAGGACAGAAAGAGTAGCAAGAGACAAAGAAAGAGTAGCAATAGATAGGCAAAGTAAAAAGAGCTATCATATTAGTTTCTTCAGTTCATTCTACTTAATAGGGAATTATCCTTAATTCAGTTATCCTTAAAGAATATCATATATAGTGTGTTTTATTTGCTTGGACAAGGGAGAAAGACCGGTACTTGCTTCGCTTGACGTGACTGACCTTGGTTAGGTTACTACTTCGAATGCATATCTCGTGTAAACATACACAACGCCCATGCTTGCTTCTATACTTATTCCTCACAAAGAAATGCATACTCACTATACCATATGTATTTTTCGGTTATCTTTTCATGCATACTTTGACTTTCCTTACCGTGCCAACTCTGCTATTCCTTGTATACCAAGCTACTTTGGCTACACCTAGCTCTAATAAACCTTGCCTATGAGCTATTTATAATAACTAAAAATCTTTGCATATGCCTAACAAGTCTATCCTGTGAATGCTTACACCAGTGATTGACTATTCTCCTAAACCCGTGCTAGCCTATCTTTGCTTGACCATGCATATTCTTAGCAGCCCTTGTTCCTAGTGCTATTCCTTGAATGCTTTTATCCGGTGCATACCTATCTTTCTAAACCCGTGACTTATCACACGCATACACCTGGACTTGACTTATCCGCAACTACTTATTATGCATCCCGGCGTAACTTACTTCTATCACGCATCCCTAGCCCGGGCATGCTTTCCACCTAGTCCTAAACGTTGACCTGTGTCAATAAGCATCTCTTGCCAACCAACTAGCGTTACAATATTTCTATACTTGCTTCGGAAATCACACACATACCACCGTGCACACTGTTTAAAGAAGGTTGCCCTTCTACCATCACCGTCTTTTCCTTCCTCCATACTCCTGAGACCAACTCAGCTACCCGGCCAAGGCCTCCTCTTTCTGACTCATGGTTTCTTCTAGCTTCTTGTCTAATTTCTCTTCTAATAAATTCATCTGTTTTTCTTGTCCTCCTTATAATTGCTCCATCCTACCCATCAGCTTCTCCATCGCCTCATCAAGCCTTTGATTTAATTGAATACCTACCGAAAAACTAGAACTATACTATATATGAGTTTAGGAAACCTACTTACTATTTATGAGTTGATGTACGAGTTTATGTCAACGAATAGGAAAAGTGGGGCTTGTGAGGAATCTAAGTAAGGCTTGGGATAGTCAATAGGTCAAACAGGTCACTCTCCTTGTCAACGAATGGCATAGGAAAAGCAGGTAAAGTTTAACGAAACCCCGTAAAAACAGGCATACCCTGCGATTCCCGAGACCTCTAGTTTGTATGAAAAAAGTATGATTCCCCTAGTCATTAACCACTCATTTCCCCATAATAGGTGACCCTTTGTCTCCCCTACTCTTCCATCTAGTTGCTGATTGTTTGAATAAAATATTGATTAAAGGTAGGCAAGCTGGTCGGTGTAGAGGGCTTGGACCCACCCCGAATAGACATTAGAATATGGCGGGTACTGAGCGAAAGCATTTTCTTGTGGATGATGTCATGAGGGAGGAGTGGATTTGCTCAGGTTAGGTGTGCTCTTCCTGGCTCGTAACGT
>Ga0265324_10002106_pt1 | contig 10504 bp, 7 predicted proteins | sample 41419metaG_FD_198634 | JGI IMG/M metagenome (GOLD analysis project Ga0265324, IMG submission 198634) | Rhizosphere microbial communities from Carex aquatilis grown in University of Washington, Seatle, WA, United States - 4-14-19 metaG | ecosystem: Host-associated > Plants > Roots > Rhizosphere >... | reverse complement strand
GTCTCCCGGGTGGATACCGAGGTCGATGCGCGCCTGGACCGCCTCGCCGGGCCGGCGGCCGCCGCGCTGAAGGGCACGGCCGCGATCGCCAACGCCCGCCTGGCCTACCAGGCCCACGAGGAGCTGACCGCCAGTGAGCGCTGGCAGCGGCTCGCCCGCATCGGCGCGCGGCCGCAGCGGCCGCTGTGGGCCTCCACCGGAGTCAAGGATCCCGCCTACCCCGACACCAAGTACGTGGCCGGGCTGGTCGCGCCGGGCACCGTCAACACCATGCCGGGCGCGACCATGGAAGCCTTCGCCGACCACGGCGTGGTCAGCGGCGACACCATAACCGGGGCCTACGAGGGCAGCCGCCGTCTGCTTGACCAGCTAGCGGCGGCGGGCATCGATTTCGATGACGTCACCGAGTACCTGGAGCGCGACGGCCTGGCCAAGTTCGAGAAGAGCTGGGGTGAGCTGGGCGCTACCGTCGCGGCCGAGCTGGAACGCCAGCGGCAGGCTGGCCGGGTCCGCTAGTAGGAGCCATGGCCCTTCAGGTACTGCCACGCGCCGCAGGGGGTGCCATAGGTTTCCTTGATATAGCCGAGGCCCCACTTGATCTGGGTGGCGGCGTCGGTCCGCCAGTTCGCGCCCGCGGATGCCATCATGTCGCCCGGCGTCGCTTGCGGGATTCCGTAGCCGTCGGACTCGTCTCCCGCGTAAACGTTCCAGTCGCTGAGCTGGTCCCACAAGGCGACCAGGCATGTGTACTGGGTCGTCTGGTTAAATCCGAAGCTCGGCAGCAGGCTGTACGCGATCTCCCTGGCGGCGCCCGGATCGGGCGACGGCACGCTGGCAGGCGCGGCTGTCTCCGGCGCCGCGGCCCGTGACACGGACCCTTGAGCAGGCGAGACAGCAGCGCCGTGACTCGGCCCCGGGCCGGTGAACGCGGATACCGCCCCGTAGCTGGCCGCCCCGATGACCACGGCCCCGGCGGTCGCCGCGATCAGCAGCTTCCGTTTCTTACCGGTCCGGGTACCCGCTTGCGCGGGAGCGGGTTCTTGCGCGGGCCGGGCCTCCGTGGCCACGACCCCAGCCCGCGATATCTCCCGCGATTCCGGCATTACCGGGATGTCGGGCAGTTCCCGCTCCGGCGTGACCGGCCCGACGGGAACCAGCGAGCGGTCAGTGGCCGCCTGGCGCTGGGCCGCAGGCACTTCGGCCCAGTGCGCCCCCGTCCACGGCAGCTCCCCCTCCCGGTACGAGGGCGGTATTTCCTGGAGCGCCGGCCACGGCCCTGCGGTCCCAGGCGCGCGGGATGACGTTGCCGCCGCCGGGCGGGGCCGCGCCCGGTGCGCCGATAGCAGCTGCATGGCCTGCCCAGCCGTTGGCCGGACCCGGGGATCGGGGTCCAGCATCGCCATGACCGCTTCGGCCAGGCCTGCGGGCACGATATCCGGCAACGGGGCGACGTAATCGCGACGGGCCGCGGCCGCGACGTGGTCGGCCGCGGCCGCGTACGGGCGAGCTAGCCTGCCGGCCAGCAGCTCGTACAGGACACAGCCCAGTGCCCAGATGTCGTCGCTGAAGCTGGCTGGCACTCCGAGCCACTGCTCGGGGCTGATGTAGGGCATCGTGCCGTAGACGACGCCGGCGACGCTGAGCCCGGTTTCCGTGACCGCCTTGGCCAGGCCGAAATCCGTGACCTTCACCGTGCCGGTGTCGCAGATGAACAGGTTTCCCGGCTTGATGTCGCGGTGGACCACCCCCGGGTCGAGGCCGTGCGCGTAGGAAAGTGCCCCGCAGGCCTCCCGGCCGATCTGGGCAACGTCGCTCGCGCTCCAGCCACGCCGCATGTTCCCCAGGTCGCGGCCCTGCAGGTACTCCATCACCATGAACGGGACGCCCTGGTCGCTGCCGGTCGTGAACACGGTCATGATGTTCGGGTGATGCATCCGGGAGGCCAGCCGCATCTCCCGCTGGAATCGCGCCAGGCCGGCCTCGTCGGCCGGCGCGCGCATCACCTTGATCGCCACCGGCCGGCCGGCAAGCTCCTCGTCATAGGCGAGCCAGACCTTGCCCATGCCTCCTGTGCCAAGGCACCGGTCCAACCGGTAACGTCCGCCAAAGTCAGCCATCCGCCCACCCCGAGCTATTGCTCCTACGTCAGGACATAGCGATTCAATTGTGCGGCACATCCGACGATGAGGAGCGGGAAACGTCTAACCAATCGCTAACCCGTATTATCGCTGGGCCAATTTAACTGGCGAGTAGCTTTCCAGTGAGTAACAAACTGCGAAACTTTCGGCAGGTCGCGACGGGTAAAGTCCCTTCGATGATCACCAACTGGCCGGGGTTGATAAGGCGTCGCCGGCGCCGCGTCGGCTCCTTGCTGGCCGCCGCTGCCATCTAATGCGGCGTTTTAGCGTCCGTAGTCGCTGTTGCGGTGAACCGGTTTACCATACTTGTCGCCGATGACCAGCGAAAACTCCCTGGCTTCCTTCCTGGTGATCATCGTCCTCTGTGTTCAGGCTTTCCTTGGCTAGCGCCCACCCTCGCCGCGGGGCATCTGGGGCAAGATCGGGGACGATAGGGGACCAGCGGGCGGCCCCTGGTGCGCGCCGGCTTCGGAGGCGTAGCGTGGCACTGAGGCACCTCAGGGAGGCATGCGTGAGTGCGACCGGGGAAACGGTCAGGGAGTCGGACGAGGCGGGCGGAGGGGCCACTGACCTGAAGCTCGAGGTGGTCGTGATCGCGGTGGCGGATGTCGACCGCGCGAAGGAGTTCTACCAGCGGCTGGGGTGGCGCCTGGACGCGGACTTCCCTTTCGATAACGGCTTCCGGGTGGTCCAGTTCACCCCGCCAGGCTCAGGGACCTCGGTGCAGTTCGGCACGAAGATGACCTCGGCCGCGCCCGGCTCGGCGCAGAGCCTGTACCTGGTCGTCTCCGACATCGTGGCCGCGCGGGCCCGGCTGGCCGCGCGCGGCGCCGAGGTCAGCGAGGTGTTCCACCCGGGGGCCCCGGGCGCGCAGTTCGCACTCGACCCCAGCGGCCAGGTTCGGGGACGCGCGGCCGACGGGGCCAGCTATGGTTCGTTCGCTACGTTCGCCGACCCGGACGGCAACCGCTGGCTGCTGCAAGAGGTCACGACGCGGCTGCCCGGGCGGGTCGAGGCGGTCACGACTGCCTACGCCTCCGTGACGGACCTGGCCGCCGCGATGCGGCGAGCGTCGGCCGCGCACGGCGAGCATGAGAAGCGGATCGGCCAGGCCGACGCGAACTGGCCTGACTGGTACGCCGCGTACATGGTGGCGGAGCAGGCAGGCACGGAACTGCCGCAGTGACCGAGCCGCAGCTGGCCGGGCAGACAGTCATCTTGATCGGCGGCAGCGCGGGCATCGGGCTGGAGACCGCGCGGCTGGCCCGCGCCGAGGGCGCCGACGTCATCCTCACCGGCCGCGACCCTGGCCGGCTTGAACAGGCGGCGCGCGAGGTCGGCGCGCTGCGCGCGGAGGCGTTCGACGCCACCGATTTCGACCGTCTGGACGGCTTCTTCCAGGGGCTGCCCGCGCCTATCGACCATGTGATGGTCACCGGGCCGGGCCCCTATTACGCTCCCCTGGCCGACCTCGAGCGCGACCGGGCGCACCGCGACTGGGACGCGCACCTGTGGATGCATGTCGCCGTCGCCCAGCACGCCGTCGGCCGGGTCCGGCCCGGCGGTTCGCTGCTGTTCATGGGCGGCACCGGCGGCCGGGCACGGGGACCAGGACTGTCCCTCATCGCGGCGGCCACCGCGGCGCAGCCCGCGCTGATCGCGAATCTCGCACTGGAGGTAGCGCCGATCCGGGTCAACCTCATCGCCGCCGGGTTCGTCGACACGCCGCTGTCGGCGTCGCTGCTTGGCGGGGACCTGGAGGCCCGCCGCGACCAGCTCCGCGCGACGTTGCCTATCCGTCGCGTGGTCGGGCCGGCCGACGTCGCCGCGCTCGCGGTGCATCTCATGGCTAACACCGCGCTCACCGGCGCGACCTACGACATCGACGGCGGCCAGCAGCTCCTCGGGTCATGACCGAGCGGGCCGCGGACGACCGCTCGCCGTTCCACGGGCAGGACACGCGGCCCGCTCCCTATGGACCCTAAGCCGGGGCCTCGACGTCGTCGTAGACGCGCACGGCGGCCAGCAGCCCGTCGGGTCCGCGCTCGTAGACGCCCATCCCCGCCTGGGGCGGCAGCTCGCGGCTGCCCCAGCGGACGCAGTTGTACTCCAGCGCGCACCGCACCCCGTCGTCGGTCACGGCGCAGTGCTCAAGGCCGATGCCGCCGCCGGCGCTGAAGCACCGGGCGAAGAACGAGCGGAGCTCGGCAGTGCCGCGGTGAGCGTCGCGGGGGCCGAACGGGGGGCGGAAGTAACCGTCGGGCGCGAAGGTGGCGACCACCGCCTCGGTGTCGCCCGCGGCCAGCCCGGCGTGGTAGCGGCCGACGACGTCACCAGGGTGCACGTTCCCTGACGGGAGGATCGGCGGCCGGACCGGGCGCTGCTCGTCGACCGGCCACTGGCTGCAGTAGGTCCGGAATGTCACCGACACGTCGTCGGGGGACTCGGCGATCACGGCCACGGGCCACGCCAGCTCGCGGCCGCCGTGATCTAGGTGCGCCAGCAGCTCCACCACGGCCCGGCCGTCGGCGACTGTGCTGGCCACGGGCTCGGCGCGGGCGTGCAGGCTGGCCAGCCAGGAGAGGTTGCGGCTGACGAACTGCCGTACGTGCCGGTGGCCGCGGACCTCCCCGGCGCGGGGGTCGTAGATGACTATCTCGCCCGGCCACGTGGTCTCCAGGGCGCGGGCGCTGCCCTCGTTCAGCGCCGCCAGGTACTGGCCGACCGGGTCCGCGTGGCCGGCGGTGCGCGTCTGGCTGCGCGCCAGCTCCGCGGCACTGGCGAATTCGGGAAACCACGGCATCGCGCAACTCCCCTCACTGGCGTGGTGACAGCGGCTCGCACCCGACGTAGGACTCTCTTGCAGTGCAGCGCGCAGGCGCAGGCACCCTACTGACAACGCTAGCCGAGACGCGGGCTGTCGTGTGCCTCCAGGGAATGGGTAACGCTTGGCTTCTCCACCCCGCTGAGCGCGACCGGCTGGGCGATGGGCCGCCGGGCCCAGGCGCGCCGCGCGGCATGTCGATGCTCATCGAACCCCTCGGCATCACCACCCCCATCGCCGCCTTCAACGGCGGGGTGCTCGTGAACGCGCGCGGCCCGGCGGGTCACCACCTCCAACGCCGAGGAGGGCTTCGCCGCCGCCGTCGAAAGATTCATCCTCCCGCCGAGCTGACTCGCTCTCCCGCGCTAGGAGCTACGCGTTTCACCGCTGACCTCCGCCGTCGCCCGACGGCGGTCAGCGCGGGGCTTAGGCGTTCAGGCCGAGCTCGCGGGCGATCAGCATCCGCTGCACCTCCGAGGTGCCCTCGCCCACCTCAAGGACCTTCGCGTCCCGGTAGAAGCGGCCGACGGCGGACTCGTTCATGAAGCCGTAGCCGCCGAAGATCTGGGTGGCGTCGCGGGCGTTGTCCATCGCCGCGTTGGAGGCGGTCAGCTTCGCGATCGCCGCCTCCTTCTTGAACGGCTCGCCGGCCAGCATCTTCGCCGCCGCGTGCCACCAGGCGAGGCGCGCGTTGTGCGTGCGCACCTCCATGTCGGCGATCTTGAACTGCAGCGCCTGGAACCGCCCGATCGGCCCGCCGAAGGCCGACCGCTCCCGAACGTAGCCGAGTGACTCATCCACGCAGCCCTGGGCCAGGCCGGTGGACAGCGCGGCGATCGCGACCCGTCCCTCGTCCAGGGTTCGCAGGAACTGGGCGTAGCCACGGCCGCGCTCGCCGAGCAGGTTCGCCTCCGGCACCCGGCAGCCTGCGAACGCGAGCTCGTGCGTGTCCGAGCAGGACCAGCCCACCTTGGAGTACTTCGGCGCGACCGTGAACCCGGGCGTGCCCGACTCCACCAGGATCGTGGAGATCTCCGGCTTGCCGTCCGGCCGCGTGCCGGTTACCGCGGCGACCCCCACCACGGCGGTGATCGACGTGCCGGAGTTGGTGATGAACGCCTTCGACCCGTCGATCACCCACTCGCCGTCCTCAAGCCGGGCCCGGGTGCGCATCGCGCCGGCCACGTCGGTCCCGCCGCCCGGCTCGGTCAGCCCGAACGCGGCGAGGGTCTCGCCCGCGCACAGCGACGGCAGCCACCGCAGCTTCTGTTCCTCGGTGCCGAACCGGTAGACCGGCATGATGCCGAGCCCGACCCCGGCCTCCAGCGTGATGGCGACCGAGGAGTCCACCCGGGCCAGTTCCTCAAGGGCGAGGCAGAGCGCGAGGTAGTCGCCGCCCATCCCCCCGTACTCCTCGGGGACCGGCAGCCCGAACAGGCCCATCCGCCCCATCTGCGCGACGATCTCGTAGGGGAACTCGCCCTTGTCGTACAGCTCGCCGATCACCGGGGCCACCGCGTCGCGGGCGAACTCCTGGACGCTCTTGCGCAGGTCCTCGTGCTCTTCATCAAGCTTGTATCCGAGCATCGCTCCTGAACTCCTCTACGCACGTAGATAGTGGACATTTAGGCACATCCCTGTGTACCTAAATGTCCACTATCAGCTGGCTCCGGCCCGATGACCGCCAGCGCCTCGTCCATCCGGACCTGCTGGCCCGCCTTCGCGGTCAGTTCGGTCACCGTGCCGTCGAGCGGCGCGGTCACCGTGTGCTCCATCTTCATCGCCTCAACCACGAGCACCGGCTGCCCGGCGCTCACGTCCTGTCCCACGGTCACGTGCACGGCGACCACGGTCCCCGGCATGGGGGAGCGGACCGTCCCGTCCGCGGCCGCCCTGCGCGTGCCGCGCAGCGGGGCAGGCGCCGCCTCGGCGACCGCCCACGTCTGCCCGCCCCGCCCTAGCCAGGTGGTATTCCCGTCGACGGCGTACGCGAAGCGGACCGTCCGCGCCTCCTCGGTGAGCACGAGGTCGGTACCGTCGCCCAGGCCCGCCGGGCGGAACTCAGCCCGGGCGGTCACGAGCGCGCCGTCGCCCACGGCTACCTCCGCGCCCGCCGAGGCCAGCCCGCGCACCCGGACCTCCGTCACCTGCCCCGGCCCGGCCGACAGCCGGAACCGAGTCCACGCGCGCTCCCCGTGCCGCCACCCGTCCGGGATGTCCCACGGGTCGGTCAGCGGCCCGGCGGGTTCCTGCCGCAGCACGCGGGCAAGCGCCGCCGCGGCCAGCGCCTCGGCGTCACCCGTGCCAGCCAAAGCAGCCGAGCCAGCCGCGTCGGCCGAGCCAGCCGAGCCGCCCGAGCCGCCCGCACCGCCCGCACCGCCCGCGATTCGCTCGACGAGGCCGGTATCTAGCCGCCCGGCCCGCACGTCCGGATCGGCGAGCAAGTCGCGCAGGAAGCCGGTGTTGGTGGTGACGCCGAGCACGACCGTGTCCGCGAGCGCCCGGTCGAGCCGGCGCAGCGCGGTAGCGCGGTCCGGGCCCCAGGCGATCACCTTGCCGAGCATCGGGTCGTAGTCGCTCGTCACGGTCAGGCCCTCGGCGAGCGCCGAGTCGACGCGCACCCCGGCGCCGGATGGCGTCCGCAGCGCGAGCACGGTGCCGCCGGTTGGCAGGAAGCCGCGCGCCGGGTCCTCCGCGTAGACGCGCGCCTCCACCGCGTGGCCGTTCATCGACAGGGCATACCCGCTGTACCCGCCGAACGCCAGCCGCTCGCCCGCGGCCACTCGCAACTGCCACTCGACCAGGTCCAGGCCGTAGACCATTTCGGTGACCGGGTGCTCGACCTGAAGCCTGGTGTTCATCTCCATGAAAAAGAAGTCATCGGGCGCATCGCCGGCCACGATGAACTCCACCGTGCCCGCGCCGGTGTAGCCCACGGACCGCGCCGCCTCCACCGCCGCCGCGCCCATCGCGGCCCGGCGCACCGAGTCAAGCAGCGGCGACGGCGCCTCCTCGATGACCTTCTGGTGCCGCCGCTGCAGCGAGCACTCCCGCTCGCCGAGATGAACGACGTTGCCGTGCGAGTCGGCGAGCACCTGGATCTCGATGTGCCGCGGGGCCGGCACGTACCGCTCGATGAGCAGCGTTCCGTCGCCGAACGCGGCGACCGCCGTGCGCCGCGCCGCCACCAGGGCGTCCGGCAGGTCGGCCGATGAGTCGACCACGCGCATGCCCTTGCCGCCGCCGCCCGCGGAGGGCTTGATGAGAACGGGGAACCACCGCTCGTTCAGTTGCCCGATGAGCTCCTCGTCGGACAGCCCGGCCGCGCCCGCGCCGGGCACCACCGGCACCCCCGCCGCCGCCACCCGCGCCTTGGCGGCGATCTTGTCGCCCATCGCCTCGATCGCGTCCGCCGGCGGCCCGATGAAGGTCAGCCCGGCCGCCGCGCAGGCGCGGGCGAAGGCGGCGTTCTCCGCGAGGAAGCCGTAGCCGGGGTGCACCGCCTCGGCGCCGCACGCGACCGCGGCGGCCACGATCCGGTCGATGTTCAGGTAGCTCTCGGCCGCCGCGGCTGCGCCGAGCCGAATCGATTCGTCGGCAGCCAGAACGTGGGCGGCCGACTCATCAGCGTCGCTGTACACCGCGACGCTGGCAATGCCCAGGGAGCGCAGCGTCCTGATCACCCGCACCGCGATCTCGCCGCGGTTCGCGACAAGCACCTTGCTGAACATGAGACCCGCTCCCTACATCCGGAAGACGCCGTAGCCGGCCGGCTCGAGCGGCGCGTTAGCCGCGGCGGACAGCGCGAGGCCGAGGACCCGCCGGGTGTCGGCGGGGTCGATGATCCCGTCGTCCCACAGCCGGGCCGTCGCGTAGTACGGGTTGCCCTGGTGCTCGTACTGGTCGCGGACGGGCTTCTTGAACGCGTCCTCCTCGCTGGCCGGCCAGTCCTGACCGCGCGCCTCGAGCTGGTCGCGCCGGACGGTGGCGAGCACGCTCGCGGCCTGGTCTCCGCCCATGACTGAGATCCGGGCGTTCGGCCACATCCACAGGAAGCGGGGGGAGTAGGCCCGCCCGCACATCGCGTAGTTACCCGCGCCGAACGACCCGCCGATGATCACCGTGAGCTTGGGCACCCGGGCGCAGGCGACCGCGGTGACCATCTTGGCGCCGTGCTTGGCGATGCCATCGGCCTCGTACTGCCTGCCGACCATGAAGCCGGTGATGTTCTGCAGGAAGACCAGGGGGATCCGGCGCTGATCGCACAGCTCGATGAAGTGGGCGCCCTTGAGCGCGGACTCGCTGAACAAGATCCCGTTGCTGGCGATGATCCCGACCGGGTGCCCGTGTATCCGGGCGAACCCGGTCACCAAAGTCGCGCCGTACTCGGCCTTGAACTCGGCGAACCGGCTGCCGTCGACGACGCGGGCGATGACCTCGTGCACGTCGTACGGGGTGCGCAGGTCGGTGGGAACGACACCGTAGACGCTGTCCGCCGGGTAGGCGGGCTCCTCGGACGGCACCGTGTCCCAGGGGCGGGGCGCGCGCGGCGCCAGCGTGGCGACGATGCCGCGGACCATGCGCAGCGCGTCGGCGTCATCCTCGGCCAGGTGGTCCGTCACCCCGGACACCCGGGAATGCAGCTCGCCGCCGCCGAGTTCCTCGGCGCTGACGACCTCGCCGGTCGCCGCTTTCACCAGCGGCGGGCCGCCGAGAAAGATGGTGCCCTGGTTCCGCACGATCACGTTCTCGTCGCTCATCGCGGGCACGTACGCGCCGCCCGCGGTGCACGAGCCGAGCACCGCGGCGATCTGCGGTATGCCGCGGGCCGACATGGTCGCCTGGTTGTAGAAGATCCGTCCGAAGTGCGCGACGTCGGGAAATACCTCGTCCTGCCTGGGCAGGAACGCGCCGCCCGAGTCGACGAGGTAGATGCACGGCAGGCGGTTGTGCAGCGCGACCTCCTGGGCGCGCAGGTGCTTCTTGACCGTCACCGGGTAGTAGGTGCCGCCCTTGACGGTCGCGTCGTTGGCGACGATGACGCATTCCCGGCCGCTCACCCGGCCTACGCCGGTAATGACGCCCGCGGCCGGCGCGTCACCGTCGTAAAGTCCGTCCGCGGCCAGCGGGCTGAGCTCGAGGAACGGCGAGCCAGGGTCGGTCAGCGCGTCCACCCGGTCGCGCGGCAGCAGCTTGCCGCGCGCGATGTGCCGCTCGCGCGACGACTCCGGGCCGCCCCGGCTGACCTCGGCCAGCTTCTTGCGCAGCTCGGCGGCGAGCGCCGCGTTCGCCGCGTGGTTGCGGGCGAAGCGCTCGCCTCCTGTGTCCGCCCGGCTGTGCAGCACGGGCGCGTCGGAAATCATGCTGCCGCTGCCTTTCGATGTTAGCTAGCGCTCGCTGATCTCTGCTCTATTGCCCGCTTAATGTTAACGCATCCTAACAAGACGGTCTAGCATAGAGACATGCGTGACAGCGGTTCCCGGGCGCCCGCCCCGGCTCTCGCCCCCTCCGGGCGCCGGGGCGCGACGCGGGCGAGCAGCAA
>Ga0265324_10002102_pt1 | contig 10526 bp, 8 predicted proteins | sample 41419metaG_FD_198634 | JGI IMG/M metagenome (GOLD analysis project Ga0265324, IMG submission 198634) | Rhizosphere microbial communities from Carex aquatilis grown in University of Washington, Seatle, WA, United States - 4-14-19 metaG | ecosystem: Host-associated > Plants > Roots > Rhizosphere >... | reverse complement strand
TCGGCGCAAAGCCGTCCGGCGATCGCGCGTCTTCGCCGTCGATCGCGACTTGTCCGAAAAGATCGCGCGCATGATGTCCTCTCACAAAACCTCTCATGTTCCCCACTCGTTCCAGGATCTAGCCGGCTAAGTGTTTGATCGGATTGGTGGGCGCACCAGGGCTCGAACCTGGGACCCGCTGATTAAGAGTTGTCGGCCGCCCCTTATCCGTCAAGGGCTTAGAGCTCTCATGTAGCGGGTTTTGTACGGGTTTTGTAGGGGTCGGCGCCGTGAGAGCTCTCACGGAAACTCTCACGGCCGCGCGTTGTCGCGCTCCACCAGGCGGTTCAATTGCGCCTGGATCTGGCCCATGCGCTCGCGCATGTCCTTCTCGAAAGCGTTGCGCGCCTCGGTCAAGGTGTCGATGAATTTATAGAAGCTGTCGCGCTTCACGTAGCCCTCAAATTTCTCGAGCGACTTGATCTCGAGATCGGAAAGCGCCTGGCGGATCCCGACAATCGCGGTGTTGGTGAGCGTGCGGTCGCGCTCCATGTCGCGATAGATCTCGCTCACTTTTTCGCTGACTGTCTTTTGCAGATCGGCGCAAGCCTTGGCGACGATCTCGCGCGTGACCTCCTGGTGATCGGCGATCCTCTGCGTGACGCGAGTTTCAGATTTGCCGAGTTGCCACACGCCGGAAACGATGATGGCGAGCGCCGCTACTACGACGGAGGCAACCTGGATCCAGAGCTCCACGGCGGTTATTTCCCGCGCCAGGCGCTAACAAACAGGAAGGCGACAATGCCGGCGCACAGATATTCGAGGCTCGGCGGCAACGCCAGAACCCGCCATGTCATCCAGGACGGCAGCACATTGCGGAAACAACTATCGTAGAAAATTAGGCTGATATAGACCGCGTACCAATTGAGAATGACGTCGCGCGCGAACTTGACGCCCGGATCGTTGGCGAACGCCTGCGCGACCTGGGCGCGGATCCCGATAACCGAAACGTCCTGGGCGCCAACGGCGACGCGCTCGCCGGACGCGATCTGTGCTTTCTGCACGGTCGCGTCCTCGAACTTGCCGAACATTCTCACGCCGGCTTGCAGGAACGGGCCGATAATCGGGATCCATCCAAACATGCGAGATCTCCCTATTGCGGCGCTTCCGGCCCGCTGGTGATTTTGCGCAGGAAGCGGAACGCGGCGCCCACGGCAATCAAGATCACCGGCCATGACCAACTCGGAAGCGATTGCGAGATCGGCGTCACGTCGACGCCGCTCGCGATCGGCAGGATGAAATCGTGCGCCGATAACGCGGCGCCGGCGAACATGACCAGCCAGGCCGAGAGCTTCGTCTTGAGGCCACCGATCGCGAGATTGAGCTTGGCAAAGAAACCGGCCTCGGCCGCGTCGAGCTTGGCAATCTTCGGCGCCAGCACGGACCAACGCGCCAGGATCGGCCGCAGGAAAAGCCAGTAGGCCAGTACCAGGCCGGCGAGGATGAAAAGCCAGGACAGAACAGCAAACAGGGTCGGCATTGGAGAGCTCCTTACGTTGCAGCAGGTTTGAGTTCGGGCGGCGGCGTCCAGCCCGGCGGCGGCGCCACCTGGCGTTTTGCGTGCCAGCGATTGATAGCCACGATCGCGCACACGATGAGCGCGACGGCGCCGAGCGCCGCGGCGATCGCAAGCTGCGGGTGCGCCTGGATCCAGGCGGCAAGGCCGGCCGCGGTCGACGCGCCGCCGCCGTGCGTGATTGCTTTCTTGATCGCCTTCGGCTCGGGGTGTTGCGCCTTGGCGGATCCGGCAGGCTCGGCCTGCGGCGGTAAGCTCGCCGGCGCGCCGGCCGGATAGTCGACCAGGTGCAGCGAGATCTTGCGCGCCTGCGCCACGCGCGACGTCCAGCCGCGGATGAAACGCGGTTGGTTCAAATGCTCGAGAAAAGCCTGGCGCTCGTCGCAAATCGCGTTCACCAGGATCTTAACCTGGTCTTTGCTCAAGCCGTCGATCCGCGCTTTGACGTCGGCCCAGGCCGCATTGTCGGCCATGTGCAGACAACGGCGCAAAACCTTGGGCGAGCGGCCGATGCCGGAATTGACGCCGTAATCGAATTGAATTTCATCCGGGCCCGACACCATTTCGCCAAGGTGCTGCGGATCCCAATAGCCGCCGCGGTAGATCTCGGCGATTTCGCTTTCGTCGGCGGTCCAGACGTCGCGCGTCGGCAAGCCCTTCCGCCGGCGGTATTTGTCATATTCGGTTTGGATGATGCCGCGCGACGTGCGGCCGCCGTGGTCGGCCGGATCGTCGTCGTTGCCGCCCTCGAAAACGCGGACGGCCGGATAAATCACAGGCTGATAGTTTGCGTCCATGTGCCAACCCCTAGAGCTCGAGCGCACACACTAAACGCAACAACGCTCCGTCAATTATTCATCCGAACGCTTCGATAAGAGTAATGCCGAGAACGGCCGGCCCGGTTGCCACACCGCCCGACACGTCGAGCGTTGCGACCGCGCCGCCGCCGCCGGTAAAGTAATAACCTTGCCATCCTGTTTGAGTGTTGGTCATGGCAAACGTATCGTTGGAGGCGTCGGTAAAGTTCACGGACAGAACAAAGCCGCGGCCGGCGACCCTGGTAAAAGGAATTGCGTCCGAGATCTTTGTTGTGCCGGCGCCGATCGCTATGGCCGTGCTGCCGCCGTTCCATTTCAGTTGATACGGCGCGCCGCCATTGGTGCCGTTCATGTCGTAGTTGTCGCCGGTCGCGGCCGCGTTATCAAAATAGGCGGCGCCAAGGGTTAGCCCCTCGCCGGCGCCGGCTTTGAGCGTGATACGGAGCGCCGATGTTGTCGCCGGAAAGGTTAGCTGTGCGTTGGCGATCGTCACCCGCATATTGTAGTTTGCCGGTTGCCAGCCGCCGTTGTCGCCGTCGCCGCACACCGAGCTCGCGACGGTTGACCATGTGCCGGTCAGAGCGCCGCCGCCGCCGCATAGCGAATTGATGCCAAGCCCGGTGAGCACGGCGTCGATCGGCGGAACGCGGAAGCGCGGCTCGCCTGGCTTGATGATCCGCGGCGGCGCCGGCCGAATAATCGCCGGCTTGGCCGGCAGAAAAAACGGGTCGATCATGCGTCATTCTTTGCGTTGACGGTTGCAAACAAGGTGACGCCGATCAATTGCGCGTCGACGTCGAGAGTGTCGGCGCCATCGGCGCCAAGGCGGGACACGCGCACATGGATCTTGTCGCCGGCGGCCCAGGATCCGGCCGGCGTAATGGTGCCGGTCAAAGCAAAGCGGCGCGTACCGCTCGAGCCGGTATCGACCACGGTAACGGCCGTGCCCCATGCGCTGTCGATCGTGTCGGCGTCGCTCTGCGCCTGCATTTCCACTTGCCATTTGCAATCATGCGCGCTCGCGCCGGAGTGTTCCGTCCACTCAAACTCGAGCTTGAACCCTTGCGTGGTGTCGAGCTTTTTTGGTGCGCGAAACGAAAAGCCGGCGTAAGCGGTCGAGGCGTTCACAAAGCCGAGATATTCGTCGTTGACCTTGTTGGTAGAGCTCTCGTTGGTGGCGAGCGCGGCCGCGCCGTTGGTGGTAGCCGGCTTGAGCGCGCGCGCCGGCCAGTGGCCGATCTCATGCAAGCCCTGGGCGACCAGGTTGGTTGCGGCGCCGAGCGGCGTAACAATCTTGGTGTTGTCCGTGCCGGTCGTAATATCGGAATTGCTGGCGATCGAATTAACCTGCGCCCATGTGATTGCCGTCGTGTTGAGCGTGCCGCCCAAATTCGACGTGCAAATCCAAAGCGTGTCGGCGTAAATCGTGCCCTCCTCCACAACAACGGTCACGCCAACCAATTCATTCCAGGTGTCAAAGTCGACATGGCGAGCGGCGGCGCCGGATGCCACCACTACCCACAAGCCGTTGCGCGCCTGGTTTGATGCCGAATTGCGCATGATGATGTCGCCGGTCGCGACCGTCACGCCGTCGAACGTCGCGCCGTTGGTGTAGCCGCTGGTCGCCGGATCGCTATTGGACGTGTCGAGCACGCGGGCCATGCGATCGGGCACGCTGGCCGGCCCTTGCGGGCCGATCGCACCTTGAGCGCCGGCGACGTAAATCAGCCAATCGGTATGCGCGCCGGCGCCGGCAAAGGCGGCCGAGTTAATGGTGAGCGCGCCGGTGCCGGAATTGTAGGCCGTGCTCTTGCCGGCAAAATAGATATTGGCCGGATCGCTCGCCGACACCACCAGGAGATCGCGGCCAACGTCGAAACTTTTGCCGCCCTGCGTCGTGAGGCTCTTGGATCCCGAGCTCGGCGTGAGGCTTGTGGCCGACGTGCCTTGCAGGTTTGCAGCCGACAACGCGGCGGCGGCCGCCGATGCCGCCGACGCCGCGGCCTGCGCGGTCGCAATCACCGCCTCGGCCGTCGCGTCTGCCAGGACATCAAAAACGGCGTCGGCCTTGCGGCGGTTCTCGGCCGAGCGCATCGCCGCCGCATCGTGCAGGAGCTCATGCACGTTGGCGGAATACTTAACGAGATCCTGAAAATTGGTGCTCTGGATTGCCGGCGTGACGCGCTCGAAACTCACTGTGCCAGGCGCCGCCGGCATGGTCGCCGGCGTCGCCGTGATCGCGCCCGGATCGCCGTCGGTGCCGGCATGGGCGAGCGTGATCTGTACGCCGTCCGTGAGCGTCGACACGTTGCCGCCTGCGTCGGTATAGGTGACGACAATGTGCGATTTGCTCAACGCCGAAAAGCCGGGGCTGAATGAACTTTCAACGCCGGTCCAGGACAGGCTTGCAAAGCAGGTTTCGGTTGCGACGGTCATTAGCGGCCTCCAAACATTGTGTTGAGATCCGGCGAGCGCCGCGCTTCTGTGCGGCCAGGTTGCCACCAGTAGCGTTGCCCCCAATCCTGCTGCGCCTGCTGCTGGATATGCGAGAAGCGTTGCCGCGCGCGATCGTCCAGCATGAGCGCGGCCTGGTCGAGCACGGCGCGTTGAAACGCCAGCTTGAACGCCGGCAAGGTTTCGCCGGGAATGAAACGCTGGCCGACATAGAGCGCATCGCCGAGCAAGTGCGTTTGCTGGCCCTTCATGGCGAGTTGAATGTTCTTCATCGCGAAATCCATCACCACGCTTTCGGCCGCGGCAAATTGCGGGCCGGCGGCCGTCGCGATCCATGAATTTCCGTATTTTGTTTTGTCGACAAAGAGCATGTCGCCGAACGTGCCGAGCCCACCGCCCTGCATGATCGCGCGGCCCCAAGCCTGGATGCCGTGTTGATTTGTCGGATCCAGCGAAAGCGGATCTCGGCCGGCGCCGATCTCTTTCGTCTGCATGGACACAACGCCGAACAAACTCATAAGGATAAACGTCAACGCCGCATGCGATAGGCGCGAGCCATCCCAACCTCGCGCGACGGCGCGCGCGCCGTGGAGCGTAATGAAGGAAAGCGGGAAGCTTTTGTAGAGCGCCACGGCGCGCCAGGCTTCGCCCTTAATCGTGCCGGGACGGGTATCGCCAACAAGAATTGTGCGTGCAAGAGGATCATGTTCAATGACCGCATAATCCATCTCCGTATTCATCATGCGCGCGATCTTTTCGGACAAGTCGCGATCGACGGCGGCGACGTCGGCCGGCCGCGTGAACGGCGCGCCTGGCCGCGGCTCGAAATCCTGCACGCCCTTGAGTTTTTCCCAGGCCGGCGCGTCGATGCCGTAGCGCGAGAGGCTTTCCCGGAACGCCGGCGCGAGCTCGGCGAACGGCAACACCTTATCGCGCGCGATCTTGGCCATGAGCTCTTGCGCGAAAGAGGCACGCAAAAGCGCCGTCCACTTGCGCAGGCCCGACGCGCGGATCACGCCTTGCGCCAGCTTGCCGGCGATGCCCGAGCGGATCGTTTCGCCCATAAGGCGGTCATGGTGGCCGGCGGCGTGCGCCAGGCTATCGGCGACAACGCCCATTTGCGCGGCCTGGATCTCCGAGCCCTTTTCGCCGGCCATCTGTACGGCGCGGCTGATAATGCTCATCGCCGGCAAGCCGTTCATGCGCGCCGTCATGGTGAGCGTGCCGAGATCCGAAAACGACGCGACGATTGCCTGGCCGAGTTGTGAGGCGGCGAGCCAGCCGCGCATGTCGCCAAGCGCGTTCGCCATCGTCTGATTAACGGGGATCTGATTAAGCCCGGTCACATCGGCATAGAGATCCTCGAATTGCTTGCGATCGCGCGCCACCTGGCTCGCTATCTTCCTGTTGGCCGTCGTCGCCTTGCGCAAACTGGCCGCGTCCTCGGCGCCGGCGTTGACGTGCAAGCGCGACGGCTCGCGATCGAATAAATTGAGAATGAATTTCTTTGTGCCCTCCGGGTTGGGCCCGAGCACGCGCATCATGGCGGTATCGTTCGCCATGCCGCGGATATGTCCCATCATCGTTTCAAACACTGAGGCGTGCGCGCCCATCGCCTCGGCAACCTGCATCCAGCCGTCCGCGTCTTTCCAGGCAAAGAAGCGGGAAAAATCGCGCTGGTTGGCGAGCATGCGGCGGCCGGTGATCGCCGCGCTCGGCGGCCCGTCTTGCCAGCCGTTCTCAAAACCGGAATAGGCTTGGTCTAGGAGCTCCTCAAAGCGCGCGTCCGATAGCGGCTTGCCGGTTGCAAAGTCGAGCATGTCGGCGCGATCGACGCGCTCGCGCCAGAATTGCTTTGCACGCTCGCGGCCGAACGCCAGCACCTTCGCGTCGTCCAGCGTCGGATTAGGTAAGCGCCAGGTCTTGCGCTCTGGCAGTAGGCCGCCGGCGTCGACAAACGCCTTGCGCAGATAATCGGAAACGCCGCCCGGCTTGATCCAACTCTCGGCAACCGCGCGCGCTTCCGGCGAGGCGCTCGAGGATCCATAGAGCGCGCGCAAGACGTCGAGCTCGCGGGCGGCCTCCTCCTGGAAGCCGAGCACCTTGGGCCGCAAATACTCGATCGCGTCGGCAAATAGCCTGTGCGCGTCGGCGCGGATGCCGCGCGCCAGGTAATAGACGTTATTCCCGCCGCCGGCGATCTCCCACGGATCCCGCATGAGGAGCGATCGCACGCCGGCGTACAGCGTTGACTTGAGATCGCCGGCGAGCGGCGGCGGCGCCTTATTGCCGAAGCCGAGATCTCCCGGCGTGGCGCGGAGCTCGAGCACGCGCTTTTCATAAGCGCCGGCGACCTGCAAAACATTGGCTTGCGCGATCACGGATCCGCGCGCGACGTTGGCCGCGTGCGAGGCTTCCGCGGCCGCGGCCTCGGCCGCCTCGAGCGCGCCGGCGCGCTCGGCCGCCGCGTCGCCAAGCGTGCCTTTGTGGCGCTCGGCGAACTCGTCCAGGAGCTCGAGCAATTTGCGGCCGGCGCGGTTGGCGACAACGCCGGCGGCCATCTTGCCGGTAAAGCACATGCGCGGGCTCAAAATGGCGGCTCCTCTGATTGGCCGCCGCCGGCGCAATCGCGCAATTCGTTCGCGGCCTTGGCGTCCTCCTCGGCTTCACGCAACAACTGGCGCGCGCCGACGCGGCGCGTGGAGCCATCCGCGTTTTCGAGAACAACGTCGAAATCGCCGCCGTGCTCGGCGAGCGCGCGATCGGCGTCGGCCGCGAGGCCAGGATCGCCTAGCTTTGGCTTTGGTTGTTCTGGCTCTCGAGGGCCGCCGCGATCTGGTCGTGGGCCAGCGCCAGGTCCGGCGTCTGTGGATCCTGGGGGAATTTCTCGCGCAGGAGTTTCGCCATGCCCCGGTGCTGGTCCGGCGTCATTAGCGAGCTCCTCGGTGTCCCACCCTGGGACAGTAAGCTCGGGGGTGTTTTTGCGAGCACGGCGAATTGCCTCCTGCTTGTCCTCATGTTCCAACAACGCGCGCTCGTAGGCAAGCAGAGGATCTCGCTCGCCTTCCTTTTCCATGATTTGCAGGGCCCGCGCGCGCAAGCCCTTGGGTACTTTGTCGATTTTGAGCTCGGCCAGGCGCGCGTCGAAATTGGCCGCGGCCTCCTCGCGAAACCGCTCGCGCTCCACCTGGCTACGCTCGCGCTCGGCCGCGCGTTCAACGCCGGTGCGCGTGCCTTCCTCGCCCTGCGGATAAAGCCGGTTGCCGTGCGCCTCCTCGCGGATCGCATCGAGCAATTGCCCCTGGGTGAGCTCGGCCTCGCCGCCGGTGACGTCGCCGGCGTCGAACATATAGCGGCCTTCCTTGGCCGCCTCGAGCGCCTCATCTAGCGACATGCCGCCCTTGCGGATCAACCGGCCGAAGCCTGGCACGAACGGATTGCCGTCGAGAATGTGCGCAAGATCCGGGTGAGGCGCGAGCCCGCGGCCGTTGGCGAGATACTCGAAAAAAGAAAGCGGCCGGTTGAAGCGCACGCGACGCGGCGGCGAGACATGCGTGGTGGTGACGGCCTCGGCCGCGGCCGGCGCCTGCGCGCCAACGGCCTCGAGCGGGCGCCCCTCCTCCATCGCGCGCGCCGCGGCGTCGACGCGCTCGGCGTGCGCCTGGCGCCCCTGCGCCGTCTGCTCGGGCGCGGTCGCGTCGATGATGTGATTAGCCTCTACCGAACGCGCGGCCGCGTCCATGTCCTCGGCCGTCACCAGGTGGAACGGTTGCCAGTGGCTCTCGAGATCCGAGCCGCCGAGCGCGCCGGCGTTATCGGTGATCGCGGATCCGCGATCGAGCACGGCGGCGTCCTCGGGATGCAACGCGCTCAAGGCGAGATCGCTTCGCGTCGGCGGCGCGATCGGCTGGCGCTCACGGATAACGCGCGCGCGAGATCCGGCGGCAATATCGAGCGGCCCGGCGGCAACGTCCGGCGCGTTGGCGCCGAGCGGCTGGACGTCGCGGACAGGATGGCCTCGATCGAGCGCCGCGAGCTCGTCGGCGTGGAACGGGCTCAAGTTGACGTCGCTTGGCGGGATCGGTTGCTCGGGCAAGCGGCCGCGGAGTGGCTGCGCTTGCGCGCCGCCGGCAATGTCAAAGGATCCGCCATAGCCCGGCGCGCCGGCGGCACCGGTGCCGAGCCCTTGGTTGTCGGCAACCGCGTGGCCCTGGTCGAGCGCGGCCGCGTCCTCGGGCGTCAGGTAGCCGTGGAAATACTCGCTCGGCGCAGGCTGGCCTTGCGGCCGCTCGAGCGGCGCTGCCTCTACGCCGCGGCCGCCGCGCACCAGGCGGATCGCCGCGCCGGCGCCGCGAAACAGTCCGGCAAGCAGGCCGCCGCCCAAGGCGGCCGAGCCGATATTTTCTGCGGCGCGCATAGGGCCGGCCTCGAGGCCGAGCGAGCCGCGCGCCGGCTCGATAACCGGCTCTACCATCGCCTGCGCCGTGCCGGCGGCGAGCGCCTGGCGCGCGAGGAATGGAAGGATGGCGCCACCTTCGCCGCCGAGCGGCAACGTGATCCCCATTGCGGCGAGGTTCGCCGGATCCACAACGGAACGCGCGACGCCGGCCAGCCAAGATGCCGCCGTGCCGGTCAGCGAGTGCGGCGCGTTGCTAAGATCGTTGGCGTCCGCCTCGATCTTCTGCGCCTTGTCGGCCGCGCGCGCGCGCACGTCCTTAAACATTTCTAGCGACTTGCGTTTGTCCTCGGGCAGACTATCGACCAGGCGGCCGAGCATCGCCACGCGCTCATCCGGCGACGCGGCGGCCGCGAGATTGATCCCTTGCGAAAAAGCATAGTCGGCGAGAGGTTGCCAGCTCGCACCTTCGATCCCGGTTGTGAGCTCGCCCATTGCATCTTGAAACGGCTTACCAACGCCGCCGATCGTGTCGAGGCCGGCGCGCTGCCATTCGGCGTCCCATAACTGGCCAATGGTCGCCGGTTGCGCGGCGCCTGGCCGGCGCGCGAGCTCGGCGAGATAATCATTGCCGGTCCAATCGGTCATTTCTGCGCGTCCTCGCTTCGGACCTGCTCGAGATCCGCGCGGATCCGCTCGCCGGCGGCGCCCTTGATTTGCGCGCGCATCTTGGCGTTGGCGCCGGGCTCATAGACAAAGACCGGCGCGTGACGCGCGGCCAAGGCGCTCATGTCGAACACCAGCGGCGACGGCGTTTCGGACAGATTGAAAATCGGCGCAAAGCCGTCCGGCGATCGCGCGTCTTTCATCCCCACCACGTAGCGCGGTGATCCTGGCGCCAGCGGGCGCAACACGGCATAGCGCGAGATCTCGTCGGCGGTGAGCGCGTTGCCGTTGCGGTCCTGTGCGCCGCCCATAAGGTTGACGTCGCCTTGCGTGAGATTGTCCAGCGCGCCGACAAAGCGGCCCTTGTCAACGCCAGGCGTAACCGGGAGCTTGAGCCCGTTGCGCTTGATGATCGGGCCGGCGACGTCCTCGATTGCCTTCTCGATGCCGGAGCTATCGGCCGGATCGTAGAGCGTGCCGTCCGTGCCCGAGCGTGCGACGTAGAGCCGCAACGCCGCATCCTCCACGGCCTTTTGCTGTTTCGGGTCGGGGTAGATCTGGCCGCCGAATTTTGAGGAGAACGCCGGCTGAACTAGCTGCGCCTTTTCCTGGACGTCCTTGCTTTTAAGGAGCTCGT
>Ga0265324_10002094_pt1 | contig 10559 bp, 8 predicted proteins | sample 41419metaG_FD_198634 | JGI IMG/M metagenome (GOLD analysis project Ga0265324, IMG submission 198634) | Rhizosphere microbial communities from Carex aquatilis grown in University of Washington, Seatle, WA, United States - 4-14-19 metaG | ecosystem: Host-associated > Plants > Roots > Rhizosphere >... | reverse complement strand
ATTTGCGGCTAATGAGCCGATGCGATTGGATCGATTCCAGCACACGCCCCACCCAATCGCGAACTCGAACCGGCTCGATGACGAGTCGCAGTGCGCCGCCGCAAGGCAGGCCAAAATTCCGGGCTTCCTCTTGCGTGACACCGTACGTCACCACTTCGCAACGATCGGTCATCAGTTGGCCGTGCAACGCTCGCCGGACGAGATCATCTTCAATGCAGCCACCCGATACCGATCCCACCGCATGCCCGTCTCCTCGAAGGGCCAGCATGGCGCCCTTCTGTCGCGGGCTGGAGCCGAAGGTCTCCACCACGGTCACGAGCCACATGGGAAGAGGACTTGATTGCCACTTCTGCAGAGTTTTCAAAACGGAAATATCAACGCTATCCATGGCCTCTCCTTGTTCCGGTTATGTTCCCAAAACTTCAGTTCATTGCCGCAGGTAGTACAGTCACCGAGTTGCTAATTTGTTTGAAACCAGATTGAAAGTTGCTCTCGTCACTTCTTGATAACATAGAACCGGTAAACAGCCTTATAGGGAATGCGCGCCACTTTACCCACCATGGATTGATCACAACCGTCAGTCGGCGCAAGACCTCCCTCAGTGTTGATGCGTTGAACGCTGGCTATGTGCTCAAAAGTACCCGCACCGGAATTGGATTTTGCACTCAACAGCAACCACGGAATCGCTTTGGCATCGGGAGCGCTGTACTTGGCCTTTACCTCCCCAACCACTTTGCTCCCGTCATTTGATTCCCAGGTAGGACCGGCATAGTGATGCGCAATCTTCTTTCCCGCTGTATCGAACAGATCGGCCTCCGGCGCCTTGAACGCCCATTCAAATGCCGATGCATTGTTCTGTTGCGTTTTGCATTCGTATATCTGAACACCTTCCGCTTTGAACTCCATCGAAACTACCTGATCAGCCGGTGTCCTGAGAGCATCTGGAACTTCAGCGTTTGCCGCAAAACACATGGCAGCATTGCCTGCGAAGATGGCTGTAAGAAACAGCCTGGAAACAACAAAGTCGTATTTTGAGTTCATGACTTATCTCCTTTTTATAGTATTTCTAAAACCAGAGACTTTCTTAAATCACGAATAACTGGGAGCAATTTTTGAACAACTCCTTTACTGCGCTCGATGAACGTAGTGACCCACACTGCCGGATTTTTTCAACCAATTGCAAACTGGCGAATTCAGACTGACGCGGGCAAATAAATTACTCCGTGAAGCTTGCGGTGTATATAGGACAAACTCCGTAGCCCAAGGTTATTACTCACGAAGTGTAAGGGCATCTGGAGCAGCAAGATTTGTGGACTGTGAATGGTCACCAAGAAGGCTGCAATCAACCATTGGAATTCACTGCTCGATCAATTGTGGCGCGCAACAGTTGTGAAACTAATCAGTGCGCGTACGCACCAATATCCCACGTCGTAGCTCTTGTTGCTCTGACGAAGTCGTCCCAAACAGGAACCGCCGTTCCCGCACCGATTGCGGTGCTTCCTGACTTCAGTGCGAAATCTGAAGGCAGTGCAGGCGTTCCGCTCACCCAAACAGCAATCGGTGAGGTGCTAACCAGATTGTGGTCAGTAACCAAAGTAACTCCTGTCGCCCAAGTAGCAGTTGCGCTAGAGTCGTTCGGAGCAACAACCAGGTTATTTCTAGCGATTGTGCTAAGTACAGTTGCACTTATGGAAATGCCGTGGACATGGTCTGCATTAGCCACGTGCGTTCCGTAAAAAGTATTGTTGTAAATATGTATGTCATCCGTAGGTGGGAACGATTGTCCTGCTGAGTAATCATTAACGCCTACGCCGTAGGTTGTAGCGTCCCCAAGATTAAATATGTTGTTTCTTACAGTACCACTGACTGTAGAACCAATTACCATCATAGAATTGCTATTTACGCTTGTTACGTAATTTCTTTCAACAATAATATTCCGCAGTCGTTCATCAACAGCACCGTTCTGCGCCATTATCGCTACAGGCCAAGGACTACCGGTGCTGCCTTTGAAGTAGTTATCGGCGACAACTACTAACTCTGTGAATGTTCCATCAAATATTGCTTGTGTTGGGCGATTATCGGAATGTAGTTTTAAACAATGTTTCCCTGCGTTGGGATTCCATGCATCGTTGTTGGCAATAACCCCCTTTGTTACTTTCGGGAAACGAAGCACATGCTCGCCACCGATTACTCCACCGGTTCCGGGGCGAGTGTTGTCCATGTGATTACCTTGGAATGCAAAACGTGTTCCATATACCCAAACTTGTACACACCCCTGACCGTCTTCACAGGTAAGCCCATTAGCTGTGCTGTCCTGCACAGTGAACTGATCTGTATTCGGTATGGTGGAGTTGCCAGTGTCATACGCTCCATTTGAGTTTGTAACATCCAACCGTAGCAGTGTGATCTGAGCTCTGTCGTAGAGTTGGATAATGTTTGTGCTCGTTGTTCCGAGTGCGTCAAACGCCATGTCCATCACTCGCCAGTCATCAACCCCGACATTCTGGAATGTTATTGTGCTGTGCGAACTTCCGGATACTTGAACATATGGCTTTGCACCCGCCCCGTATGATCCGATAAGTCCCGGCCCCGGTTGAGTAACATTTACCCCTGTAGAGGTTGCCCAAGTCTCTCCTGCCCTGAATAAAATACGTTTCACGGTGCCAGAGATACTCCTCATTGCTGTTACCAAATCTGAACTTGTTACGTGAGACGCTCCAGTTGGGCACCCAGTAAACGTTCCTGATGTAGACACACAAGAGGTCTTCGCTCCGGCGAACACCGACTCGGGATCTTCCACCGATATGAGTTGGGTTTTGTTGACAGTGTTGGTGCCATCGAACACCGTCAATGTGACGGTGTAGGTTCCCGGCTTTTCAAACACATGCGCCGCGACAGGACCGGTAGTCGAATTCTTGCTGCTGACGCCGGGCTGGGCACCGTAGGCCCAGGTGCCTGCGGTTGGATCACCAAAATCCCAGGTGTATTCCAGATCATGAAATGGCCGGGCAGTCACTCCAGCATCCGTCGTCCCGGAAGCATCAAAGAAAACTGCAAGTGGTGCAACACCCGAGGTCCGTGCAGCAATGAGGGACAGCGCAATGTCGCCTGCAGTTGCTGCGCTGAATGTTGCGCTGATCGTGTGGTTCGCCCGGACATTGGCGAAGGTGTGTGTGGTGGACTTTGCCACCGTAACCCCGTCAACTAACAGGGTCGCTACCGCAAAACCGGAATTGGGCGTAATGGTGTAGCTTTGCGAGGCGCCTTGGGCGACGGAGGTTATGCCCGATGGAGTAACGCTCCCGTTACTTCCGGCCTGGGCCGTGATTGTGTAGAAAGTTGCGATTGGGGAAGTATTGGTAACGGAGGAACTTCCTTTGCCTCCACACGAAGCGAGATTCAAGATCACTATCAGCACCGCGAACTTCAGCAATGCTTTTTCAATTTTGTCTTTAAACATGTGGTCCTATATTCAAAACTATTGGGGTTAAGCTTGCCCCTGAAAGGGTAACAACAGTAAATGGGGGAACGCATTCGACCCTAGCCCGATAGCGGATATTCAAGCAGCCGCACCCTATCCAGCATTACCCTCTTCGTCAATATGCCAAACGGTCTAGATAGACGGGTGTATATAGCCGAATACTATTTCGAAATATTTCGCGAATCCGTATCTATACGCATTGTGCCCATTCGCTCGCTGATGATAGAGTGAGTCATCTTCCTTAGTCTGGAAGTTTCACAACGTTCTTTGGCACCTCTGCCCGGCGCATGCCTTAACTCTCGGAAGCCTGGCAGAGCAAATACAACGCAACTATTCAGTCGAAAACTGCAGGATTGAAACAACAACATCTTTGTCAGTTTGTTTATATGAATATTATTGAGGCTGAATATGATTTCTACACGTGCTAGTGGAATACTGCTTCATCCCACCTCTCTTCCCGGACCGTTTGGTTCGGGCGATTTCGGTTCGGGCTCGTATCAGTTTGTGGATTGGCTGGTCAAAGCCGGGCAAACCTACTGGCAGATGTTGCCTCTGGGAGAAACAGGCCAGGGCAATTCACCCTACACAAGCAGTTCGGCTTTCGCCGGCAGTTTGCTGCTGATTGATCTTGAGGAACTTTCCAGACTGGGCTGGCTTGTCGCGGAAGATCTTGTGCCGAGTCCGGAATTCAATCCCGACCGCGTAAATTTTGATTTAGTTCGATCCTTTCGAATGCAGCGCTTGCAAACAGCGGCACGACGTTTCTTTTCAAATCCGGACGACAATGGTCGCACACAATACCTGTCGTTTTGCGAATCGGAAAAACATTGGCTGGACGATTTCGCCCTATTCAAGGCGATTGAACAGCACGAGCAATTCCACAAGTGGAATGAGTGGCCCGCCGAGTTCGTGCGGCGCGAACCGGATGCCCTCGCCGATGCCAACCTGCGCTATGCGGAGGAAGTCGCGTTCTGGAAATTCTGCCAGTGGTGCTTCTACCGGCAATGGCTGCTGCTGAAAAAATATGCAAACGAGCACGGCATTCAAATGATCGGCGATGTTCCGATTTTTGTCTCCTATCAAAGTGCGGACGTGTGGGAACATCAGGACCTGTTTGAGCTGGACGCCAACGGCAACCCCACTGTGGTTGCCGGCGTGCCCCCCGACTATTTCAGCGAGACCGGACAGCTATGGGGAAATCCGCTGTATCGCTGGGATATCCACAAACAGAGCAATTACAGTTGGTGGATAGAACGGTTGAGACAGGCAATCCGGCTTTTCGATCTGGTCCGTATCGATCATTTCCGCGGCTTCGTAAATTACTGGGCAACACCTGCCGATGCGGTCAATGCTGTAGGCGGGGAATGGTTACCGGGCCCTGATGGAGAATTATTTGAAGCATTCCTGCAGGCTTTCGGGCAGTTGCCCATCATCGCCGAAGACCTGGGTCTGATCACGCCGGAAGTCATCAAACTACGTGACAATTTCAACCTTCCCGGAATGCGCATTCTGCAATTCGCCTTTGGCGACAACGACAGCAATTTCTTCCTGCCTCACCATTATGTCGCCAACACGGTTGCCTACACCGGAACGCACGACAACGACACGACCCTTGGATGGTGGAGTACGGCGCGTGAACATGAGAAGAGTTTTGCGAAGTTTTACCTGAAGAGTGACGGCAACGAAATCAACTGGGACATGATGAAGGCGCTGGCAGAGTCCGCAGCCGACACTGTAATCTTTCCGCTGCAGGACGTAATGGGACTGGACGGCCACCACCGCATGAACCTGCCGGGAACGGCATGGGGCAATTGGGAATGGCGTTTCTCGTGGAATCAGGTGCAGGACTCGAACACGGAAAGACTTGCCGAGCTAACTACTACGCATTTGCGTAACCCCGGAGTTTCTTGAGCAAACCAGTTGAGCATCTCCCTTCGCTATGGATTGGCAGGCAATCCATAGTAAACACCCTGACTATTCCCAAAAAGATATAGACCAAGGCATAGACCGTTTTTCCGTTTGACGCCACTACCGTGACTCTATAGTTTGTGCCCTGTTTTTAGGGCACCGTATTGATTCAGGGAGAAAAACACATGCAGTTGCGCAACGTACTAAGAAGAACTACCGAATTTGGAATTGGAACAATTGCGATTGCCATCATGCTACTGGCCGGTTGCGGCGGCGGTGGAGGAACATCATCAAGTGCCGCAACTTGCTCTGCGACAGGCAATGTTTCCGGCGCGGACGCGGTCAACTGTTTCTTTGCTGAAGGTGCCACAAGCTGGAATGCCGATCTGATCTCCGGAATGACCAACTGGGCGGGCACAGCCAGCGCTGTTGCCCAAGCAAGCACCGACACCTTTGTTGCGATCGGATCCAACACCTACACATACAAAGTGTCATTCATGGATCTGGCAACCAGTTCCTCCGTGTGGTCGACTTACACCTTCCCCAACTCATCCGAGTACTATCTGACAGCAGCCGGTTGGCAGCCATACGATTTTCTCGCAGCTACCATTACAAACAATGGCAACGGCACCGTAGCCTCCATTACAAGCTATGGGTTCCAAAGTAACGTTTCGTCCATGACGCGTACGGATCTGACCGGCCAGCCAGTTACCTGCACCAATCCGCCAGGCAGTTACGTTGTTGGCGAAAACATCGGGTCCGCCTCCAGTCCGGTAATTGTCGCGACCGCCAGTTGCCCGGTTGCGGTCACATATCCCGCAGGTTCCGCGTCCTATACAACCACAGTCAACTCCACGCAGAATGAGCTTTACCTGCTATGGAATTATCCGACTCCCTCGACGACGTTAACTGACGGGACTGGCGTCGCCCTATCAGCCTTGCCGAGCATTGGAACGCGATTCTGTATTAATGGGATGGTCTTCGACCCGATAGCCGGGGCAGCAGCCGGAGCTGACAACTACACCGAGTATTACAACTACCCATTTGGCACATGCTCGGCTGCCGACATCAATAACGCTATAAACACCGGGTATTCATGGCCTGCTTTGATTGGCCTGAAAAACACCGGCAACGCAGCCGTGCCCACTGTGTTTGATATCAAAGTAACCTATCTGACGGACACCACTGAAAGCATGTACGATTTCCATTTGGGAAAAATGATGTATGTGTCGTACACCCCAGCCTCCACTTCTACAACGACTTCATCTAGCATTAACAAAACTGCCGCCAGCGCACAGTTGCAAGCCAACGGTTTGCCGCCGTTGCCGTAATAGCGGCTCGCCAGTCTTCAACACCCCTCGAATCTAAGCCAAGCACTGCGAGGGGTGTTCGCGTCATCCGCGCCACACCGCTTGCCGATCACCCTCGCCTTTGTTAAGGTGACACCGTCATGAGCCCTTCTCGCCTGTTTCTGCCACTGGTACTCGCCTTCGCGCTGCTGTTCGCGCAGCAAGGCGCGGTCACGCACAGCATTTCGCATGTGCTGGCAGAACAGTCACAGGATCAATCCGCACCGCACGAAAAGCATTGCGACCTGTGCGAAGTCTACGCGCAGATCGGCAGCGCCATCGGCAGCAGCACTATCCATTTCGACTTTGCCTCTTCCTTCGAGGCCGCCGTTTCCACCCATTGCGTTTCTGCGCATTCAATCGCGTTCACCGCATTCGCGGCGCGCGCCCCGCCTTACTTCGCTTAACGCTTTCGACTCCCCGCAGTGAATCACGCGGGGCTTTGTGTGCTTATTTGGAGTAAATCATGCTCAAAACAATCTGTACGAATACGGCTATCGCTGTACTGTTGTGCCTGCCGCTGATCGCTTATGCTGTTGGCAATAATGAGGCGGCGCTCAATCCCGCTTTCTCGCTCATCCTGTCCGGCATGTATGGCAATCTGCAACGCGATCCGGCGATACCGGCCACGGGCTTTGCCATGAATCCGGTGTCCGGACATGAGCGAGGATTCAATCTGGGAGAATCCGAGTTGGGTATCACGGCCAACGTCGACCCCGAGTTTCGCGGCGTAGCGACAATTTCACTGCTGCCTGCCGGTGGGGCCAGTGTGGAAAACGCTTTCGTTCAAACCACTGCACTGGACAACGGGCTCAATCTCAAATTCGGTCGCTACTTCTCGGGACTGGGTTACCTGAACGAACAACACGCCCACACATGGGATTTCGTCGATCAACCACTGGTGTATTCCGTTTTGTGGGGGGACCAGTTGAGCGAGGATGGCGTGCAGCTCAAATGGCTGGCACCAACCAACCTGTTCGTGGAAGTGGGCGGTGAAATGGGCAAAGGCCGCAACTTCCCCGGCACAGATACCGCGAAAAATGGCAATGGTGCCGGTGTGCTGTTTGCACATATCGGTGATGACATCGGCATAGAACAAAGCTGGCGAGCCGGCCTGTCGTTTCACCAGACGAAACAGACGAAAGCAACTAGCGATGGCGTGCCAAATTTGGCCGGAACAACCGTGAGCGACAGCTTCACCGGCAACAGCAGTACAGCCGGTCTGGATTTCGTATGGAAATACTCACCCAACGGTAATTTCCGCGAACGCTACGTGAAGGTGCAAAGCGAATATTTCCGCCGCAAGCTGAACGGCCAGCTGACTTATGACACAGGCACATCAACTGCTGCGGGCGCAAACATCACGGACGGCTATGCTGTTGTGCAAAGCGGCTGGTACCTGCAAAGCGTGTATCAATTCATGCCGACCTGGCGCACCGGCGTGCGCTACGACAGGCTTGATCCGGGCTCCGCTACTGTGGGTGTGCAGAATGCAGGCTACGTCATTGCCAACTACGCATTCAATCCGTCACGCGTTACCTGGATGGCGGATTACAGCCCCAGCGAATTTTCGCGCATACGCCTGCAACTGGCACACGACAACTCGCGGCAAGGCTTGGCGGATAACCAATTCTTTGTGCAATACATCATGAGTCTGGGTGCGCATGGTGCGCATCAATACTGATACACCCTCTCCCGCGCTATCGCGCACCCCTCTCCCATAAGTGGGAGAGGGGCTGGGGGAGAGGGACGAGCTACATTGCATACAAAAATTTTGAGGAGCAATCATGAATAAGATACTTGTTACGTTCTTTCTGTTGCTGCTAAACAGCAACGCCCATGCCGCCCTCAACGTGTTCGCCTGCGAACCGGAATGGGCAGCGCTCACTCAACAACTTGCGGGCGACAAAGCGAACATCTACACCGCCACCGCCGCGCTGCAAGACCCGCACCAGATACAGGCACGACCCAGCCTGATCGCCAAGGCACGCAGCGCACAACTGATCGTGTGCACCGGTGCAGAGCTGGAAATCGGCTGGATGCCGGTAGTATTGCGCGAGTCCGCGAACAGCAAAGTCCAACCCGGCAGCAACGGGTATTTTGAAGCCGCGCAATTTGTCACCATGCTGGAAGTGCCGACCGCACTGGATCGCGCTAATGGCGATGTGCATGCCGCTGGCAACCCTCACATCCAGACCGATGCGCGGAATTTCCTGCCGATTGCGGAAGCGTTGGGCAAACGCCTCGTCCTGTTGGACCCGGCAAATGCTACCGAATATCAGCAACGCCTCGCGACGTTCACCCAGCACTGGCGAGCCGCCATTGCAAAATGGGAGAAGCAGGCAGCACCGTTAAGAGGCATACCGGTCATCGTGCATCACAAGGGCTTTCCCTACATGAACGACTGGCTGGGACTGGTGGAGGTCGCCGAGCTGGAACCCAAGCCTGGCATGGAACCCAGCGCTGCCTGGTTGGGAAAAGTATTGAACGATCTGCAGCAACATCCGGCACGCATGGTGTTGCGCGCAGCCTACCAGAGCGAACGTCCTTCGGAATGGATATCGGAACGTGCGCATGTTCCTGCCGTGATGTTGCCCTATACCGTGGGCGGCACGCCGCAAGCGACAGATTTGTTTGCGTTGTTTGACGATACGATCGCTCGTTTGTTGGCAGGATTAAAATAGCTGTTTAACCACACGACGACCCTCATCCCAACCTTCTCCCGCCTGCGGGAGAAGGGGCCAATTCCCTCTCCCGCGGGCGGGAGAGGGCTAGGGAGAGGGCCTTTGAGTCACGCAAATTTTAACGATGGAACTCCCATGTACACCATTGAACTCGACATTCTCCTCCCTGCCTTCATCGCGGGCCTGCTGGTTCTCGCCACGCATATTCCGTTCGGTATGCGAGTGCTGCAGCGCGGCGTGATTTTCGCCGATCTCGCCGTGGCACAAATCGCCGGACTCGGCGTGGTCATCGCCGGTTTGCTTGGCCTCACCGAACAGCCGGTGCTGGTGCAACTTATCGCCGTTGCCAGCGCGTTGTTGGGTGCCGCGTTGCTGGCCTGGATAGAGCACCGCGCACCAGACGTAAAGGAAGCTTATATCGGCCTCGCTTTCGTCCTCGCCGCCAGCCTGGGCATCCTGCTGATGAGCCGCGATGTGCATGCGGGGGAACATCTCAAGGATTTGCTTGTCGGACAGATTCTATGGGTAAACCAAACGCAACTCATCGCCACCGCGCTGCTCACGGCAGCCTTGCTTGCCATTTGGAAAGGATTGCGGCAACGCCTGGGCAACTTCGGCTTTTATGCATTGTTCGCCATCGCCATTACCGCTTCAGTGCAACTGGTCGGTATTTATCTCGTGTTCGCCAGCCTCATCGTGCCCGCCCTTGCCACGTTTCGTCACCCGAAGCGGCGCTACCTTTTCGCGTTTGCCATCGGCATTGCGGGTTATGCACTGGGGCTGCTGCTTTCCGTCTGGTTCGATTTGCCTGCCGGAGCCGCCATCGTGTGGGCGATGATGGCGTGTGGCGTTGTCATGATGGTGATCCGAAACTCGCGTTGACTTCTCTTTACATGCCCGCGATGACTATAACCAATGACTTGGCAGCTTGCTGCTTTATAGCCAGCCAGTTGGTGGTCGTTTTTTGACAACCTAGTGGAATGGCTAGTAGTTCCATCAGTCAGATGGCTAGTCGTTTTACCAGTCCATTCGGCCTACATCCGAGGTAACCGAGGTATGTTATATTCGCCCTCCATATATGAGGGAAGCCGCATGTTGTCGGGTAGAAAGGCCTTTGCAGCACCAGCCAGACTTTGG
>Ga0265324_10002083_pt1 | contig 10599 bp, 11 predicted proteins | sample 41419metaG_FD_198634 | JGI IMG/M metagenome (GOLD analysis project Ga0265324, IMG submission 198634) | Rhizosphere microbial communities from Carex aquatilis grown in University of Washington, Seatle, WA, United States - 4-14-19 metaG | ecosystem: Host-associated > Plants > Roots > Rhizosphere... | reverse complement strand
ACAACTGATGAAAACATCCAAGTCACAGGCAATCCATCAAATGCTGCAACGGTATCACTAGTTGATTCATCCGGAACTACTCTGACAAGCTCATCTGTAACAGCGGGTTCTGCAACACTTGATGTTGGAAAATATGACTTTCCACTTGCTGCAACAATATATGTAAAAGATTCGAGTGGAAATGTTATCGCATCAAGTCCTGAAAACATCTACGGAGGTGACGTATTTCAAGTAACTACAACTTTAACAGCACCACAACCTCCAACAAATCTCTCTGCCACTACTGCATCCTCATCTCAAATTAATTTATCCTGGAGTGCACCAAGTGACAATGGTGGCTCTGCAATAACAGGATACAAGATAGAGCGTTCTCCTGATGGCTCTACATGGAGTACAATTGTATCTAACACTGGCTCTATCACAACAACATATTCAGATACCGGATTGTCTCCAAGTACAACGTATACGTACAGAGTATCAGCAATCAATAACATTGGTACTAGCTTGCCATCAAATACTTCATCTGCAACTACAAGCACACCTCCATTAACAATACACAAAGTTGCATCAGGATTAATTGCAAATGACCCACTAAACAATGAAACCCAGACTCAACAACAACTCCAAAATAATCAACATTATTGGAAGTATGGCGGAGATGCAATAGCACTAGATGCAAACTATACATATTTCCAAGACACTCAAGGCTTGCATGTGGGCGTACAAGCTCCATCTAATGGGACTTGGGCAGGAATTTATGCAGTAACTCCAAACACCAATGCAACTCTATTTCATGCAATGGTATCTACACCATCAAGAACAATATCTTCTGACTTTTACGAAAACGGTCTATATGTACAAACAGCGGCGTCACAGAACGTAAACTATGTGACATGCTTTGCGGACACCAGTACTGCAGGTACAGAATGGGCCATAGTTACTGCGACAGGAAATGTCAATGGTGCTGTTGACTTTAACTTGTTATATGTAGACCAAAGTCCCAATCAGCCTCTCACAAGGGACTGTACCATAATAACAAACGGCAATAACTATCTCAAGGTGTATCTTGATGGCAACATGGTTTACACAAACAGTACAATGAATTTACAGATGCCAGGACCATTCAATGTATTCCTAGAGCCCCAGTCATCGTACTCTAACAGCATGTTAAACGGCATCTTCAATGATTACTATGCAACATCAAACGAAAACATCCAAGTCAACAACCTGCCATCAAATGCTGCAAGAGTTGACTTGGTAAATACATCTGGTACAGTGATTGCATCAAGTAATACAAGTGCTGGTTCTGTAACAATACCTGTTGGAAATTATAACTTTCCACTTGTTGGAATAATCAAAGTCTATGATTCTAGCAATAATGTAATCACATCAACTCCAACTGCAATCAATATGTTTGGAGGAGATGTGTACTCTGTTAACTGAGATTTCATCAGAATAATTTTCTAGGAAAAGATTTGTCTTCCACTTGGAGATAATTATTTTATTTCAAAAATACATCTAGCATTATAATCAACCAAGAAGATATCAGACTTGGAAAAATTCTCTAATTTGTAGTGACTTTATTTACTAGACACTGCAGAAGGTGTATTAGTCTGGACGATTGTGAAACTTGTCTTAGTGCCATCAATTGTAACTTTAGACTCACCCAATTTAGTACCATTACTTGGATCAATCAGACGGAATGTATAGTCACCCACTTTGAGGTTTGAGAAATTTGCATTTCCATGATAATCTATCTTTGATTCAGAGATGAGATTGCCGTTATGATCAAGTAGATCCACTGCAAAGCTACTGTTTTTTGCGGACAGTAACTGTGATTGTGCATCATACGATTTTACAGTAATAAGACTGTCAATCATAGGAGGCCAGGGAGTGACAATATTGATTTCTCTTGCACTTCCCGGATACAAAAACACAGGCCAATAAGTATACGAAAGATGTTGCCCAATTTTTACATCCATCACATAATGATCGTCGTTTGCTACAGTTGGTTCGAGCCAGAAACGTAGTGTCTGTCCATGGACATCAGTAAAGTCCATACCCCAAGTATTGTTGCTTTGATCTTTTACGTATACAATTGCATCAGATACAGGCGTGAGTCCATCATTGTAAAAGACATTAGGGCGCATTCCTCCCGGAGGATACAAGTGTAGAACTAAATTTTCAGTTGTGGGAGTGGATTTTGTTTTGTCAAGACGGACATATTCAGTATCTGCACCCATGCCATTTGCAGAGACTTGTATTTTGTATGTGTGACCCAATGGCAGAGAATCAATTGTAAAAGGATTGTCTGCAATAGAGTTCATAGTTCTATAAACAGACTGGCTAGAATCTTGGTAAATCTTTAGAGATACTCCGTATGGATATGCCCTGTCACCTGTAGCATATGATATTGTAGTATAGATTGAACCATTATCTTGTAAGCGATTTGATGTAGTTGTTAGACAATTACAATTCAAGTATTGTGATACAGTCGGTGTCACCTGTTGTGTGGAGGAATTTGTTTGGTTGGTGGGTGTTATAGTGATTGGCAAAGAAGAATTTGTTTGGTTTGTAGGCGAGATTAGGCTAGATCCATAATATGCAGTTAGAGTGAGATTTTCCATAGGAGTGATTGTTAGAGTATTGCTCTTTGTTCCTCCATTCCAATGATCTAGTGTATAGTTTTCAAAGTTTGACATGGTTATAGTGTAATTATTTCCAGGAATTGCACTAAATGTAAATGGAGTAAATCCCGAGCTGCTATTTTTTCCAAATGTAACCACAGTCCAAAATCCAGTCAAGGGTTTTCCTGTAATTGTAGTGGCATTCACAGTTACAGAGACATTGTAATTTATGCTATCAAGAATATTCAATAGATTATCCAAGTATCCAGGTAGAGAGTTGAATGGATTTGGAAGTGTAGAATTTGAGATGTACATATACTGGACAAGCTTTGACATGTTTTCAACATAGCTTCTGTTGACATCATCTACATCATATGAAACAAGTGAGAAATTTGATTTTGTAAAATTTTTGTGCCACCCTTCAAATGATGACATCAGTGGAAGATCAGGATTATCATAAAGCACCATATTGTTTACTGTTCCAACATATGATGGAAGTGTATCTATTCCAGGATTTCCCACAGTAAAGTTGAGTCCAAGAGATCTTGAATAGTTGCTCAAATGGGCATAAAATGTCTCATTGCCTTTAACATTAGACATTTGATCGAAAAATATGCCATTTACATTGTACCAGTTTTTGTACTCATCAATATCTCCAGTAATAGTAGTATAATTGACATTTGCAGTATAGATGTAACCAATTACACGAATTCCAGCAGACTGGAGTTTTTGTACTCCATAGACATAATTTGTGTCCTTGATACCAGGCCCACTATCAGGATTAATTATTGCAACAATTGGAATTGAAGGATGGTTTGTTTTTTCTTTTGCAAGTACATCCCAATCATTTCCAGGATAGCTATACAGAGGTACAATTAGACCTGTTTTTGATTCGCCGTATGCATACGATGTAAAACCAAAAGACCAGACAGACACAGAAACAAGTACTGTGAAGATGAAAATTGAGGCCATCCTACCAAACAGATCATGATTCAAGCCAATTACACCTCGAAATAAGAACAGGATTTTAGATCCCATTGCTCATACTTTATCGTCACATACAAAATTGATATCACATGCATAGAAAATAATCGAGTCTAGTAGATATCACGATATGCACAAAAAATTATAGAACATTCATACATGTAAAATGGAACAATGTTACAGAACATTCTGCCAAATTACTTTTATAGGAATATTGAGCTCTTGTTGACATGAAGTATAGAAGCCGCACAGAGATAATCTCAATGATCCTAGAATCTGTGACAATAGGCACAACAAAGACAAAGATAATGTACAAGGCATACTTGTCATACACTCAGCTAAAAGAATATCTCGCACTCCTAGAAGGAAGCGGAATGATAGGATACGAAAATGGAACTCAAGTATATAGAATAACTGACAAGGGTAGAAAATTCTTGAAATTATCTACAGAGATTGGAGATATGGTATCATCAAAACCAGAAGAATCTCTTGCCAAGATAATAATCTAAAATATTTTTTTATATTTATTATATCACAATTAATTTCAAAATTAATTGTACGATATCAAGTCTAGAAATTAGTTATATGAGTATATGTCTCCGCCAAACATATTCACGGCGGTTCCAGTAGATGCTAGCACATTATTGCTAGAATCATAGACTTTGATTATTCCAACAAGTGGAAAGTTATAATTTCCAACAGGTATTGTTACAGAACCAGCACTTGTATTACTTGATGCAATCACTGTACCAGATGTATTTACCAAGTCAACTCTTGCAGCATTTGATGGCAGGTTGTTGACTTGGATGTTTTCGTTTGATGTTGCATAGTAATCATTGAAGATGCCGTTTAACATGCTGTTAGAGTACGATGACTGGGGCTCTAGGAATACATTGAATGGTCCTGGCATCTGTAAATTCATTGTACTGTTTGTGTAAACCATGTTGCCATCAAGATACACCTTGAGATAGTTATTGCCGTTTGTTATTATGGTACAGTCCCTTGTGAGAGGCTGATTGGGACTTTGGTCTACATATAACAAGTTAAAGTCAACAGCACCATTGACATTTCCTGTCGCAGTAACTATGGCCCATTCTGTACCTGCAGTACTGGTGTCCGCAAAGCATGTCACATAGTTTACGTTCTGTGATCCTCCGGTCTGAACATACAATCCATTTTCGTAAAAGTTGGATGGTACAGTTTGCGATGGTGTTGTTACAACGGCATGGAACAAGACAGCATTAGAAGGCGGGGCTACGCCATAAAATCCAGTCCAGTTACCATCAGGCGATTGAACTCCAATGTGAAGGCCCTGAGAGTCTTTGAAGAGATCATACGGTGTGTTGTTAACTGTAGCGCTTCCTCCATAGTGCCAGAAATTTTGGTCTGCAAGAAGTTGAGATTTTGTTTGTGTATCATTTGTTAATGAATCAGCAACAACAAGTCCTGATTGTGTATTTACTAGAGTATGCAATTGCGAATTTGTAGTTGCAGATGAAGTATTTGATGGCAAGCTAGTACCAATGTTATTGATTGCTGATACTCTGTACGTGTATGTTGTACTTGGAGACAAGCCTGTGTCAGAGTATGTTGTTGTAGTGGAGCCAGTGTTGGATACAATTGTACTCCATGTAGAACCACCACTAGTAGATCTTTCAATTTTATAACCTGTAATAGTCGATCCACCATTATTTGTAGGCGCAATCCAGCTTAGATTGATTTGTGACGAAGAAGCTGCAGATGCAACAAGACTGGACGGAGGTTGTGGGGCAGATAGTTGAACAGGTGTAGTTGTAGTGGCAGTGTTTGATGGAGAGCTAGTCCCTACAGAGTTAATTGCAGAGACTTGATACGCATATGTTGTACTTGGAGATAGTCCAGTGTTAGAATATGTTGTAGAAGTGGAACCAGTATTTGATACAATTGTACTCCACGAGCCATCATTAGTTGATCGTAAAATCTGATAACCAGTGATTGGAGAACCGCCATTATTACTTGGTGTATTCCAGCTCAGATTTATTTGCGAAGACGAGATTGCAGTAGCAGTAAGACCAATAGGAGACTGTGGGACAGTTATTGGTGAATATGTTGTTGCAGATGCAGTGTTTGAGGGAGAGCTAGTTATCAGCACAGTGATTGCAGATACACGATAAGTATAGGCAGTACTTGGAGATAGTCCAGTGTTAGAATATGTTGTTGTAGTGGAGCCAGTATTGGATACAATTGTATTCCAAGTAGAACCACTATTAGTTGATCTGTCAATTTGATATCCAGTCAAGAGTAAACCACCAAGATTTGAAGGTGTATTCCAGGACAAATTAATTTGAGAAGTTGATACGGCTTGAGCAGTAAGATTTGTTGGAGGATTGAGCAAGATGGGCAATGACAAGGCATCGGCAGTGGAAACAGTAGAGGAAAATATCAATAAAGAGAAAACCAGCACACTAGAAAATACCAGATATTGTTTTTTCACTGATTGTAGATAATTTCATGCATTATCCCAGTATACATAGAAAATACCAGAATGTCGTTACATATTTTTTTTATGACACCATATAACAAAATATTTTTTCATTTGTACAGTACACTATTGTGAGATCAGAGTTATGTTAGACATAATCAAAATTTAAAAACAAGCCATATTTTTCGTCACATACCAGACTAGATTTTATTTATAAAAATAATACACTACACTTGAAACGTGTAGTTTAGGAACGATCCACCTACTTGTTGCCTACTGGTGCAACAGGAGGATTTACTCGAATATGCCCACTTCCATGTGGATGTCCTGGAAATGGAATTAGTTCTGCAGGTATTGGAGATGGTCCATGTTTACTAGAGGCCTGTACAGTGTTTGTTGCCATAGGTATTAGCAAGATCATAAAGATCATTAGGCCAAAAATAAGCCTGTTATGCTTTTTCATGTCTTATGACATGATTCAATTGTTATGTGACTTTGCCATAAAGTTACCATAACAATCTTCTGACAACATTACATTATTGTAATAGCATAAATGATAATTTCCATTACTTGAATTATCATGTAAATGATATATTTTTCTAGAAAAATATTACTTTATCATTAAAGTAAATGAATCACATCATGTAACAAATGTCAAAGACATCACAATTTTTTAACATTGAGAAACAACATGATTATGACAAGGTAAGAGAGACACTAGTATCAACAATTCTTGAAAAAACTCTGTCTGATGCAGGAATTTATCACCAAGTAATATTAGAATTAGACAGAAAATATAATTCAAATTTGCATGATTGTTACAAGCATCCGGAATATCTCAGTACAACATTAGAGAATCATCATAAAGACATGTATGACATCATAATAACATCAATCAATAGATATCTAGAGATATTTTCTTACGAAAATTCTATTACGAAATTTTTGCAGACAATTAACCACTAGCACAAAAACTATCATGGGTTACAATAAAACAATAATCTTGAGATGATCACATCACTCCAGAATAAACTTACATAAAAAATGTTCAGGAATTTCTAAGCAAATTCAGATAATATTTGAGATATACCAAATTACGTTGAATCAAAGCTGTGATGTTTGTTGGGATGACATTGACGAAATTGACATTGACACAGAAACGAATTCTGATGGCAGTATCATATGTTTCAAATGCCAGTTAGAATCGGAAGGGATGTAAGCCTAAAATCTATGCGTGTCAAGTCATCAGGATCAAATAAACGGTATTCTACCATCAGTTTTATCCTTTTTACAATATTTTTGTTGTACGTTTTCTCTTTTCAATTAGCTCGTGCAGATCCTGGATATCCATCCATACCCATACAGAATTTTAGCAATTTTACGTGTGTTGCAGGTGTAGGTAGCGTGATACTCACAGGATACATCATCAATGGAGATACGGCTTTCAAAGCAATTTTTCTCAAGATGCTTGTGCTTGATAGTCAAGGAAATGTAATTGCAACTGGATATGGAAACATATCAGATGTCAAACCACATGAAACAACGCCCTTTGATGCAATAGCTAGATTTAGTGGTAATTTTTCATCATGCACCATCCAAATTGATAATGCCATACCAAAATAGTCCTAGTTTGTAGAAAAATCACACTAGATTCTAAAATTTGTAACAAATGTGTCCCAAAATAAAACTAGAGGATAACTACATGTTATTTCTACGATTTATTTTAATAAAAAAATTTGAAATGATCAAATATTGAAGACCCGTAGTGGATGGAGTATAATCAGGATGATCTTAGATGTAGCAAGACTTGGAGCAACCAAGTCAAGAATAATGCATGACACATATCTTTCATCTGAGAAGACAAGTGTTTATCTTAAATTTTTAGAACAACACCAGTTACTAAGATGTGAATTTGGTAGTAAAATATATCACACAACTGAAAAAGGATTCAACATACTAGATGAATCAAGTAATCTAAATGAATTTTTGAACAAATTAGATCCAAGATTTTCAGATATTAGTTCATCAAAGGAATTTTTTGACCAGATTAATTAAAAAAGAATTCATCTTCTACAATGATATTACATAACATGACATCTCACTACTGGAGTAAGCCATGTTTAATATACATAATATAAAAACAAAACAGAGTGTATCATGAAAAATAGATATCACTTACCAAGAAAAAGGTGAATTTGATGCATCACATCAATAAATCTACTGAAAAAATAAGTATGCACCAGGCAATTGAAATTGCAAAAAAATTTCTTGAACAACATCACAATGTTAGTAGTGCCAAAGCAATTTTTGATAAAGATAAATGGTTTGTTACAATGTGTGTTGGAATGTCAAAGAATGATACACGACAAGTGCAAATAGATGCCGTCACTGGAAAGATACTAGGATGTACATAAGAAAATTTTCTACATTATACGAAATATCATACAATTTGTACAAATTATCGATAAATGAGAGATAAAGATCTAGAAGATTCTTTCATAGTATCTTAAATAAATTATCATCATATGAAAAACATGCAGGATGTAAGAATAGTAGAGATACAACTATCACCAGATACAATATGGGAAATATGGTCTAAAGGCGAAGTTTTTGCAGGCAATGATCCAGTTTTTTGGAGAAGAGATGTGTATGGTGCCTGGATCTTTCGCCCTCACTATGGAAGAAAAGATTCAGAGTACGGATGGGTAGTAGATCGTATAGAACCACTCAAAGAGGGTAATACGGATACAATCTCAAATTTACGCCCAATGCAATGGGAAAACACCGTACGAAAAGCAGACGGTTCAATTGAATGTCATGCAACCTCAACTGGCATCCATAATGACAAACCTATCGAATTTTTTGATTAGTGCTTGATGAACTTGAGATACATCTAGTCATTGAGAAATTTATAACAATAGTTTGATGAAATGCAAAGTACAGTCATTTGTGTAAAAAAATATGGGTTTTGCATCACAGGTATGGAGAGGAATGCTTTGTTCTAACTGTAACGTAGAACAATTCTGTGGGAACCCATCAAAACCCACTTATGGTGTAATCAAATCAATTGTTGATAAAGTGATGGTAAGATTCTTCTATTACATTAATACAGATGGGTGGATTTCATGTGATATTGTTTGTATAAATGGAAAATAGATATTCAATAATAAAATTACAAGTGAACATCAGAAGATGCAAGTTGTTGTAACTAGGGACAGTAGAAAAAACATAATGTTATGGATCCATATTACTAGTAATTTTTACAGAGTGTACACTCCTAATGGTTAAATTCCACAGATCGTAATTGCATATGTGCGAAATTTTCTACATGACAATATAGATAGAACTGATTTTTTGGCAATGAATTTAGACAGTAGGATCCGTAATGCAATACAAGTAGCAAGAAAATTTCTAGAACAATATAATTCTCCAGTAGTATTCAAATCTGCAATTCTTAATGATACAATATGTAAAATAACAATGGATATTGGCCTAACACATGAAAAAATCGTCCAAGTCAGTGTCGACATCATCACTGGTACAATATCAGAATACAAACAATAGGCAATATTTTTATCATAATAGAAAAAATTAATTTGTTTCTCGAATACTTTTTAGATCGTGATATATTTTTCATATAGAAGATTATTACGGTAAACTCATGAGCAAACTTAATGTGCTAATATTTTCGGTAAAAAATATGTCAGTTTTTTCAAAAGGTGAAAGGGTTCGCATAATAGAAGAACAAGAAAAAAACTCAGACAAGATATATCTTATAAAAAACATAAAGAAACACAGTAAAGGTGGGACACTGTACCTGTTGAAACTCCTTGATGAAAATCCAGTCCTGCGACTTTATTATGAGAGTGAAAAGTCACTTCTTGAAAGAATTTGTTAAGAATCTGATTACATAGTACTAATCTTATGCCTGTAGGATAACACTATCAGATTACAGAAGTTTTTGCATCAATATTGTGCCTAGAGAAGCAAGTCCACCAGGTATCGGCGGAGGTCCCAGTAGCAAAGTTGTCGAAGAGGCAGTGTTTGAGGGAGAGCTAGTACCAATAGCATTGATTGCAGAGACTTTGTAGCTATAAGTCAAAAGAGGAAGCAGTCCAGTGTCAGAGTATGTTGTTGCAGTAGAGCCAGTATTTGATACAATTGTACTCCACGAGCCACCATTAGTTGATCTCTGGATCTCATAACCAATTATCGGCGAGCCACCATCACTTGAAGGCGCATTCCAACTAAGATTGATTGCAGAAACTTTGGTGGAAGATGCAGCAAGTCCACTAGGTGGCTGTGGCACAGTTACACTAGAATCACTAGTTGTTGCAGATGCAGCATTTGATGTAGAGCTAGTACCTACGGAATTGATTGCAGATACACGATAAGTATAGGCAGTACTTGGAGACAATCCGGTATCTGAATATGTTGTTGTGATAGAGCCAGTGTTAGATACAATTGTACTCCATGTAGAGCCATCAGGAGAACGCTCTATCTTGTATCCTGTTATTGCAGAGCCAC
>Ga0265324_10002072_pt1 | contig 10629 bp, 8 predicted proteins | sample 41419metaG_FD_198634 | JGI IMG/M metagenome (GOLD analysis project Ga0265324, IMG submission 198634) | Rhizosphere microbial communities from Carex aquatilis grown in University of Washington, Seatle, WA, United States - 4-14-19 metaG | ecosystem: Host-associated > Plants > Roots > Rhizosphere >... | reverse complement strand
CAAGGCGATTGACGTGCTCGACGAGGCCGGTTCTCGCGCCCGCATCACCACGATGACGCGTCCGCCGGAAATCAAGGCCATGGAAGCCGAGATCGAAGTCGTCAAGGGCAAGAAGGAAGGCGCGATCAAGAACCAGGATTTCGAGGGCGCGGCCAAGATGCGCGACGAGGAAAAACAGGCGAAGGAGAAACTCGAAACACTGCTCAAGGAATGGCGCGCGAAGGGCGACGAGAAACGCGTCGTCGTCGGCGAAGATGAAATTTTGCAGGTCGTCTCCAAGTGGACGGGCATTCCGCTCCGGCGCATGGGGCAGGACGAAATGTCCCGCCTCCTCACCGTCGAAGTTGAGATGGAAAAAGTCGTCGTTGGTCAGCGTGAGGCCGTCTCGGCGCTGTGCAAGGCGCTCAAGCGTTCCCGCGCCGACTTGAAAGATCCCCGCCGGCCCATCGGCACGTTCCTGCTGCTCGGCCCGACCGGCGTGGGCAAGACGCTTTTGGCCAAGACGCTCGCCGAGCAGATGTTCGGCGACAGCAAATCGCTCATCCAGCTCGACATGAGCGAATACATGGAGAAGTTCAACGTCTCGCGCCTCGTTGGCTCGCCGCCTGGCTATGTTGGTTACGAAGAAGGCGGCCAGCTCACCGAGAAAGTGCGGCGCAATCCGTATTCCGTCGTGCTGTTTGACGAAATTGAGAAAGCCCATTCCGACGTGTGGAATATGCTTTTGCAGATCCTCGAGGAAGGGAAGTTGACCGATAGCATGGGCCGCGTGGTGAATTTCCGCAATACCATCATCCTGATGACCTCGAACGTCGGCAGCGACACCATTCGCAAGCAGTCCACGCTCGGTTTCTCGCCCATCACCGACGAGAGCAGCTACGAGAAGGCCCGCGAACGCGTTTTGGAAGAGGCCAAGAAAACCTTCCGTCCTGAATTCTTGAACCGCCTCGATGATCTCATCGTCTTCCGCTCGTTCACCAAGCCCGACCTCATCGCCATCTTGAGCCTCGAAGTCGAGAAGGTGCTGGAACGGCTCCGCAAGAAAAACCTCAAGCTCCAGCTCGACGAGCCGGCGAAGGACTTCCTCGTTGAAAAAGGCTACGACCCGCAATACGGCGCCCGTCCGATGCGCCGCGCCGTTGAGAAGTATTTCGAAGACCCGCTCGCCGAGGAAATTCTCAAGGGTGCGCTGCACGAAGGCGAACTCATCGTGGTTACCGCTGGCGCGGACAAGCTCGTGTTTACGCAGAAGCCCGCCGCCACCGGCGCGGTGGCAGGGTGAATTACCGCCGCTTAACAACCAGCCGCGTTGAAAAACGCGGCTTTTTTGTTGGCGCAACCAGCTGGAAATTTTTATTTTGTCCAAATGAAAGGCATCATTCTCGCCGGCGGCGCCGGTTCGCGGCTGTATCCGCTCACGCTCGTCGCGAGCAAGCAGCTCCAGCCGGTCTATGACAAGCCGATGGTTTATTATCCGCTCACGACGCTCATCGAGGGCGGCATCCGTGAGCTGTGCCTGATTTCCACGCCGCACGATCTGCCGCGCTTCAAGCAACTCCTCGGCGACGGCAGCCGTTTCGGCGTGACGATTGATTATCGCGAGCAGGAAAAACCGGCGGGCATCGCGCAGGCGTTCCTCATCGCGGAAAGTTTCATCGGCCAGGATGCCGTGACGCTCATTCTCGGTGACAACGTTTTCTACGGCGGCGACACGTTCCAACGCGCGTTCAGCGAATTCAAATCCGGCGCGACGATTTTTGGTTATCATGTCAACGACCCCGAACGTTACGGCGTGGTGGAGTTTGACCCCACCGGCAAGGCGGTTTCCATCGAGGAAAAGCCGAAGTCGCCCAAGAGCAATTACGCCGTGCCCGGCCTTTACATCTACGACAACGAAGTCGTCAACATCACCAAAAACCTGAAGCCGTCCGCGCGCGGCGAGTTGGAGATCACGGCGGTGAACGTGGAGTATCTGCGGCGCGGCACCTTGCGCGTGCAGCGGCTGAACCGCGGTTTCGCGTGGCTGGACGCCGGCACCAGCAGCAGCCTGCACGAGGCGAGCGCCTATGTGCAGACCATCGAGAAGCGCGCGGGCATCAAGATCGGTTGCCCCGAAGAGGCGGCGTTCCGCAGCGGCATCGTCTCGCTCGCGCAGCTTGAGGCCATTGTTGGCACCATGCCGAACTGCGAGTATCGCGAATATCTGGCCACCGAAGTTGTGGCGGAGGCGAAACGGTTGCTCTAATAATTTATGATTCTACTTCTCGGAGCCACCGGTTACATCGGCGAGGCGTTTACCAAGGAATTGCAACGCCGCCAACAGGAATTCATTCCGCTGTCGCGCAAACAGGTGGATTATACGCGGTTTGATTTGCTGCTGGAATTTCTCCGCGCAAAGAAACCGGCGTTCGTGGTCAACGCCGCCGGCTACACCGGCAAGCCGAACGTGGATGCGTGCGAATTGGACAAGGCCGGCACATTGCTCGGCAACGCGCTGCTGCCGCAAACCATCGCCCACGCTTGCGCGACGGCGGGCGTGCCGTGGGGACACGTTTCGTCCGGCTGCATCTTTGCTGGCGCGAAGATTTCAGAGGGCGGCAAGGTGCGCGTGGAAAAAGACATGACGCAGCCCGCCCTGCACGCGCTGGTGGAAAAGAAATCACCGTCTGTGCTTGGCTTTGATGAGAATGACACGCCGAATTTTTCCTTCCGCGACCAGCCGTGCAGCTTTTACAGCGGCACCAAGGCGCTGGGCGAGGAGGCGCTGGCGGGCATCGGCCAGAGTTATGTCTGGCGGCTGCGCATTCCGTTCGATGAGTTTGACAACAATCGGAATTACTTGAGCAAGGTGCAGCGCTACGCGAAGGTTTATGACAACGTGAATTCCATCTCGCACCGCGCCGACTTCGTCAGCGCCTGTCTCGACACTTGGAGGCTCCGCGCGCCGTTTGGCATCTACAACGTCACGAATCCCGGCTACGTCACCACGCGGCACGTCGTGGAGCAGATCGAAAAGTTTCTCAAGCCGGCGCGGAAGTTCGAGTATTGGTCGAACGATGCGGAGTTTTATCAGGTCGCCGCCAAAACTCCGCGCTCCAACTGCGTCATGGATTCGTCCAAGCTGCTGTCCGTTGGCGTGAAAATCCGTGGTGTGGAAGAGGCGCTGGAAGATTCGCTCAAAAACTGGAAGCCGGAATGAGAATTTGCGATATGCGATTTACGATTTACGCTACCTTTTGGAATGCGCAATGTAGTCTCGTGATCGCGTCAATCGTCAATCGTCAATCGTAAATCAAAAATGAATCTACTCATCACCGGCGGCGCGGGCTTTATCGGCTCGAATCTGATCCACCACGTCATTGACGATGCGAAGGTCGCCAAGCTCGTCAACCTCGATTGCCTGACCTACGCCGGTCGTTTGGAAAATCTGACGTCGGTCGCCAAGCATCCTAAATACATTTTCGAGAAGGTGGATTTGCGCGACAAGGCGGCGACGCTAAAAGTCGTCGAGCGGCACGCCATCACGCACGTCATGCACCTCGCGGCAGAATCACATGTGGATCGCTCTATCACCGGGCCGGGCGATTTCATCACGACGAACATTCTCGGCACGTTCAATTTGCTCGAAGCCTGCCGTGGATTTTGGAACGGTAATTTCACCGGTAAGAAATTTCACCATGTCTCCACCGATGAAGTTTATGGCTCGCTCGGAGCCACCGGCCTGTTCACCGAGACCACGCCTTACGCGCCCAATTCGCCGTATTCCTCCAGTAAGGCGTCGTCGGATTTTCTGGTGCGCGCCTATCATCATACCTACGGTTTGCCGACGGTCATTACGAACTGCTCGAACAATTACGGGCCGTTTCAGTTTCCGGAAAAACTCATTCCCGTCGTCATTCAAAGCGTCATCGCGCGCAAGGCGATTCCGGTTTATGGCGACGGTATGAACGTGCGCGACTGGCTTTACGTCCGCGACCACGCGGAGGCGCTGTGGACGGTGCTGGGCAAAGGCAAGCTTGGTGAGACTTACAACATTGGCGGCCACAACGAATGGGCCAACATCCACATCGTCCAGCTCATCTGCGACACAGTGGATGAATTTGCGCCGCAGCTTGGCGGCAATTCGCGCTCGCTCATCACCTATGTCAAGGATCGGCCCGGCCACGACCGTCGCTATGCGATTGACGCGTCGAAGATTCAGCGCGAACTTGGCTGGGTGCCCGCGCACAAGTTTGAGCAGGGCATCCGGGAGACGATTCGCTGGTATCTGGACAACCAGAACTGGGTGCAAGCCGTGCTGAAAAAATGATTCGTTGAACGCCGGGGCCGGTTCTAACATCTAAATGTCATGCCTCGCGCCAAAACCATTCTTCTGCTCGCCGTCCTGCTGCTGGTGGCGGTGATTTCACGCGCGGCGAACTCCATCGTCTGGGACACCAAGCGGGATACTGTCAGCGCGGATGTGCGCGGTGAGGCGCTTTGGCCGTTGCTGGAGGACATCGCGCACCAGACCGGTTGGCATATTTTCGTGGAGCCGGGTTTGAGCCAAAAAGCGGACGCCAAATTTTCCCAGCTAAATTCCGGCGAGGCGCTCAAGAAGCTGCTCGGCAACTTGAACTTCGCCTACGTTCCCAAGACTGACGAGGCGAACCAGCTTTACGTCTTTGCCACCACCCTGCGCGCCGCCACGGTGCGTGTCAGCACTGCCGCGACGAACCGGCCGGCGGTTGCCAAACACGTTGCCAACGAACTCATCGTGAAGGTGAAGCCCGGCACGGACATTGACGCGCTGGCAAAATCGCTGGGCGCGAAAGTTACCGGGCGCAACGACAAGTTGGGCATTTACCGGTTGCAATTTGCCGATGCCGCCGCCACCGACGCTGCGCTGGCGCAGTTGAAAAGCAATTCTGGCGTGGCCGCCGTGGAATATAATTACCTGCTTGATCCGCCGGTTAGCGCGCAGAAGGTCGCCAGTGCGGCGGACAAGCCGGTTTCGCTGAAGTTGAATCCGCCGGGTGATTCCGGCCGCGTCATCGTGGGCTTGGTGGATACGTCCATCCAGTCGCTGGGTTCCGAACTTGATCCGTTTATGCTCAAGCCGGTCAATATCACTGGCGATACCGTGGCGAATGGCAGCGACCCGACGCACGCGACGAGCATGGCTGAAACCATTTTGCGCGCGATGGCCGCGCAGGGCGCTAGCAGTTCCGCTCAGATTTTGCCCGTGGATGTCTATGGCAATAGCCAACTGGCTTCCACTTGGAATGTGGCGCTGGGAGTGCAGGCGGCGGTGGATGGCGGGGCGACCGTGTTAAACTTGAGCCTCGGCGGCACGACGGACAGCGCGATTTTGAGCGATGTCATTGCCCAGGCCGAGGCGAACGGCATCATCGTTTTCGCGGCGGCGGGCAATCAGCCGGTGAACACGCCGACCTATCCGGCGGCGGATTCTGGCGTCATTGCCGTGGCAGCCACGCAGGGCGGACAACTTGCGCCGTATTCGAATTACGGGAGTTTTATTGCGATTGCGCTGCCGGGTGCGAGCGTGGTTTATCTCGGCGGGCAAACTTACATTGTGCAGGGAACGTCACCGGCCACGGCTTACGCCACCGGCATCGCGGCCGGGACTAAAAGTGGCACCAGTCTGACATGGACGCAAATTCTCGGAACGATGCAGCAGAAATTTCCTGTGCCGCAGAAATGATATTGTTTCGGGGGGCGAGTTCCCCGAGTCCCCAATTATGAAAGTATCTAGGGGCTCTCGTCCCTCCGAAAATTAATGCGACAGGCAGCCGAATTTGATGAAGGTGCCGAGAAACACGCCGACCGACGCGAGCAGCAGCCACGGACTGCCCTTGAGCATTTCCAGAATGCCCCAGCTGATGAAGAAGGCGAACAGCGCGAACGTCGCAATGGCCAGCGTAAATTTCATTAGTAGTTAAAATAGCAGCTTTAAGTATTCTTGCAAGTCTCCGGCACCGGTTCAGCCCTGGATGAAATAGCTCAAGTTCTCCAGCTCGATGGCGAGGTTGACGTTGTTCACCATCACGTCCTCCGGCACGGCGAGCACGATTGGCGAGAAATTCAGGATGCCCATCACGCCGGATTCGATCAACTGGTTCGCCACGGTCTGTGCGGCGGCGGCGGGCACGGACAGGATGGCCATCTTCACGCCATGCTCGCGGATGAATTCCGGCATTTCGTCCATGCCCAGCAGCGGCTGCTTCAGCTGTTTGTCGCGCTTCCGTTTGGGCGCGGCATCGAAAGCGGCGATGATCTCAAAGCCTTCCTTCTCGAAGCCGCGATAGGAGAGCAGGGCGAGGCCGAGGTTGCCGACGCCGACGAGGATGACCGGTTGCAGGCTGGACGTGCCCAGTTCGTCGGAAATCTTTACGGAAAGCTCGTTCACGTCGTAGCCCAGCCCGCGCGTGCCGAACGTGCCGAAGTAGGCGAGATCCTTGCGCAACTGCGTCGGCTTGACGCCGGCAGCCTTGGCCAGCGCCTCGCTGGAAACCGTGCCGATCTTGTTCTCCCGCAACCGGGCGAGGCAGCGGAGATAAATCGAGAGCCGGTAAATCGTCTTGCGCGGGATGATGGGGCGGCCGGCTTTCTTCATGGGCGGGAAAATTATGCGACCCGGCCGGCGTCGGCAAGTATTTCAAAATAATTCATCTTCAACATTAACTCGGCAAGCCGGCTGCTAAAGGATATGCCGATGCGCAAAAACATTCCTGCCAACATATTTGAGCGCGGATTGGCAGAATCATTGTTTGCCTTGTCAAATCAGGGTGAATATCGTGCTGTTGGTTTTTATCCAGCGCGCGCCTGTCGCTTTTTTGAAGGCGTTGGCTGGTCGTAAATGCGCAGGACGCGCAAAAAAACACTAAAGCTTTATGTTGCAACAATACCAAGTCAATCCGGGTTTCGACGAAATGGCGGATGCCCGCCTTGGCGTGCGGCCGCACTATAAAAAATTTCACCGGCTGTTCGACGAGCTGGCCGCGCCGGAATTTCAAGCCAAGCGCACCGCCGTAGACAACGCGTTTATGCGGCAGGGCGTCACCTTCAATGTCTATGGCGACGCAGCGGGCGCGGAAAAGATTTTCCCATTCGACCTGCTGCCGCGCATCATCCCGGCGTCCGAATGGGAGCACCTCGAACGCGGTCTGACGCAGCGCATCACGGCGCTGAATCTTTTCCTGCACGATATTTATCACGAGCAGAAAATTCTCAAGGACGGCGTGATTCCGGAATTTTACGTCCTGTCGGCGAAACATTTCCGGCGCGAGTTCGTGAACTTCAACGTGCCGAAGGATATTTATATTCACGTTTGCGGGACGGATTTGATCCGTGACAAGGATGGCAATTATCTCGTGCTGGAGGACAACGGTCGCTGTCCGTCCGGCGTGAGCTATGTTCTGGAAAACCGGCGGGCGATGAAACGCGCGTTTCCGCAGATGTTCGAGGGCATTGGTGTGCGCCCGGTGGAAAATTATCCGCAGGAACTGCTCAAGTCGCTGAAATATATCGCGCCCGCCGGCGTGGCCGATCCGACGGTGGTGGTGCTGACGCCCGGCGCCTACAACAGCGCGTATTTCGAGCACACTTATCTCGCGCGGCAGATGGGCATCGAGATTGTCGAGGGGCGCGATTTGTTTGTGAAAGATTCGCGCGTGTTCATGCGCACGACGAAGGGGCCGCAGCCGGTGCATGTGATTTACCGGCGGATTGACGATGATTTTATTGACCCGACGGTGTTCCGCAAAGATTCGATGCTCGGTGTGCCGGGGTTGATTAATGCGTATCGCGCGGGGAATGTGTCGCTGGCGAATTCCATCGGCACGGGCATCGCGGACGACAAGGTGGTTTATTATTTCGTGCCGCGCATGATTAAATATTACCTCGATCAGGAACCGATTTTGCCGAATGTGCCGACGTATCTTGCGAGTGAAGAGTCGGACATGAAATATATCCTGGAGCATCTGTCGGAACTCGTCGTGAAGGCGGCGAATGAATCCGGCGGCTACGGAATGTTGATGGGGCCGAAGGCGTCGAAGGAGGAGATTGAAAAGTTCCGCCAGCTCATCATCGCCGAGCCGCGCAATTACATCGCGCAACCGATGATCAATCTCTCGCAGCATCCAACCTGCTGCGACGGAAATTTCGAAGGCCGCCATGTGGACTTGCGTCCGTTTATCTTATCCGGCGAACGCACCACCATTATTCCCGGCGGACTCACGCGCGTCGCGTTGCGCAAAGGTTCGCTGGTGGTCAACTCGTCGCAAGGCGGCGGCAGCAAGGACACCTGGGTTTTGTATGGCGATGAATAATTTAAAACCGCTTTTGAAAATTTTTTTATGTTAAGCCGCGTCGCCCACTCCCTCTACTGGATGGCTCGTTACATCGAGCGCGCCGAAAATATCGCGCGCATCGTGGACGTGAACCTGCAACTGCTCCTCGACATCCGCAACCTCGACGAGCAACGGCTCGTTGCCTATTGGCTGCCCATCGTGCAGGCGACCGGCGACGAGGAGGCGTTTTTCAAACTGCATCCCCAGGCCAGCGGGCAAGCCGTCGCGGAATTTCTCGTGTTCCAGATGGAAAATCCCAATTCCATCGTGCAGTCCATCTGTTCGGCGCGCGAAAATGCCCGCATGGTGCGCGACCAGATTACGCTGGAACTGTGGGAGGAATTGAACCGGCTTTACTGGTTCGTCCGGACGCCGACGGCGCGGCAGGTGTGGAAGGACAGCCCCATGGATTTTTTTCAGCAAATCAAGGCGGCCTCGCTGCACATCATCGGGCTGACCTATTCCACCCTCATCCACAACGAAGGCTGGTGGTTCGCGCAGGTCGGCAAATTCATCGAGCGCGCCGACAAAACGTCGCGCATCCTCGACCTGCGTTACAAATCGCTGCCCGAAAAAGGCGCGCCCCCAACCGTCAATCAGACGGACGTGTTGGAATGGTCGGCCATCCTGCGTTCCTGCAGCGGCTGGGACGCTTACAAATCCATTTACGGCGCCGATGTGAATCCGCGCCTCGTCGCAAAATTCCTTATATTGAACGAAGATTTTCCGCGCTCCGTCCGTTTTTGCATCGGCGAACTCAATGTCGCGTTGCGGCGGATTTCCGGCGTGGCGGAAAACCGTTATGGCAACGACGCCGAAAAACTTGCGGGCCGCCTCGTCGCGGAATTGCAGTTCAGCACCATTGACGAAATTTTTGACGCCGGCCTGCACGACTATCTGGATTTGCTGCAAATGAAGTTGAACAACATCGGCGCGGCGATGTTCAATACCTATATTTTCCAGCCGTTTAGCGCGCTGGAAGCCGAGATTATGGTGCAGCAGGAGGAACAGCAGCAGCAGTTCAAATCGTCAATCGTCAATCGCCAATCATAAATCCTGATGTCCATTCACGTCGCGCTCCACCACAAGACGCACTATAAATACGACCGGCTCGTCAACCTCGGCCCGCAGGTCGTGCGGTTGCGGCCCGCGCCGCATTCGCGCACGCGGATTTTGAGCTACTCGCTCAAGATCAAGCCGGAAAAACATTTCATCAACTGGCAGCAGGATCCGCAGTCCAACTACGCCGCGCGCCTCGTCTTTGAAGAGCCGACGCGCGAGTTCTGCGTCGAGGTGGATCTGGTCGCCGAGATGTCGGTGCTGAATCCGTTTGATTTTTTTCTGGAGCCAAGCGCGCAGAAATTTCCCTTCGCCTACGACCCGGCGCTCGACACCGAACTCGCGCCGTTCCAGCGCAAATGCTGGCTCACAACCAACTTCTCGCGGTATCTTGCGGAGTTGCGGCGCGATCTGATTGGCGAAGTCAAGCGGCGCACCAAGCAGCAGCGGCTGGAAATGCCGGACAGCGAAAAGAAGGTGACGAATGATTTCATTGTCGCCATCAACCAGCGGCTGTGGACGGACATCAAATACACCATCCGCATGGAGCCTGGCGTGCAGACGCCGGAAGAAACACTCACGAAAATGAGCGGCTCGTGTCGCGACTCGGCGTGGTTGCTCGTGCAGTTGCTCCGTCACTTCGGCCTCGCGGCGCGCTTCGTCAGCGGCTATTTGATCCAACTCAAGGCGGATGTGAAATCGCTCGATGGCCCGAGCGGCGCGGAAAAAGATTTCACCGATCTGCACGCATGGACGGAAGTGTATCTGCCCGGTGCCGGCTGGATTGGGCTCGACCCGACTTCCGGTTTGCTTGCCGGCGAAGGTCACATTCCGCTCGCCTGCACGCCTGATCCATCCAGCGCCGCGCCGATCAGTGGCGGCGTGGACGAGTGCGAAACCGAATTTGAGTTCGACATGACGGTGAAGCGCGTTTACGAATCGCCGCGCGTCACCAAGCCTTACACCGAAGAGCAATGGGCGGACATCGAGAAGCTCGGCCACGCGATTGATGTGGATTTGAAAATGGGCGATGTGCGCCTCACGATGGGCGGCGAACCGACGTTTGTTTCCGTGGACGATCCCGACGGCGCGGAGTGGAACTTCACCGCGATGTCGCACCAGAAGCGCATTCTCTCCGGCAAACTCATCAAGCGGCTGTGGAATAAATTCGCTCCCGGTGCGCTGCTGCATTACGGCCAGGGCAAATTGTATCCCGGCG
>Ga0265324_10002071_pt1 | contig 10636 bp, 8 predicted proteins | sample 41419metaG_FD_198634 | JGI IMG/M metagenome (GOLD analysis project Ga0265324, IMG submission 198634) | Rhizosphere microbial communities from Carex aquatilis grown in University of Washington, Seatle, WA, United States - 4-14-19 metaG | ecosystem: Host-associated > Plants > Roots > Rhizosphere >... | reverse complement strand
GTCACCGGAGAGGTGATTTGTGCAAGCATCATGCCAAAGTCCATAGATCCCACCATTCCCCCAACTCCACTCTCGCCTTCATGACCGCTCGGGTCGTAGATGTTGACGGGATTATCGGCCCCGAAAAGCCCAGTGCGTATCTCCACCACGACCACTAAAACGCCGGTATATGCGGTTTCTTTGGCGACACGAACGGCGGAAGTAATGGAACGGTTGGAAGTGAGTGCCTGAGCGGGCAGTGCCACCAGAGCGCAGAGGATTACGGCTAAGAAAGACGCTCCCAGCCGTGGCAGTGACGATGCAAGGCCCCTGCGCATGTGGGCCGGATTCTGCCAGTTTTTCCGGTCGGCTGCAACATCAGCTTTCCACTCCCTGTTCGCGTGGGTGGAACTGCCGGTGCGTCTCTTTCAAGTCGGCGATGGTCAGGTGCAGGTAACGCTCGGTCGTGGACAGATCGCGGTGGCCGAGCAGTTCCTGGACATGCCGCAGGTTGGCCCTGTTCTTCACCAGATGCGTGGCGCAACTGTGCCGCCAGATATGGCAGGTGACGTGTTTGCTGAGGCCAGCCATGCGGGCGTATTTCTCGACCACTTCGCCCAGCGCGTTTTTGCTCAACGGCGCTGCCCGCTGCGAGATGAACACGCGGTCGGAGACGCGGCCTTGCAGCAACGCGGGCCGGATGGCTTTGAGATACGTTTCGAGGAACGAACACGCCAGCCGGGTCAACGGCACCACGCGGTCTTTGTTGAACTTGCCGCCGTTGATGCGCAACACGCCTTCTTCAAGGTTCACGTCATTGGCTGTCAGGTTCATCAACTCGCTTTTGCGGATGCCGGTGGCGTAGAGCGTTTCCAAAATGGTGCGGTCACGATAACCAAGCAAACAACTGGTGTCGGGCGTCTCAATGACTTTACGCGCTTCCTCCGGCGTGAGCACGGTTCGCGGCAGGGTGTGCGGCGTGCGCGAGAGCGGCAGCGCCTCGGCCACGTCCTGCGCGACGTAGCCTTCGGCTTTCAGGAAGCGAAAGAAGCTGCGCAGCGCGAGCATGGCCTGGTTCTGGTAGCTGACCGAACGGGCCGTGCCCCGGCTGGTCGGCAGGTAGAACAGGTCGCGCTGATGGTCCGCCAGCGTGCCGCTGGTGACGGCGGCAACCTCGGTGATGTTCTGTTGCTGCAAAAATTTGGCGAAGCGGCGCAGGTGCATCACCCGATTGGTGATGGTGCGCCCGGAGAAGTTGAGGATTTCCAACTGCTGCCGGTAACGCTCGATCAGGATTTCGATTTGGGTCGCTTTCATGGCTGCTTGTAGTGGTAGGGCGCGCGCATTTTCACTGGCAACGATTCCAGCGGCGTGGCGGTCTCGTTCGCGCGCGGGTGCGCCTGCGCGTGAGTGACTTTGACTTCGGGCACGCTGACGCGCGTATAAATCTGCGTCGTGCGCAGCGTGCGATGGCCCAAAAGGAGTTGCGCGTAAGCGATGTTCGCGCCGTTGCTGACCAGATGCGTGGCGCACGTGTGCCGCCAGACGTGCGGGCTGACCGATTTGGGAAGGCCAGCGGCCTTCGCATAGTGACGCGCCATTACCGCGATGACTTGCTTTAGGATGGGCTGATGCGGCCAGCGCCATGAGAGCCACAAGGCGCGTTCATCCGGGTTGTCTTTTGCCCACTCAATGCGGACGCGCTCCAAGTATTCGCGCACGCACTCGGCGGCTTTGACACCCAGCGGCACCACCCGGTCTTTGGCTCCCTTGCCCCGGTTCACGCGGACGTAACCGGACAAGTCCACGTCATGCACAGTCAGCCGGGACATTTCCTCAAGGCGGATGCCCGTCGAGTAAAACGTTTCGAGGATGGCCCGGTCACGAATGCCCTTGGTGGTCTTGGTGTCGGGCGCGTCGATGATACGCCGGGCTTCTCCCGGCGTGAGCACGTTGCGCGGTAGCCGGTCTTCCAGTTTTGGCAGCGGCACGCCTTCGCATGGATTGACCAAAAGGGCGTCAGTCGCTTCCAGATGCTCGAAGAACCGGCGCAACGAGATGATTTGCACATGCACCGTGTGCGTGGTGTAGCGGCCCAGCAGATACTCCTGATAATCGCGCACGGTCTGTTTGGTCACGTCGCGCACGTCCGCCTTTTCGCCCAGCCACTGAAAGAACCGGCGTAACGATTGTTCGCGGCAGGCCAGCGTCGCAGGCGAGTAACGCAACACTTTCAGCCGTTCCGTGAACGCGGCCAGGTGCTCGGCGCATTGCGGTGTTAAGGGAATGTCGTTCATGGTGTGTGTGCTTCTATATGCGTCCCGTTTTTTTTCTCCAACTTTTGGACGGAACGCGATTTTCTCCTGTGTTCATGCGGGTGCTGGCCGTTTTGCCCCGGCCCAACTTGCGCCCTACTTGACCCCTCCAACTTCGTTGGCGGGCCTACTACCTCGGTTTTTGACCCTCCTTGTTCACTCAACAGCCCTACTACTTCGGCCTTGCGCCGCAGTTCCTCCACCGGGACGAGGCCGGGCAAAAAGCGTTCGCCGTCCAGCCCTTCGCCCTCCCACGCCAGCCGGTAGCAAAAGCTCTGGCCCCGCCGCCCGGAGATCGGCACGAGGTATTCCAGTTCCTCCAACTGTTTGATGTGGATTTTGACCTGGTAATCGCTCCAACCGGTAAACTCGCGCACGGCCCGGCGCGTGAACGTGGGCACGCTGCCGCCGATGATTTTCGGGCCGTGCTGCCGGTCGGCCTTGTTCAGTCCGTCCGCCATTTTGCGGATGAGTTTCAAAAGCTCGCGGCTCGGTCGGGACAGTTCATCGAGGGTTTGCCCAAAGAGCGACGCCGCCAGTTGATTGGCGATGGCAATGTCACTGAGCGTCGTTTCGATGTAGTCCTGGCCGCTCTCGGCGTCGTGCTTCACCGGGCGCTGCATCTGGTGCAAAAACGTCACGGCTAAAATCAGGTTCAGGTATTTGGGATTGTCGCGGCGCACGGCCAGCCGGTCCTCGGCATACGACAGCAGCGGCTCGAACGGATTGACCACCGGCACCGGCTTGAGCAGGCGTTGAAAGGCGTGATGGCGTTTGCAGACGCTCTCGTGCAGTTTCCGGCGGCGCAGTCCTTCGAGCGTGTGCCGGTTGCGTTGCGCTTCCAAAATCGCTTTGGTCTGCTCCGGCGATTCGTCAACGCTGGTGATGATGAACCGGCTGCGCGTCTCGGCGTCCACGTCGGGCTGCGTCGTGGTCTGGAACACCGCCGTCGGCCCATGCACGGTGTTGACCTGCGTGGTCAGCGTGCCGGTCAGCGGATTTTTGATGGTGGATTCGATGACGAGTTTTTTCGCGCTGATGAGATTGCGAATGGCGTAATACGCGCCCTCGGCCCCGGCCACTTCCTCCAAGGCCAGCACTTTATTTTTCAAGGCGTGCTCGCCCTTGTAAAACAGCGCCCGGTCGGTCAGCGACGTGAGCTTGACCAGGTCTTCATCGGGACAGAGTTTCAACAGCGTGTCCTGCAACAGCGATTTGCCTGCCCCGCTGCCCGATAGGATGAGCAAGGCCAGCGGGTCGTCCAGCTTGCGGCTGGTCATCACGAGATAACCCATGAGCTTGTTGTTCTGCTCGCCAACCAAACCGAGCTTTTCCACGTCGCGCAAAATCTCGTTGGCCAGATCGGCGCTGCGGCCCAGCTTCGTCCCCTCGGCCCGGTCTTCATCGGACACCAGCACGATGGCCGTCTCTTTGTTCTCGGTGTGCTTTTGGGCATACGCCTCCAACTGGCCGATGAGCCGGTTCAGGTCGGCTTCGATGACTTCGGCGCTCTCGCGCAACAGCCTCGCCACTTCGCCAATGAACACGCGGCGATGACGGCTTAGGTAAAAATCCACCGTGTCTATGTGGAAGCGTCCGCCGGGCGCAACGGCCTTGACTGTGGCTTTCAAGCGTGCCGGATTGGGCTGCTCGATGGCCTGGCATTCGTAACGGCGTCCGGCATACACGGCCACAAAGCCGGTCGGCGTCATCGTAATTTCCTCGCCCTGGGTGACAGTCGCCGGTTGCTCCGGCTGCGGATTGGCAGCTTTGAGCAACGCTTCAAAATCCGTCGCGTTACGGCTAAGAAAGAACTCGGCGGCGTCTTTGACGCCCTCCGGCCACAGGACGACATGCACGGCCTTGACCAGCGGCGGCAGGATTTCGGTTTTGAGTTTCCCGGTCGCAACGCGCCCCGGTTCGTCGTTGTCCAGGCATAGGAACACTTCACGGATGGGATTGGCCTTGAACAGTGCCTCGTGGTCGGGCGTCCAGCCGTTCGTTCCGTAAATCGCAATCACGTTGCGAAAGCCCGCTTGCCACAACGCCAGCCCGTCGAAGATGGCTTCGGCAACGAGCAGCGTTTGGTTCGTCTTGGCGCTGCCGCCGTTCCACACGCCGCGATGCGGGCCGGGCAGATACAAGTGCCGTGGCTCGTCGTCGGTCACGCGCCGCCCGTAGATGCCGCAGACGTTGCCCCGGTCGTCAAAGATTGGAACGGTGACGCAACCTTCAAAATGTTCGCGTCCGTCCGCCTTGAGCAGTCCCAGCGTTTTCAGCCCGTCCAAAATGTCGGCGTCCTTCGGCAGCACCTTGAGCAGCGAACCGTTGCTGTATCCGATTTGGAACGTGCCCAGCGTGGTCGCCTCCGCCAGCTTGCGGCCTTTGAGGTAGTCGAGGCCCGCCCGGTCCTTGGCCAGCGTCTTGACATAAAAGTTCACGACCCGCTGCAACAGGTTGGCCGCGTCACCCGGCTTCAGGATTTTTTTCGGCTCTGCCGTCCCGGTTTTCTTCGGCAGCGCGTTACCGTTGCTGACACCGGGCACGGTCGCCAAGAGTTTGATGGCCGCTTCGCGCTCGCCGATGCCTTCCTTCATCGCCACGAACTGGATGACGTTGCCTTTGGCTTCGCAGCCAAAACAGTGAAAGAGACCTTTCTCCGGCGTGACGTGGAAGCTCGGCGTCTGCTCGGTGTGGAACGGGCACAGCGCCACGTAATCCCGGCCCGCCTTCTTGAACTGCACGCCGTATCCGGCCATGACGCTCACGATGTCGGTCGCCGCTTTGATGGCTTCAAAGTCCACTTTCATTTCGCTCCTTTCTTTTTGGCAGGCTCCGGCTGCGGCGGCGGCTGCTCGGCCATTGCCAGTTGCCCAAGCATCTGCGCACGCCAGCGCCATAGCGCCACACCCTGGGGATTGCCTGGCTGGTGCCTCGCGCCGTGCTCGCACGCGGCTTCCAGCGCCGTCATCATCAAGCGCCAGCCGTAATGGCTGATTTGCCGCGTCAGGGCGATGCGCAGCTTTTCCAACTGCATCGCCGTCGCCGGGTCGGAGACCAGCCGCAACACCACGGGCCGGGCATCGGCGGCGGGCGCTTTTTCGCCGGAAGGCGTCAAGCCGGAAGTCGAAAGCTTTGACATGCGCTGACGTTAGCAGCTATGCTACTAAACATGCAAGCGGTTTGTTCAGATGGTTCTAACTTGCCTTATGCTCCGGTCATGCAAACTGGCAGACCATCGAAGCGGCCACGTCCGCCTTTTGGAGCGCGTCTCCATGCCCTGCGTGAGGAAGCCGGACTGACTCAAGCTCAAGTCGCGGAGAAGCTCGGTATTTCTCAGAGGGCATACGCCTTTTGGGAACGTGAGACAGTCGCGCTGCGTGCGGAGCAACTCGCAACACTGGCGCAAGTCTTGGGCGTCACCGTTGACGCTTTGGTTGGACGCCAAGCCGCAAAGCAACGCGGTGCCGGACCTGTCGGCAAAGCGCGCCGCGTGTTTGAAAAAGTGAGCAAGCTTCCACGGCACAAGCAGCAACGGATTCTCGGCGTCGTCGAGGACATGCTCGCAGCGAACGAACGGAACGGAACCAACGGCGGCTCGTAGCAGCCACAACACCGGCAACGCGCGCTCGCCCATTCAAGCAACTGCGCCTTCATCCTTCCGGCAACTGCCGGTCACTGCGCCGTCAGCGCATCATGTTTTGAGAAGACAAAGCCTCCGGCTTTGGTCTTTCCAAAGCCGGAACCTAAGAGCAAGCCGGGCCGGAACGCCGCCGCTGTCAAGGTGGAGCGCAGAACCCGTCAGGGCGCGATAGCGCGGCGCAGCCGTTCGAGCAATACCTTGACAGCACTAGGCGGCGGCTCCGGCCAGTTGACTCACCGGCGACTGCCGCTTCATGGTTCAAGCAGCCATTTGAGCGCGCGCAGTAGCGCCAGAACGATTGCGGTGGTGAGCCAGTAAAATTCCCTCTGGGTGAGGGCCAGTGTAAATTCCGTTCGCAGTTTCACGCCTTAACTACTGTTCGTGCTGGCGCGAACTGATGGCCACTCCCTGGCCACGCGATGAGCGTATCAATGTTTACATTTCCAATCGGCCTGGCTGTCGGTGGCGAGCAGCGCCGGGCATATCGCCCCGGCAGCGCACAGCCACGGACAGCCGCGTGCGACTGCACCCTTCACAGCGAAGCAGGCGCGTTGCTGGCGTGACGCTTGCCTTCGCAAGCGGCATGACAGGAACGGGCCTGCAAGCCTTCCTGCCGCCAGTCAGCGGCAACGATTCAATACGGTTGGAAAGCGCGACTTCGCGCCGGTCAATGTCCGGCCAGTTTAAGCGCCGGTTGGCCGTCACCGGATGCGCTCTTGCCCCGTCCGGCCTGGCTCGTGGTTGTGGACAACCTGCCGTTGCTGCCAGCGCGTTTGTTCCGGCGGCGTCCGTGTGATTTCCCGGCTCCGTTGCCGTTATTCGTCCAGCCGGCCAGACAGTCACGCAATCGCGCCGGACTGACCGGGATGCCGACGGCTTTCAGTTCGTCCACCAGTTGGGCGCTGCTCCAACCTTTGTGATGCAAGGCAAGCAGCCGCTCGCGCAACGGTTCCAGCACATCAATGGCGGTCTTCCGTTTTCTCGGCGGCTCGCGTTGCGCCAACTGTTCCAGTTTCTTTTCGACCGCCGCGTAATCGAGCTTGGCGGCGATTTGGGTGTAGTCAATGTGAGTGCTCATGGGATTCGGTTCGCTCCTTTGTCAGTCGGTGTTACGTCTTGGCCGCGTCGCGCCCGCCCGCTTTTCGGCAAGCAGCACCGCCACGCGGCATTGTTAATTTCGACAGCGTTTCATCCGGCTGCGTTCAGCCCGCCATTTGGTTTTCAGTCGAGCAGCCATTGAGCAGGGCGGCGAGCAGCTTCTTCCGGCTCCAAAGGCGGGGTAAGTGTCATAGCCGAAAATTCCCGAAACAGCCCGAAGAAAGCCGAAGATCAACCCCTTATGAAGCCGGGTTTTTCAGTGGCCACTTTGCGCGATTTTTGCGCAACTGTTGCGCAACATTTGCGGCGGCGCTCATGGCCTCAAGCTGTGCTTAGGGAAGATGTCTGACGGATAATTGCCTCGTTTCCTTCATCACTGCCGCTGTGTGCATCACTGCGGGCGGCAAAAGGCGACAACTGGCGGCAAATTGCCAGCGACAAAAGGCGTCATATTGCGGCAAGTTCGTTGCCGCTTTTTGCCGCTTCGATTTCAGCGACTTTTTCTGGCCTCTACTGACGTAAGGGGATGGTGTCTATCCGCAAAACGGGTTTCCAGGGCGTTCACTTCTACGCTGTTTCCCGGTCGCCGGGAACGTAGCCAATCGGTCATGGTCTTGCCGTGGCCGTGGTCGTTGCCTGGTCGCGGACTGGCCATTGCCGGGAACTAACCGTGGCCGTTGCGAGAATGCTACCCGGACACTGCCGGGACATGGTGGCGGACAGTGGCGGGATACGGCCCGGAGCGAAAGCAAAACCACTCGCCTTTTTTTTGCAGGAAACTCATTCGTTGTCCGCTTTTGTCCTGTCCGCCTCCGGGTATAATTTGTCGGCCTCGTTGGTGGTAATCACATACAGTTTGCCTTTCGCAATGCATTGCTCCATCCAGTCCACCCACTGCCGGTGCGTTTCCAAATACGTGCTGCCGCCAATGTCCTCACCCGTATCCACCGTATCGCGGCCCAGCTTCAAGTGATGCCCCTGCCAAGCAAAAATCTCCGTGCCTTTCGGGGCGTCGCCGGCAAGCTCGCCATACGGCAGAAGCACACGGGCTTCTTTCCAGTAAACCAGCGCCTCGACCAACTCGCCACGGTCAACCTTGGTCGCCCCCACATAAAAGTGATTCGTCGGATAGGTCGAAAAATGGGCGACGTAAAAATTCAACTCCGACTCAATCCGCCGCGAGCGAAAATCGGAGCCTGTGACACGCAAAAGCTGGTCATCAACCGCTCGTGTGCGTTCAAAAATCACGATGCGTTCCCCGACTTTAATCCGTCGGTAGTGATTCCCCGCGTTAAGGGATGCCAATTGTTCTTCGGTCAGATTGAACCGCTCCAAAATCTTGGCCACGGTGTCACCAGCCCGGACAACGTAAATTCTCACTTCATAGACCGAGCCATACGGCGTGTTGGTCGGAACAGAATGCGCCAGAGCAAGCTCACGTTCGACGGCGGTGGTCGGATACGAGGATAAACTCACTGCGGTTCGGGTTGCGCAGCTTGCAAGGAAAACCGAAAAGGCCAACAGGCATAACCCGGTTATCGCTCGATTTTTCATGCCGACAAGTCTTGGCGACGGGGTTACTGGGCTTTGATAGCCAATTGAAAGTCGCCTGGGAACAAAATGCCGAGACCGGGCAAGTTGCCAATGTCAGACCAAGCTTTGCCAGTAAGCGAGTCTTTAAAAATCGTTTGTCCTATGATGCGAACGTATTGGACTTTTATCCCGTGCCGTGCCAGAACGTTTTTGATGGCGGCCACGGTTGCCGACCGGTTCAGCACGTCCACGATTTTATTCTCCACCTCGCGAGGAACATCTGCCCGGTTTGAAGTTTTCACTTCGTGGATAGCCGCCAGCGTGGGGCGGAGGCCGTCCAACACCTCGCCCCAAATTTCCCGGTTCACTTGCATTTCTATTTCCAACGAATCCAACTTGGCATTCGGCTTCTCAGCTTCAAACTGCGTCAGAGCTTGGTCGAGCATTTTGACGCATTCCTCCGTTGAGCAACTGCTGGAGGAGTGGTCCCACACTTTGCTCTCTCCAGAACGCTCAAACACGCTCCAACAGTCTTGAAGGCTCACGGTCCACGCATCGCCAGGGGCTTGCCTGTAAAACGAGACCTCAACCCCGCGATCCTCCCATCTATACTGTATGTTTTCAAAACGGCGGTAGGCGGGCTGCTTATCTGGGGCCGTGGCAGTGTGCTCCGGGGTGGCGCAACCACTGAGGACAATGATGCTAGCAAAGCAGGCAATGTATGCGAGTCTCATATTTGATTCCTCATGGTGTGGATAGTGCCCAAACCCAAACAGGAAGCTCACCTTCCACATACGGATCCTCGTAGCCTTGCTTGAGAACGCCGGAATGACCGCGACCATGCGGCCCCGGTGTTGCAAAAACTGCAATTTGCCCTGCCCCCAACCCGGCAGTGAACTGCTTGAGCTTGGAAACGTCCCATATTTTAGCGTCTTCTTTCCCCCACTTTTGAAGGAGATATTCCTTCATGTCCCCAGCGCCAACAATGTAGAATTTGCCATCACCCATTCTCTTGTGATAGGTAACGCTCGAACTATTCTTATACGACCTGGGGGGTGTTGTATGTCCTAAGTCTGGAATGTCGTTCCCACCTACGTTGTTCAAGGCATAACTGACCCGCGTAGCACATGACATTTGATTGCTATCCGGATTCTTACCATATTCCGCACCAATGCTTCCACCGACTAGATCCCAAACCATGTCAGCGTTAAAGGCGTTGTAGTCAGGATAGACAGGCCAGAAAGCCTTACTACTAGGGCGACCGACACCAAGAACGCGCTGAGCAACCCCCACAGCCCGCGTCGTCACCGGAGAGGTGATTTGTGCAAGCATCATGCCAAAGTCCATAGATCCCACCATTCCCCCAACTCCACTCTCGCCTTCATGACCGCTCGGGTCGTAGATGTTGACGGGATTATCGGCCCCATAAAGATATTTGTGTAAAGAAAGAGGATCGGACGAATTTCCATCATATGAATCCGTCGTCCAAAACCTACCCGTATCGGTCTTGAGATACCGTGCCCGTTGGTAGTAGAGATTGAGATCGGAGTCGAACTGCTCTCCGCAACATAGATAGTGGGTGGATGGCGTCATAGGTCCGATGACCCGCGTCCCATACGCATCATACCCGTATGTCTCCGTGATGTTTGCTGTTGTATTAAGCAGGAGCCGCGTGCTCCCATGGCCGTCATAACCAAAGTAGTACGTCATACTCCCAGTCTTCTGGCTGATGAGGTCTAAACCATAGTTGTAAGTCGCGTTTAATGTTGACCCTTGGTATTCCTCCAATACCTGCACATAGCCACTCGGATTTCGGTCATCCACCAGATAATACGTCGTTACACCGCCCATCTTCTTGCTCACCCGGTTCCCGTCGCCATCGTAGGCGATGATGATGGAACCATTGTTCACGTTGGTCAGATGGTTCATCACGTCATATTGGTATGAGGCGGTCGAGGAGGTGGTTGTATTACCGTTGCTGTCGTAACCGTCACTCTCGAGCCAGTCGTTGGCGTTATAACTTGATGAAGTTGATGAAAGTTGGGAGATGGATGATTGACGGTTGGTG
>Ga0265324_10002069_pt1 | contig 10641 bp, 20 predicted proteins | sample 41419metaG_FD_198634 | JGI IMG/M metagenome (GOLD analysis project Ga0265324, IMG submission 198634) | Rhizosphere microbial communities from Carex aquatilis grown in University of Washington, Seatle, WA, United States - 4-14-19 metaG | ecosystem: Host-associated > Plants > Roots > Rhizosphere... | reverse complement strand
TCTTTTTCGGCCTTATTCAGGATGTATAGCAGTGATTTCTTTGGCATTCTCATTCCCACCCCACGACCTTAAGGTTGCCTGTTGGGTCAAAATGCGCGCTTTTAATACCGAGGCGCTCACAGTTGGCAATCGTTGCCGGTTCCAGAAGGGAGGACCCCTGTACTGACCACCCAGAGTGATCTTTATACCCAATAAACCATTTTCCAAGGACATAGGCTTCTCTGCCGTCAGGGAGGATCACTCTTGCCGTAAGAGGGTATGATTTTGGGTACATCCCCTCTAGTTCTTTGATCTGAGTAAGAAGCGTTTTCTTTGCCATGGGTATATCTTACTCCTTTTTTATTTAGGAGTCAAGGCTTTAAAAGACGGTAGACATTATTTGTCGGGAGCTGTCATATCGGGCGTTTATTATATGACCTTTGTATTTTATCTTGATTGTGTAGGTATTTTGGTGTAGTTTAGAGGATTCGATAATAGTACCAGCCCCTGCCTTTATTCTTCCCAAGAGTTCGTGGTAGTCTTGCGGCCCCAGGCCAAACCTTTCCTTTAGCCTGTTTATACAGTGGCCTGTATGGGTAATTTTATAGATGGTGCTATTGTCCATATAGCATTTTAGCATACCTTAGTTTGATAGTCAAGAGGGGGTTGACACAGCCAATATAACCTAGTATAATGCTTTCATGAAGAAGAAACAGACCCTACTGGATAAGATAAAGGCCCTAGCTCCTCCACGTGAGCCGGTTGATCTTGGTGATGCAGCAACCTGCGGGGAGTGTGGTAAAAGCCTTTGCCCGTGTCCATTAAGGCTTCCTGATGGAACTTGGGACTGGGAGAAGGATAGAGGATCAGACAAGTACAAGCCGTAAGCCCCCCAGTAGTCAAGTAGTCGCATTGCTATTTGGTAGCCTGAGCCTTATGCCCGGGGTGTAGTGGGTGTAAAGAGGATTACACATAGCCCTAAATTTTGGGGGAGGGTATGACAACCCCCGATGAGTACTCAAAACGAAAAGCCTATTTCCAGAAGTATCACAAAGAGCGCCACCGTAAGCTACACGATTCCTGTATCCAGAAGCTGGGTGGCATATGCGCGTGTTGTGGGGAAAAAGAACCGCTGTTTCTTGAAATTGACCACGTGAACAATGATGGAAATAAGCTCAAGGTTAAACTGCCGGGCGGTGTATGGGATAGAGGGGACTACCACTTTATGAAGTCGATAGTCGCAGGTACTATCGATTGCTCCAGTCTACAGGTTCTCTGTGCAAATTGCAACCACGGAAAGTATAGAAACGGCGGTGTATGCCCGCACACGAATGTCTAGTTTCTTTACACTTTGTCATGTACAGTATGTACTAAAACTTTACACTCTCGTTCGGTTTTCAGTATTCAGTAGTCCAGCCTTTAATGTTGATTTTTGTTGTAATCTTTGGTTATGGCACAGTGTACCCTAGAGTAGTCCAGTAGTCAAGAGTATAGTTAGGGCATGGGGGGGTCAGTAGTCTAGTAGTCACACAATAACAACGCTTTACACCCAAGCGAAGCGGGGTGTAGGGGGTGCGCGGCAGTGGTGCCCCCTCGTGTGTATAGGGGCAGTAGTCCAGTAATCGTTATGAGGTGTACCGGGTGCATAGAGGTACCCCCGGCAGTAGTCGGGTAGTCGCTACGCTTTTGTCAAGAGTTTTATGGCAGTCTCTAAGCCAAGGGCCTCGCCCCGCAGGCGGTAGTAGGTTGCTGTAGCTTGCTCACCGCACTCAATAGCGGCCTCATTTTTTATCTTCGCAAGCAGGCGCAGGTGTGCCACGTAGGATGGATCTGGTGGTGGTATTGGTTTGCTCATACCTCATCCTATCACAGAGTAGTCCAGTAGTCAAGGCTAATCGGCATTAGTTTACGAGACCCCTCAGTAGTCGAGTAGTCACGATAAACTTATGGCTACCCCATAGGATAGCACAGGGTGGGCCCCGGTGTCAAGGGTGGGGGGTCTCATAACGATATCCGTTGCTAACCTGTACGAGTACCCCCTTCCCTCAGCCCTTGCGGGCCCTGGTATGACTGCTGGTACAGTGTATCACATGCGGGTCAGGATGTCAAGGCTTTAAAACGTAGGGCGCGGTAAAGAGGTCCAGCGTCTCCACAAGCACCCCGCCATGCTGTTGCCAGTAGGCCCAGGCTTGCTCCCAGACGTCAAACCTGCGCCCTTTGACCGTCCAATAAGGCGCTTTGTACTTTGGTGTTTCCATACCCCCACTATACCGTTGTCATGGTCTTTTGTCAAGCCCAAAATAAAGCTTGACCTTTTTGGATAGCCTGATATAATGGTTTCACTAGAGCAACACACAAGGGGGCGTACAATGGCGACGGGGGTGCTTTCCAAAGCTTCAAGCAACTACAAGACGGCCAAGAGCATAGCCAAGGGGGGCTATGTCGGTTCAATCCTTTACCTATCCCCCGAAAAATCAAGCGGTTTGGGTAACCTTTGCCCTTTTGCTTCCAAAGGGTGTACCACCTCATGTTTGAATACGGCGGGCCGTGGTGCCATGACCGCTGTACAGGCGGGCCGGTTGCGAAAGACCAAGTTATTCTACCAAAACAAGGCCCTGTTTTTCAACACCTTGTTTGAAGAACTGGAAGCCTTGAATCGCAAGGCTGTTAAGGCGGACAAAAAGGCTTTCGTCCGGCTTAATGGCACGTCCGACATTAATTGGGGGGCTTTCCGGCCCTATGCGGGAAAGACCGTCTTTGAAGCCTTCCCCGATATCCAATTTTACGATTACACCAAGGATATCAAAAAGGCCCTGGTTTGTGGTGACCTGAAACCCGCAAACTATCACTTGACTTTTTCCAGGTCCGAAGGTAATATGTTGGAAGTCGAACGGGCCCTAGAGGCCGGTGTCAATGTCGCCGTGGTCTTTCGGAAAACCCTTCCTAAGACCTGGATGGGGTACAAGGTTCTGGACGGCGATACGACAGACCTGCGTTTTGAAGAGGGCTATCAGGGGGCCATTGTGGGCCTCATTGCCAAAGGCAAAGCCAAACGGGATACGTCGGGGTTTGTGGTTGACTTCCCGACCGAAACGCTCTTAGATAGGGCTTGACAGTAGTCGAGTAGTCTGGTACAATGTTTCTAGTGAAGGGGGCTGAACATGTCGAAGCGTGAGCTCTACCGGAGCATTGTTTCAAGATACCGCAAGGATGCCCACAAGCATTTTCAGGCTTGTGGCTTGATCCCCGACAATGAGGACCTTGCGGGGTGTATCTTCGAATTCTGGGGGCAAGACTCCCCCAGTGATTTAGGGGATACGGAATACGCCGGTATTCTCGCCGCCCTGGAAGGATAATACAGTATACCACAAGGCGGGCCCCCTCGTCAAGTGGTTACCCTAGGCACCCTAACCGGGCCCCCTCGGTTTCGGACCTAGAGGCCCCCTCTCCCGGCCCCCTGGGATTGGGGGCTTTTTATTATGCCGGGACTAAAATCGATATCCGTTGTATCCAGGTACGAGTACCTCCCCCGGTGGCCCGCTCACTGCGCCCCCTACTAAAAACAGTATACCACAACACCCCCAGCGTGTCAACTAAAAAATAAGGCTTGACTATTTTATAGGGTGTGATATAATGTTTTTGTTGGATAATACTTCAGGGGGCAACAAATGCCGAAGACAATCGAGAAGCTGACAGCCAAGAAACCGCCTTTCAACCGCATCCGTGGAACCAATATGTTCGCCACCCCAAAGGACATGAAGGCCCTGGAAGCCTACTGTGACCGTTTCACGGCAGGCGAGAAGGTTGTCGCCTTCACCGTCATGGGCTTGACGTGGAACCTCGCCGCCAAGATCACTGACGAGAACCTCAAGAATTATCCCGTCAAGGAATAAGGCCTTGACAGTAGTCCGGGCCCGTGATACACTGTTATCACGTTGAAAGACAAACCAAGGGGGCCGATAGTGAAAGACTTTAAAGCCCGTGACGCCTTCATGCTGGAAGTCGCAAAGCTAAATTATCCCCGGCCCGGGGACATGGAGAAAATCAAGGCCGGAGACTACGACATTTTCCACTATACCCACCTATCAGCGGAAAACGCCGAAACGGCGATCAAAAACAAGTGGATGGACCCCAAGGAAAGGCAAAACGAGTCGCCGACAATTGCCCGGCTTGTGAAGTTTGTCAAGGAAAATCCTCGCTTTGTGCTCCATGGGTACGTTATCGTGGCCGAAAGGGCGGACGCTCGTATCAGCGTGGAGGGCGTGATAGCCCTTGACGGCGCTATCCCGGAAAAACAATACAAGGCCTATGTTGCCTTGTGTCACCGGGCGGACGAATTCGACGCCGAAAGCCCAATGCGGGCGTGGTGGGACTAACCGGCCACAGGCCCAAGGGGGCGTTTGGTATACGTCCGGAAGCATGAAGGTCCTTCGCCTTCTTTCAATCCCCTTGACAAGCCGTCCACTTCGTGATAGGATGGTCACACAGTAGGGGAAAACCGAAAGGGGTACAGAATGCCAAACGAGAACGACGAGATCAGGCAGTGCCACGTTTGCCGGTGTGGGTCTAAGACTGCCAGCGGCAACGTGCGGTTCTACTTCAACGAGATCAGTGTCAACAAGGACACTGGCAAGGGCTCCAAGGTCCCCCGCTACATTTGCGACAGGGACCGGGCCTCAACCGACAGGTCGATCAAGCAAACCATCCGGCAAGCCCTGGGAATGCCCACGGCGACCCGTATGTCCCTACTCGGGATGGTCACAGCCTAACACATCCCAAACCGTTGCACAAGGCCCTAGGACCCCCTCCTAGGGCCTTTTTATTTTCTTGACAGTAGGCGAGTAATTGTGTATTATATACCTATGCGAATCAAGATCAAAGCGGATTCAAACGCCCCAAAGGTGCGCCGTACCTGGGGCATCAAGACAACGGCCAAGGTCAAGGCCTCTAAGAAGGCCTACAACCGAAAGCGCTTGACAGTAGTCGAGTAGTCTGCTATACTGTTCTCACGGTAGCAGATACCGAATAGGGGCTAGGGGGTGGGGGATGGCACTGGTAGGCTACAAGACTTATCACGAGGAAATGCGGGAGAAGTTTCCTAACCGGCCCTACGTGAGCCGCCCTACCTGGGAACTCCAGAACATGAAACGGGCCCTTTCCATGTTCAGCATGACAAACACCTTCGAGGAGGCCCTGCGCCTGTCGGATGTTACCGAAGAACTCAAGGCCCGCTCCAAAGAAGGCCGCAAGTGACAACCCCAAGCAAGGCCCCACAGGAAACGGTTAGCCGGTTAGACTTCTGTCGGCTACGCCTGAAGGTCCTGGAAGCTTGGACAGGGACAATCGACATAACAGTATACCTGGAAATCAAAAACCTTCAAGATGAAATTAAGCGCTTGACATTGGACCCCGGTTAGGTTATACTGTTTTCACGGTCGAAGGTGACCGAATAAAACGGGGGTAGCGCAATGGCGACATCAAACGTGGAGTTTAAGAAGACCCTGAAGGAATACAAGACGGTCTCGGAGGTCTTGAAGAAAGCGGAGGACCGTAAGAAGGCCCTGAAGGCCGCTATCCTGGAGGAAATCGAGGTTCGGGGTATCCCCTATGTTCAGGGGGAGAGCTCCAAAACCAAAACGGTCGAAGTCGAGGAATACGCCGCTGTCGTGACGACGTTTGATCGGGACTCGGTTTCCCTGGATGAGCTTGTCAAGGAATTCGGTCGGGACCTGCTGAATTCCAAGAAACTCATTAATTCTTACCCCATCGAACAACTGCGGGTGGCCTTGGTCAAACCAAAGAAGTAAGATAGCACAAAGGCCCCTATCCAGCAATGGGTGGGGGCCTTTCTTTTTTCTTGACTTCCCCAGTAGTTGGTGCTATTATGTTGTTGTTGGCAGGGGGTGCCGCAAGCACTGCGGCCCGGGGTATGAGCCCCGGGGGTAGGTCGAGCTACCGGGGGCTGTAGCAGAATCCCCGGTAAGGCGCGGGATGATAGGTCCCGCCCCGCAAGCAACGAGAACCGCCGCCCCAAGCCAACCAACCTAGGGGGCCTAACGTGGACGATCAACAAGAATTTTACCAAGATGACGACCTGTACCAACTAAACCAGAACGAGGCAAACGATTATTCGGACGAAGGGCCCGTGGAGCAAGAGCAAGAGGACCTAACCGAAACGGAAGCCCGGATTATGGAGTATGCCCGCGACGGGTTTTTCCAGACCCTCCCACTGTAGCACAAAGGCCCGGCCCTGTCAAGGGGGTTGGGCCTTTTTATTTTGCGCGCCTAAAATCGATATCCGTTGTTGTTGTGTACGAGTACCTCCCCCGGGCGCACACCCCCTGGTCCCTGTGCGTCCTACTAACAACATTCTAACACGGGCCCTGGGCTATGTCAAGCATTAAATAAAAATAAATAAGCTTGTAATTTAGGCTAGGCGTGCTATACTGTTTTCACGGTCGAGGGTGACCGAAACTAGGGGGCCGAAAGGCCCCAAGACCTTGGAACGCTTGAGATAGGTTCCAATCCGGTCCCAAGTCCGGACATTCTGAAACGAAAGGCCTACCATGAAAACCGTCAAGGTGAAGGTTTACGAATACGCCGAATTGAATGATGAAGCCAAGGAAAAGGCGCGCCAATGGTTGCTAGAAGGCGGGATGGATTATCAATGGGCCTGGGAAGGAATCAATAACGATTCTGAGTCGGTTGGGTTGAAAATAACCGAAATGGACCCCCAAGGGCAAGGCCGTTCAGACGGGCGTTTCATTGGGTCGGCTATCGAAACGGCCCTTAAAATCGTCAAAGAGCATGGGAAGACTTGCGAAACGTATAAGACGGCTAAAGCGTATCTTGAGGCCGTCAAGGCGCTAGGGGAAGAACCGGAAGACGGTTGGAGCGTTTCGGAAGAGGCCCGCCTTGAAGACTTGGAAGACGAATTCTTGCGCGGTATCCTTTCGGACTATCGAATCAATGCCCGAAAGGAAATGGAATATGTTGAGTCGGAAGAATACATGGCCGAAACGATGGAAGCGAACGGCTACACCTTCACCAAAGACGGTAAGCGGTTTGGTTGACCGTTAGCCCTTCCTTCATCCAATTGGGTGGCGTGCTCATGCTCCCCGGGGACTATTGAAAGGGCTTGACAACCCTCCGGTAATCGGGTAGAATGTTTTTACTGTAGCAATCAAAGGGGGACGGGATGCCAAAACAAGAATTAGGGCCACTTAATAGGGGATACGGGAACTTTGTTTATGAGGGCCCCGGTCAAAGGCTTGTCGCCACTTGCGAACCCGCGACAAGAACACCGGCGGATTGGGATAAAACCTTCGCCTATGCCCGGCTTTTTAGTGCTGCCCCGGAGTTATTAAAGGCTTGCGAAACCCTAGCGGGATTGTCTTTAGTGGTGCCTTCCGGCCCGCTACAGGAAGCCCTTGACCTTGCCCTTTTGGCCATAGCCAAAGCGGAAGGCCGTTAAACCGGCTTGACAGTAGTCCGGCCTTGTGATATAATGGCTAATCGGTTGAAAGAAACCGAAAAACAGTAGTCAAGGGGAAAACAATGGCAATGGCAAACGTGGAACTCATGAGGGTGGTGGCGGTAAACGGGGAAAATCCGACGGGTAAGATTGTCAAGACGGTTTCCTTGTCAACGGTCCCCGACCTCAAGGCCTATGATCTTTCTGCCCTGGCTTCCATGGTGCAACGCAACTGGAAGGCGGTCAATTTTGCCGCCAAGCCTTATCTTTCGGCAATGTTGGGCTTGGCTTCCATAAACGACCCATACGGCATGGATTCGGGCCGGTCCATTGTGGCCTACTTCCTGAGCAATGCCGGTACCTGGAAGGGAGAAACCGCCAAAGCCGTCAAGGCGGAATTGAAAAGGCGCTTAAACGCCTAGCCTAGCCCTAGCCCTAGCCAAAGGCCCCTAGCTTGCACGCTAGGGGCCTTTTTTTGCATCTTTATGCCAAGGATAGGCCCCAATGGCCCCAAGTCTGTTACACGTTGAAAACGGCCAACCTTTTGTGGGGGATATACCTATCCACCCGTATCTATATTGGGCCCTTGAGGTCCAGGTTATGGAGGGCCCGGCCTACTGGAAACGGGGGGAATATATTTATATAGCGCATTCTATCATACTTGATAAAATTGGGGTTCAAAAAAGAAAGCCTTGACATTGCTTATGGGCCGTGATACACTGTTTTTGTTGGCAGGGGGCGGGGCTTGTAAGGCAAGGACCCTATAAGGCCGTCCGACTAAGTGCCCGGTGGCCATGCTTGCTAAGTGACCGGGACGCCTAGCCCCACCCTACCAAACACTTCCCAGGGGGTTACAATGCATCTACAATACCTTACCCCGTTTGTCGCCCTGATTATCTGGGGCACGGTCTTTTCAGTAGTCAAGGCGTGGTAACAGCCTAACACACCTAGGCGAAAATAAAAAGGGGTGTGGGGGGTAGGGGGTGCTTGACAGGAACCCCGTCCCGTGTTAGAATGTTTCAACGTTGAACACAGGGGGCCGGGATGAAAGACTTGGAATTGCTACGCCGCCGCCTTGATCGGATTGAGGCGGGGACACGGACCACAAACGCCCGCATCCAAGCCCTTCAAGAGCTTATCAAGGCCGGGGCCCTGTTGAGGAAAACCCTCTTCTTGGGGGCTAATGCCAGCTATGACGAAAAGGTCCGGGCCCTGGACAATTGGGATGCCGCCTGCCGTGGGGCAAAAGATTTGCCCTTCTAATAATTGGCATGACAACTAAAAAATAAAATAAAAATCAAGACAAGATATAAGATGATCGCCGTCATGTTAAAAATCTATCAGGGTTTCAGTATAGACCGGATATCGTTTCAAGGTGTTAGATTATTTTCATCCCACCTAAAATCGTTATGAGCCACAAGCCTTGTCGTCCCATATACCTTGTATCGATTTTAGTCGCTACATTATCGCCCTGTACCTCATAACGATTTTAGGTTGCACGCCTTAGGCCCATTAAACTAAAACGTTTTAGTGATATGCGCCAACCTAATTAAACTAAAACGTTTTACTAAATCGTACATTGTCGCCTAAAATACTTCACACATTTTTTTATGACGTGCTAATATAGCGTATCGGTTGATTAAGACCGAAAACAAAACAGGGGGCTTTCCAATGAAACAGAGCACTAAAGACCGGGCCGCAAAGAAGCGCTTGAATAACGTTCGCCGGGCCCGCATTCAGGCCCTTCGGACCAAAAAGATTATTATGGGGCTCTTTGGCTCCCATGACTTGTCAACGCAACACCTTACCGAAAACCACGTTTTCGGCCCGGAATGTTTTTACAAGCGCAACACGTCGAAAGAATACGCCTTCAAACGGGCCGCTTCCACCCCTTTCACGGTCGAACCGGATGAACAGGATAACACAACCCCGTTGACGGCCTTAATCGGCCAAGATAGGGACCTTTCGGGGCTTGGCTTGGATGAAACCCTGGAGACCAAAGCGGTCCCCGTTGTGGCGGAGGACTCGGAAGGGCTGGAAGCGCTGGAAGGCCTAGAGCCCGTCGCCGTCGAAGCGGAATAAGACCCTTTCCCTTATCCCCCATAACGTGGTACATTATGGGGGCCTAGGGAAGTGGTTCAATTCAAAACAGGGGGCTTTCCATGCCTTACGACATAGTTGACGGTTTAGACGGGTTTGACGTGGTGTCAAAGGTAACAGGGAAAACCTACTTCAACGGCGATCATGCCGCCTGTGAAGCTTTCATTGACAGGGCGGAAAAGGCCGGAAAGGCCCGCCTAAGAGCCAAAGCCCGCCAAAGCCGCGACAATGCTATGAGGGGCCTAGGCCTAGTCAAGGTCCGGGGGGCTCTTGGTGGGGTCTATTGGGAGTAATACCCTAACCCTGTCAAGGTGTATATAATACTAATCAAAGCCCTTGACACGGGGTAGGCCTAGGGATAGGATAGGCTTAGACGGTAACACACAGGGGGCACGCAATGAAATACAATTCGATTTTAATGGACCTGGTTTCTGAAGAGACTAAGGCCGAATTAGACAAGGAAATACGTGAAGCAATACAGGCGGAGGAGGAGTTAAACGCCTATCGTTTGGGCCTTGTGTCCCTGTAATAAACAGGGAAAGCGTCATAGTCGGCGCTAGTCAAGGGGGGCTCTTGAAATCTCCCCAGTAATCAGGGCTTAGGCCAGTTGATGGAACGATCCGCTGGGCTGGCGTGGATATTCCTCCGACTACCCATAACAATCCTTGTACGAGAGGGACAGGTAGGGGCTGTCGCCAGTGAAGGCCGGGGGTCTTTATTTCCAGAGTAAATTCCTGACAAAGGTACCATCTAAAGGAACTGCCGCCACCTATACCCGCCACCTATACCCGCCCTCGCTCCGCTTCGGCGGGAGGCCCAGCTTCTGTAAGGTTGGGCTTCTCCTCCTGCTGGGGGACCGCCTTTACCTTTAATTCCTTCATTTTCCCGTTTACCCCAATTTTATTAGCCATAACTGGGTGTGGCAACGGCGTCAACTCAGGGTTGGAACAGGGGTCCCATTTAGACGAGTCTCGATTAAAGATCCCCATTACTTTCCTCCCAGTGCCCGGCGTGCCTTTATTTCCAGAGTAAATTACGGCCTAAGTACCTTTAAGACCCCCTTTTTGCCAGGTATACCCAACTAATTT
>Ga0265324_10002068_pt1 | contig 10643 bp, 11 predicted proteins | sample 41419metaG_FD_198634 | JGI IMG/M metagenome (GOLD analysis project Ga0265324, IMG submission 198634) | Rhizosphere microbial communities from Carex aquatilis grown in University of Washington, Seatle, WA, United States - 4-14-19 metaG | ecosystem: Host-associated > Plants > Roots > Rhizosphere... | reverse complement strand
CATGCTCAGATCCAAGCATGCGAAATATCTTTTCAATCTTTTCTAAATCTTTCATAAAGAGCCTCAACCAAATTTGATGTACCTGCAGTACAAAACTATATTTACATTTCTAAAAATATAATTCAATGTACTATCTGACGGTCAGGATGCCCTGCAGGCATGAGACTCAGCCCTCCACGCCTGACCGTCACTTTTTTATTGGGCTGAACAACAATGGAGGGCTTCTTTGACACAAAATAATCACGCACATACACAACTACTGCCGAACAAAGAAGACATGCGTAAGCATATCGAGTTTATTATGTCTGGCATGGATGACTATAAGGACGGTCAAATTGAGATTGCATATGGTGATGAACAGAACAATCCCAATAGAGCAAATATGTTCTGCATAGCTGGAGGAGATACGCTCGATGAGATGGTTGAGTTCGCCTGCAAGTGGAATATGCAAGGCAGGAATATCTATATTGTTGACTCATACCAGTCCCCATCTGCCGATCCTGTTAATCGCGGCGGGTCAAAACATTTTTATGCCACAAATACTTTTTGGGTTGACATTGACAATAATGGCGACACGCCGATCACTTCTAGCGAGCTAAAGTTAAAATACGCACATTGCCGACCAGGTGCAGTTATCGTCACCGGCACGAAGCCGACATTAAGAACCTGGGCGCTATTCAAGACAATGGAGCCTATATCAAACCCTGCCGAGGTTACAGAGATCCTAAACGGGCTTATTCAGGGGCTGGATGGTGATGCCGCGGCAAAAGACGTAACGAGGCTCACAAGAATGGCCGGCTGCATATCATGGGCAACCGGGAACAAGGCCAAACTTGGCCGTGTTAATGAGATAGTTAGAATGGTCATTACTGAAGAACCGCCGATATCCGTCGAAAGACTTAAGTCCGCATATCCCATAAAGCACGCAGCGCCAAAGGCTAGAATTACTGAGGGGCTTAATTTTAGCTCCTTCGATCGTCTTTCAGATGCAGAAATCCGATATATGCTTGCATTTTTGACGCAGTATGACGGCAGTCGAAGGGAATGGATCGATATTGGCATGGCCCTTCATGACGATGGTCGTGACTTTGAACTATGGAATGAGTGGTCCAGCAGAAGCGAAACGAAATATAATTACAATGAATGCGTCTATCAATGGAACAGCTTTAAGACAGGCAAGGGCATAACGATAGGCACGCTTATTAGTATGGCTAAAAAGTCAGGGTATATAAAGATTTCGGATCCGCCGGCGCCAGGCGATGCAATTGCAGAGGAGGCTGTAGAGGTTAAAAAACCAACCCCAAAAGATACGGGGTCGTCGCCAACAGACATTAACTCATTCGTTAATATGAACGGTGTCATCGGGGAGACTATACGCGATATACTTGACACCTCTCAGATGCCGCATCCTGAACTTGCCACGCTCAATACGCTGGCCGCGCTAGGTGCCGTATTCGGACGCAGGTATGCCAGCCCCCTCAACACAAGGACCAACCTGTACACCGTTGGCATTGCGTATACGGGGGCTGGCAAGGACCACTCTAGGAAATATATTAAATCACTCCTTAGATTGGCAGATCTTGGGTCATATCTGGGAAATGACTCGTTTGTCTCGGGTGCGGGACTTCTCCGATCAATTGCCGATAAGCCCTCCCAGATTATGCACGTTGACGAGTTTGGGATGGTATTGGCTGATATAAAAAACAAGAATACCGGATCACATCTTAAGATATGCGCCAAAATATTAACAGAGATATATGGTACGTCGAGTAGCTTCTACCTAGGCGCGACATACGCCGATCCAAAAACAAAGCCCGTTGAGATCAATAGCCCGAACCTGTGTCTATACGGCACTAGCACAATGGAAAAGTATATCGAGGCTTTGGACCGGTCTGTCGTCTCCTCTGGGGAGCTAAACAGATATGTGATAATCAAACCGGAAAATAACTACCCAGAAAGAAACTTTATTGAGTGTGATTCTACCCCGAAACAATCAGTTATTGATTCTTGGCGGTCACTGGCGCCTATGTTTGGGCAAAATAACCCAGAGGTAGTGCCAGAGATAACGCACGTCAAGTGGGATTGGCAGAAAGATAGACTAAGGAAGATGTGGAAGCTGCAAGACAGCAAGATACAGATTAATTCTATCGGGGCGCTATGGTCTAGGTATGTGGAAAACACTATAAAAATAGCCATGATTATAGCTATTGCTAGAAACAACATTAAACCACACATCGAGACTGAGGACCTCGACGCTGCCGAGTGGCTTGTTAAAAAGTCTGTAGAGTTTATGACTGACTTGGCGACAAACCATATGTACGATTCTGTCTTCGAGAGGGACTGTAACAGGGTCCTGGATGCCATTAAAAGATTGGGCGGCAAGGATGTTAAAAAAGAGAGGGTTGGGGACCTCATCAGGGACCTCGATAGCGCATCAAGAAATAGGGTCCTGGAGACACTAGAAGAACGTGGGTCAATATCGATCTCTCAGGCAAATACAGGCATTGGGCGTCATAGGATAGTCATAAATGTATTATAATATTATTTTCCGAGAATTGAATTACCCCCCCATTACCCCCCCTAGTTTATGCGGGGTCTATATCGATAATAATAAAGGGAAAAGTGCCAAAAAGACACCCCCCCGGCCTCCCGGGATACCCCTAGGAAATAGTTAATAATGTATTACATAAAGCGACGAAAGGGTGGGTGGGTGGGGGTAAGAGAAAAGGGGGTAATATATATATATTACTCTTATAAATCATCAACATATACTCCCCAGAAATTAGGGGGGGTAATGGGGGGGTAATCATTCGTAAAATGAAAAAGGATTTCAAAGATATGGAATTAGTAAATGCACTGATCGAAAGGAAGATTGGCATGGTCGAAACAGTGAAAATGTCACCAGAAATGTTGCTCATTAATCAGCTTATGTATGGCCTCGATCTGGTCCGCCATCGTGCCGATATTAAGTGGGGGGTCGATCGGCTCATTTCACTGGCGCCCGATGAGATGGCCGGCAAGTGGAAGTCACAGGTCGCCAAGTTGAATGACGCAATCATGGCGGGCGATGTTCCCGCAGTCGAGGAGCTGGTCGCAGGGTCGATTAGAGGGTATGCAGCCCTGGAACGATCGGCAGTAGCATCTGGACACCTCCCAATGGCTCCTGAGATTATTGAAATTAAGGTCGAGGGTGTGGTGTATAGGATTGTGGCGCCAGGAAGCGTGGCCACGGATGCCAATAGCGTTACGTTAGAGGAATTGGTACGGGTATACCATGCAAGGACGCAGAGTGTGTTTAAAACGCTTCCTAATGCGAATACGGTGGCATCTGGATGGGTGCCTGATCCGAAGAGGTCTATGAATGAGACTTTGGGGTTTTAGGCTGCACAGGCCATATCATCTGGAACGCCTGTGGTGGCTGATATGGTGGCAACCTGTTTTGCTCGTGTAGCATAGCGGCAACGCGCTGCAGCTTCTTGGTGGCCGGGGTCAGGCCGAGTTCTTCGTGTTTGGGCATAGGGGTGTTTCCAATTTGATTATGATATATTATGGGGTGGGGGATAAAAGCATGCCTTTTATAACACGGGATCTTTTATAGAGAAAGCATGCTTTTTAACACGGGTAGGAAGGCCGTAGAGAGGGTTGTGTTTGGTTTGGGCATGAAAGCATGCTTTTTAAGGGTTAGGGGTCGCCTGGGGCTTGGGAAGTATGCTTTTGTCGATTGGCGCCGGTGCATGAATTTTATTTTAAATTTCATGCAGATTATGAGAAAGCATGCTTTTTAACATTCGTCCAGAATTACCCTTTCAAGATTGATCTCATACTTTTTAATGGCCGTCTCCCGTATCCTAAGAGCAAGGATACGGGAGTTTCCTACCGGCCAAGGCGGGAATTATTGTTTGGCTTTGGCGAGTGCCTTGATTGCCATTTCACGCGCCACGCCTGGATGATGCTCAGAGGCCAATAAGTATTCTAAAGCCTCAACCAATCCCTCATGGGCATTGCAAGCCCGGACGATAAAGGCGGCGTTTGCTTCTTGATCTATTCCGTTCATAGGCGAATGCTTGCGCATATCGGCAAGCCTTACACGGGCATTTAATGGAGATATACCCCACAATGATCCGTCTGAATATGAGAGTGTTGGTGTGTGTTTTGTCATGATTTTATTCTCCCTTATAGGCATATACAGCCTTTGTTATTTTTTCAGTTTTCAATTGCTTAAATTCATCTTTAGAAAATGAATGCTGCCCGTTTATTGATCCTCTGAGCCATTTTGACGGATCTTGTAATCCGCCCGTCATAAAGGCTTTATAATCGTTGGTTGTGGGATAATAGAGTATGACTAGGGACGGGAAGATTGTTTTCATGATTGTTTCCTCTTTGGCCGGTTTATTAGGGCGAAACATTCACCCTATAGTTAATCATCTCATATCTTGATTATGATGTAAACATATTTGTTTATTATATTGTTATGAAGATGGGGAATAGATTGAAATGATATTTTTAATTGTTTAAAGAATAATTAATGATATATTGATAAGTACAAAATACTTCAATATCGCGTATTCTTTCGCGTTTTTTCGGGGATTTTATATACATAATGGTGTTTAGCCCTGGTCAATCTGGCAACCCTGGAGGAAAGCCCCGCGGAACAATCAATTCGTCAACAAAAAACGCCCGCGAAGCAATCGCGGCCTTTGTCGAGAACAATGCTGAACGATTACAAGAACTTGTAACAAGCATTGAAAAAGAAGACGGCCCTAAAGCCGCCTTTGACTGCTTCATGCAGCTCATTGAATACCATATTCCCAAGCTGCAAAGACATGAGAACATCAATACAAGTCATCTTCTCATTGCCCCTATGACCGCTGAAGCTCAGGCCATAGCGTTGGAATCAATGCGGAAATCTGTTAGAATGGAACTCGAAATGGAACAAAAGGCTAAACAAATAGAAGGGACGGTCATAGATGTCTAAGAGGTTCGATAAGATAAGCCGACATGCTGTAATGCATCCTGATAAGCACAAGACAGGCCACGACGCGCACGTTCGTAAGTCTGGCGCTCACAAGGACGGTATCACAGCCAATGAGATTCACATGCCGCATGCGTTCACGGATCTGGAAGGTTACAGTGAAGGTAATGAAGGGCCGCACATTTAAGGGTAGATTTTAGGGTAGATTTGAAATGTTAAAAAATGTTTATAAGCAATATCAATCACTTAGATCAACAGTTAGAATCCCCGTTGGGAATACGAACTCATAACACGCAAGGATATTACTTAAGATAATGTACATACCACGGTCCCCACCGGGTACCGCCGAGATGGGCCCAGGGGCGACATAAACCCTCCCTTACTAATAGGAATACACGATATCCCGAAAACAGAAAAAAGGAAGATTTAATATGGCAATCGACAAAGAACAAAGTGCGAAACCTGCAAAAGACAAAAAACCAGAAATGTCAAAATCAGAATCTACCTCTGATCTTTGCCATGCTCGTAAAGCCGGCAAAGCCCGGAACAGCACCGTCCCCGCCGAAGGCGTACTTGCCAACTGCTGGGGAGATGATACAAAAGACACAGAGGGGAGCTATTAAATGCCGCTGAAAACAGGATCCGGAAAAAAGACTTTCGTCAAAAATCTAAAAACAGAACTAAAGGCCGCTAAGCCCAAGGCTCAAGCCCTGGCAATAGCATACAGCCAACAACGCAAATCAAAAGGCAAGGGAAAATAAACATGGCTCGACCAAAAGGATCCAAGAACGCAGTGCCGGCACAACTCGCCGGCGACCAGGAGGGCTCTGTACGTAATCCGTTGAACGTACAACCTCGCACCGACCTGACACCGCAATACGACGAAGCCGGCGGAGTATACGCCCCGGAGGGCGTGCCGTTAAAATTTGAATCCACCTCTGCCACCCCGGGACAAACCTCTCTGCTGGTCAGCGCAACGCCAAAGCTGAAAGTAGCAAACTGGGTCTTCACAAAAGAACGGAGAGCACAAGTCGAAAAGATGTTGGAGCCATATGCCTCCCGCGGATTGAAATGGAAGATCTCGGACACCGGCGTTCTGGATCTAAAACGACAAATCGATGACAAAAACTTCAAACACGAATCCATCAATCTTTCCTCCCTGGACCCGGTGTTGTTGCGTGTCATCAGATCAGTCGCTCTCTAAAATAAAACCACAACTAGATCCGACGGCTTTGCATTACTGCCGCACCAACTTGGCAGTATTTGTCGAGGCTGCGTTCAGCATCGTCAACCCCGGCGTTAAATTCTCCAACAACTGGCATATCAATTGTATATGTGAGTGCCTGGAAATGGCCTATCGGGGAGAACGCAGAAATTGGATCTTTAATATTCCTCCGCGGGAATTGAAATCATTCATGGTCTCGGTATGCTTCCCGGCGTGGGTCCTCGGAAATCAGCCACATGAGAAGTTCATCGTCGCATCTCACACCATGCGGCCGTTGGCGGAGAAGCTTAGTAACGACTGCCGGATGCTCATGGAGTCGGCTTTTTATAAGACGTTGTTCCCTGAAACGGTCATTCAGAAGTTCTCACAGTCATTGATCGTCACGACGAAGAACGGTCACAGGCTTGCCGCATCGGTTGAGACCGGCATCACCGGATTGGGTGGAAATTATCTTATTCTTGATGACGGAAACAAACCGGATGAGGCGTTATCTCCAACTATCCGCATCGGAACGAATAACTGGATCGACAACACCCTCATGTCCCGGCTGGATGATCGGACGACCGGCAGGATTATAGGCGTGGCGCAGCGTGTGCATGAGGATGATGCCAGTGCCCACCTGAAGTCTATCTTGAACAACCCCGGCGTTATCTCCCTCCCGGCAGAAGCGTATAAAAATATCAGTTACCGCCTTCCCAACGGCAAAACATACACAATGCTAGAGGGTGAGCTGCTGCATCCGTCCAGGCTTCCAAAGCATGAGTTGGAATCCCTTGAAAAGCAGATGTCGAGTTACTCATATGCCGGGCAGTACCTGCAGAACCCGGTCCCTGTCGGCGGCGGGATGTTTAAGAAGGAGTTTATACAATATTATGACCTTGAAAAATTCAACTTCGGGACAAGCACCGGGTTTATTCTGTGCGACCCTGCGGGCGTCGGAGACGTGCCGGGCGCCACAAAGCGCAAGAAGAGCGACTGGACCGCATTTGTGGTTGTGGCCCTATCAGCTGATGGAAACTATTACCTCCTCGATATCGTGCGAGACAAATTCAATCCCACTGAGCGAGTCGACGCATTATTTGAGTTACACCGGCTATGGAACGGACGCTTCGGTCGGCCGTTGAAGGTTGGGTATGAGTCCTACGGGATACAATCCGACAATCATTATGTCATGAAGAAACAAGAAGACGAGTCCTATAGGTTCCCGCTTATCCCGCTTGGCGGAAAGATGTCGAAGCCGGATCGTATTGCCAGGTTGATTCCAGATATGGAGAACGGCAGATGGTATTTTCCTAGACAGATCAAATACAAAGATACTAAAAAAAGAGAGTGGGAGCTGATCGCGGAGTTAATTGAAGGTGAGATGTTGACGTTCCCGGTATCTAATCATGACGATACGCTTGACGCACTGTCTAGAATATATGATAATGACATGGAAGCTAAGTTTCCAAAGCTCATTCGGAAAGAAATTAAGTCTACCGATGAACTGCTATCAAACAGAGAATCAGAGTCATGGATAAATTGGTAGCATGAAATCGGATGATGAATTAATTTCTCAATTCAAGAAGCACAAAGGCTCATCCGACAAGGGCCTTTCTAAACAAATGGTCAATGTACGTGATTGCCAGGCGTTTTACGCTGGTGATTTTATGTCGTACACAGATAGGCTACAATTTGCTGATGGACGAGGAAATAAGAAATCAACGCTCATTCAGTTCAACAAAGTGAAGCCTTATGTTAACGCCGTTCGTGGATTTATGGCCCAAAACCGCAAGAATGCGGATTACGTGGCTCGTCATGAGAACGATAAGGCGCAGGAATTCTACTCCACCTATTCCAACGCTCTTAAGTCGTTCGTCAGAGATAACGCGAATGCTGACCAGATCGAAACGCAACAGGACGGAGATCTTCTGATCTGCGGCTATGGGGCGGTAGAGACCGCCATGACTTACGGAGAGGGGTTCTCTACTGACACGCCCAACGGCCAGATCCTCATCGGACGACTAGACCCACGCTCTGTCGGCTGGGACCCATCGGCCCGGGCAACAAACCTATTGGATGCCCGGTATGTCCATTATAAGAAGATCTACTCTATGGACGAGGCCTTGGAGCTATTTGACGACTCCAAACCCGCCGATTTCCAGGACGAGATGCAACCGGATAGCGGCAATAAGGTCTATTACAAGCGCGGCGGCACATATAACAAGATCCAAGAGCTATATGATTGGGAAGTCGAAGATGAACACCTTATCAAGGTTTACTTCTATCAATGGTACGACATCGAACGCTTCTATCGTGCCAAGAACCCTCTGTCAGCAATACAAGATCCACAAGAGCTCCTTTTCGCGAGACTTGAAATGGAGTCCATTGCTGCGGAACAAGAGTTCCCGGATGACCCTTATGCTCTGAATCCAAACGATACGATTATTTCCTGTGATAAGGACACCAAGAAAAAGCTGGAAGCATTCTTTGATCAAGAAATAACTTTCGAGGAATACAAGCGCAAAGTATATTACACGGCCGTACTCTCAGGCCGCAAAGTATTCACGAAATATCGCAGCGTCTGCCAAAACGGCTTCACAATCAAGTTTAAGACCGGAGACTATGACGAATCTAATAAGATGTGGACTGGAATGGTTAACAGTCTGCGCGATCCGGCTTTATATTATAATAAAGCATTAACTGAGTTGCTGTACACGATTGCCTCCCAGGCTAAGGGCGGCGTCATGGTGGAAAGATCGGCGGTAGAGGATGTCGAAAACTTCGAGGCGAAATGGTCGAGGACGGATGGCGCGATTGTTGTCGAAGACGGCGCCCTCTCCGGAAACAAGATCCGCGCCAAAAAAGAAGGCTATCAAGCAACCGGCATCGAAGAGGTGCTTACGGAAGCGAACAACGCGCTTCCTGATGTTGCTGGAATTGATAAGACTTTCCTGGGCAGCAGTGAGAATAAACAGGAAACGGGGCAGCTGCAGCGCCAGCGCATACGCCAAGTTACCACTACTTTGGCTACGTATTTCGATTCTATCACTCTTTACTCCAAGGAGCATGCAAAGCTGCTCTTGCCGCTTATGCGGATCCTAGCCGAGAATAACAACGGCGCCATGTTCAACGCTATCGGAAAAGATGGCGGCATGGAGTGGATGACGATGTCCGAAGAGAACTTTGTCGATGAATACGACATCATGATCCAGGAGTTGCCGGATAGCGTGGCCCAGCAGAATGAGACGGCGCAATTTATCGGCCAGATCGTCCAGATGCTGCCGGCCGGAAGCCCGATGCAAATGCAGGCATTGGCGATTATGGTCAAAAACTCTCCGATTGACTTCTTGGACCGTCAAACGATTATGCAGGCCATACTGCCGCAAGATCCGCATATTGATCCGCACTATGTCCAGCAACTTGAAGCGCAGATTAAGCAGCTGATGGATGAGGGCAATAAGGCGAAGGTTGCGAAACTGATTTCTGAAAGTCACTTGAATATGATGCGTGGGGAAGATATCATATCTAAGATAAAGAAGGACGCTGCAGAGATTAAGCGCACTAAATCTCAGGCAGAACAGTCTGATATTGAGAACCAAATCTTGCTATCACGGCCTAAACACGAAGACGTAAACGTAAACGCTTAATACAAGGGGAATCTAATGGGGTTACTGTCACAGCTTAAGGAGCTGCCGGAAGGCAAGCGCGTAGAAATTGGCGGCGAGGACGAAGTTCTTAAAAAAGAACCCAAGGAAGTTAAAGAAGAGATCGTCAAAGAAGAACCCGCCGAAAAAGCTAATGAAGATACGACAGAAAAAGCTAATGAAGATACAAAAGGGGATGAGCATGAGCCGGAACCGGAAAAAGACGCACCTAAAGAGGCCGTTGAAGGATACCAAAGGCGCAAAGTCAAAAAGTACGAAGAAGACGCCAAAAAAGCTAGAGAAGAGGCTGACCGCGCTAAACGGGAGCTTGAAGACTGGAAGAAAATGGCTCAAACCGCTGTTTCTCGACCTGTATCAGAGCCTGTTAGGGCCGCTGTTCAAGAGCAAAAACTAGACAAAAATAAAGACCCCATTGGGTACTTCGACAAGAAGATGCAGATGTTGGAAGAAAACAACAGGGCCCTGCAGATGTCGATGGCCGTGAACTCCGCCAGTGAAGAGTTGGGCCAGCTGGAATCGGGCTTTGAGAAGTTGCAGCCTGACTATAGGGAGGCCATGAAATATGCGGAAGATCGTATTGTGGCAAGGGAGAAGATTTTGAACCCAGGGATGTCAGAGGCGACTATCCGCATGAAGTTCAAAAAGGATAAGGTTGATGCGGCGGTTCACTTTCTGGCCCAAGGTAAGGACCCGGTTAGGGGCCTATATGAGTTGGCGACTGAGGCCTATGGGTATACAAAGAAAGAAGAACCGGCAAAAACAGCGGCGGCGGACAAAAGAGAAGCCGAGGAAAAGCGTT
>Ga0265324_10002062_pt1 | contig 10663 bp, 10 predicted proteins | sample 41419metaG_FD_198634 | JGI IMG/M metagenome (GOLD analysis project Ga0265324, IMG submission 198634) | Rhizosphere microbial communities from Carex aquatilis grown in University of Washington, Seatle, WA, United States - 4-14-19 metaG | ecosystem: Host-associated > Plants > Roots > Rhizosphere... | reverse complement strand
AACTGGCTTCGTTCGGATTACAGTATGATGGAGGAACCATCCATGAAGCCCGATGATTCACTCATCCTGACGATCAACGGCGGGTCATCGAGCATCAAGTTCGCTATGTATCATATTGGCGGGGCTCCAAACCGTTTGCTTCATGGGTCGATAGAGAGAATAGGGTTAAAAAACTCAGCGTTAACGTTCACCGACGCGGACAACAATCGAAAAGAAACGCTCAAGATCAGCGCTTCAGACCATCGGTCAGCCGTCGGGTTTCTAATTGATTGGCTTGAGCAGCTGGATAGTTTTTCTTCAATAAAAGCGGTTGGACACCGGGTTGTTCATGGTATGGAACATACTCGACCGGAACGCGTCACGCAGGAATTGTTGGATGAACTGCACCGGATCAGCCCGTACGATATGGATCACCTGCCAGCGGAGATCGAATTGATAGAAGCGTTGCGCCAACGCCATCCGAAACTTCCGCAGGTTGCATGTTTTGACACTGCGTTTCATTGCACGATGCCCCGCGTTGCTCAAGTGCTTCCGATTCCCCGGCGCTTCGATGCGGTCGGAATCCGCCGATACGGTTTTCACGGATTGTCGTATGCGTATCTCGTCGAAGAACTCGCTCGTGTTGCCGGCGAGAGAGCTGCACAAGGCCGCCTGATACTGGCTCACCTTGGGAATGGAGCGAGCCTGGCAGCAGTTCGCGCAAAAAAGAGCATTGACACCAGCATGGGATTTACGCCTGCTGGCGGGATACCGATGGGTACCAGGCCTGGAGACTTGGATCCAGGCGTCGCATGGTACATGATGAAGTCAGAGAATTTATCACCAAAGCAGTTTAATAGTCTAATCAATCACGATTCCGGCCTTCTCGGCATTTCTGAAACCAGTTCCGATATGCACGATCTTCTCGAAGCTGAAACGAAGGACGTGCGGGCAGCTGAGGCTGTCGCGTTGTTTTGCTATCAGGTCAAAAAATGGATCGGTGCATTTGCGGCGGCGTTAGGAGGAGTAGACACTCTTGTTTTTGCAGGCGGGATCGGCGAGAATGCGCCGCTCGTCCGTGCGCGTGTCTGTGAGGGAATGAGTTTCCTCGGCCTTGAATTGAGTGAGAAGCGCAATGCGGAAACAGCGGAGGTGATTTCTGAGGATAAAAGCCGGGTAACGGTTCGCGTCATACACACGGATGAGGAACTGATGATCGTTCGTTCGGTCAAGAGCATACTGAGCCCGCACTAACGAAGTTGAAGAGACAAACATCAATTAATAATCACAACTAACAACTCACGAAACCGACGATGCTGCATCCCAATCTTATACTACTCTATGTCAAAGATCCCGCAAAAAGCGCTGCTTTCTACGAGGATCTGTTGGGTTACGAACCGTTGGCATCATTTCCGACGTACGTTGCGTTTACCCTCGAAGGCGGCTTCACACTTGGTCTGTGGGCAGCACACAGGGTAAGTCCCCCTCCACCGGAAAGCGGCAGCCGCACTGAACTTGGTTTCATGGTCAAAGATGCGGCAGCCGTGGAATCCCTTCATCTCGATTGGAGCAAGCGAGGGATGACCATTGAAGTGAAACCGATGACTGACGTTTTCGGACGAACATTTGTCGCGCTGGATCCCGATGGGCACCGCCTTCGGGTCTGTACTCCTGACAAGTGATTCGTGGATTGGAATCTCCGACCGATGCGAGGAAACGTAGAAAACTAAATCATATCAGAAAAGAACAGCTGCGTGAAAAAATCGAAATCGACAACCAATGACCCTGTCTGCGGGATGATTGTGGACAAAGCAACCTCACCCCGCGCCGAAAGGGACGGGAAGACGTTTTACTTTTGTTGTGACAAATGCCGGGAAGAATTTTTATCGAAGCCGGCCGGGGCTGAGTTAGGAAACAGGTCTTGAGGCTGAACTTCGATGTGCCGCGTTCTCAGACTTAAATAACAAAGGATAATTGGTCATGAAGACAAAAACTCTCTCCCCTGAATTGCTCCGCAAGATGGATGCCTATTGGCGCGCCGCGAATTATCTGTCGGTCGGACAACTCTATCTCCATGACAATCCTTTACTTCGCCGGCCGCTGAAACTTGCGCACGTGAAGACGATGCTGCTCGGCCATTGGGGCACAACGCCAGGGCAAAATTTTATCTACGTGCACTTGAACCGCGTCATCAAGAAATACGACCTGGATATGTTCTACATCTCAGGTCCCGGCCACGGCGGGCCGGCCTTGGTAGGCAACACGTATCTCGAAGGTACTTATAGTGAAGTCTATCCGAACATCAGTCAGGACGAATCCGGTCTGGCAAAATTGTTCAAACAATTTTCCTTTCCCGGCGGGATTCCAAGCCATGTCTCGCCTGAATGTCCGGGGTCTATTCATGAAGGAGGCGAACTGGGGTATTCACTCAGCCACGCCTTCGGGGCGGCGTTCGACAATCCCGGTCTGATCGTCGCCTGCGTTATCGGCGACGGCGAAGCTGAAACGGGTCCGCTCGCCACGGCATGGCATTCAAACAAATTTCTCAATCCGATCAGCGATGGAGCCGTGCTGCCGATACTTCATCTCAACGGCTATAAAATAGCAAACCCAACCGTCTTGGCCCGCATCGAGCATGAAGAACTGGAACAATTTCTCCGAGGCTGCGGATGGACGCCGTATTTTGTGGAAGGTGATGATCCGGGAGAGATGCATCAACGTATGGCTGATGTTCTGGAACAGTCCATCGAGAGCATTCGTGAAATCCAAACCAACGCTCGGAGGAATAACGACACCACCCGGCCGCGATGGCCGATGATCGTCCTCAACTCGCCCAAGGGGTGGACCGGACCGAAAATGGTTGATGGCTTACAAATAGAAGGCACGTTCCGAGCCCATCAGATTCCATTGCTGGTAGATTCCGAACATCCCGAACATCTTATGCAGCTTGAAAGTTGGATGAAAAGCTATAAGCCGGATGAACTTTTTAATGAGGCTGGCAGTCTCATACCGGAGTTGGCAGACCTGGCTCCTAAAGGCGGCAGGCGGATGGGTTCTAATCCCCATGCCAACGGAGGATTGTTGCTGCAAGACCTGATCATGCCTGACTTTCACAATTACGCAGTGAATGTTCCGTCACCCGGGTCAGTTGAAGCTGCAGACACGCATGTGCTCGGAGAGTTTCTGCGCGATGTCATTACGCTAAATCGGGATCAAAGAAATTTCCGGATCTTCGGTCCCGATGAAACTCTTTCGAACCGGTTAAATGCTGTTTTCGATGTCACAAACAGGCAGTGGGAAGCCCGGACAAATGAAAACGATGAGTTCCTTTCGACCGAGGGACGCGTAATGGAAATGCTGAGCGAGCATCAGTGCGAAGGGTGGCTGGAGGGATATCTGCTCACGGGAAGGCACGGGTTGTTTAATTGCTATGAAGCGTTCATTCACATCGTCGACTCGATGTTCAACCAACATGCCAAGTGGCTGAAAATTAGCGCCGAATTGCCGTGGCGGCGAAAAATTGCTTCGCTTAATTACCTTCTCGCTTCGCATGTCTGGCAGCAGGCTCATAATGGTTTTACACATCAAGACCCCGGCTTCATCGATCATGTGGTGAACAAGAAAGCGTCAATTGTGCGCGTCTACCTTCCGCCCGACGCCAATTGCCTGCTGTCGGTTTGGGATCATTGTTTGAGGAGCCGGCATTACGTGAACGTCGTGATCGCAGGCAAATACGATGCGCCTCAATGGTTGACCATGGATGCCGCGATCGAACATTGCACGAAAGGGATTGGTGTATGGAAATGGGCGAGCAGCGATCGAGGTGCTGAACCGGATGTTGTGATGGCTTGCTGCGGCGATGTCCCAACACTCGAGACTCTCGCTGCTGTGTCTATTCTTCAGCAGTATCTTCGGGATCTAAAAATTCGCGTGATCAATGTTGTCGATCTGATGAAACTGCAGCCGAGTGCAGAACATCCGCATGGACTGAGCGATGAAGACTTCGATGCATTATTCACGAAGAATAAGCCAATCGTCTTCGCCTTTCACGGCTATCCCTGGCTGGTGCACCGGTTAACATACCGGCGGACCAACCACGAAAACATGCACGTTCGTGGCTATAAGGAAGAAGGCACCATTACAACGTATTTCGACATGACGGTACTCAACGATCTCGACCGGTTCCACTTGGTGCAAGACGTGATTCATCGGCTGCCGGGGTTGGGGGCGGCTGGCGCGTCGTTAAAACGAATTGTCCAGGATAAACTGATCGAGCACAAGGAGTATATCGACAAGCACGGTGAAGACATGCCGGAAATCCGGAATTGGAAATGGAGTGATCACAACTGAAAAGGCAAAGTCTGAAGTACAGAGCAAAGCAAGGCCAGATGCATGTTGTCGCGAAAATCTTGCGACGATAGAAAAAGTTGTCAAGAATCTATCAACCCGCAATGCCTGCGGCTTAGTGAAGAAGGAAGAACACATATTATGAAACCGATGAGCGACAAGCCCAATACTATTCAGGGATCGATTTCCAATCCCCCGCCGAAAGCGGAGAACAAAAATGAAGCGCCGGCGGACGACCGAAGTGAAGCCGAAACGCAAGAACAACTCACAGAAGCGGGGCCAAACGAAATTGAGGGAAGGGCCACCAATCCCTTCCAGAAGATCCTCGATAGTCTGTGGGGTCCAATTCGTGGATGACTTTAAAGAGCGATGGAACGGGGAATTGAAGATGAAATCAAGAAAGCAATGAACAATGTCATCCGCACCGTGTGTGACGCGTTTGGGTCGCAGCGGTGCTGATGATTGCAGGCATGATCGTCTCATTGATGAGCGATGACTTGGCGTGCAGTATCGTATCCGGTCAGCTTTCGGAAAATAGCGGAACCCAAAGCACGGAGAATTCAAGATACATTATGTTCGTGAAATTGCATTTGTCTTTTCTCAAACTCTCGTTCGCGACAACTACAATGCCGCGATGAAGAAATATCAGCATGACATCATTGTTCTAAAAGTGTAAGGTATGATAGAAGAAAAACCCTCACATCACAATTTGGGCGTGATGAATATCAATGCACCGAAATATCCTAGGCTTTTGGCCGCCGCTAAAAAGCTCGAACTGCCGATGCTGCTTCTCAGTTTTATCTGGTTCTGCATCCTCATCACCGAGCTCGCCTATGGCGCGACCACGGCGCTTTCAGATATTGGCACAGGTATTTGGATTGTGTTTATTTTCTATTTCGCCGCGCGCCTGGTGACCGTCGGCAATAGAATTTCATTTCTCAAAAAGAATTGGCTCTTTCTTTTGGCGATCCTCATTTCTGTGCTCCGATTTTTTCCCCTCTTGCAGCCTTTCCCGCTGGTGCGTGCGTTGACAGCAACCTTCGGCATGCAGGTGATTTGGATCTTTGCTTCGGCTGACCAGGCGATGCGCTCGCTTCGCCGCGCTCTCGGACGCCGCGGCGCCGGCTATGCGATCGCATTGACCTTTGTCGTGATCTTCGCCGGTGCAGCGGGCATACTCCATTTTGAGGGAATCTCCGATAATCCAGAAAGTATCCACACGTATCCGAGAGCTCTCTGGTGGACGGCTATGCAGATGACAAACATAGGCTCGGCCTATTCGATAAAGACACCGGGCGGGCGCATTCTCTGCCTTGGCATCTCAGTCTACGCAGCAGGGATGTTTGGCTATCTCACCGCCCTTTTTGCAACATTCCTCATCGATCGCGATGAGAAAGATCTAAAACCAGAGATTGCACGTCAGAAGTCGATTCAAGATATCCAAGATGAGATCATTAAGTTACGCCATTTGATAGAAGAGGTCTTGCCCCATCTTTCTGACAAGACCTGAGCATAGAGAGAGATCTTATTCGGAAATTCGAAGACTTGAGTTGTTAATGATTTCGCAACAGTGTGATAAATAAAATCTGATCGGAAGAAACACGCAAAACATGGCAACCATATTGAACATCGGTGAAGTTGTCTCCGTTCGCGGCAGTGTCGTTGACATTCGGTTCGATGCACACTTGCCACCTATCTACACTTTGCTGCATGCAAATGAAGGAAAAATTGTCATCGAGGTCCTGGCTCAACTTGACGCGCATCGTGTCCGTGGAATCGCACTGACCCCAACCCAAGGACTCGCCCGCGGCACAGCGGTAGAGGATACGGGCGGGCCGTTGAAGGCGCCGGTCGGCAAAGGAATTCTCTCTCGAATGTTCGATGTGTTCGGAAACGCCATCGACCGTCAGGCTGCGCCGACGGATGTCCAATGGCGGACAGTCCATCGAGCCCCGCCGCCGCTGGCACGTCGTTCCACAAAATCCGAGATCTTCGAGACGGGAATCAAGGTGATCGATGTGTTGATGCCGCTTGAGCGCGGCGGCAAGGCAGGTTTGTTCGGCGGAGCGGGCGTAGGGAAGACGGTACTGCTTGCCGAAATGATTCACAATATGCTCGGACACCAGGAGGGCGTAAGTATTTTTTGCGGGATAGGGGAACGGTGCCGTGAAGGCGAAGAACTTTACCGTGACATGAAGGAAGCGGGCGTACTGCAGAACATGGTAATGGTGTTCGGGCAGATGAATGAGCCGCCCGGCAGCAGGTTCCGCGTGGGACATGCTGCCCTGACGATGGCGGAGTACTTTCGGGATGACGAGCATCGCGACGTACTGCTGCTCGTCGATAATATTTTTCGCTTCATCCAGGCCGGCATGGAAGTCTCCGGGTTGATCGGACAGATGCCCTCGCGTTTAGGCTATCAGCCGACGATGGGAACGGAATTGTCGCGGCTCGAGGAACGCATCGCTAACACCGATGCCGGAGCGATCACCTCCATTCAGGCGGTATATGTGCCGGCGGATGATTTAACCGACCCCGCCGCAGTGCACACGTTCTCACATCTTTCGGCGTCCATTGTCCTTTCGCGCAAGCGGGCGAGTGAGGGACTGTATCCGGCCATCGATCTGCTGCAATCCAGTTCCAAAATGGCTACGTCCGGAATTGTCGGTAAGCGACATTATCTCCTGGCGCAGGAAATCAGAAAGACACTCGCGCAATACGAAGATCTCAAGGACGTCATTGCCATGCTCGGCTTGGAGCAGCTATCGCCGGACGACCGCAAAGTAGTGGCGCGCGCCAGAAGGCTGGAGCGATTCCTCACGCAGCCGTTTTTCGCCACCGAACAGTTCAGCGGGATTAAGGGAAAACTGGTCAGCTTGAAAGACTCACTTGACGGCTGCGAACGCATCCTGCGGGATGAATTCAAAGACTATCCGGAAAGTGCGCTCTATATGATCGGGGCAATTGACGAGGCGAAGAAAAAGGCCCCGCAGAATAAGCCAGAAGCCAGCACTGATGCGAAAACTGCGGCTGATGCCAAGCCCAAGGGTAAACCTGAACCGCTCACGAAATCCGAGCCCAAGCACGAAGCCAACGCTGAGCAGAAGCTTGACCAGAAACCTAAACCGGAGGTCGAACATGCAGCCGGCACTCATGCATCTTAAAGTTCTTCTTCCGTTCCAAGTCTTTGCCGAGAAGAACGGCGTTACGCGCATCGTTGCGGAGACCATGAAAGGCTCGTTCGGACTTTTGCCGCATCGGCTGGACTGCGTCGCTGCGCTCGTCCCTGGAATTCTGACGTATGAAAACGAAACGGAAGGAGAGGTTTACGTGGCCGTCGATGAAGGAGTGCTCGTCAAGACCGGCATGGACGTGTTCGTTTCCGTCCGCAACGCGATCGGCGGGACCGACCTCGGCCAACTGCGTGAGGCGGTGGACCGTGAATTCTTGAACCTTAACGACCGGGAGGAGAATGTCCGCTCGGTAATGGCAAAAATGGAGAGCGGATTCATCAGTCGCTTAGCGGAGTTTCATCATGAATGAAGAACCGGAAGTTGAAGCAGAGAAGAACCGTACTACGTTCGGCCGAGACGTGGGCGCCAAGGCAGCTCGCAAGCTAAAGGCCCAGCGCTCCACGCGAGGTGTCTGGTTTGGATTGGGCATGATGGGGCTTATCGGCTGGTCGGTTGTCGTACCGACGCTGCTTGGTGCGGCGCTCGGTATCTGGCTGGACGATCACCATCCGGGAAACCATTCCTGGACCCTAACGCTGCTATTCATCGGCCTGGTTGTAGGTTGTTTGAATGCCTGGCATTGGGTGGCCAAGGAAGAGCTCGAAATGAGAGATGAAAGCGAGGATAAGAATGAATGAAACGTTGAGCCTGGTGCTCTCATTTGCAGCCGGCATAATGCTCGGCATAATGTTCTTCGGCGCTCTTTGGTGGACGGTTCAGAAAGTAATTTCATCCAAGCGGTCCGCGCGTTGGGTTTTCTGCAGTCTCTTGTTTCGGATGAGCATTGCGCTGGCTGGTTTCTATTTTGTCGCACATGGTCATTGGGAACGACTGCTGATGTGTTTCCTCGGATTTGTTGTGGCGCGTCCAATCGTGATGAGATTCAGCCATGCGGCTGAAGAGTCAAATCACTTAGCACAGGAGAGCAGCCATGCATCTTAGCACCGACGAGATGATCTTCTGGCAGCACGGGATTTTTAAACTCAACGGCACTATTCTGTTTACGTGGGGACTGATGATCGTGCTGGCGGTCGGTTCAAAAATCATCACGCGCAAACTTTCCACCGGGCTCACAAATTCCCGCTGGCAGAACCTCGTAGAAATCATCGTCACGAGCATCGAGAAACAAATTGAAGAAGTAGGCCTGAGTCAGCCGCAGAAATATCTCGGCTTTCTGGGGACACTCTTTCTGTTTCTCGCCACAGCGAGCATCTGCACTGTTATTCCAGGCTACGAGCCCCCGACCGGATCGCTTTCAACCACAGCTGCTCTGGCGCTGTGCGTATTCGTCGCAGTACCATTCTATGGGATTGAAGAGCAAGGGATAGGCAGCTATCTCAAGTCCTATATGAAACCGACGATCGTCATGCTTCCTTTCAATATCATCAGCGAACTTTCGCGTACGCTCGCCCTGGCCGTTCGTCTTTTCGGCAACATGATGAGCGGAGCGATGATTGTCGCTATTCTTCTCACTGTTATGCCTTTCATTTTCCCGATCGTAATGACGCTGCTTGGTCTGCTCACCGGGATGGTGCAGGCCTACATCTTTAGCATTTTGGCAGCGGTGTATATCGCGGCTGCCACACGAATCAGCAAACCCAAACCAGAGCCAGAGGCAGCACATTGAATCATGAACTTCGACATCAAAAGGAGATACTATGGATAACATGACTATTATCGCGGTGGCATCAATTGTCGTCGCCGGCATTACCACTGGTTTCGGCACAATGGGACCTGCGTTGGCTGAAGGAAGGGCGGTTGCGTTGGCGCTAAGCTCGCTGGCCGAGCAGCCTGACGCCTCCGCAACCATCACCCGGACTTTGTTCGTCGGCCTGGCGATGATCGAGTCCACGGCCATTTATTGCTTTGTGGTCTCGATGATTCTTATCTTCGCCAATCCGTTCTGGAACCACGTCATCACCCAAACAACTGGAAAGTAAACCTATGTTAATCGATTGGTTCACAGTCGGGGCACAGGCGCTCAACTTTCTCATTCTGGTATGGTTGATGAAACGATTCCTTTACAAGCCCATCCTCCATGCCATCAATGAGCGAGAGAAACGTATCGCCACAGAACTCGAGAACGCCGACAAGAAAAAGGCGGAAGCCCAGAAGGAAAGCGATGAGTTCAAGCACAAAAACGAGGAGATCGACACACAACGTGACGCGCTCCTGAAAAAGGCTGCGGACGAAGCGAACGTCGAGCGTCAGCGCCTCCTCGACGAAGCGCGGAACGCCGCCGATGCTTTGAGGTCAAAACGGCAAGAAGCGTTGAGAAACGAAGAACATACCATCCATCAGGAAATCGGCCGCCGGACAGAGCAGGAAGTATTCGCTATCGCACGAAAAGCGCTGTCAGATCTCGCCACTGTAAGTCTGGAAGAACGCCTGGGTGAGGTGTTCACCCGCCGCTTGCGCGAGCTGGACGATCAGGCGAAAGCGAGCCTTGGCGACGCCCTGAAGAAATCGTCCGAACCTGCGCTCGTGCGCAGCGCGTTCGAACTGCCTGTGCAGCAGCGTGCGGCGATCCAAAATGCGCTCAACGAGACCTTCTCGGCTGAAGTTAAAATCCGGTTCGAGACCGCACCGGCCCTGATCAGCGGCATCGAACTTACAGCGAATGGACAGAAGGTGGCATGGAGCATCGGAGATTACCTGGTGTCGCTGCAAAAAGGAGTCGAGGAACTTCTGAAAGAGAAAGACAAGCCCGTTAATGCCAAGTCATCTTCCGATTCGACGTCGCAGATCGCCAAGCGGGCTTACGAGCTGTACGAGCAGCAAGGACGCAAAAGCGATTCGGCAAATCAGAATTGGAATCAGGCGGAACGGGAGATTCGGAAGGTTGAAACCGACCGTCTGCCAAAAGTCGAAACCATCGCTGACCCCAAGCTTGAGTCGAAGCCTAAAGCCAAAGTCGAGTCCAAGCCAGATGCAAAGGTTGAATCCAAAGACGAGTCCGAACCGAAAGTCAACATAGATCGAAAGCCTGAAGTCAAGGCAGAGCCTAAGTCTGAAGCTAAGGTCAAGTCCAAATCTGAGACCGAGGTCGAACCCGAAGCCGAGTTTAAACCGGAAGTCAAATCAGAACAGAAGCCCGAAGTCAA
>Ga0265324_10002057_pt1 | contig 10677 bp, 8 predicted proteins | sample 41419metaG_FD_198634 | JGI IMG/M metagenome (GOLD analysis project Ga0265324, IMG submission 198634) | Rhizosphere microbial communities from Carex aquatilis grown in University of Washington, Seatle, WA, United States - 4-14-19 metaG | ecosystem: Host-associated > Plants > Roots > Rhizosphere >... | reverse complement strand
ATGAAATGATGAACGTGGCAATCGCAACTGCATTCCGCATCCAGTCCCCTCGTGGCGCCCGGTCGTCCGCCCTGGTCGCGGCCGCCCTGCTGGCGCTCGCCGCCACCGGCGCGCGGGCGGCGCAGGACACTTCGGTGTACTACCAGTGCCCCGGCAACGTGTTCACCAACACGATCACGCCCAAGGAGGCGGAGGCCAAGAGCTGCAAGGCCATGGTCGCCCAGCAGCCCACCACCATCCCCGCGCCCAAGATGCGCCCGGGCGTGGCCGCGACCCCGGGGTCGACGGCCAGCAAGGTCGACGCGCAGGAGCAGAAGGCGCGCGATTCCGACGCCCGCAAGATCCTGCAGGACGAGCTCATCAAGGCCCAGGCCCAGCTCGACGCGCTGCAGAAGGAATACAACAACGGCCAGCCCGAGCGCCGCGGCGACGAGAAGAACTTCCAGAAGTACCTCGACCGCACCGCCGACCTGAAGGCGCAGATCGCGCGCACCGAGTCCGACATCAACGCGATCACGCGCGAACTCGCGAAGACCCAGTGATGGGCACGCGCCGCGCACCGCCGGCGCCCGCGCCGTCCGCCACTGCCGCCGCCGAGCCGGGCACCCTGCGGGTGGGCGGCATCGACTACACCGCGTTCGACCACCTCGCCACGCTGGTGGCCGTGGTCGAGCCCGACGGCAAGTGCGTGTTCGCCAATTCCGTGCTGGAAGCCGTGGTGGGCGTGGCCCGCCGCAAGCTCACCCGCGGCAGCATCTACGACTGGTTCCGCGAGACGGCCGCGCTGTCGGAGGCGATCGCCGCCGTCTCGCGCAACGAGTTCTCGGCACGGCGCTTCGACGGCTCGCTCAAGCGCTCCTCGGTGGCCTCCAACGCCACGCTGCCGGTGCACGTGATCGTCAGCCAGCACGACCTGCACGGCGGGCGCGTGTTCGTCGAGATGATCGAGATCGAGCAGCAGACGCGCCAGGATCGCGAGGAGCGGGCGCTGGGCCAGGCCCAGGTCACGAAGGAGCTCATCCGCAACCTGGCCCACGAGATCAAGAACCCGCTGGGCGGCATCCGCGGGGCGGCGCAGCTGCTCGAGCTGGAGATCGACCAGGCGGAGCTGGGCGAGTACACCCAGGTGATCATCCACGAGGCCGACCGGCTGCAGGTGCTGGTCGACCGCCTGCTGGCGCCGCACCGCAAGGCGCAGGTCGTGGCCGAGCTCAACATCCACGAGGTGCTCGAGCGCATCCGCTCGCTGGTGCTGGCCGAATACCCCCGTGGGTTGGTCATCGAGCGCGACTACGACACCTCCATCCCCGAGTTCCGCGGCGATCGCGAACAGATGATCCAGGCCGTGCTCAATATCGTGCACAACGCCACCCAGGCACTGGCCGAACACATCGAGCGGGGGGTCGCGCGCATCGTCCTGCGCACCCGCATCGCGCGCCAGGAGACGATCGGCAAGCAGCGCTACCGACTGGCATTGGAATTGCATATCCAGGATAACGGCCCGGGCGTCCCCGAGTCCATTCGCGATCAGATCTTCTATCCCCTGGTGTCGGGGCGGGAAGGCGGGTCGGGCCTGGGCTTGACGCTGGCGCAGACTTTCGTGCAGCAGCATCTGGGCACGATCGAATGCGACAGCGTTCCAGGATGCACGGTTTTCAAGATCCTGATTCCTCTGCACTGACCTGCAGCGCGCACCGCATGAAACCCATCTGGATCGTTGACGACGACCCATCCATCCGCTTCGTGCTCGAAAAAGCGTTGGCCCGTGAACAGCTGCCCGTGCGCAGCTTCGCTACGACCCGGGACGTGCTCACCGCGCTCGAGACGGACGAACCGCAGGTGCTCGTCAGCGACATCCGGATGCCTGGCGGCTCCGGGCTCGACCTGCTCGCCAAGGTCAAGGAGCGCCTGCCGGGCCTGCCCGTCATCATCATGACGGCGTACTCCGACCTCGACAGCGCGGTGTCCTCGTTCCAGGGCGGTGCGTTCGAGTACCTGCCCAAGCCGTTCGACCTCACCAAGGCAGTGGAGCTGATCCGGCGCGCCCTGGAGGAGAGCCTGCGCGAGGAGGTGCTCGACGAGCGCAACGCGCCGGTGCCCGAGATCCTCGGTCAGGCGCCGGCGATGCAGGACGTCTTCCGCGCCATCGGCCGGCTGTCGCAGAGCAACGTCACCGTGCTGATCACCGGCGAGTCCGGCTCCGGCAAGGAGCTCGTCGCCCGCGAGCTGCACCGCCACAGCCCGCGCGGCGAGCAGGGAAGCAACGGCGCGTTCGTGGCGATCAACACCGCGGCGATCCCGAAGGACCTGCTCGAGAGCGAGCTGTTCGGCCACGAGCGCGGCGCCTTCACCGGTGCGCAGACGATGCGGCGCGGCCGCTTCGAGCAGGCCGACGGCGGCACGCTGTTCCTCGACGAGATCGGCGACATGCCGTTCGACCTGCAGACGCGGCTGCTGCGCGTGCTCAGCGACGGCCAGTTCTACCGCGTGGGCGGCCACCAGCCGATCAAGAGCAACGTGCGCGTGATCGCCGCCACCCACCAGAACCTCGAGGAACGGGTACGGCAGGGGGCATTCCGCGAGGACTTGTTCCACCGCCTCAACGTGATCCGGCTGCGCCTGCCGCCGCTGCGCGAGCGCAACGAGGACGTGCCCGCGCTGGCGCGCTTCTTCCTGCAGAAGAGCGCCAAGGAACTGGGCGTCGAGCCCAAGCGCATCACCGACGAGGCGCTCGACGCCATCAAGGGCTTCGACTTCCCTGGCAACGTGCGCCAGCTCGAGAACATCTGCCACTGGCTCACCGTCATGGCGCCGGCGCAGGTCATCGAGAGCAAGGACCTGCCGCCCGAGCTGATGGCCCCGCGCAGCGCGTTCCAGCGCCCGTCGTCCAGCGACACCGCGTCGGCGCTGCCCGGCGAAGGACTCACCTCGTCGTACGTGCCCCACGGCGCGGCCGCGGACGGCGTCGGCGCCGGTGCCGCACCGCCCGCGGTACCGTTCGCCGGCGGCACCGGCGGCGGCTGGCTGGGCGACCTCGAATTCGCGGCGCGCACCCTGCTGGATGCCGGCTCGCCCGACGTCTGGGAGCAGCTCAGCCGCCAGTTCGAGGGCCAGCTGATCCGCACCGCGCTGGCGCTGACACGCGGCCGCCGCATCGAGGCGGCGCAGAAGCTGGGCATCGGGCGCAACACGATCACGCGCAAGATCCAGGAGCTGGGCCTCGAGGATTGAGCCTGTGCGGTCGCTGGCTGCCCGAGCGCAGCCGGCTCGCCGGCGCGGGTTCGAGCGGCGGTGTCCGGTGGGGGCAGGGCGTGGCACCTACAATTTCCCTTTCGAGTCACCCAGGGAAATACGTCGTGCCGATCCTGTTCATCCTCAACTACGCCGTCGCGATCTTCTTCGCGGTGCACGCCGTGCGCTCCGGGCGTCAGATGTACTGGATCATGATCCTGATCATCGCGCCGGTGCTCGGCAGCCTCATCTACTTCTTCGCGGAATACCTGCCGGAGATGCGGCATTCCGCCGTGGCGCGCAAGTCCACGCGTGTCGTCAAGTCGCTCGTCGACCCCAATCGCGAACTGCGCGAGGCCCGTCTCGCGTTCGAGCGCACGCCCACGGTGGACAACCGCTCGCGCCTGGCCGAGGCCTTGCTGGCGCGCGGCGACTACGCCGAGGCGGTCGAGCAGTTCCAGGCCTGCGCCAGCGGCCCGTACGCCAGCGACGTGAAGTTCCGCCGCGGCCTGGCGCGCGCGCAGCTGTCGGCCGGTCGTCACGCGGACGCGGCCGCCACGCTGGAATCGCTGCTCGCCGAATCGCCCCGCGACGCCGGCGGCGACGCCGCGCTGTGGCTCGCGCAGGCGCTGACCCAGGTGGACGAGACGCGCGCGCTGGCGGCCTTCGAGCACGCCAGCCGCGTGCACGACACCACCGAGACCCAGGCCGCCTACGGCGTCTTCCTGGCCAGCCTCGGCCGCGACGCCCAGGCCCGGCCGCTGCTCGAAGGCGTGCTGCACAACGCGCGCGTGGGCACGCCCTCGTCGCGCGAGCTCAACCGGGAATCGATCGCCCAGGCGCGCGCGGCGCTGAAGGTGGTCGAGTCGCGCGGCGGGTGAACGCGAAATCATGACAGGGGCTGGCAGGCTGGCGTGGCACACTCCGCGCCCATGTCGACCCCCGCGCTCTACGCCATCTGCATCCTCATCTGGGGCACCACCTGGTACGCCATCACGGCGCAGATCGACGTCGTCGCGCCCGAGGTGGGCGTCGCCCTGCGCTTCGGGCTTGCCGCCGTCGTGCTGCTGGGCATCTGCCGCCTGCGCGGCCTCCGGCTGCGCTTCCCGGCCGGCGTCAACGCGCTGATCCTGGCGCAGGGTCTGGCCGGCTTCTACGCCAGCTACGTGTGCGTCTACCAGGCCGAGCGCTTCGTCGCCAGCGGCGTGGTGGCCGTGGGTTTCGCGGCCTCGCCGCTGTTCGGGCTGGTGCTGGCCCGCGCCTTCCTGGGCACGCCGATGTCGCGCCGCGTGGCCTTGGGCGGCCTGGCCGGCATCGCCGGCGTGGTGCTGATCTTCTGGCACGAGTTCACGCGCCTGGTGGCCTCGGACGACGTGCTGCTGGGCGCCGGGCTGACCATGGCCTCGGTGCTGCTGTCCAGCCTGTCGACCATCGCCGCCGCCGGCTACCACCGCCTGGGCGTCAGCGGCTGGGGGCCGCTGGCCTGGGCGATGGCCTGGGGCGCGGCCGGCGCGGCGGTGCATGCGCTCGTCATCGGCACGCCCTGGGGCTGGTCGTGGCGGCCGGCCTTCACGCTCTCGCTGGCCTACCTGGCACTGGCCGGCTCCATCGTCGCGTTCGGCGCGTACTACGCGCTGGTGCATCGCGTGGGCGCGGCCAAGGCGGGCTACACCGGGGTGCTGACGCCGGTGGTGGCGCTGGCGGTGTCCAGCCTGTTCGAGAACTTCCTCTGGACGGGACTGACCGTGGCCGGCATCGCGCTGGCGATCCTGGGCAACGTGGTGGCGCTGTGGCCCGGCGCCCGGGGCCGCGGGCCGGCCACGGCCGACGCGGCGGTCTAGAGGTCCAGCTCGACCATCACCGGGGCGTGGTCGCTCGGGCGCTCCAGCTTGCGCTGGGCCTTGTCGATGGTGCAGGCGCGCACGAGCCCGCGCAACGGGTCGCTGACCAGGATGTGGTCGATGCGCAGGCCTTGATTCTTGCGGAACGCCAGGTTGCGGTAGTCCCACCAGCTCCACTGCCTGGGCGGCTGCTCCAGCAGGCGGAACGCGTCGTGCAGGCCGAGCGCGACCAGCGCGCGGAAGTGCGCGCGCTCCTCGTCGGTGCAGTGGATCTGGCCGGCCCACAGCACCGGGTCGTGCACGTCGCGATCCTCGGGCGCGATGTTGAAGTCGCCCATCAGCACCAGCTTCGGATGCGCGGCGAGCTCGGTGGCGAGCCAGCCCTTGAGCGCGTCCAGCCACGCCATCTTGTAGGCGAACTTCTCGCTGCCCGGCGCCTGGCCGTTGGGGAAGTAGCCGCCGACGATGCGCACGTCGCCGATCGTGCCGGCGATCACGCGCGCCTGCTCGTCGGCGTGGCCCGGGATGTTGCGCACGATGTCGGTGGCCGGCAGCTTCGAGACCAGCGCGACGCCGTTGTAGGTCTTCTGGCCGAAGAACTCGGCGTGCCAGCCGGCCTCCTTCAGCTCGGCGTGCGGAAACTTCTCGTCGACGAGCTTGGTCTCCTGCAGCACGACCGCGTCGGGCTGCGCCTCGGCGAGCCACGCGAGCAGGTGGGGCAGGCGGATGCCGAGCGAGTTGACGTTCCAGGTGGCGAGCCGCATGACAGTCAGGACCTTTTCATTTCGACGAAGGGGCGTTGCGGGACGGGCCGTGCGGTGTCGCGCGCGGACGGCCGGTCGTCATTGTGGCGCCAATGCGGCCGTCTTCAGCGCATGAAGCCGCGGATCGACGTGCTGACGGACAGCAGTTGCCCGTGATCCATGCGGCCGATGACCTTGCGGATGACCGAGCCCATCACCTGGTGCACGCCGACGATGCCCAGGCTGGCCGACTGCTCGACGATGAAGCCGACCTTGGCGTGCTTGAGCGGCACCATGAAGAACCCGTCCAGCCCGTGACGGGTCATCTCGACGGCGAGGTCGGCCAGCGCCTCGCGGCAGGCCGTCGCGTCGGCGGCGGCCTCGAGTTCGTCGAGGACGGCGAGCGTCTTCTCGCGCAACGCCACGGAGTGGTGCACGCGCAGGAACGGCGAGTCCGCCGCGGCAGGTTTCGGTTTCGCAGCCCGTCGGGCGTCGCTCGGCGGCTTGCGGGGCGTGGCGGAAGTCATGGTTCGATGGTACGCCCGGCGTGCAGCCGGCGCGCGTCGTCCCCAGGCGGTTGACAATGGGCGCGGCAGGCCCGATCTTGCGGGCTCGCCGCGCAGGCCGTCGTGCCCGCGTGGCATGGAATCCGCTTCGCCTGCGAACCGGCCGGGCGTTGCCTGGCATCAAGGCGCGTGCCGGTCGCATGGATCAAGCGCTTGTCGTGCAGATGCCCCGCAACCTGGGGACCCAGGGAGATTCTTTCGTGAACCAGATGGACGGATCGGTCGACGTCGCCGGCACCACAGCCGGCCCGTCGTGTCGCGCGTGCGCCCGGGCGCGCAAGGGCCGCGCCTGATGCGGCTGCGCCTGTCCGCCGTTCACGAGGTGCAGTTGCGCGACGGCAGCGTCCTGGCGCTGGCGGCCCGCGACGCGGCGCTGCTGGCCTGGCTCGCGATCGAGGGGCCGACCGGGCGCGAACGCGTCGGATCGCTGCTCTGGCCGGACGCCTCGCAGGCGCAGGCCCGCACCGTGCTGCGCCAACGCCTGTTCAGGTTGCGCCGGACCTTGTCCGGGGAGCTCGTCACGGGCGGGTCGCTGCTGCAACTGGTACCCGGCCTGGTACACGACCTCGAAGATTCGACCGCGGTGCTGGGGCACCTGGTGCTGGGCGATGCGCCCGAGTTCGACGCCTGGCTGGAGCGGCAGCGGGCGACGCGCTCCGAGCGGGCGCGCGACCGCCTGCGCGACGAGGCCCAGGCCCTGGAGGAAGGCGGCGACCTGGCGGGCGCGCTGCGCCTGGCGCAGTCGCTGCTGCGCGACGAGCCGCTGTCCGAGGCGGCCCACCAGCGCGTCATCCGGATCCACTACCTCTCCGGCGACCGTGCCTCGGCGCTCGCCGCATTCGATGCCTGCGAGGTTCGGCTCAAGGACGAACTGGGCGCGCGCCCGTCCTCGCTCACGCTGGCGCTGCTGGAGACGATCATGCGCGCCGCGCCGGCCGCGTTGCCGGCGGCCCAGGGAAGCCTGCCGATGTCCGTGCTGCGTCCGCCCGTGATGGTGGGGCGCGTGCGCGAGCAACGCGGCCTGGCGCGGGCCTGGGACGCCCACCAGGTCGCGACCATCACCGGCGAGGCCGGCATGGGCAAGAGCCGCCTGCTGCGCGAATTCCTCGACGTCCGCACGGGCGTCGTCGCCGCCGCCGGCCGGCCGGGCGACGCCCGTGTGCCGTTCGCGACGCTGGCCCGCTTGCTGCGGTCGGCCGCCGACGCCGGGGCGGGCCTGCCCGCCGACGCCGCGATGCGCTGCCAGCTCGCCCGCATCCTGCCGGAACTCGACGAGCCGCTCGCCGCCGAGGCGCCGGGCCCGGGCGCGCGGTTCAAGCTCCAGCAGGCCCTCGTCGGCTACCTCGGGCAGGTTCCCGGCCTCGAAGGCGTGGTCGTCGACGATCTCCACTTCGCGGACGCGGCCAGTCTCGAGATGCTGCATTCGCTGATGACCGACGAGGCGCTCGCCGCGCTGCGCTGGGCCATCGCCTTCCGCCCGTCCGAGGCCGGCGGCGCGCTGTCCGAGCTGCGCGCGGCATTGACCGAGGCGGCGCGCTCGGCGCCCGTGGACGTGGCCCCGCTCGACGAGGCCGCGCTGGTCGAGCTGGTCGACACGCTGGGGCTGGAAGTGGCGGCGGCCAGCGTCGCGCCCCGCCTGTGGCGCCAGACCGGCGGCAACCCGCTGTTCGCGCTGGAGACGCTCAAGCAGGCGTGGCTGGAGCGGCGGCTCGAGACTTCGTGGGACGCGGACCTGCCGCGGCCGCTGTCGGTGGATCGCCTGATCGACCAGCGCATCGCCCGGCTGTCGCCCGGTGCGGCCGCGCTGGCGCGGCTGGCCGGCATCGCCGGCGTCGATTTCGGCGTTGGCCTGGCCGAGTCGGTGCTCGGCGTGGGCGCGCTGGCGCTCGCCGAGGCCTTCCGCGAACTGGAGTCCGCCCAGGTGCTCCGGGGCACCGTGTTCGTGCATGACCTGGTGTTCGACGCCGTGCTGCGCGGCGTGCCATCCGTCGTCGCCACCCACACGCACGCGGAGGTGGCCGGCTGGCTGGAAGTCCACGCGGGCGAGCCGGCGCGCATCGCCCAGCACTGGATCGACGGCGGTTCGCCGGCGCGTGCGGCGCACTGGCTGGGCCTGGCGGCGCAGTACGCGGCGCGGGCCCTGCGCAACGTCGAGCAGCTGTCGTTCCTCGAGCGCAAGACCGACGTCGAGCTGGCCAGCGGCGATGCCGCCGCCGCCTTCGCGAGCCAGCTCGAGGCCATCCGCATCGGCTTCGAGGTCGATCGCGACGCGACACGCGCGCAGGCCCGATGCGACCGCCTGGCCACGCTCGCGGCTACGCCCGCGCAGATGCTGGTGTCGACGATGCAGCGCGCCGACCTGGCCATGTGGCGCTGGGACGACCGCCTGGCCGAGTCCCTGGCGGCGCAGGCGCTGGCCGAGGCCGAGCGCCTGGGCGACGCGGCCGCGGCGGCGGCCTGCCGCATCGTGCTGGTCATCGCGCTGCTGCGGCTGCAGCGCCCGCACGACGCGCTGGCCCAGGCCCAGGCCTGCGCCGGCTGGGTGTTCGACCACGGCACCCCGGTGCGCCAGTGCGAGCTGCACACCTACCTCGGCCTGGTGCTGGGCGAACTGGGCCGGCAGGACGAGGCCCTGGACCACCATCGCAGCGCCGTCGCGATCGCCCGCCAGATCGTGGCGCCGCACCACCTGATGCGCGTGCTGGGCAACATGGCCCGCACCGTCAGCGCGACGGGCGACCAGGCGCAATCCCAGGCGCTGTACGCGCAGGCGCTGCACATCACCCGCATGCACGAGGCGCCGCTGGCCAACACCGCGGTGATGTTGATGGGCCTGGGCGACGTCCTGCAGCGCGACGGCCACTACGCCGAGGCGCTCGCCCGGCTCGACGAGGCCGAGCGCCTCGTGCGAGTGAACTACGCCGCGGGCAAGGTGCCCCTGGCCATGGTGCGGCTCACCTGCTGGGAGCGGCTGGGGCAGTGGGCCCGCCTGCAGCAGCTGGCCGCGGACCCGGCGGTGCAGGGCATCGGCTACGCCGTGATGCGCGTGCGCCTCGCGCTCGCCGAGCACGCGCTGCGGCGCGCGCGCGGCGACCGCGCCGATGCCGGCCTGCAGGCCACGCTGGCCGTCCTGCCGCCGGACGGCGGCGGTTCCAGCCGCGACACGCTGCTGCTGGAGATCGCGCGCGGCCTGGCGCCGGCCGCCGCCACGGCGCAGCTCGACGCGGTGCGCGCCCGTTGCCAGGCCCTGGGCTTCGTCGGGCACGTCCTCGCCGCCCACCTCTACGCGGCCGAAGCCCTGGCCGGCGTCGACGCGGCCGCCGCGCGCCACCACGCGCAGGCGGCCCTCGCCCTGGCCGCCACCCATGAATACACGGCCGGGTACCGGGCCGAGCTCTGGCTGATCTGCGGCAAGGCCCTGCTGGCCGCCGGCGACGTCGAGGCGGGCGCGCGGGTGCTGGCGCACGGACGCGACTGGGTGCTGGCGATCGCCCGCGACCACGTCGCCGACGAATTCCGCAACGGCTTTCTCCGCCGCAACCCGGTGAACCTGGAACTGCTGGCGCTGGCCGACCGGCTGGCCATTCCGCGGCAGGCGGAGCTCGGCATCTAGGGTCTGTCCACCCAGGCTATCCTTCGGCATGCCCCCCGGCGTCGTCGTCCGCGTCCGCGTGACGGGCGACCCGACAGGACTGTCCAACCCCCAGGAGACTGAAATTGACCAAGGTCCGAGTCGCCGGTATCGGCGTGTCCCTCGACGGGTTCGCCGCAGGGCCCGAGCAGAGCCTGGGCCAGCCGCTGGGCCGCAACGGGCCCGAGCTGTTCCAGTGGTTCTTCCCGACGCGCACCTTCCGCGCGATGACCGGCGCGGACGGCGGCACGACGGACGTCGACGACCAGTACGCGCAGCGCGCCATGGCCGGCTTCGGCGCCTTCATCCTCGGGCGCAACATGTTCGGACCGATCCGCGGCGCCTGGCCCGACGACACGTGGAAAGGCTGGTGGGGCGACAACCCGCCGTACCACGCGCCGACCTTCATCCTCACGCACCACGCGCGCGCGCCGATCGAGCTCGAGGGCGGCACCACCTTCCACTTCGTGACCGACGGCATCGAATCGGCGCTGAGGCAGGCGCGCGCCGCCGCAGGCGACAAGGACGTGAAGATCGGTGGCGGCGTGGCGACCGTGCGGCAGTACCTGCAGGCCGGGCTGGTCGACGACATGCACCTGGCCCTGGCGCCGGTCGTGCTGGGCCAGGGGGAAGCCCTCTTCGCCGGCCTGGACCTCCGCGAGCTG
>Ga0265324_10002038_pt1 | contig 10739 bp, 8 predicted proteins | sample 41419metaG_FD_198634 | JGI IMG/M metagenome (GOLD analysis project Ga0265324, IMG submission 198634) | Rhizosphere microbial communities from Carex aquatilis grown in University of Washington, Seatle, WA, United States - 4-14-19 metaG | ecosystem: Host-associated > Plants > Roots > Rhizosphere >... | reverse complement strand
AGCAAAGGGATAGGCCAGCGTTCCAAGTCCATTGCCGATGGCGACGATGACACGGAACGGCAGAAAATGGATCAACCAAAAGATAAATACGCCGAGTCGCGCCAGCATCAATGCTCCTTGACCGCGTCCGGCGGCAGCGCACCGCGCGGGACTTTGTAACGGTTGTAACTCCACAGGTACTGCTCAGGATGGTCGCGTATCACTTGCTCCAACGCAGCATTCATCTGTCGCGGAATGGAAACAGCGACATCGAAACTCAGCGGTGTGAAATGCAGCGCGTAACCTTCGCCGCGCGGCAAACGCTCGCTGACACACATCACTACCCCTGCACCACTGGACTGGATGAGCCGCCCAATCAGTGTCATGGTGTACGCGGGACGCCCGAAGAACGGCGCCCATTCGCCCTCGCCGTTGCCGGGCACCTGGTCCGGCAACACGCCGATGACCTCACCTTTCTTGAGCGCCTTGAGCAACTGACGCACCCCGCCGAGATCGGCAGGTGCCAGTTTCATCTGGCCGCGTTCGCGCCCCTCGTGCATCAGCGTGTCCAGGAACTTCCAGCGCGGCACGCGATACAGGCAGGTCATCGGCAAGCGTGCTGCGATGTACAGGCCGATGACCTCGAAGCAGCCGGTATGCGGTGTCAATACGATCACGCCCTTGCCTTGTGTCTGCGCGGCTTCGAAGTGCTCCCGGCCGTGAACCTGCGTGACGCTAGCGACTACTTTAGCAAAGGGGCGGCGCCACACCCAGGGCAGCTCCAGCACGCCCTTGCCCATCTCGCGGATATTGGTGTGCATAAGCTTGTTCAGCTCAGCGCCTGATCGTGCCAGTCCTGCTTTATGCAAGTTTTCGCGCAGACGGGATGAATAACGGGAGGAAAGCAGATAGGTCATCCATCCGAATAGCGCGCCAAGCCGGTGCAATACCGACAGGGGCAACCGTGCAAGCGCATCAAACAGAATAACCATTCAAGAAAACCTATTAAATCAGCAAGGCGGGGATTTGGTATACTGCGCGCCCATTTAACTACAGAAGAAGCAATCGGAGAGCCATGAGCGAATACTTTTTTACATCCGAATCCGTGTCCGAGGGCCATCCGGACAAGGTAGCAGACCAGATCTCCGACGCTATCGTTGACGCGATTCTAGCGCAGGACAAACATTCACGCATCGCCGCAGAGACGTTGTGCAATACCGGACTGGTGGTTTTGGCGGGTGAGATCACCACCAGCGCCAATGTCGATTACATCCAGGTGGCGCGTGACACCATCAAGCGCATCGGCTACGACAATACCGAATACGGCATCGATTACAAAGGCTGCGCCGTGCTGGTCGCCTATGACAAGCAAAGCCCGGACATCGCGCAAGGTGTGAACAAGGCCTATGACGATGGCCTCGACCAGGGTGCTGGCGACCAAGGGCTGATGTTCGGTTACGCTTGTACCGAGACCGACGTGCTGATGCCGTTGCCCATTTACTTGTCGCACCGCCTCGTTGAGCGTCAGGCACAACTGCGCCACGACGGACGCCTGAAATGGTTGCGCCCGGATGCGAAGTCTCAAGTCACTATCAAATATGTCGACGGCAAGCCGCATAGCATCGATACCGTGGTGCTCTCCACTCAGCACGCTCCGGAAATGACGCTGGAACAGATCCGCGAAGCCACCATCGAAGAGATCATCAAGCCGGTGTTGCCCAAGGAGCTGATCAAGGGCGACATCAAGTATCTGGTGAATCCGACCGGACGTTTCGTTGTCGGCGGCCCGCAAGGCGACTGCGGCCTGACCGGACGCAAGATCATCGTCGACACCTACGGCGGCGCAGCCCCGCACGGCGGCGGCGCATTCTCCGGCAAGGACCCATCGAAAGTTGACCGCTCAGCCGCTTATGCCGGACGTTATGTGGCGAAGAACATCGTCGCTGCCGGCTTGGCGGACAAGTGCCTGATCCAGATCTCTTATGCGATCGGTGTGGCCCAACCCACCAGCGTGATGGTCACGACTTACGGCACCGGCAAAGTGTCCGACGAAAAGATCTCGGAATTGGTCAAGAAACACTTTGACCTGCGTCCGAAAGGCATCGTGCAAATGCTCGACCTGCTGCGCCCGATCTACCAGAAGACGGCGGCGTACGGCCACTTCGGCCGTGAAGAGCCGGAGTTCAAGTGGGAAGCCACGGACAAGGCTGCCGCTCTGAGGGCTGACGCAGGACTGTAACAACCTCTCACCACAGAGACGCCGAGACACAGAGCAAACCTTCACTCTGGTTGGATTCCTTGATGTCCTCTGTGTCTCTGTGGTGAAATGATTTTGAATCACCCATCCCGCCGAGGGGCGCTGCAGCAGTCACCGCGAGGTGAACCTGTCAGGCTCGGCGGAGATGGCTCAACATGTAGCAACGGCGCCCATTCATTAACTTGAATGGAGTGCTTTATGTCTACCAAAGACTACGTCATCGCCGATATCAACCTGGCCTCATGGGGCCGCAAAGAGATCGCCATCGCCGAAACCGAGATGCCCGGCCTGATGGCAATCCGTGAAGAATTTGCCGTCACTCAGCCACTGCGCGGTGCACGCATCACCGGCTCGCTGCACATGACCATCCAGACCGCCGTGCTGATCGAGACGCTGAAGGCGCTCGGTGCGGATGTGCGCTGGGCTTCGTGCAACATCTTTTCCACGCAGGACCACGCTGCCGCAGCCATCGCTGCGGGTGGTACGCCGGTATTTGCGGTCAAGGGCGAGACCCTCACCGAATACTGGGACTACACGCACCGCATCTTCGAATGGGCGGATGGCGGTTTGACCAACATGATCCTTGACGACGGCGGTGATGCGACTTTGTTGCTGCACCTCGGCGCACGCGCTGAGAAAGACGCTTCCCTCATCAGTAAGCCGGGTTCGGAAGAAGAGACCTGCCTGTTCGCCTCGATCAAGGCAAAGCTGAACCAGGAGCCGAACTGGTACTCCAAGCGCCTCGCCGCAATCAAAGGCGTGACCGAAGAGACCACCACCGGCGTGCACCGCCTGTACCAGATGCACGAGCGCGGAGAACTCAAGTTTCCTGGCATCAATGTGAACGATTCGGTCACCAAGTCCAAGTTCGACAACCTGTACGGCTGTCGCGAATCGCTGGTGGACGGCATCAAGCGTGCCACCGACGTGATGATCGCGGGCAAGGTCGCCGTCATTATTGGTTACGGCGATGTGGGCAAAGGCTGTGCACAAGCCATGCGCGCATTGTCCGCGCAAGTGTGGGTCACCGAGATCGATCCGATCTGTGCGCTGCAAGCCGCAATGGAAGGCTACCGCGTCGTGACCACGGAATTTGCCGCCGACAAGGCCGACATCTTCGTCACCACCACCGGCAACTTCCATGTCATCACCCATGATCACATGGTGAAGATGAAGAACAACGCCATCGTTTGCAACATCGGCCACTTCGACAACGAGATCGACGTCGCCTCGCTGGAAAAATACCAGTGGGAAGAGATCAAGCCGCAGGTCGACCACGTCATCTTCCCGGACGGCAAGCGCATCATCCTGCTGGCCAAGGGCCGTCTGGTGAACCTGGGTTGCGGCACTGGCCATCCTTCCTATGTGATGTCGTCCTCTTTCGCCAACCAGACCATCGCGCAGATCGAGTTGTGGACTGAATCGCAGAAGGGAAGCAATAAGTATCCGGTCGGCGTATATACCTTGCCCAAGCATCTGGATGAAAAAGTCGCGCGCTTGCAACTGAAGACGCTGAACGCGCAACTGTCGGAACTGACCGATCAGCAGGCGGCATATATCAATGTGCCGAAGGAAGGTCCGTACAAGTCCAACCACTACCGCTACTAAGAAGGTAATGCAGGTATGATTGCGGGGCGGGTTTCCCGCCCCTTCATTTTTGAGAGAACGATGCTGCTACGACTGTTGCTTATCTGGACCTTGAACTCGTTGGCATTGATCGCCGTGGCGAACTTCGTGCCGGGCATCCATGTCGACGGCTTCATGGCGGCTTTCATCGCGGCTTTCGTGCTGGGTCTCGTCAACACGCTCATCCGACCGATCTTTCTGGTGCTGACGTTGCCGGTCACCCTGCTTACGCTGGGGCTGTTCATCTTTGTCATCAACGGGCTGATGTTCTGGTTCGCCGGTTCCATCCTGCGCGGATTCGTGGTCGACAGTTTCTGGCACGGCGTGTTGGGCGCAGTCCTGTACAGCATCTTCTCCTGGGCGCTGAGTTCAGCCGCCACACAACTACTGGTGAGAAACCATGGGAAACACAACAACACCGATCAGTTTTGAGTTCTATCCGCCGCAGACTCCTGAAGGCATAGAGAAACTGGCTGCGGTCCGCCAGCGGTTGGCGACGGTCAAACCGGAATTCTTTTCCGTCACCTTCGGCGCCGGCGGCTCTACGCAGGATCGTACGCTGGAGACCATCAAGCAGATCCATGCCGAAGGGTATAGCGCGACGCCACACCTGTCTTGCGTCGGCTCCACGCGGGAGAATGTCCGCGCACTGCTGCTCACCTACAAGGACATGGGTATCAAGCGCATCGTCGCTTTGCGCGGCGATCTGCCTTCGGGCATGCACAGCATCGGCGAGTTCCATTACGCCAACGAGCTGGTGTCGTACATCCGGGCGCAGACCGGTGATCACTTCCACATCGAAGTCGCCGCCTATCCCGAGTTCCATCCACAGGCTAACTCGGCACGCGACGACATGCTCAACTTCAAGCGCAAGATGAATGCGGGGGCTAACTCGGCCATCACCCAGTATTTCTACAATGCCGATGCCTACTTCCGCTTCGTCGAAGAGGCCCGCAAGCTCGGCGTCACCGCGCCTATCGTGCCCGGTATCATGCCTATTGTGCGCTATTCGCAACTCGCCCGCTTCTCCGATAATTGCGGCGCGGATATTCCGCGCTGGTTGCGCAAGACGATGGAAGGCTATGGCGACGATGTGGAATCGGTACAGAGCTTGGGCCTCGATGTCGTCACCCAACTGTGCGAAAAGCTTATTGCGGGCGGCGTGCCCGGTCTGCATTTCTATACACTGAACCATGCTGATGCATCACTGGCGATCCTGAAGCGCCTGGGGTATCGATGAGTTCCTTGCGTACCCCTGAATAATCGCTGCCTTCAAGGGAAAGCATGCGGGAAGCAGGCAAGCCAAGGATGCAATATTAATTCACATCCCGTCCACACCAAATGACGAAGCCAGCATTTACCATCGCAGCGCCTATTCTGGCGCATCGATCTAAGCAACGCGAACCAGCTTCTTGTTCACGAACTCTTGTATGCCCACACTGGAAAGCTCGCGGCCATAGCCGGAGTTTTTGATGCCGCCGAACGGCAAGTCAGGTGTCGAGCCGGTCGCGTGATTAACGAACACCATGCCGGTGTCCATGCGGCTCGCTACCCGTTTGCCGCGTGCGACATCCAGGGTAAAGACCGCGCCTCCCAAGCCGAATTCGGAATCGTTGGCGAGGGTGACTGCCTCATCCTCGTTTTTGACCCGAAAGAACAGCGCGACCGGTCCGAAGAATTCCTCCCTGAAGGCGGGATTGTCGGGCTGGATATTCGTCAGGATCGTCGGTTGCATGAAAGCTCCTGGACGGGCTAGCCGATTGCCGCCCATCGCCAAGGTAGCGCCATTGGCTATCGCTTGTTCGATCTGATCCAGCAGTTTCAACAGGGCGGCTTCCGAAGACATGGGGCCCAGCGTCGTGGCTTCGTCCATCGGATCGCCCGGTTGAAATGCCGTTAAGGCTATCTGTAACTTATCGAGAAAACGGCCGGCCAATTCTTCGATGACGATGAATCGCTTCGGCGCATCGCAGCACTGACCCATGTTGTTCATCTTGCTCCGTACTGCCCACTTGACGGTCTTGTCGAGGTCGGCATCTTCCAGCACGATAAAGGCGTCGCTGCCGCCCAATTCCATCGTGGACTTTTTGAGATTGAGGCCCGCTCGCGCGGCAACAATTTTCCCGGCTTCCACGCTACCGGTCAGTGCTACTCCCCTGATCCGGGGGTCATCTATCACGCGGTTCACTTGTTCATGCGAAATGCGCAGATTCGTGTATGCACCCGCTGGCGCACCCGCCTCCCGCCACAGCATCTCAAAAGCGGTGGCGCATTGAGGAACACCTCCTGCATGTTTCACCACCACGACATTGCCCGCCATCAGGCTGGGCGCGGCAAAGCGCGCTAGCTGATAGTAGGGAAAATTCCAAGGCTGGATGCCGAAGAGAATACCGAACGGACAACTTTCGACCACTGCTTCACCTGCACTTGCCTTCAAGTGTTGTGGTGCCAGAAATTCTTCGGCGTTAATTGCGTAGTAGTCGAGGATATCCGCGCTGAGAGTCACTTCATCGCGAGCCTCACCGATGAGTTTGCCCATCTCCAGCGTCGCCAAGCGGGCGAACTCATCGATGCGCACGCGCATGATGGCTGCTGCTTTCGCAACCACTGCTGCGCGTTCGGCAAATGTCGTGTATCGCCAACTCTCGAAGCAGGTCGCGGCGGCTGCAAGCGCCGATTCAATTTGCTTGTCTGAGTGATTCTCGAAGGTCTTCAGGATGTTGCCGTTGTAAGGATTGATACTTTGGTAGCTCATGTATTCATCCCCTTGCTATTTTTTCACCCCTGCAAGGTCGCAATTCGCCGGCCCGTTTATCACCCGCCCATACCGGTCAAAGCTCGATCCGTGACACGGGCAATCCCAGGTCTTCTCCAAAGTGTTCCAGCTTACGATGCAGCCAAGGTGAGGGCACACGGCTGAGCGTTCGTGCAGCGTTCCCTGCTCGTCGCGGTAGACAGCGAGTTTCGACATTCCGCGTCTGACGATCGCGCCATCGCCATTTGCGATTTCTTCGGCTGAACCTACATTACCGCCGGTCAAATAATCCTCATATTGCACGGCAACGTTGAGATTTTCTTTGGCATATTCGAGCGAGGCGCGGAGCGTTGTGCGCGCAGGGTCGTACAGTGTTGTCCAGTCGCACTCGCGGTTCATGATCAAGTCGGTTATCAGAATACCGGCGATGGTGCCATGGGTCATGCCCATCCCTGAATCACCTGTGGCGATATAGATATTTTGCGGGTCGCCGGGATTGCGTCCGATGAAGGCGATGCCATCTACAGGTTCAATCACCTGACCTGACCAGCGCAGCTCTACTCCTTCAATCATCGGAAATCGTTCTCGTGCCCACGCTTCAAGATTTTCGTGGCGCCGGTCACCGTCGTCGGCCTGACCTGATTTATGATCTTCGCCACCGACCAGCAGAATGTCGTAATGCTCGCCAGCTTGAACCCGAACGTAATGGTAGAAATCCAGCGTATCCCAGTAAAGCGCTTTGATCACCGAGCCGCGTGGAATGCGTGCGCCAATCACATAAGTCGTATAAGGAGCCTGCTTGGTGTGTATGGCAAGCAGATCATTGATGGGCGTGTTGGTGGCGATCACAATTGCCTCAGCGGTCACGACGTGCCCAGCGCTGGTTTCGACCCGCGCCTGTGCGCCGCCTTCCATTTTGCTTGCGTGTGTTCCGGTGTAGATGCGGCCACCGAGCCGCTCAATCGCGCGACTGAGTCCGCCCAGATATTTCAAAGGATGGAACTGCGCCTGCCTTGGAAAGCGTAGACACATACCGGTGTCGAACGAATCAATGGGCGCGCGCTTGATTTGCTCAACATCCGGAAGTCCAGCGCGGTGCGCTGCTTTCAGTTCGCGTACGAGGACATCTGAAGTGTCGCCAGGTGGGGCAAAAAGGTAGCCATCAACACGTTCAAAATCACAAGCAATTCTTTCTTCAGCGATGATGGTCTCGATGCGATCTATCGCCGCCGTGTGACTCTGGGCCGTTAGCCTTGCGCCCTTTTCGCCGTGCATACGTTCGATCTCGAAATAGCGGTCGTCGATCGCATTGAAGATGTGTGCCGTTGTGCGCTCAGTCATCCCGCCACCGATGCGCCCATCATCCAGCACAATAACCGACTTGCCCTCGCGCGCAAGGAGATAGGCGGTCGTCATACCTGCGATGCCTGCGCCGACGATGCACACATCGGCATGTGCGTTCGCTGTAAGCGGAGAGTGTGCGGGTACTTTCGCCGCTGCCATCCAGATCGATATGCATTTCCCGGAATCAGTGTTCATCGCTTGCCTCCTTCTGGAGCATTAAAATCAACCACCTGTAAGCAGAGATGGCGGTCAATCCGAATATCAGATGGACAATCAGCGTATTCCATCCGCAGGTTCCCCATCCTATTCCCGCAACCGCAGCGATTCTGTGCGACAACACACATCCACAAGAAATAGTGAATCGGGATACACCTACGCATAACCCCAGGCAAGACGGCCACGTTGGTGGTGTAACCAGAGAAATGCGAATGAATCAACCAGGGTGTTGGAGTTAAACTTATAATGTTCTACCTATGGATGCGACGACCTTTCTGGTCTTGGCAAAATTGATGCATCGGTAATCAGACACCGTTTATGAGGATGCCATGATTGCAGCCAGTGCCAAGGTTCATCACTTGACGCAATCCTAATTTAACGCTGACTACTCCATGAAATCACCCGAACTTCTTCTGCCTGCCGGTACACTCGACAAGATGCGCACCGCCTACGCCTACGGGGCGGATGCGGTATATGCCGGGCAGCCGCGCTACTCGCTGCGTGCGCGCAATAATGAATTCAAACTGGAAGAGTTGGGCATCGGCATTCAGGAAGCACACGCTCTGGGCAAGAAACTGTTCGTCGCCAGCAACCTGATGCCGCACAACGCCAAGGTGAAGACCTACATGGCCGACATGCAGCCGGTCATCGAGATGCAACCGGACGCGCTGATCATGGCCGACCCTGGCTTGATCGCCATGGTGCGCGAGCGCTGGCCGGAAATGGACGTGCATTTATCAGTGCAAGCCAACACCGTTAATTTCGCCTCGGTAAAGTTCTGGAAGTCGTTGGGACTTACCCGCGTGATCTTGTCGCGCGAATTGTCGCTGGATGAGATCGAGGAGATACGCCAGCAATGTCCGGACATCGAACTCGAAGTGTTCATCCACGGTGCGCTGTGCATCGCCTACTCCGGCCGCTGTCTGCTGTCCGGCTACTTCAACCATCGCGATGCCAATCAGGGCACCTGCACCAACTCTTGCCGCTGGGATTACAAAGTGGACAGCGCCGACGAGAATGCGACTGGTGAAATCGAAAGGATCGACTTTGATTTCGACAAGGCGCTGAGCGAATCCGAACTTTCGGAGTGCGGCGAGCAGCCGCGTCACCCGCTGGCGGACAAAGTGTATGTCATCTCGCGCAAGGATCACCCGGGCGAGCTGATGCCGGTGCTGGAAGACGAGCACGGCACCTACATCATGAATTCCAAAGATCTGCGCGCGGTCGAGCATGTCGAGCGGCTGGTAAAGATCGGCGTGGATTCATTGAAAGTCGAAGGCCGTACCAAATCCATCTATTACGTGGCGCGCACCGCGCAGGTCTATCGCCAGGCTATCGACGATGCCGTCAAAGGCAGAGCGTTCAATCTGGAGTTGCTGGGTGCGCTGGATGCGCTGGCCAACCGCGGCTATACCGATGGTTTCTACGAACGTCACCACACCCACGAACAGCAGAACTACATGCGCGGCCACTCCGAAAGTTTCCGCCAGCAATATGTCGGTGACATCGTGGCCTGCGCCAACGGCATGGCCGAGATCGACGTGAAAAATCGTTTCCAGATCGGCGACAAACTGGAGATAATCCACCCGGATGGCAATCGTATCGTCGAATTGAAAGAGATGCGCAGCCTCGAAGGCGAGGCGCTGACAACTGCACCGGGGAGCGGCCACCGCGTGCGGATACCGTTGCAAGGCGAGTTGGCACATGGGATGCTGGCAAGGTTCTTGTAGTTTGAAGTTGACAATAACGGGCACTGCGAAGTGATGCTACTGTTGAACAGATTTCTGAATTCGTTGACATCTCGTTTGCTTGCGGATATTTCCGGAGAAGGACTTTTATCGCTGGTTCACTCGACCGCGCATTCTCCTCTGCTGACCAGATATCGCGCTGAGATGATCATTTCGCGTGTGCGCCTGGTTTCGATCATGTTCGCGATCCTGACTCCGTTGTGGATCGTGGTCGATTATCTGGTGTTCGCCTTTCCCCTGTCCGTGATGCTTGCGTCCGGGCGGATAGTCACCACCATTGCTTTTGCTGTGCTGGCATTGGCATACAAGGGTTCGCCGCGCATGAGCGATGCCTACCGTTCGCTTGCCACCATGTTCTTCATCCCGACGATATTCTTCATCTACTCCCACCTTTCGCTCTCCCATTTTGAGAATGATGGAGGAGCAGCGGTCATCGCTGCCGGATATGCATTCCTGCCCTTCGTGCTGGTGGCAGGGTTGAGCGTGTTCCCGCTGACCGCTCTGGAGGGCGCGGTGTTCTCCATGCCGGTGTTGCTCTCGTCCGCACTGGTGGCACTATTGCAGATAGACCATATGAACTGGAATACGCACTTAGGCGCATTCTGGCTGCTGGTGCTCATCGCCGCCACAGCCACACTGGCCGGTATGAGTCAACTGGCGCTGATGTCGGCCCTGATACGGCAGGCAAACCATGACCCGTTGACACATTGTTTCAATCGCGCCAGCGGCGAAGAGATGCTGAATCTGCAATTCAGCAATGCCGAGCGCACCAAAACGCCTTTGACGGTTGTCTTCATCGACCTCGACAACTTCA
>Ga0265324_10002037_pt1 | contig 10742 bp, 6 predicted proteins | sample 41419metaG_FD_198634 | JGI IMG/M metagenome (GOLD analysis project Ga0265324, IMG submission 198634) | Rhizosphere microbial communities from Carex aquatilis grown in University of Washington, Seatle, WA, United States - 4-14-19 metaG | ecosystem: Host-associated > Plants > Roots > Rhizosphere >... | reverse complement strand
TGAACCACGAGCGTTTGTGGCGGACGACTGCGCGATCCGTCACTTCGATGACCGTGGGAAAGAAAAGATTTCCGCGCGTCCACCGGCTTGCTTTGAATGTTTCCGCAGCCATGCGCGCATCATAGTCCAAGCCTTCGCTGAAACAATGAATTTCTAAAGTGCCGCGCGAATCACTTGTTCGTCAACTGCACCGGACGATAGCCGCCGCGCGATTTGAAATACGCCAACAGCGCGAGATAGCACGCGAAGGTGAAGACCGGGAACATCGCCATTTTGCCGAGCGCGCTGAACTTGCCAGCGGTCTCGGCGGATTTGATTTCGGCCACGGATTTTTCATCGGTGACAGCGGCGAGCTTCTCCGGGTCAATGGCTTTATACGCGCCGAGCAGATATTGCTTCTCCACGATCACGGTTTGATACAGCGCCGGATTGGCCGCGCGCAACTGCTGCGTGGTGGACGCTTCCTGCATATAGCCGAGGAACGGCGCACCGAGAATGCCGACGGCGAGCATTCCGATGCCACCCATCGCGTTCAAGGTGAGCGCACCACCGCGCGGGCATTGCTCGGACGCGAGACCGAGAATCGTCGGCCAGAAAAACGTGATGCCGACGCCAAACAATGTTGCCGCCGCGAATATGGTTCCCGTGCCGGCGTGCGCCGTGTGCGACAGCGCGAGAATGCCAAGCGCGGCCAAACCCGAACACGTTGCCAGCAAGCCGACGGGCGAAAACTTGTGGATGAGCGGCCCCGCGCAAAAACGCAAGACCAGCATGATGGCCGAGGTGTAAACCAGCACCCACGCGGGATTGTGGCCGGCGGCGCGCATCGGGTCTTCCATGAGCGAGGTGATCCAGCCGTTCGTGCCGAGTTCGGTCGTGGCCTGCGGCATCATGATGATGATGAGAAACGCGAGCAGCAAACGGCCAAAGGATTTGGTGACGATGACAAACGCCAGCACCACCGCGCCGGTGAGAATCCAACTGACGTTTTGCGTCCAACCAAAAACCTGTCCGAGCTGCGCGATGACGAGGCCAAAGCCGACGAGCGCGCCGAACGCGCCGAGTTCCTTGAGCATCGCGGCGTAGCTGACACCCGCCTGTTCGCGTTCGCTTTTCGGAAATTGTTTGCCGATGAGAATCAAAAAGAACGTGAACGCCGGAATCAAAATCAGTCCGAGCGTGATGCGCCAGTCGGCGTTGTTCGCCAGCGCGATGGTGCACAGTCCGCCGATGACGAGGCCACCCGGCCAGCCGGCGTGCAGACGGTTAAGCCATTTCGTTTTGTCCGTGTTGAACATCGTGGTGACGATGGGATTGACGTAGGCTTCCACGCTGCCGTTGCCGAGGCCGAGAATGAGGCTGCCCCAGTAAAGCAACTGATGTCCGTGTTTCTGCGCCGCGACGAGCGCCGCCGGGTCGCTCACGCCGTGAATGGTTTGATACGCGAGAAACGCCATGCCGGTGTAAGCCAGATAACTCACGAACGAAAACACCATCGCGACCTTGTAGCCGATGCGGTCAATGAAGAGGCTGAAAATAATGATGCTCACGCCGAACGGCCAGATGCCCGCGCCCTGGAGTTCGCCGACGTCAACCTTGTCGAGGCCGAAATCCGTGGCGAACTGTCCGCCGCACATAATCATGCGGCTGATGAAGGCGTAGCTGGTGGTGATGAGGGCGATGAAGCAGCCCCAGAAAAGAATCTTGTCGTGCCGGTTGTTCATGGAAAAGGAATTGCCTATGCTCGCGACGGATGGAAAAGTGTCAACGGCAAAATACCTTCTCCGCACCCATCGCGCCGAAATCCGATGAAGGCGGAAGGCCGGATGAGGTAAACCGCGAACCACGCTAAATCCTCGAACGGATTAAAGGACTGCCCCCCTTACGGCCGGCCGACGATCCGGGGCGGTTGGGTGGAATTGAGCCAAGGGCAAAGGCGAATTCCCGGCGGGCAAAGACGTTTGCTTGCCGGGCAAGAGCGATTTCCCCTCGGGCAAGAGCGATTTCCCCTCGGGCAAACGCGATTTCCTCTCGGGCAAATGCAATTTCCCGGCGGGTAAACGCGTTCCAATGCCGGGTGAACGCAATTATTCGCCGGGGGGAAAGCAATTACCCGCCGGGGAAACACGATTATCCCGAGGGGAAAAGCAATTATCCTCGGTATAAACGTAATTATCCTCCGGGGGAACGCGATTACCCCGAGGGGAAACACGATTATCCTCGGGATAATAGTAATCATCCGCCGGGGAAACGCGTTCAGTTGCCGGGTAAAGACGTTTAGCACGCTGCTGAACGCATTTAGAAACGCCTCCAAAAGGCCAAAAAGCCGCTAAAATGCCAAAAAATGACGATTTTTAATGGAAACCAGCCAAACGGGTGCCCAAATGGCGATTTTTGGACAGTCGCGCAGCCCAAGATTCGCCAACGCGCCGATGGCGCTACGCTTCACACCAGCTTCTTGGCAATCTGCTCGTCGAGGATTTCCTGCACGGTCAGGGCGGCTCTCAAAAAATGTGCACATAGACATCTTCATTCCGCTTGAGCACGGGCGGCTGGTTGGTGGCATCCATCGTGGCTGGCGGATAGACCCACCACTCGGCGGTGCCGTCAACGTGAGTGATCCAAATCGGGCCGGAGGCAAAATTAGTAGAACCGTCCGCCGGGTGAATGGCATCAAGCACTGTCTTAGTGAAACCGCCCGCCGCATGAACGGCATCCAGCGCGGTCATTCCCTGAACCCAATGATAGCAACCGGGTTTAACCACTCGTCCGCTGACATAGACGTATGGCTCGTCAGCTTTCTCATAGGGTTCGACAGCTTTTTTCTTCGCATTGAAACTTTCGGCCATATCCGCAGCCGTCTCTCCACAGGAGTCTTTGAGGGATGGATTCGCCCCGGCTTTTAACAGCAAATTCTCAATATCCACAGAACCTTGGCTGGCCGCAGACATTAGGGCAGTGCAGCCGTCCACGTTCGTCGCGTCAACTATGATATGGGGTTGGGCGAGCAGCAGGACCACCAAATCGCGATTTTCCCGAAAGACCGCATTTCCCAATGCGGTGCAGCCCATCCAGGGATTGTCCGTCGCGTTTGGATTGACGTCCGCTGCCAATAACACTTTGACGAAGTTCAAGGCGGTCTTCCGGTTTTCGATAAAAGCGGCTTCGGCAATTTCGCGGCCCCGGGGTTTGGCTCCATGAGCCAGCAGAAACTTGAGCATCTTCAGGTTCCGGGTCGAAACGGCTCCGTCCAGCGGGGCATACGTTCCGCAGCCGATCGGGGCATTGATGTCCACCCCCTGCTTGAGCAATGCTTCAACCTTGTGAATGTCCTGAGCTCTAAGGACGGCCCTTTGCATCTGCATCGCGTGCGGGTCAATGGGGATCGGTCTTGCCGGCTGGTTGGTCTCCTGAGTCAGCCCCGCAAAACCAGCAACGGTGGCCGGTTGCGCCTGCGACAGGTTGAACGAAAGGCACAATGCAAAAACGAGGCCGAGGCGGGCAATGGGGGGCAATTTCATGGTGTCGGCCCAGTATAGAATCAAGTGGCCGCGCTGACAATAAAACTGGGCATGAATCCCCAACACTTGGGCTTCAGGATGGCCGAGGTGAACCCTGCGCCAATTTTTCAACGCCAATACGCGGCGGTACAAAGAATTTCAACCACGGATGAACACCGATGGACACGGATTCCCTGGCCGCAATCAAACGCAAACATCTTTGCCCCGACTTGAGCCGTTTGGGAAACGGCGAAAGGAATTTGGCGAAGCCTAAATTACGCCCTGATTCTCAGTCATTCAGGCGGGTGACGAGCACGGTGATGGTGCCGTTGGCATCGCCCTGGATGCGCGCCGTGCCAGTCCACGTGGATGCGGTAATTGGCCGGCGACTGGGCGGTGACAGATGACGCGGGCTGGCCGCTGGATAAGGCAGTTGTTGGGCCTATGATTACGTCGAGTTTTAATATCTGTTTAAGAAATGACTTAGACGGGGCTGGGGTGCGTGGCTGGAAAGGGGTCAAACTCCTGGCAATGCCGAGTCAGAATTAGTGCCGTTTCTTTGAAAGTGAGGTTATCATGGTCCTCTTGGCTTGAGCGGGTTGAACTCGTCCGCTTCTAAAATCCCGCTCACCTCTCGGCTTTTCAATGTCCAAATCGGCCGTCCTCCTGCTGATAATATGGATTCGCCTGCCAATCTTGAATTTTTGGATCCAGTTCAATATCCGGTTGTGGCTGGAAGCTGTTCACCCGATTGTCCACTTCATGCATCTGCTCAAAAGTCAGGTCCGACTGTGCTTTTGTCAGATTGACGCTTGCGTGTTTTGCTACATTTAAATCAGTTGATTGGCTGGTCGCTAGTTTGCACCACATCGCAGCTTCCGATTTATCCGTTGTCGCAATGTCGCCATTCAGAATGGCATAACCTAAATCATTCTGTGCCTGGGCCGATCCGTGCTTGGCCGCATCTCGCAGCAACTTCTCCGCTTCCGCCTTGTTCGGTTCCATGTCCAGCCCACGAATCAGCATGATGGCCAGGGTTGATTGGGCTTGATGATTGCCATGTTCAGCGGCCCGGCGCAGCCATTTGACCGCCTCACCTTTATCCTTCGGGTAGGCCGGACAGTTTTTACCTGGTTGAAGCCCATTGTAGTATAGCCGGAACAGGCAGAATTCAGCTTTGGGCCAGCCATTATCCGCCGATTTAGCCAGCCACGTCATACCTGCTTCAAAACTCAAGATGACGTCACCTCGAAATGAACTCATGGCGTATTGAAATTGTGCCTCCCGATGTCCCATCTGTGCCGCCCGCAGCATCAATCCGTTCGCCAATAGCAATGACGCACGGTTGGTTTTGTTAGCAAGATAAAACACCGCGAGGTCATACAAAGCTTCAGGATGGTTTTTCGCGGCGGCTTTGCTATACCATGCCAAAGAGTTGTCGGGATCAATCGGAACGCCGTCACCGTTCCGATATGACTGCCCCATGAAAAACTGCGCTTCGGTCGCTCCAAGCAACGCGGCTTTTAATCGCCATATACGATAGTTGACAAGATTGGTTTCGGTCGCGCCCCAGCCCCTATAATAAAAGGTAGCCAATGCATCAGCTGCCAGTGGATCTCCTAGATCGGCACCTTGCTTCATCCAATTAAAACCTTCGATCATCGCATTGGTGTCGGGATATTTCCGATCACATAAGACGCCAAGATTAAACATTGCCCGGCGGTTTTTGCCATCCTTCGCCGCCCGCATCAGCCAGGATCGGGCCTCAGCCTCGTTGGTTGTCACGCCATACCCGTTCATTAACAAGTATCCCAAGCATTTCATGGCCACGAAATTAGTCTGAGTGGCGGAAAGCTTGTAATACTTTGCGGCCATTGAATAGTTTGGCGTCGTTCCCAGCCCGTAATGGTAGCAGCCACCCAACTGCAGTTCCCCATCAGCGTTGCCGGCATCCGCAGCCTGGCCAAACCAGTGAAATGCCTCATTGTAATTTCTCCGGACGTATCTGCCGGATTCAAACAGATAGCCGAGATTAAGCATTGCGGCGACATTGCCCCAGTCCGCCGAACCCCGTAGCAGCTTCAACCCGGCCTCCTTTGATTCCAGGGAATCATTTAAAACTATCAATACGGTTCCCCACAGTGCCTGTGCCGCCACATTTCCTTTTCTGCTTTCCAAGAGGAGTGCATTAGTGGCTGCTTGAAAGTCATATTTCCCATTTTGTAAATAACCGGCTGGGATCGCGGCCTGAACCGATTCATACCAGTTCGTCGAAAACCGGGTATCAAACGAATACGATAATTCGTCTTCGGAGAGAGTGTCCGCTGTGTTGTTGGTTTGTTGACCAAAAGCACTGATTAGCAGCGAAATGAAAAAACCTATTGTGTAGATCCATTTCATACCGGCTTCAATTGGTCGAACTTTGCCACGCCCAGTCCCCATTCCCAAGATCAACCGTGCCATCCTTTTTTAATGCCAACAATCCCCCCTCATCCGTCTCATTCCAACCCACGGAATAAAGCACATATTTGCCGTCCATATCTAAATGATATCGCAATGGTTTTCCTCCAACGATATCGTGCGGCAAAGCGTTTATGAATCTTGGAACGAGAGCATTCAGTGTTTCTGGATATTTTCCATTTACGATTTGATAACGTTCCAGCGCGCAGGCAATTTGCGCTTCATCTGCCATCGTTTGATTCCGTGCCATGGTTTGCATCGCCCTTGTGAAATTGACAGCAACAGCGACAACGAAATATGTGTACGGTCGAAAATGGCTGCCCATTTCATCCAATTCTCGTTTCGCTCTTTTCAGACGCTCAGGCAAAACTACGGCATGAGCCGGATCGTAGCTGTCAATGGCTTCCTGATCCAATGCCGAGAGATTTACCAGGTTTTGATACAACCATCCCCGGGGAATGACAAATTGGCTTTCGGCTTTAAATGATTGCCACAAACTTGGCTTTCTTGACAACATCCCCTCTATATACGAACAAACTCCAACACGCTCTTCGTGCAATGATTCGACCACAAAGGTTGGCAGATTGATTTTAGCAAGCTGTTCCTGAAGTGCTGACAGTTGTGGTTCTTTCCAGGGATTAAGACGCATCCCGTCACGAATTGTATCCGTGTATAATCCAATGATGGCCACATTTAACATCGATGCCACCATGGTCATGGGCTTGCCTGATGGTCTGGCCTCCAAAAGCCGGCACAGATCTGCCACCAGTGTTAAATCGTCCAGAGCTTTTTCTGGCTCGGCTTGCAGCAAATGACACTGTGCCCGCTGCGCCAAAGTCTGGGCCACACCGCGAATCGTAACATAATTCGGGATCGGTATGTAAAAAAAGTTGTTGTAGTTGCCATTCATCCGGGCGTAGGGTCGCTTAAGGGTTTCCCGGATCAGGCTAAAGTCGATATCGAACTGGTCGCTCCAGGCTAGGTAATCGGCAGCGTAGGCGGCATCTACTTTCACTTGCAAAGTATTCGCTCCCAGCTTTTGAACGTGGATGCAGGGCGACCCTAAATGGGCTGAATGGTTTGGAAATGCCCTTGCGATTAGCTGGATTAGGTCCTCGTCTGTGGGCATTGTTTCTGAATAGCAAATGATCTGAACTGGCGTAATACGATTAAGCGATTTGGCCAGAAACAACGGGTTTTGTGAACCTATGGTATTTGTTCCGATCTGGCGATCCAAGAGCGTGCTCAACCTGTCCAGCACTTCAGTGGATGCATAAACTGTTGGACTGGAGGCCTCCTTAAACGTGATAATATGGCCGCCATTGGTCGCTGGGTTGTCAATCAGCCGCAGTCCATATTTATTTATCAGCGCAGTCAATGCTTGCTGAGCCGTAAGGTTGGTCCAGCGGAGGGTGAGAAGTGGTTCAGGCTTTGTGTTGCCATCCGGATCTGGATGATCGTAGCCAATCTTCGGATCGAGCAAGTATTTGATTTGGGCTATCTGTGCCAAATTCTCAATGGCGGTGGTTAGCGGAACGTCGGAAAAAACTATTTGTGGAAGGTTTATGTCTTCGGATGAGAGATTGGTAACGACGGGACGGTCTTGGAGAAAAAATGCGTTGCCAATTGAACTGTATCGCAAAACAAGGTTTGGACTATTGGTAACGGCGTCAGCGCTGTGAATAGGCGGCAAGACTGTCACCTCGAATAGGGCAACGATATTGGATGCTGAAGATTGGCGGGTAAATTCATCAAAGTTCAATCGCGCTGAAAATTCATTCGTCAGTTTTTGATCTGGCGGTGGCTTGATAAACCACGCCGCCATTTTAGGGGCATCGAAGAAGTTCTCGTGGCTCGGTACCGGCGCAGGAATGTAGTCTTTCCAGTTTAATGATTCACCTTGGGCTTCGAGCTGTTGTTTGCAATGATCCCAAGCTCGTTTACCGCGCCAGTTTTCCTCGGCATAAAAGAACGCGACCAATATCGCAAAACCCGCCAAAACGATTATTGCCCGCCACGATTTCGATTTTGGCATCAAGGCCATTGAATTGAATGTCTCAAAATTGCCTAGGGAGTGTCAAATACAGTGATTTTGCAGAAAACATTATTATGATGTGTCCCAGGTATTTTGCTATTCCTCATAGCAAATGTAATCTCATAGACCAGCGCCCGGCGCTGGCGGCCTGGATATTGAACTGGCGGGGGCCCGGTCATGGAGCAAGCTTCATTTTGGGACTGACCCTTTTTCGCCGTGGCGCAGCGCAGGCAGATGCCCGACCGGAAGGTCTGGCCCGGCCGCTGGTGGCCGGCGGCAAAGACCAGCACGCCGCAAGATGCAGGGGAATTGCCTGCCGCGCGTCCGGCACTGGCCGCAGTTGCGGTAGGGAAACACCCTATGGCGCAAAACCATTGCCGGCCCTAAAGTTTTAACATGTCAATTCTACTCATTGTGCTCCTGGTGTTATTGCTCGGCGGCGGCGGCGGCTACTATTGGACCCGGCGCCGTTAACTGGTGCGATTTCCTGCCGGTGCCTCTCTGACAGGCCATGGCCAGATTCAGCCTGGTCTCCAATCCCGCACTCCGCATTCCGAAATCATCGTCTGACGGGCACGCCGCAAGGTGCCGGGAATGGCGGCCGTGCGCCAGCACGCCGGCACTAAAAATTGACTGACGCCCAGGTCAGCGATGGTGCTTCAACCAGTGCGGGTAACACCCCATGGCAAAGGCACGGCGCACCGCGTAACGTCATGCCAGAAATGGATGGCGAATGATTTTCCATCCCAAACGAAAGCATAATTATATGACAATATTACTCTCACCAGTTATCGGCAGCGCCATTTGGATTGGCGGCGGCGGGCTCGGCCTCCTGCTCGTCATCGTCGTCGTTGTCCTGTTGCTACGACGCTGAACTTTGGGGGGTTCTGTCGGAGCCTTGATTAATCTTTTATCCATTCACACATATGCTGGCACTTTTAATAACGCCCATGTTTGCCGCCGCCGGTTATTCCCTGATTTATCTCCTTTTGGGAGGCGGATTGGGAGGAGCCGTGGTCATTTTTATCGTGGCCAAAATGGTCGGCAAATAAGTTTGGTCTGGGAATCAGACTCGGCTGCCTGGCAAGACTGGTTGGCCGACGGCAAAGGCGGGCCGGCGGCAAATGGCTCGGCGCGCCGGGGCGCAGCGCAGGCAGATGCTCCGACCGGAAGGTCTGGCCCGGTGCTGGTGGCCGGCGACAAAGTCCAGCACGCCGCAAGGAGCTTGGGGATGGCGGGGCAATGAAGACCGGCACTAAAGCGTCGGGCTAAGCAACCTGTCCAGCCACCACAGAAATTATTTTGTCAGAACTTGGACTGTTTAAAGAACCAGACACTCCATTTTAATGACCATCCACGATCATTCGTGCTAGCAGCGCCGGATTCCAATCTTTTACGCCAAGCTCTTCAAGAATTAAACGAGCCAACTGATAGCGAAACAAAATGGAACGCAACGCTCGCGGACCAATTTCTCCTTGTTTATCGCCAGTTTCACGCCGGGTCCGGGCGGCAGGATGCCGCCCCAGCATCATCCCGGCGGCGCAGCCACGCCGCCCGACCGTGGTTTGAATTCGCACTCCGTCAGAGCCAGTCTGAAAATCCCAGAGCGCGGCCGTGTCGTCCTCGACCAGCCGCAGCAAGCCTCGAATTTTCGGCGGGTTAAAGACCTTGCCATGTGCTGCGACTGGTCTTCAACACAGCCGCGCTCCTTTTTCAGCCGGAACCATTCTTTTGAACCACGAAAAACACGAACCACGCGAAAATAATACGAAGTGACGGCGGCATATTTTACCATTTGAAAGTTTCCCGGCTGCACGCACCACTTGGTGCGTGTCATTGGCCAGACGCCCATCCACCGGCCGGTCTGGCTTTCGTGTGTTTCGTGACCACAATTCGCGATGGCGAATGGTTTGTTTTGGGCAACTAACTTGTGGCGGGCTTGGGAAGCCAGTTTCGTGGTTAAAAATCCGTTTTCCCTTTTGCGCCTTCTGTGCTTTTTTGCGGCCAGAAAATCCGTGTTTATCCGTGTGCATCCGTGGTTGATCGGCTTTTAGCCCGTGAAGTCAGTATTTGGTACTTCACCGGGCCAGTTTTCAGCATTTGGCTTCAGGCTCCTCCTCGTCATTCGTCACTCGTCACCCGTCACCCGTCATTCGTCCCCTCTCTCCGAACAGTGCGAAGCGGCGAAAATTAAAAACCGTCAAATGTATTTTTGCGGAAAAATATGTGGCCGCGTGGGGGTGCGGTGGTGGTCGCCTGGGGGTGCCGTTCGGGCGACGAAAATCCGCCGCGCCGTTGTGAGAAAATCCCGTGCTAAGGTTCGCCCGTGCTGGCGAACTCCGCACCTCTTGATTACGACGTGACCTGTAACCATCAACCGTTTGTCGGGAATAAAAGATCGGCGGACAAGACCCAGCTCAGCTCGCGCAATCGGGGTGAGTGGGAAAGGACCCTATGCAAAATGAGAACACCGTCCAACGAATGAAATCTCGGCGGATGAATACCGGGAACAGATGCCGGACTGGCAGGAGTAGGGGTGGTAGGGCGGCGCTGCTGCGCCGCCTTGGTGCCCCTTCGGCCGGACCTTTACCTTTCAAATAATTATTTTGGTAAAGAAAAGGTAAAGAAAAGGTAAAGCGGATCCGGTGTAGCACCCGCGTCCCGCGGGTTGGTTTCGGCGTCCCGCCGAAACCTGCTTGTAGCTCATGAAATTACGCCATCGTCAAATCGTGCGCGACTCGCCGCCG
>Ga0265324_10002028_pt1 | contig 10773 bp, 7 predicted proteins | sample 41419metaG_FD_198634 | JGI IMG/M metagenome (GOLD analysis project Ga0265324, IMG submission 198634) | Rhizosphere microbial communities from Carex aquatilis grown in University of Washington, Seatle, WA, United States - 4-14-19 metaG | ecosystem: Host-associated > Plants > Roots > Rhizosphere >... | reverse complement strand
TGTGCCGGCGGTGAGGGTCTTGATCTCGACCGCGTTCAGCGTGCGCCACTTGCCGGGCTTCAATTCGCCCAGCCGGATCTTGCCGATCTGCGTGCGCTGCAGTTTTTTCACCGTGAGCGCCTGCGACTCGAACAGCCGCCGCACCTCGCGATTTTTGCCCTCGCCCAATTCCAGTTCCACGATGCTCTTGGCGCGGCTGGCCGACATGATGCGTCCGCCGAGCGCCCGCAGTTTTTCGCCCTCGTGAAAAATGCCTTTCTTAAACAAGTCCAGCATCGCGTGCGTCACTTCGCCCTCGACATTGACGAGATATTTCTTGCGGACACCGTAGCGCGGATGCGTCAGGCGCAACGCAAATTGTCCATCATTGGTGAGAAAAATCAATCCTTCGCTGTGGTAGTCCAGCCGGCCCACGGACTGCACCGTGTCCCATTCGCGCGGCAACAATCCGTAAATCGTCGGGCGATCCAGCTCATCCTTGCGGGAGCAGACGCAGCCCGGCGGCTTGTTCAGCGCGATATAAAGCAGTTTCTTCGCGCGGACAGGGTTGCCGTCCACCGTCACGCGGTCGTGGTCGGGGTCAACCTTGCTGCCGAGCAGCCGCACGGTCTCGCCGTTGACGGCCACGCGCCCCTCCAAAATAATTTGCTCGCCGGCCCGGCGTGAAGCCACACCGGCATCGGCGAGAAATTTCTGGAGGCGAACCACAAGATTTACGATCTACGATTCCCGATTTACGATTGAAACGCCGCACTGCGAACAGTCGAATCGTAAATCGTATATCGCCAATCGCAAATGATCAGGCTTCCGGTTTGGTCTTGCGGAGGCCGGTGATCTTTTCGCCGGCCTTGCGCTGGCCGCGCTTTTCGAGGAGCGCGGTGCGTTCAAAACGCTTGAGGACATTGCGCTTGCCGCCCAAGGTGGAGGCCGCGCGGAGACTGCGATGCTGTGACATAAATTATTTTGTTAAACCGCGTTGTATTTGTTAAAACGGACGCCTAGCATAGCAGAACCAACCCCTGCTGCAACGGCAAACTACGTTTGCCCGCAATCATTCAGAAGCCAATTATAATGAAACGCGTCCTGTTCGTGGAAGACAACCCGATGTTGCTCGAGCTATATAGCTTTTTGCTCGACCCTAAAATTGACCAGTGGGAAACCACGGTCGCGCCCGACGGTCAGGCGGCGATGGCCCTGCTCCGACATTCGGCTTTTGACGTCGTGGTCTCCGACATGCAAATGCCCGGCATGAGCGGCATCGAACTGCTCACCAAAGTCCGCGAGCTGCATCCGCAAACCTCGCGCATCATTGTCTCCGGCTACACCGACCAGGCCGAGGCCGCCGATTCGCTGAGCTGCACGCACCTGTTCATCCCGAAGCCGTTCGACGTGGCCACGCTCAAGGCCACACTCGCCCGCATTGGCAGCCTTGATGCCTACCTCAAGGACGACAAGCTGCGCGGCCTCGCCGGAAAAATGCGCACACTGCCGAGTTTTCCGACGCTTTATCTCGAAATCATCCAGGAAATTGAATCGCCCAATTCCTCCATCCAAGGCATCGCCAAAATTGTCGCGAAGGATCCCGGCATCACCGCCAAAATTCTGCAGGTCACCAACTCCGCCGCCTTCGGTCTGCCGGAAAAAGTCAATGACCCCGTCGAGGCCGTGCAGCAGCTTGGCATGACCACCGTGCGCTCACTCGTCCTTTCCGCGCAGGTGTATTCCAGCTTCCGTTCCGCGCGCCTGAAGCGGTTTTCCGCCGACGCGCTGTGGACGCACCTGATGAAATGCGGCGACCTTGCCCGCACCATCATGCGCCGCGAGCGTGCCACCTTTGCCGAATCCGAGGACGCCTTCACGGCCGGCCTGCTGCATGACATGGGCAAGCTCATGCTCGCCGACAGCCTGCCGGATGAATTTGAAAAAGCCCTGGCGCTGGCCGAGGCGGAGGAAATCCCGCTGCCCGAGGCTGAACTGGAAATTTTTGGCGCGACGCACACCGGCCTCGCCGCCTATCTGTTTGGGCTTTGGGGGCTGTCCGCCGCCGTGGTCGAAGCCGTGGCGTTTCATCACACGCCGGAAAAGAGCGACCTGAAACAATTCAGCGCCCTCACCGCCGTCCATGTCGCGAACGCGCTTTCCGACGAATCGGAAGCGGCCAATTTGAATCCGGGCTACCTCGAACAAATCGGCGTCGCCGGCCGGCTCGACGACTGGCGCGACACCGCCGCCGAACTGGCGATGGAGTCGGTTGCTTAAAATTCAGCAGCGGCTGAGTGGTTTTGGAATCACGGTGAAGGCGCAGCGCGTGCCAAAATAACCGCTATTCTTCGGGAATCTGCGGAGCTCGACGGCACATTCGCGCCAAATGGCAATCGTTGTATTAATTTGCAAATGCAGGCAAAAGCGATAATGAAAAAGCTGTAAAAATGAAATATTCCAAATCCATCTGGAGGTTTTTACCCGCCTATTTGTTTCTGGCATATTCCATTTCTATAGCGCCGCAGAACGTGTGGGCTGACATGGCTTTTCAGGTGCTGCGCGGATTCACCATCTCATCCAATACTGCACCGTTGCATCCTGACAGCGCCTTGGTGGAAGCCGGGAATGGCAGTTTTTATGGAACGACTTCTTACGGTGGAAGCAATAACAACGGAACCGTGTTCAATATCACCTCGGCAGGAATTTTAACGCCCATATTTCAATTCAACGGATTTAATGGGAGCGGTCCTTTAGCCGTGACACTTGGCAGCAATGGCGATCTTTATGGCATATCACCATCTGGTGGCCCAAGTTTTTCAGGAACACTATTTGAAGTCACAACCAATGGCGTCTTCAAAGCATTCAAGACCAATGGCAATTTTACGGCGTTTTTCTTCTTTGGCGGCACCAACGGCAGTAATCCGGGTGGAAAATTAATTTTGGGCAATGACGGAAGTTTCCATGGCACGACACGCAGTGGCGGTTCTTTGAGTGGAAATGGCACAATTTACACCATTACTACAAACGGCGTTTTTACCGTGCTTTGGCAGTTCAACGGCACGAATGGTTCTCAACCCTACGCCGGCTTAACCCTTGGAAATGATGGCGATTTTTACGGAACAACTGCATACGGCGGGAGCGATTATAGCGGCGTTAATACCGGCAAAGGCACGGTTTTTCAGGTGACCACCAATGGTGTTTTTACTACGTTAGCGTTTTTCGACGGCACAAATGGCAGCACCCCGATGGCCGGCTTGGCGCAGGGCAGAGACAAAAACTTTTATGGCACAACCCGGTTGGGCGGAACCTTTAATTTGGGAACCGTTTTCCAAATCATGACGAATGGAAATCTTACCACACTGCTGTCGTTTGACGGGACTAATGGAAGCAATCCTTTTGGCGGTCTGGTGCAGGGCGGGGATGGCAATTTTTACGGAACCACTGCTTTCTCGGTCGCAAATGGAACCAATTATGGAACCGTATTTAGAATCACGACAAACGGAACACTAACCACATTGGCTTGCCTCAACGGCACAAATGGACTCCATCCGTTTGCCGACATGATCTTGGGGCATGACGGAAATCTATATGGCGCGATGGATGATGTTAATGCCCACACATTGCTTGATGGAAGTTGTGGCAATTTTTTCAGGCTCGTTCAACAACCGGTTGCCGCGATTGCTTCACAGAACGGCGAAACAGTATTGTCCTGGACCTCGTTCACCAATGAGGTTTATCGAGTTGAATGCAAATTTTTGCTGAACGACCCGATTTGGATTCCGCTGATCACCAACACGGCAACTGGCAATGCAACCGCTTTTACGAATTCGTTCCCGAATCCGCCGCGGGGTTTTTATCGGATAGTATTGCCTTGAAAAGTCCGGCGGAATTTCACCACTTCAATTCCTGCAACCGGCGCGCGACTTCCTCGGCGTTGGCGCGGCTGTTGAACGAGCTGATGCGGAAATAGCCTTCGCCCTTCGCGCCGAAGCCGGAGCCGGGCGTGATGACCACGTTCGCGTCCGCGAGAATCTTGTCAAACGCCTGCCAGCTCGTGACGCCCTTCGGCGTGCGCACCCAGATGTAGGGCGCATTCACGCCGCCGAAAACTTTCAGCCCCGCCTTCTTCGCGCCCTTGCGCAAAATTTCCGCGTTGCCGAGATAATGTTTGATCAGCTCGTTCACCTGCGTTTTGCCTTCGGGCGAATACAATGCCTCCGCGGCGCGCTGGACGATGTAGCTGACGCCATTGAACTTCGTCGTCGAGCGCCGGTTCCACAGCGGATGCAGCGGCTTCGCCTCACCGGTCTTGGTGAAAGCGTTAAGCGACTTGGGCACGACCGTGAACGCGCAGCGCGTGCCGGTGAAACCACCGTTCTTCGAGAAGCTGCGGAACTCGATGGCGCAGTCGCGCGCACCGGGAATTTCGTAAATGGAATGCGGCACGCCCGGCTCGGTGATGTAAGCCTCGTAAGCCGCGTCGAACAAAATCACGGACTTGTGTTCCAGCGCGTATTTCACCCACGCCTCAAGCTGCTCGCGCGTGGCCGCCGCGCCGGTCGGATTGTTTGGCGAGCAAAGATAAATGACATCCACGTGCTTCTTCGGCGGCACGGGAATGAAGCCGTTCGCGGGCTTGCACGGCAGATAGACCAGCTTCGCGTAAGCGCCGGCTGCGTTCGCGTCGCCGGTGTGGCCGGCCATGACGTTCGTGTCCACATAAACCGGATATACCGGATCGCTGATGGCGATTTTGTTTTTGCTGCCGAGAATGTCGAGGATGTTGCCGCAATCGCACTTTGAGCCGTCGCTGATGAAAATTTCATCGTCGGCCACATCCAGCCCTTTGTCGCGGAAATCATTCTGCGCGATGGCATGGCGCAGCCAGTCGTAGCCCTGTTCCGGGCCGTAGCCCTTGAACGTCTCGCGCGCCGCCATTTCGTCCACGGCCTGGTGCATCGCGGTGATGACGGCGGAGGGCAGCGGTTCCGTCACGTCGCCGATGCCGCAGCGGATGAGGCGCTTGGCGGCTTCGGGATTCGCGTCGCAAAACACCTTCACGCGCCGGCCGATTTCAGGAAAGAGATAGCCGGCCTTGAGTTTGAGATAATTGTCGTTGAGCAATGCCATAAAAATGAGACGAGCAGCCTAAACCATCGGCGAAGGCCAATCAAGAAACGGTTGGATTTGGCTGGGCTGAAATCCGCCGGTGTTCCAGCAGGGTGCCGCCGCCATTAAGGAAATGTTGCTCGTCAAGCAAACCCGGCTCGCCGTCACCCCACTGACAAAAATGCCGTCGGGAAATTTTTAAAGCCCGGCGGCCTTTGAACCGCGCCGGCAACCTCACTTCGGCCGCGACGTCGCGAGATTGCTCCACGCGCCTTCGCCGGCGGTAGGCGCGGCGGAAAAATGATCGGCGCGGCGGGCGCGCCGACCGGGGCCGTCGGGGAAGCTTCCAGGTCCAGACCGGCGGCGAGCAGATGGGACGGTTCGAAACCAGTGGCAGTCATAAATGACGGCCATGGGACAACTTATGGTAATGCTGCTTGACATATAAGTTCAAAAGGATAAATGATTGTTTTCAATCAGTTTTCCAGAATGAACACGCAGAATGGGAATCCAAACATGAAAACGATGAGGCTGCGATTTTGGTCGGTTGTCATAATTACGGTAGTCTTGACTGGTGCCTTTCGGGGAGCGGCGGCGGTGCCGCAGGTGTATGCGGGTTCTTGTGCCGACTCCTCTTTTCTCATTGATGGGGCCGGCGCTTTAAATGCATGGGGTGAGAATGGCTCGGGCAGTCTTGGAATCGGCAGTTATGCCGACCAGCCAAGTCCCACGGCCGTTCCGTTTCCTGCCGGCGTCCACAGTTGGCGCACAGTGGTCACAGCCAACGGTAACAATGCGGGCTGGACGTATGCCATCGGGGATGATGCGCAGCTTTATGGGGCCGGAAACATATCGTTCAACTTCTACCAATACCTGACGCTGGTTACGCCGCCCGCCGGTGCCGGAGGTTGGGTGACTGTCGCAGCCAGCGACGAGGGGTGGCTGGCGATTTCGACCAATGGCGCGATTTACGGAATGATTAACGGCAGCGTCAAATGGCAGCCTCATTCGGGTGCCGCGCGCTGGACGCAAGTGGCGGTTCGTTCCTACTTCTCGAGCACCGAGCCGGATCTATTCGCCTTGGACAACCGTGGCAAACTATATGGTTACTATTCCGGCACGGCCTGGTTTGCCACGCCCACGTTCGTCGAGATTCCCATTCCGACCGGCGCGACGGCTTGGACGAATATCAGTGCTGGCGGCCTGCATGTCCTCGCGCTGGCTGACGACGGCAACTTGTATGGCTGGGGCCATAATGAATCCGGCCAGCTTGGCCTGAGTGGATTTGTATATACCAACGCGCCCCAGCGGATTGCGTTGCCAGCCGGAAAAACCGGCTGGCAGGCGATTTCGGCCGGGGGAACGCATTCCATGGCCACCACGACCGACGGGCAGTTGTTTGTCTGGGGATACGATGGTTACGGCCAGCTTGGTCTGGGCGATAATCATCCGAACCGATATGCTCCGACGGCCGTCCCAAATTTGACGAACGTCACCGCCATCGCCGCCGGTTATGACCATAGCCTGGCGGTCAGCGACTGTCAGGTTCTAGCGTGGGGCATGAACGCCAGCGGGCAACTGGGAGCCGGTTTCACCAGCTCATATTATCCGCTGCCACTGGGGGCGCAGTTCGCTTATGACATCTGCTCGACCAACCCGCCACCATTGCCGCTGGTCTCCATCACGGCGACGGATCCCAATGCTTCGGAAGGCACCTGGCTGTCCATTTACGGCCAGACCAATACCGGCCGGTTTGAAATATCCCGCACCGTAGCGACGAACGCCAGTCTCGTGGTCAATTTCACCATTGGGGGCACCGCCGCGAATGGCGTTGATTACCTTGCCATTCCCTCATCCGTCATCATTCCCGCCAATAGCAATTCGGTCTCGCTGGTGGTCGTTCCCACCGGCAGCACTCTGGCGGCCGACCCGTCAACCGTGGTGGTCAACCTGCTCCCGGATGCGGCTTATCAATTGGGCAACTCAACCAACGCGACGGTGACAATGATCCAGTATGAATCAGAACCCGGGCCACCGTCCTTTCCCTTTCCAACGCTCCAGTTTCATCTCTTTGTCGGAACCAACCTTAACGGGCAGGCCTTCACCATTCAATCTTCAACGAATCTGCTTGATTGGTCCGACCTCGGCACCGGGACGAACATCTGGGGGATTGTCACGGTTTCAGAAACCAACCGCCTGTCCTTCCGTCAACGCTTCTTCCGCGCGTTCCCGGTTTCGGGCCAGTAAACTATACCGCGCTCTGCCCGCCGCCGTCGGCCCCGCCGCCGTCGAGGTCGATCAGGATTTCGCGCGGCTCGGCACCCTTGCTCTCGCCCACGATGCCGCGGCCTTCGAGTTCGTCCATGATGCGCGCGGCGCGCGTGTAGCCCAGCCGCAACCGGCGTTGCAGCAGCGACACGCTGGCCTTCTGCTCGCTGCGGATGACTTCGATGCATTGCTGGATGAGTTCCTCGTCCTCGTCCGTGCCGCTTTCGATGTCGGTGTTCGGGCTGGGCTTGGAGAGCTGCTGGTGAATCTCCATCTCGTAGCTGGGTTTGCCCTGCTTGGCGATGAAGTTGACGATGTCTTCCAGTTCCTTGTCGGTGATGAGCGCGCCCTGCGCGCGCTTGAGGTTCGCGGAACCGGGCGGCAAATAAAGCATGTCGCCCTTGCCAAGCAATTTGTCCGCGCCCATCGCGTCGAGAATCGTCCGCGAATCCACGCGGCTCGCCACCTGGAACGCGATGCGCGCCGGGATGTTCGCCTTGATGACGCCGGTGATGACGTCCACGCTCGGCCGCTGCGTCGCGACGATGCAATGGATGCCCGCCGCGCGCGCCATCTGCGTGATGCGCGCGATGGCCATTTCCACGTCCGCCGGCGCGACCAGCATGAGGTCCGCCAGCTCGTCAATGATGACGACGATGTAGGAAAGTTTTTCGGGAATGATGATGTCTTCCTCGCGCGGCACGACGATTTCCTCGTCCACCTCGACGGCGAATCCGCCGGCGCCGGCCTCGACTTTTTCCTTTTTGGCGGAGAGCGGCAATTCCATTTCCTGCTCGGGCAGCGGCTTGTTCTTCGGCCGTTCGTTGAACGATTTCACGTTGCGGACGCCGACGCGCGCAAAAATCTTGTAGCGCTTCTCCATCTCGTTGACCACCCAGCGCAGCGCGAGCAAAACCTTTTTCGGATCGGTCACCACCGGCACGACGAGGTGGGGCAGGGCGTTGTATTGCTGCAGCTCGACGACCTTCGGGTCAATCATCACGAAGCGCAGTTGATCCGGCGAGAAGCGGTAGAGCAGCGACGCGATGATGGAATTGATGCAGACGGATTTGCCGGAGCCGGTGCTGCCGGCGATGAGCATGTGCGGCATCTCCGCGAGGTCGGCGACGATGGGGTGGCCATAGACGTCCTTGCCGAGCGCGATGGGGATGCGCGCCTTGCTGTTGCGCCATTCGTCGGACTCGAACAGGTCGCGCATGATGACCTTGGTCTTGATGAGATTCGGCACCTCGATGCCGACGGAGGATTTGCCGGGCACCGGTGCGAGGATGTGGATGCGCTCGGCCTTGAGCGCGGCGGCGAGGTTGTTGGAAAGATTCTGGATCTTCTCCAATTTCACGCCGGGCGCGGGATGCAATTCGTAGCGCGTGATGGTCGGCCCCTTGGTGATGTCGCCGAGCGAAACCTCGATGTCAAACTGCGCGAGCGTCTGCTGCATCAGCCGCGCGTTGGCCATCAGCTCTTCCTTGGACTCGGTCGGCTTGACCGTCATGTCCGGGTGCTGGAGAAATTCCATCGACGGCAGCTGGTAGTTGCCAATCATCGGCACGGACGCCACGGTCATCGGCTTGGGCTTCTTCGGCAATAATTTCGGGCGCGGTGCGGGTGCCGGCGGCGTGGAGCCATCCGCAATCGTGATGACCGGCTCGACCACCGGCGCGGCCGGCTTGTCGTCTGGGAGCGCTGCCGTCTCGGCGGCGAGTTTCGGTTCGGCACCCGCCGGCAGGATGCCGGCGCTCCCGGCCTCCGGCGTTTTTATGGCGTCGGACTTGCGGCCCAAAATCTCCTCGGTGCTGGCCGGCCGGATTTCACTGGCGGGGATGATCTCGGCGGCCACCAGCGGTTCATCGGCCGGCGCGATTTCCTTCGGCGGCTCCGGCAAAGTCGTTTTGCGGACGCGCGGGCCTTTGTTTTGCGGAACGCTCAAGTCGCGCACAGTCGGCTCCGGCACCGGCAAGCCGTCGGCCCCGAGGCCGCTGGCGGTTTTTTCCGGCTTGTCCGATTTGTCCACGCGGGCGAGTTCTTCTTCCAGCTTGCGCTTCTGCTTCTGCAATTCGTCGGCGCGTTTGTCCAGGGCAACTTCCTCGGTGGATTTGAATTCGTTGGTTTCGTCGGCCTTGTCCTTTTGCAGCGCCGAGCGAATCCAGTGGCCGAGCTGGAAATTCGTCAGAAATAGCAGGCTGATGAGGCCGAGCGCGGCATAGACAATCGTCGCGCCGAGTTTGCCGAGCAGGCAAAAGCCGTAGTCGTATTGGTTCAACTGGCCATAAGTTAGGAAACCAAGCCAGCCGCCGCCGGCATAGTGAATGTAGAGATACGTGCTCCAGTCTTTGATCAAATCAACTTTGCCGGCGAGGTGCAGCAGGCCGGTAAGCGAGAGGAACAACCCCGCCGTCCACAGCAGGCACCAGCGGAGCCGGTCGCGGAGGTAGCCGAGGATGTTCAGCAGATACGCCACGCCGAACGCGGCGAGAAACCACGGCAGCAGGTACGCCGCGATGCCGAACGGCAGAAAGGTGAACCACGCGAGATACGCGCCGATGGTGCCGATCCAGTTGTGGATTTCGTGGTTGGCCGGCACGCGCACGGACTTGAGGTCGTAGCGGTCGAAGGAGAACTGCGCGACGAGCAGCAGCAGCGCCAGCGCGAGCAGCGCCACGCCGATGACATCGTTAAAACCGTGGTTGGATTTGGAAGCGTCGTCCGCCTTTCTTGCCATGAGCGCAACGTAGCAAGACGGCGCGGTGGTTCAAAGTTGAAACTGCGCGCGGAAAATTTACGGCAGGACGTGCGGCGGTGTGACGGTCGTGCCCAGCGAGCAGGTGGGATTGGTGCCGATGATGTTGTCCTGATAATAATCGCCGCCGACCGGGCAGGGCGGGATGCTGCCCTGCCGGTTGAGCTTGATGTAGGGCGTGATGTCGTTGGGATAATTCAGCGAGTCGCCGGTGTTTTTGTGGTTTTCGATGGCGAACTGGTTGGCGGCTTCGTCAATCTGGCGGAGGTTGTTGATGCAGGCATTGGCCTGCGAAACGGTGCGCGCCTTGAGAAAGTTGGGCAGGGCGATGCCCGCGAGCATCCCGATGATGGCCACGACAATCATGATCTCCACCAGCGTGAAGCCGGCGGTGGGTAAAGGTTTCGACATTTTCATACCACTGCTGCTTGTGCTATTCGGCGGGGCAACGGGGTTTTGGTGCTTTCGCCCGGCCCGGCACCTGCCGCCCGGAAGCATTGAAAGCAAATGGCCTGCCAATAATGCGTTTTTTGACATCGGGCGCGCCGGCAAACGGCATGGTCGCCGGGGGGCGGAAATTTGTCCGGACGCCGGTTGTCCCGCTTTGAACCAGCCGCCGCGCCGGCGCGGCTGAAGATGGGACATGCGGAGTTTGG
>Ga0265324_10002025_pt1 | contig 10780 bp, 9 predicted proteins | sample 41419metaG_FD_198634 | JGI IMG/M metagenome (GOLD analysis project Ga0265324, IMG submission 198634) | Rhizosphere microbial communities from Carex aquatilis grown in University of Washington, Seatle, WA, United States - 4-14-19 metaG | ecosystem: Host-associated > Plants > Roots > Rhizosphere >... | reverse complement strand
AGCCCGCCACCCCAATGGCTGGATTGACGGGCTGGTGACGGTCCTGTCCCTGTTCGGGATCTCCATTCCGATCTTCGTCCTGGGCTACACGATGGTCTTCGTCTTCGCCGTCACCCTCCACTGGCTGCCCTCGATCGGCCCCAGCGACCCACGCCTGTCGGTCCCCTCGGTGACCAACTTCCCGATCATCGACGCGATCCTGACCGGCAATCCGAACGCCGTGATCGACTCGATCTCGCACCTGGTCCTGCCGGCGATCGCCCTCGGCTCAATTCCCCTGGCGATCGTGACCCGGATCACCCGGGCGGCCGTGATCGACGTCAGCAACGAGGACTATGTGCGCACGGCGCGGGCCAAGGGCCTGACCCAGCGCCGGGTCAACGACCGGCACATCATGCGCAATGCCTGGCTGCCGGTGACGACCGTGATCGGCCTGCAGGTTGGCTCGCTGCTCGCCGGCGCGGTCCTGACCGAGACCGTCTTCGCCTGGCCGGGTGTCGGCTCGTGGGTGGTGACCTCGATCGAGAACCACGACTACATCGTGGTCCAGTCGCTGATCCTGATCTTTGCCACGATCTTCCTGATCGTGAACCTGGTCGTCGACATCGGCTACGCCTTCATCAACCCCCGGATCAGGTACTCCTGAGATGACCGCCGGAACTGCGCCCGTCGTGATCCGCGCCGCCCCGCGCGCCAGCCGGGGCCTGTGGCGCGACGCGTTCCGGCGCCTGCTGCGCAACGGGCCGGCGGTCCTGGGCCTGGTCTTCATCCTGATCTTCGTGGTCGGGGCGGTGCTCGCTCCATTGATCGCGCCGTACGATCCCGCCTTCGGCAACCTGTCGCTGAGCAAGCAGGGACCAACCGCGGCGCATCTCTTCGGGACCGATCTTCTCGGTCGGGACGAGTTGAGCCGAGTCCTCTATGGCGCCCGGATCAGCCTGATCGTGGGCGTTGTCGCGGTCCTCTTCGGGCTCGTCTTCGGGGTCACGGTGGGGGCCGTCGCGGGCGGGTTGGGCGGCAAGGTGGACACCGTCCTGATGCGGGTCACCGACGTCCTGCTGGCCATCCCGGGCATCCTGCTGGCGATCGGAATCGTGGCCTGGCTGGGCCATGGCCAGATCCAGATCATGCTGGCCGTCGGCATCTCCTACGCCCCGATCTTCGCCCGCCTGCTGCGCGGCAGCCTGCTCGCCCTGCGCGAGGCGGACTTCGTGACGGCCGCCCGATCCGAAGGCGCGACGCCGGTTCGGATCCTGCTCCGCCACCTGATGCCCAACGCCCTGACCCCGCTGATCGTCCAGGCGACGCTGGCGATGGCGACCGCGATCATCGATGTCGCCGGCCTGGGCTTCCTGGGCCTGGGCCCGGGTGATCCGCGGGTGGCGGAGTGGGGCGAGATGCTGACTGATTCGGCCCGCTTCCTGCAGAACGCGCCGTACCTGATCCTCTTCCCGGGGGCGGCGATCGTGATCAGCGCGATCGGCTTCAACCTCCTTGGCGACGGATTGCGCGAGGCCATCGACCCGCGCCTGAAGCGCTAGCCGACCATGTTGCTGTCCGTCCGCGACCTGGTCGTCCGCTTCCGCACCCACGACGGCACCGTCAACGCCGTGAACGGCGTGTCGTTCGACCTGGACGAGGGTGAGACGCTCGGCCTGGTCGGCGAGTCCGGGTGCGGCAAGAGCGTCACCAACCTGGCGATCATGCACCTCCTGCCCAAGCCGGCCGGGCGGATCGAGGGCGGCCAGGTGCTGTTCGAAGGCGTCGACCTGACGACCCTGTCCGAGTCCGATATCCGCCTGATCCGGGGCAGCGAGATCGCGATGATCTTCCAGGACCCGATGACCAGCCTCAACCCGGTCCTGACGATCGAGGAGCAGCTGGTCGAGACGATCCGGGCCCACCGGAAGGTCAGCCCGGCCGACGCCCGGACCCGGGCAATCGAGCTGCTGGGCATGGTCGGGATCCCCGAGCCGGCCAGCCGCCTCAAGAGCTATCCCCACCAGTTCAGCGGGGGCATGCGCCAGCGGGTGATGATCGCGATCGGGCTGGCCCTCGAGCCCAAGCTGCTGATCGCCGACGAGCCGACGACGGCCCTCGACGTGACGATCCAGGCCCAGATGCTCGAGCTCCTCCAGCGACTCACGAACGAGCAGGGCACCGCCGTCATCCTGATCACCCACGATCTCGGGGTCGTGGCCGGGATGACCCGCCGGATCAACGTGATGTATGCCGGCTTCGTGGTCGAGGCGGCGACCACCGTCGACCTGTTCGCCGCGCCGCGGCACCCGTACACGGTCGGCCTGCTGCACTCGATCCCGCGCCTCGACGCCGCCGCAGACGAGCCGCTCATCCCGATCGAGGGCGTGCCACCCGACCTGCGGGTGGCCCCCGTCGGCTGCGCCTTTGCGCCGCGCTGCGCCTGGCGGCTTGCCCGCTGCTGGACCGAGACCCCCCCGCTCAGCCCGCTCGAGCCGGGCACGATCGTCAAGACCACAGGTCCCGAGGCGACCCACCGGATCGCCTGCTGGAATCCGGCGACGGCCGAGGAAGCGGTCGCTGGGGCGCCGATCCGGCCCGGGTTCGTGCCGGCCCCGGCGCCGGACGGAAAGGTCGACGTGGTCGAGGAGCCGGGCCTGCCGGCCGTGGCCGTCCCGGCCGGGCCCAGCCACGAGGACGGCGCATGACTGCGATGGAGCAGCCCGTGGAGCAGCCGTTGAGCGTCGCGACCCCACCGGTCCCGGAACAGGTCCTCGAGGTCACCGGCCTCAAGGTCTACTTCCCGATCACGGACGGGATCGTGATCGAGCGGCACGTCGGTGACATCAAGGCGGTCGACGGCGTCAGCCTGACGATCGAGCGGGGAACGACGCTCGGGCTGGTGGGCGAGTCCGGCTGCGGCAAGAGCACCCTCGGCCGGGCGATCCTGCGGCTCTACCAGCCGACGGCCGGCAAGATCGTCTTCGACGGCCAGGACGTGACCAGCCTGGGCGGCGGCGCACTGCGGGCGATGCGTCGCCGGATGCAGATGATCTTCCAGGATCCGTATGCCAGCCTGAACCCGCGGATGACCGCCGGCGGGATCGTCGGCGAGCCGCTCGACATCCACCACATCGGGACGAAGACCGAGCGCCGCCAGCGGATCGAGGACCTGTTCCAGATCGTCGGCCTCGATCCGGCCTTTGCCGAGCGCTACCCGCACGAGTTCTCGGGCGGCCAGCGCCAGCGGATCGGCGTCGCCCGGGCGCTGGCGGTCAACCCGGACCTGATCGTGGCCGACGAGCCGATCAGCGCCCTTGACGTATCGATCCAGGCCCAGATCATCAACCTGCTCGAGCGCCTCCAGGGCCAGTTCAACCTGACCTACCTGTTCATCGCCCACGACCTGTCGGTCGTCCGCCACATCAGCGACCGGATCGCGGTGATGTACCTCGGGCGGATCGTCGAGCTGGCGTCCTCGAAGGGCCTCAACACGGAGCCCCTCCATCCGTATTCGGTCGCCCTGCTGTCGGCGATCCCGATCCCCGACCCGGCCATCGAGTCCAAGCGCCGGCGGATCATCCTGCGCGGCGACGTGCCGTCACCGGCTGCGCCGCCGGCAGGCTGCCGGTTCAACACGCGCTGCTGGCTCAAGGAACGGCTGGGCAACCCCGCCCGGTGCACCGAAGAGGACCCGCAGCTGCGCGAGCTGGCACCCGGCCACACGGTTGCCTGCCATTTTGCCGAGGAGGTCGCGGGCTCGGCCGAGCAGCGCCAGGTGACCGGCCGCCCGGCCCCGGCCGCCGTGCCCGGTTCGCTGCCGGTCTAGACTCGGGCGATGCAGCCGCTGCGGATCGCCCTGGCCCAGATCGCCCCGCGCCTGGGCCTCCTCGATGAGAACCTCGCCCGCCACCAGGCCCTGATCGCCGAGGCTCGGGCGGGCGGCGCCGGGCTGGTTGTCTTCCCCGAGCTGGGACTAACCGGCTACCTGCTCCAGGACCTGGCGGCGGAGGTCGCGATGCGCCTCGACGATCCGCGCTTGCTCGAGCTCGCGGCGGCCACCGCGGCCGGCTCGGCCAATGGCGCCGCAGCCCGTCCGGCGTTGTCGGCGATCGTCTCGTTCGTCGAGGAATCGGCCGACCACCGCCTGTTCATCGCGGTCGCCCTGCTCGAGGACGGCCGGGTCCGCCACGTCCAGCGCAAGCTCTTCCTGCCGACGTATGGCCTGTTCGACGAGCGGCGCTTCTTCGCCGCCGGCGATCTCCTCCGGGCGACGCCGTCGCGCCTTGGCGTCGGCGTCGGGTTGAGCGTGTGCGAGGACTTCTGGCACCTGGCCGTGCCGCAGCTCCTGGCGCTCGACGGGGCGCAGCTGCTGGTCAACGTGTCGTCCTCGCCTGGCCGTGATCTCGCTGCGCTCAACGAGGTCGGCCTCGGGACGGCCACGTCCTGGCGAACCCTGCTGCGGACGTATGCCCAGCTGACGACAAGCTTCGTCGTCTTCGTCAACCGGATCGGGGTCGACGAGTCGATCTCGTTCTGGGGCGGCTCCGAGGTGATCGGGCCAAACGGCGACGCGATCTTCAGCGCACCGCTCTACGACGAGGGGCTGTACTTCGCCGACGTCGACCTGGGTGATGTCCGCCGCGAGCGGATCGCCCTGCCCCTCCTCCGCGACGAGCGCCTGGAGCTGGCCGCTCGTGAGCTCGACCGGATCATTCGGGAGCGCGCCGGGCAGGCCGACGATTCGACAGCCGAGGAAGGCGCCGAGCCCGGCCTCGACGTGGCCGCCCGATGACGCCGGCCGGCGGCCCGCGGGCGATCCCCGACGGCGCCGGCCTGTTCGACCTGCCAGCCGAGCTGGCGATCGATACCGACGTCGCCCGGCGAGTGATCCACGAGTTCATCCAGCGGCAGCTCAAGCAGGCCGGCTTCGAGCGGGCGGTCGTGGGCCTGTCCGGCGGCATCGACTCGGCGCTGGTCGCCTACCTCGTGGCCGAGGCCCTCGGTCCCGAGCAGCTGCTGTGCCTGATGCTGCCCTACCGGACGTCGGCATCGTCGTCGCGCGCGGATGCGGAAACCGTGATCGAGCGTCTGGGCTGTGCCGGCGACCTCGTCGAGATCAGCCCGATGGTCGACGCCTACTACGGCCGGCCCGGCGAGGGCGTCGTGGGCGCAGCCGGCGTTGAAGGCCTGACCGCCAGTGCCCTGCGCCGGGGCAACATGATGGCCAGGGTCCGGATGACCGTCCTCTACGACCGCTCGGTGACCTGGGGCGGGCTGGTCGTGGGGACCAGCAACAAGACCGAGTCGCTGATCGGCTATACGACCCTCTTCGGCGACTCGGCCAGCGCCCTCAACCCGATCGGCGACCTGTACAAGAGCCAGGTCCGCCAGGTCGCGGCGGCCGTTGGCGTGCCCGAGGGGATCATCCGCAAGGCGCCCTCGGCCGACCTGTGGCCGGGCCAGACCGACGAGAACGAGGCCGGCTTCACCTATCCCGAGCTCGATCGACTCCTGTACTGGCTGGTCGACCGTCGGCGCTCGCAGGAGGAGCTCGAGGCGAAGGGCTTCGCGCCCGAGCGGATCGCCTGGGCGATGAAGGCCGTGGCCGGCTCGGAGTTCAAGCGCCAGGTCGCGCCGATCGCCAAGCTCGGGCCGCGGACCACCGGCGTCGACTACCTCTACCCGCGACGGCGGCCGGGCTCGGCCCGGACGTAAGGCGGCGGACGTGGCCGGCGGCCGGCTGTACATCGTCGCCACCCCGATCGGCAACCTGGCCGACGTCACCCTCCGGGCGCTGGAGGTGCTGCGCAGCGTGCCCCTGATCGCCGCCGAGGACACCCGCCACTCGCGCCGGTTGCTCGCGCCCCACGCGATCACGACCCACCTGGTCAGCTTCCATGCTCGCAACGCCGCCGGCCGGTTGCCGGAGCTGCTCGAGCACCTCCGGAAGGGCGCTGACCTGGCCCTGATCACCGACGCGGGCACGCCCGGCGTCAGCGATCCGGGCGAGGACCTGGTCCGGGCCTGGGCCGTCGAGGGCGGCACGGTTGTGCCGATCCCCGGCGCTTCGGCCGTCCTGGCCGCGGTCGTGGCCAGCGGGATCGCCGGACCACGCTGGTCGTTCGAGGGCTTCCTGCCGCGTTCAGGCCGCGAGCGCCAGGAGCGCCTGGCCCGGATCGCCGCGGATGAACGGGCGACGGTGGTGTACGAGGCCCCGGGGCGGGTGGCCGCGACCCTGGCCGATCTCGCTGCCGCCTGCGGCGGGGACCGGGCCGGGGCGGTGTGCCGGGAGCTGACCAAGCTCCACGAGTCGATCACTCGCGCGTCACTGGCCGAGCTGGCCGAGCTGGCCGGCCGCGACGAGATCCCCGCCCGGGGCGAATTCGCCCTGGTCGTCGGCGCGGGGCGGGGGAGCGCGGTTGCGGCCGCTGCGCCGGCTGATGCCGAGGCGGCCGCCCGGGCCGAAGTCGAGCGGCTGGTGGCGTCGGGCGTCGCCCGCGGCGATGCGGCGCGGCGGGTGTCGGCAACGACCGGGATCAGCCGGCGCAAGCTGTACGGCGGGGGTGCCCAGTAGCTCGTTCCGGGCAGGTCGACCTCGTTCAGATTTGCGCAGGACGGGCGCCGGGGGGAGTCGGACGCCCGTCCTGCAGGAACGGGGACCGCCGTCAGGCGGCGGCTTCGACGGGCAGGGGATCGGCCGCCGAGCCCTCGCGGGAGGCGGGGTAGGTGGAATCGTCGTCTTCGTCGCCCGGGCCGGCGGTTGCGCTGGCCTCGAGGGCCTCGGCCGCCGACTGGGCCTCGTAGTCCTTCTTCTTGCGACCCGAGAGCATCTCCACGTTGGAGGCCACGATCTCGGTCTTCCAATGGCGGACCGACTTCTCGTCGTCCCAGGAGCGGGTCTGGATCCGGCCCTCGATCGCGACCTGCTGGCCCTTGCCCAGGAACTGGCCGCAGATCTCGGCCAGGCGATCCCAGGTGACCACGTTGTGGTATTCGGTCCGCTCCTTGCCGCCGGGGTACTCGTTGGTGGCCAGGCTGAAGGTCGTGACAGCCTTGCCGCTGGCCAGGCTGCGCAGCTCGGGATCCCGGGTCAGTCGCCCGGTCAGGAATACCTTGTTCACGATCGCGTCTCCTTCCGGGCCGGACCCTCGTCGCCGAGCACCTCGACCCCGATCTGCGGCGGTGTGAGGAGACCGTAGCGAGGAGTCGTTCGCGGGCCATTCACTGGCCCTCACCGGCGGCTCACGCGACCAGTCTGCCCTTGCGCGTCGCTGCCATTCCTTTCATCCTCGAGGCCAGCCGCTCGTTCGCGGCTCGGCAATCGCCGGGGACCAGAGGGAGGGTTGGCCATGACCGGGAATGCACCCACGCCGAGCGGGGCAACGCCTGAGTTTCAGACGCTCAAGAACAGTCTGGCGATCGTGTTCCTCCTCCAGGTCGTCCTGATGGCTGGCCTCGTGATCCTGTATATCCAGATCGGCGCGATCCCCGACCAGACGTCGCAGCTCGTCCCCGAGGACACATCGAGCAGCCAGGTCCTCTTCGACCTCGACCCGATCGGCACCAACATCACTGACCTGCAGGCGCAGGTGTCCTCGATGGCAGCCAAGGTCGACGCGATGTGCATCGTCCTTGAGAAGGACAATCCGACCGCCATCGCGCCGAACGCCTGCAGCGCCCCATAGCTGGTGACCAGGCGCTGGTTCGTCCCGGTCGGGTCTGCTGCGATCGTCGTTGCCTTGATCGTCGCCGTCTGGTTCGTCGCTCCGAAGAGCCCGCCCGCTCTTTCGGCCTGCGGGGGAACGATGCTGCCCAACGGCAACTGCGTTGGGATCCCTGGTCCCGGGGAACCAGGCGCGACGTGCGTGGCGGACGCCTCCGGGTCCTGCACCTGGTTCTGGACGTCTCCGGATCCGACGAACTAGCGCTCGTGCGGCCCGGGCGTCGAGCCGGGGCACGGCACGAGCGAGGCGAGCCCGGGTATACTCGGCGGGTCCTCGAAACCACGGGTGCAGGCCCCAGCCACGGAGAACGCCCATTGATCGAGGAAGGCGCAACGTTCGTCCCGTGAGTCGAGCGCGCACCTTCACCCAGGGGGTTGCCGGAAGCCCGGTGACTCGACGAGGGGCGCAGTCTATCCAGGTCCCGGACCGCTCGGTCCCGGGGCTTTTTCATGCCCGTTTGGCCTTCGGAGGCCTCGCCTGATGCCGGCCACCGTGATCGTGGGCCTGCAATGGGGCGACGAGGGCAAGGGCAAGACGACCGACTTCCTGGCCGAGCAGGTGAGCATGGCGGTCCGCTACCAGGGCGGCGACAACGCCGGCCACACGGTGGTCCTCGGCGACGAGGTCTTCAAGCTCCACCTCGTGCCGTCGGGCGTGCTCTACCCCCACATCAGCTGCGTGATCGGGCCGGGCGTCGTGGTCAACCCGGCGACCCTGATCGCCGAGCTTGACATGCTCTCGCAGCGGGGGATCGACACGTCCAAGGTCCGGGTCAGCCGCAACGCCCACCTGATCCTGCCCTATCACGTGGCCCAGGACGCGGCGATGGAGGCCCGCCTCGGCGGCAACGCGGTGGGCACCACGCACCGCGGCATCGGCCCGGCCTATGCCGACCGGGCCCTGCGCATTGGGCTGCGGGTCGAAGACCTCGTCGACGAGCGCTCCTTCCGGGCACGGCTGGAGCGGGTCCTGCCCGACAAGAACGCGCTCCTCGCCCGGCTGCCCGGCGATGACCAGTTCCAGCTCGAGCCCCTGGTCGCCCAGGCGATGGCCTGGGGCGAGCGCCTCCGGCCGCACCTCGCCGACACGGTCTGGCTGGTCCAGGACGCCCTGGCCCAGGGCGACCACGTCCTGCTCGAAGGCGCCCAGGGCACGCTCCTCGACCTGGACCACGGCAGCTACCCGTACGTGACCAGCTCAAACCCGATCGCCGGCGGGGCATGCACCGGGGGCGGCATCGGTCCGCTCCAGGTCGACGAGGTGATCGGGGTGATGAAGGCGTACTCGACCCGGGTCGGCTCCGGTCCGTACCCGACCGAGCTGACCGACGCGATCGGCGCCGGGATCGCCGCCCGGGGCAACGAGGTCGGCACGACCACCGGCCGGCCGCGGCGCGTGGGCTGGTTCGACGCGGTCCCGCTGCGCTACGCCGTGGCCGTCAACAGCGCCAGCTCGATCATGCTCAACAAGCTCGACATCCTGTCGGGGATCGACGAGATCTGCCTGTGCGTGGCCTACGAGATCAACGGCCGGCGGGTCGAGGCCTGGCCGTCGAGCGCCGAGCAGCTGGCCGGGGCCAAGCCGATCTATGAGACGTTCCCGGGCTGGACCGAGCCGATCCACACCGCCCGGACGCTGGCCGAGCTGCCCGAGAACGCCCGGCGCTACGTGAGCGCGCTCGAGACCGCGGCCGGGGTGCCGATCGTCCTCGTGTCGGTCGGCCCGGAGCGCAGCCAGACGATCGAGCGGGCGTTCCGGCCCATGCGCCGCCGCCCGGCCCTGGCCCCGGCGCCCAACCTGGGTGCGCCAACGACCCGCGGGCCGGGCGACCTGGCATGAGCGCCCTGATGCCCACCAGGATCCTGATCGTGGGCGGCGGCGGCCGTGAGCACGCCCTGGCCTGGAAGCTGGCCGGCGAGCCCGGCGTCAACGACGTCTTCGTGGCGCCCGGCTCAGCCGCCATCGGCAACGAGCCCCGCGTCACCTGCCTGCCCGGCGTCGACCCGCTCGATCCGGCCGCGGTCGTCGCGGCCGCCCGGGCGACCGCGGCCGAGCTGGTCGTCATCGGCCCCGAAGCGCCCCTCGAAGCGGGCGTGGCCGATGCCTGCAGCGCGGCCGGGATCGCCGTCTTCGGGCCGTCCCGGGCGGCGGCCCGGATCGAGACCAGCAAGGCGTTCTGCCATGACGTGGCCGAGGCCGCCGGGGTGCGCATGGCCCGCGCCCGGGCGTTCGAGCGGCTCGCGCCGGCCCTCGACTTCGCCGCCGAGCTCGTCGCCCGGGGCGGCGGCGTTGTGATCAAGGCCGACGGCCTCGCCGCGGGCAAGGGCGTGACGATCTGCGCGTCGCCGGGCGAGGCGCAGGCAGCCCTCGAGGCGATCTTCGAGGCCGCCGGCGAACCCCGGGAGGGCCACGCGGACCCGGCGGTCGTGGTCGAGGAGCGGCTGTTCGGCCTCGAGGCCAGCGTGATCGCCCTGTGCGATGGACGCGACGCCCTGGCCTTGCCGGCGGCGCGCGACCACAAGCGCCTGGCCGACGGGGACACGGGCCCGAACACGGGCGGCATGGGTGCCTACAGCCCGCTACCGGACCTGGACGACGAGGCGGTCGGGGCGATCGTCGCCGGCGTCCATCGGCCGATCCTGGCCGAGCTCGCCCGGCGGGGCAGCCCGTTCCGGGGCGCCCTCTACGCCGGCCTGATCCTGACCACCGACGGCCCGGTCCTGCTCGAATGCAACGCGCGCTTCGGCGATCCGGAAGCGCAGGTGATCCTGCCCCGGCTGGCGGTCCCCCTCGGGCCGCTGCTGCGGGCGGCCGCCCATCGCGAGCTTGCGGCCGCCGGCCCGGCACGTGCACTGCTGCCGCTCCTGCCGGTCCTGCCCGGTGCGACGGTGGGCATCGTGCTGGCGAGCGCCGGCTATCCCGACCAGCCGAGCCGCGGCGACGTGATCCGTGGCGTTGACGCCGGTGCCGGTGCCGGCCAGGCCGCGGGCCGGCCCGGCGGCCTCGTCTTCCAGTCGGGCACCAGGGTCGACCCCGACGACCGGCTGCGGACGAACGGCGGCCGGGTGCTGACC
>Ga0265324_10002022_pt1 | contig 10795 bp, 7 predicted proteins | sample 41419metaG_FD_198634 | JGI IMG/M metagenome (GOLD analysis project Ga0265324, IMG submission 198634) | Rhizosphere microbial communities from Carex aquatilis grown in University of Washington, Seatle, WA, United States - 4-14-19 metaG | ecosystem: Host-associated > Plants > Roots > Rhizosphere >... | reverse complement strand
AAACTTTCGCGGCGCACCTTCGCGTCGAAGTTCACCCCGCCCGTCTTGAACCCGCCATACTTCAGCACGCTCAACATCGTGTAGGTCGTCAGATAAATGCTCGTCGGAAACTGGTCCGTGTCCCAGCCCAACAACTCGTCGCCCGTGTTCGCGTCAATCGAACCCAGCGCGCCCGCCGCCCCGCAGACTTCCAGTTCGTGCTGCATCGTGTGGCCCGCCAGCGTCGCGTGGTTCGTCTCGATGTTCAGCTTGAAGTCGTTCAACAAATCAAATTCCCGCAGGAAGTTCAGGCACGCCGCCGCGTCGGAATCATACTGATGCTTCGTCGGCTCTTTCGGCTTCGGCTCAATGTAAAATTGTCCTTTGAAGCCTATCGCTTTTTTGTGCGCCACGGCCAGATGCAGGAATTTCGCCAGATGTTCCTGCTCGCGCTTCATGTCCGTGTTCAACAGCGTCATGTAGCCTTCGCGGCCGCCCCAGAACGTGTAGCCTTCGCCACCCAGCTCATGCGTCACTTCCATCGCCTTCTTCACCTGACAGGCGGCAAAGGCAAACACATCGGCGTTGCAGCTCGTGCTGGCACCGTGGACGAAACGCGGATGCGAAAACGCATTCGTCGTGCCCCACAGCAGCTTCACACCGGTGCGCTTCTGCTCTTCCTTCAGCACTTTCGCCACCGCGTCCAGATTCTTGTTCGTCTCCTTGAGATTCTTGCCTTCCGGCGCCACATCGCGGTCGTGCCAGCAGTAATACGGCGCGCCGAGCTTGCTGATGAATTCAAACGCCACCCGGGCGCGGTTCTGCGCGTTGCTCACCGACGCGCTGCCGTCGTCCCATGGGCGCTGCATCGTGCCAGCGCCAAACGGGTCGCTGCCCGTGCCGCGGAACGTGTGCCAGTATACCACCGCAAAGCGCAGGTGGTCGCGCAGGGGTTTGCCTTCGACGATTTCCTCGGCGTTGTAATGCTTGAACGCCAAAGGATTCTTCGATTTCGGCCCTTCGTAACAAATTTCTTTAATGTTCGGAAATGCAGGTTTCATTGTGTGTTGTGTGGAATCGGCGGTAAAACTATCAGCCTTGGTTTCTCAAAGCAATTTTTTGAAGAGAAAAACTTTTAGTGACAGAATCGGGGACAATCAGCCGGTCAATGCCCACGGCAATCAGACCCGCTGTGCGGCGGCGCGGGGCGGCGACACATTCGACGCGGCCGAACTTCGCCCACATGGAGCCGTTCTCAATGGCATGGGACAGGTGCGCCATGACCGCCGGCGGCAGTTCGGTCAGGCTGCCGGTGACAAACACACGCCGCAGGCCGAGGACATTCAACGCGCCGGCGATTGCCGTCGCGGCGGCGTCCAGCGACGACGCCAGCCAGGGTTCGATGCCCTTTTCGAAAATGTGCTCACGCAGTTGCGGCCAGGTGTTTTTTTTACCCCGCGTGGCGGCGGCAAAACTTTCCAGCAATCCGCGCAGCGACACGAGCGTCTCCATGCAACCCACCGCGCCGCAGCCGCATTTGCGCGCGTTACCGAGCACCGGAGTGTGGCCGATTTCGCCGCTGATGGGCAGCGGGTTCGCAAACGGCTTGCCGTCCACGATGATCGCACCACCGACGCCTTCACCAAAATCCACCAGCAGAAAATCATCGCAGTCGGGATTGGCGAGATGATGGCCAAGGGCGAGCGCGCGTTCCTCCTGCACCAGCAGCACCGGCAGCTTCCAGACGCGCTGGACGATTTCCGCGAGGTCGGATTTTTCCGTCCAGTGCAAATTCGGAGAAAACAAGATGCGGTTCGCCTGCTCGTCCAAAACGCCCGGGACACTCACCAGCGCGCCGAGAAAATCCTCGCGGCCGATCTTTTTCGCCGCCGTCCGCAACTGGTTTTCCCAGGCCCGCGCCGGGGCAGACTCGTTCGGTGCGAGGGAAAACTGGCACTGCCATTCGTCCACGTCGGGAATGCCGAGCGCGAGCGGCGTGACGGTGGTGGCCTGCAAGCCGAGCTGGATGGCGAGCAGACGTGATTTGGAATGATTCAGGCGCAACTTGCGTCCGGGTCGTCCGCGTAAGCTGGTTTCCGCGCCGTTGGTTTCAGCCATGTCCACCTCTTCCAGCACGTCGGCGGCGATCAATTCATCAACAATCTTGCCCGCCGTGGGCTGGCTCATGCCCAGCGACTTGGCCAGTTCCGCCCGCGAGGCTATGCCCAGTTTCTGCAACCGGCGCAAAAGTGCTCGACGGTTCAACTGGCCCATGCGGGAGGGAACGTAGATCATTTAATTAAGAAAACTACGGAAGTGCCATCTGAGTCAAGTTTGTTTCAGAAGTATTTGGCGACGGAAAACATTTGCCCCACCACCGGAAACGTGGAATTGTCTCGCAACCAACTCATTTATTTATGCGCACAAAGCTGCTCCTTTCCCTGCTGACTACCGCCCTGCTCGTATCCGTCGTCCTCAACGCCCAGACCAACGCCCGCCCGGCCAGCGCCATGGACCAAGAACTCCAGGCCATCGTTCAAGGCATTCAGAACAAGCTTAAGGCCGGCAAGAACACGGAGGCCGACCTGGCGGAAAACCTCGTCGCCTTCGACGCCCTGCGTGCCAAGCACGCCGGCGAGAAGACGGACGCCGTCGCGCAGATCGTCTATATGGAGGCCATACTCTACCAGCAGGTGCTCGACAACCCGGTCAAGGCCCAAGCGCTTATCGTGAAACTCAAGACCGATTACCCCGACACCAAGCTCGGCCAAAAAGCCGACCAGATGCTGCAAATGATGGAAAAGCAGGCCGAGGCCAAAAAAATCCAGGCCACCCTCAAAGCCGGCGCTACTTTCCCCGACTTCAGCGAAAAAGCCTTGAACGGTCAGCCGCTGTCCGTTGGCGCGCTCCATGGCAAGGTTGTGCTCGTGGATTTCTGGGCGACCTGGTGCGGGCCGTGCGTTCATGAACTCCCCAACGTCATCGCCAATTTCAAAAAATTCCACGCCCAGGGCTTTGAAGTCATCGGCGTGAGCCTCGACTCCGACCGCGAAAAGCTGGACGCCTTCCTCAAGAAAACGGACGGCATGGTTTGGCCGCAATACTACGACGGCGAAGGCTGGCAGAATAAACTGGCGGTGAAATACGGCGTGGAGTCCATCCCCTTCACCGTGCTCGTCGACGCGGACGGCAAGATCATCGGCACCGATTTGCGCGGCGAGGCGTTGGGAGTCGCTGTGGAAAAAGCGCTGGCGAAGAAATAGTCGAAGCTTTCCATCGGGCCCCGTGGCAGCTTGTCAGGATTTATTCCGGCAACCGCAACCGAGTTAATGGATTTGTCAACCGCCCCGCGCAGGGCTAATTTGTCGCCGTGCTCTCCACGCAACAGATGTCGGCGCTCAACGCGGCCAATTGCGAGGTCGCGTTCGACAACCGCACGCGCCAGCTTTACGCGACGGACGCCTCGCCCTACCAGATCGTCCCCGCCGCCGTTGCCTTCCCGCAGAACACCGCGCAGGTCGCGCACCTCATCTCGGCGGCGCTCACCTCCGGCATTGCGCTCACGCCCCGCGGCGGCGGCACCGGCCTGAGCGGCGGCGCGCTTGGCGACGGCCTCATCCTGGACTTCGCCCGCCACAACCGCGCCATCTGGGATTTCGACAAGGAGAACCGCACCGTCCGCGTCGGCGCAGGCGTGGTGCTGGATCAGCTCAACGCCTGGCTCAAGCCGCTCGGCTTTAGCTTCGGCCCCGACGTGGCCACGAGTTCGCGCGCAACGCTCGGCGGCATGATCGCGAACAATTCCTCCGGCGCCTACACGGCCATCTACGGCACGACGGGCCGGCACGTCCGCGAAATTGAAATCGTCATGGCCGACGGCAAGATCACCCGCGTCGGCGCGCATCTGGAAACGCTGCACCGGCATCGCACCGCCGTGGAGGATCTGCTGGCGCTGAACTCGCTCATCATCGACGAACAATTTCCCGCCGGCCTGCTCAAGCGCTGGCCCGGCTACGGCCTCTCATCGGCGCTCGAACACCCCGGCAACCTCGTGCCCATCCTCTGCGGCAGCGAAGGCACGCTCGCGGGAATTTTCTCCGCGCAGCTCAGCGTCGTCCCGCTGCCGGCGGAACGCGGCGTGGGCATGTTCTTCTTTGATTCCGTCGCCGAGGCCATGCAGGCCACGCAGGAACTGCTCGCGCTGGCGCCGGCCGCCATCGAGCACATTGACCGCCCGCTGTTCGACCAGACGCGCGGCTCGCGGGAATTTCAGGCCGTGCGCGACCTGCTCGCGCTCGACACGCATCCTTGCGAAGCGATTCTGCTCGTGGAATTTTTCGACGGCGCGAAGGACAAGCTCGCGCAACTGGCCAAGCTGAACCTTGGCCGCCGCCGGTTGATTTTGAAAAACCCGCGCGAGCGCGAGCTCGTCTGGGCCTTGCGCAAAGCCGGTTTGTCGCTGCTCACCAGCCGCAAGGGCGACGCCAAGCCCGTGACGTTCATCGAGGACACGGCGGTCGCGCCGCGCGATCTGCCCGCCTACGTCGCCGGGCTGCAGGAACTCATGCAGCGCGTCGGTGTGGAGGCGTCGTTTTACGGCCACGCGGCGGCGGGCTTGCTGCACGTCCGGCCGGTGCTCGATTTGCACAATGCGGAGGACTTGAAAAAATTCCGCCAGATCGCCGACGAGGTGGCCGCGCTGGTGACGCAATTCAAAGGCTCGCTCGCGGCGGAACACGGCGTGGGCATCGCGCGCACGGAATATTTGAGGTCGCAGGTCGGCGCGGAGCTTTACCGCATCATGCGCGAGATCAAGAATGTTTTCGACCCCAACAATCTTTTCAATCCCGGCAAGATCATCGGCGACGGGCGCTACAAGATTGACCGCCATCTGCGCCAGGGCGCGGACAAGGCGCTCGTGCTGCCATTCGAGCCGAGGCTCGCCTTTGCCGCACGCGACGAATCCTTCATCGCCAATCTCGAGCAGTGCAACGGCTGCGGCGGCTGCATCAAATGGACACCGACGATGTGCCCCACCTACATCGCCACCGGCGAGGAAGGAATGTCCACGCGCGGCCGCGCCAACCTCATCCGTGCCGCGCTTGAACATCGCGAAATCGCCGACCCGTTGCGCTCGGTGGAACTGGACTACGCGTTAAGCAACTGTCTCGGCTGCCGCGCGTGCGTCAGCGAATGTCCCTCGAACGTGAATCTCCCGCTGCTCAAGGCCGAGCTGCTCCACGCCCGCCACCAGCACACGCACCGCAACCGCCTCGTGCGGATGATCGGCTCGGTGGATTTCCTCGGACGGCTCGGCTGCACCTGGCCGGCGCTGGCAAATTTTATTTTGGAACGCAGTTCCGTGCGGCATCTGCTCGGCCGCATGACCGGCCTTACCGACCAGCGTCCCCTGCCCGAATTCACCCGCGAACGCTTCGACCGCTGGTTCGCCAAGCATCACAGCACCAAACAGGCCGTGCGCGGCAGTGTCATTCTCTGGGACGACACGTTTGTCCGCTACCACGAGCCGCACATCGGCAAGGCTGCCGTCGCCGTGCTCGAGGCCGCCGGCTACGGCGTCACCCTGCCGGCGAAGCGCCAATGCTGCGGCCGGCCCGCGTTCAGCATGGGCGATCTGGACAAGGCGGAGAAATTTGGCCGGCACAACCTCGCTCTGCTCGCCGCCACCGCCGGCACCGCGCCGATTATTTTCCTCGAACCCTCCTGCTACTCCATGTTCGCCCAGGATTACCGCGAGCTGAATCTGCCCGGTGCCGCCGACATCGCCGCGCGCTGCATTCTGTTCGAGGATTTCATCGGCGAACTGCTGGAGCGCGAACCGGACGCATTGAACTTCGCGCCGCTCGACGAGCGCATTGTCATCCACGCGCATTGCCATGCGAAGGCGCTGACCGATCCGCGGGCCATGCAGCGCCTCGCCAGCCACATGCCCGGCCGGAGCGCCGTGCTGCTGGACACCGGCTGCTGCGGCATGGCCGGTTCCTTCGGAATGATCGAGGACAAATACGAACTCTCCGTCAAAATTGCCGCGCCGCTGCTGGAACAACTGAAGAAACAGCCCTACGGCACCACCACCGTGGTTTCCGGCACGAGCTGCCGGCATCAGGTGCAGCACCTCGCCACCGTCAAGACCCGTCACATGGCCGAAGTCCTCGCCGACGCGCTGGAGTGAGATTTACGGCGAACGGACACGGTAAAAACGGCTGGGGAAACTGCCGCTCTGCGGGTCGGAGAAAGAAACCGTGTCGCCGGTGACGGTGTTGGTTCGTACCGGCTGCCAGTCGGCGTTGAAAAGATTCGTGCAGGCTTCCACCACGGCAGTCGGGCTACCGCTCCAAGGAATTGTGAATACTTGCGCGTTCTGCTTTACGGCATGAATGGCGGGAATCATGGCGACAGCCGGAACCGGCGGCGGCCAAAGCATGGTGGGAATCCCGGCCAGCGTCGGCTCCCAGCCAGTCGTTCCGGCCAGATAATAAGCCGTAGCCGGGCAATCAACAAATGCACTGGGATCGGTGACAGGTGCATTGCCCATGAACCAGATGCTTTGCAAATTGGTGCATTCGGAAAAAGCATTGAAAGCGATATTGGTGACACTGTTTGGAATCGTGGCATTGGTCAGACTGGTGCAGAGCCAAAAAGCCCCCTCGTTAATGCTGGCGACATTATTGGGAATCACAATATTGGTCAAGCTGCTGCATTTATATAAAAGATACTTTCCAATACTGGTGATGCCATCCGGTATCGTGATGCTGGCAAGGCTACCACAATATCCAAATACAAAATCACCAAGGTGGGTGAGACCGTTGGGAATATCAATGCCGGTCAGACTGCTGCAATACATGAATGCGGTGTCGTCAATATTGGTAACACTGGTGGGAATCCTGATACTGGTCAAATTGGTGCATCCAAAGAAGGTTCCAGATTGAATACTGCCAATAAAATGTGGCAGAGTAATATTAGTCAGGGCAAAACATTCAGAAAATGCAGACTGACCGATATTGGTAACGCTATCCGGTATTACAATGCTCGCGAGGTTAAAACAACTACTGAATGCTTGGCTGTCAATAAAATTGATGTTTTCAGGGATAATGATGTTTTTCAAACTACGACAGTCAGTAAACGTGTTGTAATTGATAGTCGTGATCTTATTTGGGAGTGAAATGTTTGTCAGATTGACACAGCCAATAAAAGCCTCCGGACCAATACTCGTCACGCTGTCAGGCACTCGCAGATCAGTCTCGCTGAAACATCCTCCAAAAGCTCCAAAACCGACGGTCGCCAATTTTTTCGGGAGATGCAAATCTGTCAGACTGTAACATTCACTGAATGCAACTTCGCCTATGCTTGTGACCGAATCAGGCAGAAATATATTCGTCAACGCGTAGCATCTTGAAAACATACTGTCTCCGATGGCGGGAATACCGTTGGTTGTGCTTACAGAAGTCAGCGAGAAGCAGTAGTCAAAGACGCCATAACCAATTTTTCTCACACCGCCGGGAATATTCACATGCGTCAACGCGGTGCAGTAGGCAAAGGCAGCCCCGCCAAGATTCTTCAAACTGCTGGGCAGCTTCACGCGACTCAGGCTGGTGCAACCAGAAAAGGCATTGTCCTCGATACTAGAAATTTGATTGGGGAAATTTATGTTGGTAAGACTAGTATCGCCCGAAAAAGCATAGGCTTTGATATTGGTCACGCTGCCAGAAATTGCCACATGAATCAGACTTTCATTCCTAGAGAATGCAAAATATCCAATGCTCATCACACCGATTGGCATGATGTAAAATTTGTCCTTCTTGCCGTTCGGATATTGCAACAATTCCGTGCGCGACCTATTAAAAAGAACTCCATCAACACTCGTGTAGGCACGGTTCCCGCTGAAAACATTGATGGACTTTAGCCGACTACAATTTTCAAAAGCGGATCCACCAATAAGCGTGATATTGGTGCCGATATAAATGTCGATTATTGTTGAATTCAGATAGAACGCCCAAGGGCCGATGGTTGTTACCCTTATTTTATTTATGGCACTAGGAATCACAACCGCCCCACCCTTGCCCGTGTAACCCGTGATGGTGACGGTGCCGTTGTTGACGACGTAATTAAATTGCGCCCGCGCCGCGCCGGCAACTGCGAGCAGCCCAAGGATCAGCATTAGTTTCCTCATAATATTTCCCCGTCCGTATCTTTTCATTTTAATCGCCAAAATCAATTCCGTTTTAACACCCGCGCTCCTAAAAAGCGCCAGGGGGCTGGCGCACTCCCAGATGCTCCGCGCGGTTTGGATGCCCTCGGCCAGCGCGCCAGCGTCTTGGACTGCGGCGGCCCTCCGCCGCTCTTTCCTCGAAACGCCCTCCGACACCAAAACCAAACGGCGGCCGTTGCCGGCCGCCGTGTTTCCGTCAGTTTAATTTTGTTTTCAGGCGCCCACGTTGATGCTCACGGGCGCGCTCCACACGCCCACTTGGGTTTGCCCACACGGTAGATGGCCTTGCAGCTCCACTTGGCCGGGGTGACGGCCCCGGGCTGTCCCTACCTTTGCGCCGCCGGGCGTTAGTCCAATTCCGCCGGCGAGACGCCGACAGCCACAATGCTGCATGCCTGAATAATGTTCAGACCCAGCCGCGCCGCCTCGGCCAGCACCTCGGCGGATTCCGTGCCGGGATTCAGCCACAGTTCGTCGCAACCCTTCGCCGCGATCTCCGGCAGCACTTTCAGCAGCACCGCCGGCGGCAGATACACGCTCACCAGATTCGGGCGCACCGGCACTTCGCCGATGGTTTTGCGGACGGGCAAACCTTCAATGATGCTTTCCTTGGGATTCACCGGATAGACGGTGTAGCCCTGACGCATAAAGGCGCGGACGGCCTTGTTCCCGAATTTATTGCGGTCGGCGGAAGCGCCGAGGATGGCGATGCTGGGCATAAGTCATGGGGTCACACAGATGTTTTCGAGCGCGGGGCGGAGCTTGGGATAACGCCACGGAAATTCCAGCTCCAGAAATATCCCCGGCACGCACCGCTGGCTGATGAGCGCAAGCGAAGGCTCCGTGCCCAGCAGCCGCGCGCCGAGCTTGACGGCGAACCGGGGCGCGGGCGGCGACCACGGACGCTTCAGCGCGCCGCGCAGTTCGCGCATGAACTCGGCATTGGTCACCGGGTTCGGCGTGACAGCGTTGGCGGTGGCGGAAAAGTTCTCGCGCTCCACGCACAGCACGAACATCCGCACGAGGTCGGAAAGATGGATCCAACTGATATATTGCGTCCCCTCGCCCACGGCCCCGCCGAGATACCAGCGGGTCAGTTCGCTCAAGACGGGAAACGCCCCGCCGCCGCGCCCCAGCACCATGCCGATGCGCAGGGTGATCTTGCGCGTGCGCGGCAGCGTCGCCTCGGTGAGCGCGTCCTCCCACTGCTGGCAGATGCGGGCGAGCGCATTGTTCCCGGCGGGTGCGTGTTCGTCGCAGGCGCGGTCGCCGGTGTCGCCGTAAAAACCGACGGCGCTGGCCTGCACCCACACGCGTGGCGGCGTGGCCACGCACGCGCACGCGGCGGCGAGCGCGCGGACGGAGTTCACCCGCGAGTCGGTGATGGCGCGAAGGTTCGCGGCATTATGCGGACAGTCAATATTCTTGCCAGTGAGATTGATGATGGCGTGCGCGCCATCGAGTTCCTTTTCCCAGCCACCGGGGTTCCACCCGTCCCACTCAACCTCACGGATGTCGCTGGTGCGGGTGCGCGGCGTGCGCGTGAGAATTACCACCTCGTAATGGCGGAGATACAATTCCCGCGCCAGCGCGCGGCCGATGAAGCCGCTGCCGCCGGCGATAATGATGCGTTTGTGGTTCATGGCGCGGGGTCGGCATCAAGGTGTAGCCGGGGAAATGTCGCGGCGGTGAGCGGATTGACGGAAAATTCGTGCTGCTGCAATTGTTTCAGCCAGCCGGCGATGAATTGCTGTACGCCGGCCACATCAAGTTGCGCGTGGGGCGCGGGATATTGGCCAAGATTGGCGGCGGCAAGCTGGAACAAAGCGGCAGCGGGACGCAGTCGGTTTTTCTGGAGATGCACAAACGCGCCGGCGAGCTGGATGAGGCCCTTGAAAAAATTGCCATCCGCGCCGTGCCGGTCCGCGAGCCACAAATCCTCCAGCACATCGTGCGCCTCGTAGAAAAGCTGGCGGTTGAAGCAGTCGAAATAACCGAGGTAGCGCGCGTCCAGCGTCCGGCCTTGAAAAGCCGCGACCTGCGCGGTGATGCGCGCGTGCTTGCTGCTGGCGATGGTGGGCGGATGAGGCACGCGGCAATGTTGGCGATGATTCTTCTCGGCGGCAACGACAAAGCCGGTCAGCAGGCGAAGGTATTTTGCGGCGTCTGCTGCGGACTAATAGGAAGGCTGCCAGGCCATCAACTCGGAAACCAGTTTCTTTGCAAACCGAACGGTTGTACCTCTGGAAAATAAAACGGGTGCCCTGCAGAATCCTGCAAGGCACCCGAAGAGAAACAACCGTTTGCTTACTTGTCGCCCGCAACGATGATGCCGCCGACCAATTTTCGCGCCTCGATGAGCGCGTCGGCGCGGACTTCGTATTCGGACGGATAGAGCACCTTGGTGCCGGGCGGCACGCTACTCACATCGCGCGAGCGCTTGATGAGTTCCTTGGCATACGCGGCATTTTTCTTCTGCCTGGCGTTGCCGGACTTCAGCAGCTTGTCGGCCTTTTCCAAAACCAGGTCCTGCTGCATCGTGAAGATTTCCTTCATCGTCTGGCGCGGGTCGGCGTGAATCTTCGA
>Ga0265324_10002019_pt1 | contig 10806 bp, 8 predicted proteins | sample 41419metaG_FD_198634 | JGI IMG/M metagenome (GOLD analysis project Ga0265324, IMG submission 198634) | Rhizosphere microbial communities from Carex aquatilis grown in University of Washington, Seatle, WA, United States - 4-14-19 metaG | ecosystem: Host-associated > Plants > Roots > Rhizosphere >... | reverse complement strand
GGCTGCCACTAAACACACTGCAAAAAACTTCTTCGTCATAGTAAATCAGTCAAAAGGGTTACAGGTAACTTGGTTTCGTTCCTTGCCTTATGATTGACCGCTTCGTGTGACTCCTGTTTGTCGTCCAGGTTACATTCCTGTGACACCTGAAAAATGCATACCCGCTTAGGTTTTTGCGCGATAGATTATGAACATTTTGTCATCAATCCGCTTTTTCGATAGTAATTCCAACTGTCGGGCATCAGTGATTCTGTTGATGCCCGGACCATCGGCAATTGTGGGCGAAGTGCGGCCGCCAAAGAGGGTGGGGACGAGGGTAAGATGCAATTCGTCGACCAGACCGGCATTTATCAGCGAACCATGTAATTCGCCCCCGCCTTCGCACAGGAGTCGTTTGACGTTCCATTCGCCCCTTAACCACCGGAACGCATCAGTAAAATTGATTTCGTTTTCGCCGCAGATCTTTACCTCGGCCAGTTCCCGAAGTTTTTTTAAACGCTTCTCACCGGCGCGGAGCGTGGTGAGGATGATGATGGGTGAATGTTTGTGTTTAAAGATTTCGGCGTCGGTATCGATCGAACCGGAACCGCTGACGATGATGCGCAAATGATGTTCTTTCAAACCGTGCTTAAGCCGCAGTTTGCGAAAGCGCTCACCGCCGGTGCCGAGCGTGGCCGAACTCAAATCAATCGTGCGCGCACCGCTCATCACGGCATCGGCGGTAGCCCGCAATTCCATCATGTGCTCCTGGTCGCGTTTGCCGCCGAAAGCTTCAAAGTGATGATTGGGAAAGGCGATCTTGCCGTCCGCCGTCATCGCGAAATTCGAGAACACGAACGGCAGTTTTGAATTTTTAGTTTTTGATTTTGAGTTCACCGGTTTTGCCAACGCTCGATGTATCGAGAATAGCATCTAGAAAGAAAAAATTCAAAGGATGAGCATCGCATCGCCGTAGCTGAAGAAACGGTAGTGTTCGCGGATGGCTTCAGCGTAGGCCGACAGAACTATTTCGCGTCCAGACATTTGGTGGGGCGCGGCGAAGGCGCTGACGAGCATCAACAGCGTGGAGCAGGGGAGATGAAAATTGGTGAGCAGCGCGTCCACGATCTTAAAAGCGTATGGCGGGTGGATGAAGATGCGGGTGCGGCCTGAGCCGGCGGTGATGGTTCCGTTGTTTTGGGCCGCGACGCTTTCGAGGACGCGCACGCTGGTGGTGCCGACGGCGATGACGCGGCGGCCAGTGGATTTTGCGTCGTTAACGGCGCGCGCGGTGGCGTCGCTCACCTGGAATCGCTCTTCGTGCATCGTGTGCGCGTCCAGAGTTTCGGCTTTCACGGGCGCGAAAGTGCCCAGGCCGACGTGGAGCGTGACGAAATGGACTTCGACGCCCAGCGCGCGGATCTGTCGCAGCAGTTCCGGCGTGAAATGCAATCCGGCGGTGGGCGCGGCGACTGAACCGGCCGGTTGCGCGTACACGGTCTGATAACGCTCCGCGTCTTCGCTCGTGAATTCCGCGCTGTTGCGTTCGATGTAGGGCGGCAGGGGCATTTCGCCGATGTCGTTCAGGACATCGAGAATATTTTTGACGCCAGAGAATTGCAGGCGGCGATGGCCTTCGTCGTTCACTTCCAGGACGGTGGCGGTGATGTCGGGTTGAGCCGGGGAGCCTGCTCGGGCGCTGCGGAGTTTTATTTGGGTGCCGACCTGCGCGCGCTTGCCGGGTTTCATCATGGCCCACCAGTCGTTGGTGACGTTTTCACTGACGAGCAGGAGTTCGAATTTGCCGCCGGTCTGGACGTTGTTGCCATAGAGCCGCGCGGGGATGACGCGGGAATCGTTAAGCACGAGGACATCATCGGGTTTCAGGAAACCCAGGAGGTCGGGGAACCGGCGATGTTCGGTCGTACCCGATGGACGATGCAGCACCAATAAACGCGAATGGTCGCGGCGCGCGGCGGGGTGTTGCGCGATGAGCTCCGGCGGCAGGTCGAAGGAGAAATCGGCGGTTCGCAACGCGGCGGACATGGGGACAACGTGGACAATTCCGGGTGGGTTCACACGTTTAATTGTGCAGGATATGGTTGGTTGCGCAAACCGCCGACAATCTTTGGCAAGCGGTCGTTAGCGCAAAAAATTTTGTGCGCGCAGAGTGGCGCGCATGAAAAAGAAACGTGGATTCACTTTGATCGAACTTCTGGTAGTGATCTCCATCATGGCCATCCTGGCCGCGATGCTCCTGCCGGCGCTGGCCAGCGCAAAGGAGCGGGCCAACCGCATTTCCTGCACCAGCAATCTGCGGCAGGGCGGGCAGTCCTCTGCCCGCCGCAGGCGTGGTGCGCTGGCCGTAGGTTACCCATCCTGAACGGCGCGCGCAGGAGTGGGCACCCCCCACAACTGGTTGGAATCGGTTGGAATTGCTCATGACTTGGCCTCGACGACCACGGTTTCGAGCTTTTCGAGCAAGGATTCAAGCGTGCTCACCAAGGCTGCCAGTTCCGCCCATTCACCACATTGACCGTTCAGGATGTCGGCTCCATGTGCCAGGTCATCGCGCAGCCCGCCGAGCCGGTGAAAAAAATCTTCCGAAGACCGTTTTGAATTGAATCCGGTCGCATTAAATAAAACATCGTCTTTGAGGATGATGTTGGCTTTGTCAACGATCTGCAGGCAGTCGGATAACTCGGTCTGTTCACTACGTTGACGCCGTTTATTGAATATATCATGAGCGGCGGCCATCCGCTTTTCGGCCATCAAGGGTCCCCAGGCATCATGCGGATAACGCTCCCGGACCAGGCGCAGCATTTGCATTTCCAATAACGAGACCAGGCCGAAAAGCCAAAGCCGGACGGGAGCTTTTTGCAGGTCTCCGCGCGTGACGATGCCGCCGACATGTCCCAGGACATTGATGAAGACGTGGCGTTGGCTGTGCAAAGCGGAAAACGCCCCCAACAATGGCTCGCTATCGGATAAAACTTCGCCGGTCTGGAACGTGTGCCGGGCGGTTCCGATCAGGCCATCCGTCAGTTCGGCGCGGATGACGTATCCGGTGACCATGCCGTGTTCGCGGATCCCGACCACATCAAACTCCCGTTTTTCCATGATGGCCGCGACCTCTTTTACCGGTTGGCCGTGATCAAAAGAGACGAGGGGTTCGGCGATATCCCGGAGCGTGATGGTGCGGGTGAAAAGCCGTCGCAAATCGCTGAGGGAAGACTTTAATTGTTTCATGTGACCATCTCTTTCAATCTGCTGACCGGGGATTTGCCGTCCTGCGCAAAGAAAGCGTATCATTCGATGTCGGAGGGTCAAGACTGGCAGCGGTGGTTTGAAAGTGGGGTAAAATTAATTTTTTGATTGGATTAGGTTGGATTGGGTTGGATTCGCGAGGTCATCCGTGGGAACGGATATGTCCGGTTCAAGACTTCCGCGCGAGACGCACAGGCGCAGCCGGTGGCGATGCGGGAGAGGAATTTGCCGTTCTTGGGACCGTGTTTGCCGTTTTTAAATCTGGCAGTTATCCAACGGTTGATGGTGTCGCCAGCGCCGCGGTCGGTAGGTTTGGCGAATAAAGAAATCAGGCGGATGATGCGGGGCAGTTGGGGCGCAGGTTGCTGGTTGAAGGTTGCAGGTTTCAAGGAAGTGATGCGCGGTGCCAGGTGCGTGGTTTCAGGTGAACCGCCGGCGGGGCTCAGAATGGCGGTGTTACCGTGAAATGTGGCGTGAAAAAGCATCTCCTAAATTATTATCTCTGTTGCATACACGCTCGCAAATTGGCCGCCGCCCTGGACGCAGCCTAGCTGGGCCTGCCAGATCATCCAACTGCCGCTCTCGCCGCCACCGGGCGCGGGGGGCAACGCCACGGCGCCGTGGACTCCTGGAGGCGGCGGGCCGGCGAGCATGGTGGCCTGGCTGAGGCAGCCGATGAAGATTCCGGGCGGTAGCGCGGGCGCGCCGGCGGGCAGGGTGTCGCGGGCTTCAACCTGCGGTTGCATGGGGTAGTAGTAGATGCCGGGTGGATCGATATCGCAACCGGCGCCGGGTTGGTTGGCCTGGCAACTGCCGTCATCCACTTTCCAGGCGATGCACACGGGGCTGCTGTGGAGGCTTACGTTGGCCACGCAGGGCTCGGGTTCGGCGATCCAATAGATGTCGCCCATCGTGGTTTGGATGATGCCTTGCCACAAAAATCCTTTGGCCACGTCTAATAGTATATCGGTGGAGGCGGGGAAAGGGTGTGTCACGCCGTTGGTCCAGGTCTCGCCATTGGGTGAGGAACAGATGACGCTTGGGCAACACGGCTTCCAGCACAGGCAATGGTCTTCGGCGGTGTAGATGGCTACGTCCTGGCCCAGGCCCCAGAGGGTTTGGTTGTAGCGGATGCTGGCATCAATGATGTAATCGCGATAGTTGTGCAGCCAGCGGCGCAGGACGTAATCGCCTTTCACGCGGCTATCGTACCAGCTCCAATCGGGCGCGCCGTGGCTAATGATATATCCGCCGTTGGTGTAGCCGAGCACGGTGCCGGGCACGCTGATGTGGGTGGGGTCGGTGACGGTGGCCACGACGGTGCCGAGGCCGACAACGCCGATCACGTCTATGGTGTCGCCGGTGCGCAGGTAGGGCGCGGCCTCGATGACGAGATCTACGTTGCTGCCGTCCTGGGTGGCGCTGGTGATCATAGCGCGTCCCTGGATGGGCCACGCTTTGGGATAGCGCACGCGGCCAAATTGGGAGGTGGGTTCATCCACGAGCAGGTTGCCGGCATCGATGGGCTCGGTATATGAACTTAAATCATATACTAATGTATCGAGGTGGAAATGGGTGTTATCGATCTTCGTCACCTTGTAGATGCCGGGCGTCACGAAATCGCTGCCGCGCACGCGGAAGAGATCGTCTGAGCCCACGGTGAGGCTCAGGCCGTTGAAGAGCGTGACGGTGCCGCCGCTGTAGGCGGTGATGCAATCGACGTTGCCGCTGTCAAAGGCGAAGCGTTGCGGGCCACTCGGCCCAAAGTAGTTTTGTGAGGGCGTGGGCTGTTGGATGATGGCTTCTTTTTGGGCCTGCACGAGCATGCCGGTGGTTTGGCGGATCCAATGGCCGGTGATGCCGGCGGCGGTGTTATCGGTGTTCTCTTCGTTCTTCGCGGTCCATTGGGTGGCGGAGGCGGGCATGCCGTCATCGATGTTCCATCGGCCAAAGGTGCTGATGTAATAGAACTCCAGATCGCCGGTATCGGGATCGTAACAGCCTTCGTAGTTGGGGTGGCGTCCGTCCCAATATTTATCGGTGAGCACGCGGTCGGCGCCGATGGGTGGAAAGGTTTTGGGCAGGCCGCGCAGTGAGCCATCGTAATTGGGGACTAATGTGCCAATGCCGCTGTGTTGATCGGCGACGCCGGGCGGAAAGGTCCAGGTGTAGGAGCCGGGATAAAACCACGGGATTTGTTGCCAGGCGGTGTAGGGATCAGTGGGCGTGCCGCTGCCGGCGGTTGGGTGCGCGTAATCGTCAACGGTGGGCGTGAAGACGAGGAAGGGGGCGGCGAGGCCTTCGTTCACGGTGACGAGGGGGGCGCGCATGTTCCAGCCATCGTGGCGCCAGGGATAGAGCACATCGTCATTGAGCGGCCACGACTGGAGCATGGCGTAAACGTAATCGACGACTTCATGGTCGAAGACGGGATCGGAGAGGTTGATGGTGGCATCGAGGGTGCGGCCCAACGGAATATTGTTATAGCTGATTGAATGGGTGGTATTGGTGCAGATGCGGCTGGCGGTGGATGGATCGCCAGCGGCGATGCTATCGAGCAATGCCTGGTACCACACCGGTATGCAGCCGCCTTCCATGTCGCCCAGTTCGCCGTGGCCGATGCAATCTCCAGACGAGGGATCGAGCGGCAGGATTTCGTTGATGCTGCCATCGGAATTATGGATGACGTGCTGGCAACCCACGGTGATGCTATCGGCGTGCATCATGCCGCTGACCTGGTCCACATACATTTCGCCAGTGGCAAAGGATTCAAAGTAATCGCCATCGCGCGAGTCCGTGTCGTACAACTTAGCGCTCATGGTCCACGACATGCGCAAGTAGGTGACGCCGGTGGGCGTGGTGCTGTGGGGCGGGTCAAACGAATCGTCGCAGGAGCTCAGGAAGCCGCGCCGGCCTTGCCAGTATTTCTGGGCGCGCACGCGTTTGTGGCCGAACTTGCGGCACGTGGCGAAATTCACGCGGGTAATCGCGCCGAAGGTGTTCACCACGTCCTGGGCATCGCAACCGGGCTTGGCGGTGCCGGGTCCGCCGCAGCTCAAGGTATCGGGCGCGCAATCGCCGGCATCCTCGAGGATGGATGAGCTTTGGCGCGGGTAGGGATCGATGTCCGGGCCCGGTGCGCCGGGCGAGAGATAATTCCAGTTGGGAACTTTGGTGGTGTTCGGATAAACGGCGATATTTTCTTCGCTGGTGCGGTAGTGTTGGAAGAGCGAGCCCAGATGCTCCAGGCCGCCGCTCCAGCCGCAACAGGGGGCGCGGCCATCGCCGTTTTTTAAAGACATAAGGATTTTACAGAAGCAAACAAAGGAAACAAAGTTCCCGTCTTCGTTCTCTTCGTTGCCTTCTGTGAAAAATTTTTCATTAGGTATACGCTCCTCCGGCGGGCATGCAGCGTTTGTAGCTGGCACCGGTCTCGGGATCGCAGGTGGCCAGCTCGATCATCTTCACGTTTTGCGGCGGGTGCGACGCATCCACGGGTGTCTTGCCGGCCACGACGGTGGCCACCACGCTGCTGTGCATCTCAATGGTGGCATCGGCGGCCGTGCTGCCGGTGCTGTTGGTGGTGTTCACCGGATCATTGGTGCCGTGCGTGGTGTTGGCCTTGGGATTGTTGCGCGTGATCTCCACGTTGCTGCCGCTGCCGCTCGCATTCTGGCGCAACGCCGGGTTGTACCACACGCGACGAAAGCGCAGCGCGTTGAAGATGCTGGCCAGTTCGCCGGCATTTAGATGTTTGGCGGGACCGATGCTGACTTCGGTGTAACCCATGCCGTAGGTTTTGCGGATGGACTGGATCTGCGCGTTCATGGTGGCCCATTCGGCGCGACCGCTGGAAAGATTGAGCACGTTGCCCATGGTCGGAAACGAGGACGAGGACGAGGACGATACCCAAACGGAATCACCTTCGTACTGAAGCTGTGCGAGTGAAGTATAGACGGCCTGCGCAATGTCGGTAGGCGTGGCTTCACCACCCACAAAACTGGCGGGCGCACTATAGGTGCCGCTGATGCCATTGGTGAGCGTGAGGTTGCACACGAATTCTTTCGCGCCGTAACTGTTGATCATCTTGCCATTGGTGGCCGTCTCCGCGTTGCCGGTCGCGGGCACATCGTATTCGGTGCAGGGCAGGACGATCTTGAGTTTTAACCGCTTGCCCACGACGCCGGCATTGCCACCACCGGCGAGTACAATGAACATCCACGGATGAATGCTGCCGTCAACGAGGCGGTTCGGATAATCCGTGAGCCAGGGATGGCCGGTGGCGGGATTGAGGGTGGCGCCGGTCTCGTCCACCACGGTGGCATCCGGAATGTGCGTGGCGGCGTGGAGATAATCCTGCAAACGCAGTTTGGTATCGCTGAACATCTTTTCCTCGCCACCGCGCTGGCTGCCCCACCAGGCGCGCTTGCTCGCATCCGTGCCGCCGATGGCCGCAACCGGTTCCACGTCCAGCGTGCCGCTCACGCTGGTGAATTGGAATCCCGCCAGGTCGATGCTCTCGATGATGACACGCAAGCCGGCCTCCGGACCGTTTGCCGGAAATTTATCCACGTCGAACGTGATGAACGCCTGGCCATTGGTCGTGTTCTGGCGTTTGTATTTGAGGATGACTGCGGGCGCTTGCAGTTCCAGGCGCGGCTCGATGCGGATGCTCTTGTGCGAAACGCCATCGAACAGTGGAAGGGAAAGCGGAGTAGCATTGGCGCGGGCGCGGACATTCGCGGTGGGTGGCGACGTGGTGTAATCGAAATAGAAAGTGCAATCCGGCGAGAGTTCCAGGCATTTCTCGATGGCGGCGGCGCACATCATGGGTTTGCAGATCTGGCTGGGCAGGTTTACGCCCGGATCAAACGTGCCAAGCTGGAAGGGCGCAGGCACATTTGCCGCCGCGCACATATCGATGACGAATTGCAGGATGTCCGCGATCTGCTGGCCATTGGTGCAGGGCACAAGGACGTTCGCATCGTTGAGGCGCGTGTAGAGAATCACTTCCGATTGGTAAGTGTATTCGATCAGCCTGGTGGCGTTGTTGTAACCGGCCGTCTTTTGTTGATAGACGGTGTGCTCCAGGTCGTACCACGGCCCGGCGAATTGATAAGTGACGCCAGCGGAGTTGCCGGAGACCGCGATGAGTTCGCGGAGGCGTTTGCCGGTGAATTCGAGCACGCCATCCTGTCGCACGATGACCTGCGCTTCGAACGGAAAGATGGGCGTGTCCGTGATGGTGGCCGTGGGGATGGTGGCCGCAAAAATATCGTTGGCCTGGTTGGTGAGCGTGAGCGAGGCGGAGATCTCAAAGCCCCAATCGGCCAGGGACTTTTCAACGCCGTTGTATTCGAGAGTGGTCATGCTGAGTTCCTGGTTTCTAGTTTCGGGTTTCGAGTTATATGCCGTTCGTGGATTGGCGCGACTTCAACATCTGCTTCACCTGCTCGATGAAGGCCTCCACTTTCCGGTCGGAGTGTTCACGTGCAGCGCGGGCGAGGGCGTCGATGGAATCCGCCAAATCGCGTGCCTGGGCGCCGTTGATGCCGCTGGATTCGTATGGCCGGTTCAAATCGGAGATATGATTTTCTGTGCGATCCACCAGCTCATCGTAAGCGGCGCGCTGATTAGCGGGCGCGGCAGGCGCAGCGGTCGTTTGCCCGGCCTGCGCAACGGTCCCATCCATGTTTTGTCCGCGACCATCAGAGGTTTCAGCATTTGGAATCGAACCGTTGTGACGAGCAGCGGGATCGGGAGGATTATCCGTCACGTGTCCTTGCGCCGCTTCCTGCAATTGTTTTAATAGCCCAACCAATTGTCCTAGCACGGAGACAACGCCGGTGGCGCTCATGGTTTCCGGGTTGAAGGCCGCCTTGAGAGCGAGGCCGAGTCGGGGGGTGATGCCGTTGAGTTCGCCGATGAGTTGGTTGAATTCTTCGCCGTAGTCGGTGAAGCGTTTGACGCTTTGGGCGGCGTCTTCGGTATTTTTCCCAAGGTCCCGGGTGGCTTCGCCGCCGGCAAGGGTGGCGGTGACGCTGTCTTTGAGGAGATCAGTGGCGGTCTGGACGTCCTGCTGGCCAACCACGCCGAGCTTGATGAGCACTTCGAGGATTTTATCGGAATCGGGCATAATTAAGATGTGTCAGGTGACGGGTGTCAGGTGTCACGATTTGGATGCTGCGGGGCACGGCCGGCTTTGCGCCGGGGTGCGGTTACGAAAAGGCTATGGTTTGTACTGGAGCGTGATGGTGGCCGATTGGAGGTTGTAGGCCTCGGTGCCGAGGACCTGTTTCACCTTCCATTCGCAACGTGTGCCGGCAGGCAGGAAAAAAAACTGGCCGCTATCGGGGAACATCAAGTCCACGTTGCCGCCCGCGAATTGGTTCGCAAAATTATTCTCGATCTCCACGCCGGCGAGCACGCCGTTGGTGAAAAAGCCTTCCACATAAACCGGATTGGAATCGTTGCTGGTCTTGACGGTGATGGTGGCGGATTCCCGATACCAGCCGGCGATGGTATTGGTCATGGTGCCCTGGCCGGGATCGCCGGTAAAATTGTTAGAGGCAAACTGGTTAAAATTGGTCAACCGGTCATAAGCGGAACCGCCGGCATAAAGCGCCGAGCCGCCCAGCGAGAAGCGCAGATTGCCGAACGGTTCGACCGGCAAACGCGCCAGCGGAACGGTGCCGGACGCAAGGGCGGCGGCGGAGAGATTGGTGAGCGCAGAGCCGTCGCCGGTATAATTTGTGGAGGAGAGGGAATCAAAAGTGTAGGCGCCCTGGTAATGCCCTGTGATGCGCTGACGATAGTTGGGATTATGAATCGGACCAACATCTGCAATAAATTCGCGGGCCGTATTAGTTTCAATGCCTCGAGTATCAATAGCGGTGGGATCAAAAGTTAGCCCATCGAGATAAAGATTAGGATTTGCGTTTGTGCGAAAAAGAATACCTCCAATGCATAACTCAATTTGCATGCTTGTAAGCACGATCTGCCCGTCGATGGAATCGCCGGCGCGCATGTCAACGATAGGGTTGATACAGGAAAAGAAATGGTTGCCATCGCCTCGAACGTCCTCCATTGAAAAATTAACATCACTGACTCCAATAATCAGCGCGCCGCCAAGCCCGAAAGCATTTGTCCTCGGCCAGGTCGAAGTCGGCGGCGGGGGAGGGTCGTCGAACGCCCCATAATTGCAACCTTCAAAGAAATTGTTATTGAAGCGGGCATGATCGCCGTCGAGCACAAGTCCAATTGCCAATAGATTGAAGTTGCAATCTTCGACAGTAAAACAATCTCCGAAGCTCCGAGTTCCGTCTTTTTTGAATCCATCATACCATACACCACCCAACCCACCGAAGGCAGCGCTTCCACTAGGAATGCCAACTTCGCCGACGTAGGAATTCGTGTCTCTCCATGAAACGAATGTGCAGTCATGGATCGTTGAGCGATTGTTATTCTGAATGTGGACAAGGAAATAATTGGAATCGACCATCGATGCGATGGTGAGGCCTTCCAGATTCACGCCGATATTGTTTCCTTTGCCTTGAAACC
>Ga0265324_10002004_pt1 | contig 10878 bp, 7 predicted proteins | sample 41419metaG_FD_198634 | JGI IMG/M metagenome (GOLD analysis project Ga0265324, IMG submission 198634) | Rhizosphere microbial communities from Carex aquatilis grown in University of Washington, Seatle, WA, United States - 4-14-19 metaG | ecosystem: Host-associated > Plants > Roots > Rhizosphere >... | reverse complement strand
AAGCATGGACGGTTGAGGCGTCCATCTATTGCACATCGTTCACCGGGCAATTTCATACTTTTGTCGGGCGGGATGGCAATCACGTTGCCAATATTGACGCCGGTCAAAGCCCACTATATTTTTCCGTATATAATTACTTTCCAAATTTGACCAATCTGGTCATTAAGTTTATGGACAGAGCAGGAGTTTATTACGACCTCCACGATTCAGTCAGCTTGGCGCTCAACCATTGGTATAATGTAGCTGCTGTGAGCGACGGAACAAACCTGTTCCTCTACAAAGATTCCACCGATGGCAACGGCTACCAACTCGTCGGCACGATGGCGGAAACCAGCACCAACACCGCTTTGGCCATTCCAACAGGGACTTATGCAACGATGTCGGATGGCAGCACCTGGGCTTGGTCGGTTGGCCGTGGACGTTTCGGCACCAGCGCGAATCCAGGCGACGATCACGTTGACCGTTTCTACGGCTACATTGATGAAGTCCGCATCAGCGACACGGCGTTGCAGCCAAGCCAGTTTCTTTTCGCGGTTCCCAAGCGGCCAGTCGTGACCTCGCTGACGCTCAATGGCACAAACGCCGTGTTCGCTGGCACGAACGGTCTGAACAACGGCACATTCTACGTGTTGACCACAACCAACCTAACATTGCCACGTTCAAGCTGGACACGCATTGCCACCAATGTTTTTAATGGCAGCGGAAACTTCAACTTCACCAACCCGGTCACCGCTAGTGACAAACAACGTTTCTATATTTTTCAACTTCAGTGAAGCATAAGGGCATGGGAATCGACATCGCTAATTGAAAAAGCTCCGTTCAGGAGCGGCATACCCTGATGATGTCGCTCCGGACGGAGCTTGAATTTTTGGAGATTCTCCGGCTACAAAGATTCCGCCCCTGAACGGGGCTGGCTATCAGCCGACGATCAATGCGGTGAAATCATTTCACCCAAACGGCCAGAAGTTTTCCCCAAATCCCCGCCTCACTGCGCGCGGGCGGAGGTGCGGTCGGCGAGCCATTGCCAGTCCGGCCAGTCCGCCGGGTTGGCGGAGCCGGTGCCCATCGCCCCCTGCCCGGAATGCAGCGTGCTGTCCTGCCGCCAGCGGTGTGTTTCGGAATGGCCGTCGGCAAAGGCCAGCCCGCACGCGCCGGCATGATAGGAACCCGGCCAATCCAGCCAGCCGGGCGTCTGCAGGCTCATGGCAAACGCGGCGTCGTTCAGCTTGCCCGCATTTTCATCCAGCAGCACCCAGAGCGACGAGGGGCCGGGAGCGCCGATGGTGGAGATTTTGCCGTAGGTGCTCCACGGAGAATTGCGCCGGTGATGAAAGGAACTGTCCAACCACGGGCCGTTGACCGACAAAGTTGACGCGCCACTATGCACATAACCGGAGCCTGAGAATTCACTGGCATCATAGCCGGGACAGATGCTGCCGACGGCCTGGTTCATGGCGAAAGTGCGCGCGGCGGGAACGATCTGCCCGATCAAGGCGGGGTTGTTGGTACCCTGATAAATCCCCTCGCGCCGGTCGGCGGGACAGCAAAACATCCTGGCATTGCCGGAAAGGAAGCCGATTAGCAGGCTGCGCGTGGGGTCCACCAGCACATCGGGGTTGAATTCCTGCGGTCCGCCGATGCCGGCATTGCCGCAGCACCAGTTGTGGCCGGGCACGGTGTTGCCGTCGTCGGGGTTGGGTGGAAAGCGGTCGTTGTTCTCGTCCACATACAACAGCATGGCGGCCATCATCTGCTTGCCGCCGCCGAGGCAGACCGCGCCCTGCGCCCGCTGCTTGGCCTTGGACAGCGCCGGCAGCAGCAGCGCCGCCAGGATTGCGATGATGGCGATGACCACCAGCAATTCGATAAGCGTGAAAGCGCGTTTGTTCATGACCGTCTAAAGGTCGTCAGACCGTTTCAGCGGGCGGCAGGTTTCATCGCTTCGGCGTAAGTCTGGCCGTCCACGAAAACTTCCTTGATGCGCGCGGTGCCGGATTTGTCCACGGCGGCCTGCACCGTGAGCTTGCCGTGCGGGTTGCCGGTGCCCTCGGCGACGAAATATTGTTCGAGCCCGTATTCGACGTGAATGGAGCCGGCGGCGCTGCGCCAGCTTCGCCCGCTCTTGCCGCGCAGCACGATCTCACCGGTCGCCGGCACCAGCCTTTCCCGGCTGGCGCGCGTGACTTCATAAAACCCGTTTGTCCCCGCCGGCGCGAGCGCCACGTAGATTTTGGCGCCGGCGGGCAGATCCGTTTTCACCGGCGGCGCAAACAAATTCACCGGCACGTCGCTGATCTTGTAGTTGAGACGCACGAAATCGCCGCGCAGCGGATCGCGCGGGTCCACCGGCTGGGTTTCGAGCAGCACCACCTGCCCGACGCGCAGAAGATTTTCCTGCCGGACAACGGTGCCGAGCACCCACGCGGCCTGAAGCGCGAGGACGAGGATGAGCAGTTTGTTTTTCATGCGGCCTCCGTAATTTTGGCGGTTTTGATTTTTCCTATCAGCTTCCGGCGTTTCTTTTCGAGATACACCCCGAAGATGAGCAGGAACACGCCCGACACCACGAACATGAGCCCCGTCCGCGCCATCGTGCCGAACAGGCCGAAATACGCCGAGACGATGTCCAGCCCGATGAACGCCACGCCGAGGTTGACGAGGAACCGCGAGCGCAGTTGCAGGCCGGCCTGGATCTGGAGCAGGCAGAAAACAAACAGCGTGATGACGGCCACGGCATTGACCATGTCAAAGCTGCCCGCCCAAAACCAGTGCTGTTCACGCGGCGCGAAAAACGCCGCGCACAACAGTCCCGCCACCGCCGCCAGCGATCCCGCCCAGGTGAAACGCCATTGCCGCGTCAGGCCCGGCAGGTTGCCGACTCCCGCCGCCGTCGCGATGACGGCCAGTCCCGCCAGCGCCGGCAGCAGCCAGCGGCACAAACTGGCGTCGTCGTGCGACCAGCTCAAAAAGCCCGCCCACGTCAGCGGATACGCAAAAAGCAGCAGGCCGAGCGCACCGAGCTTTTCCGCGACCGGCGCGAAATCGGGAAACGGAGTCCGACGCAGCAGAAAACCCGCGCCGAGAAAATTCAGGCCGAGCAGCGCGTAGGCGAGCACCTGCGATTCGTTGCTGAAAAAAATCAGGCTGTCGCGCTCGTTAATTTCGCAACCAAACCAGACGGAGAAAGCGGCGAGGAACAAAGCGAACTGCGCCTTGGAACGCAGCAGCCACGGCAGCGCGGCAAGGCCGAGCAGCCAGAGCAGGAAGGCGTTCGGCGTGCGCGATTCGAGGTGATAAATCTGGCCGACCAGCGCGATGTTGGCGAGGAACAGCGCGGAACCGAGAAATTGCAGCGCCTCGCCGGTCTTGCGGTATTGGCCGTGGACTTCGCGCAGCCACCAGCCCGCGCCATGCGCGCCGAGCATGAGCACAAGGCCGGCGGCGATTTTCACACCGCGCGGAATGTCATTCCAATTCGCCGAGATGAGCAGCGCGATGCCCGCCGCAATCATCACCGCGCCGATGAAGGAGATGATGACGAGAAACTTGCCGCCTTCCTCCTTCAAGCCGAAGTGCGCGATGATTTTGTCGCGCTGCTCGGCCGTGATGAAGCCGGCCTCGTGGATTTTTTCGATGTCGGTGGTTTTCATGGCGGTAATACCGTTGTGAATCCGATTGGTTTGCGAATCAATCTAATTTTGCACGGCCAACTGCTTATCGTCGCGCTTGGCGTGCCGGCCAAAGTGCGGCGAGGTTTTCAACATGCGCTTGAAGTTGGTCCGGCGCGCATGTGTTTCCCCGGCGGAATAAAGCAGTTTCACCAGGCCGAGAAAGCCGGCTTGCAGTTCGGCCAGGCTCATGTTCTTCGGCTGAAAATTGATATCGAACAGCGTGCACAGTTCCCACGCGCGGTCGCGCAGAATGCGGCCCTCGTTTTTCAGCCGCGCGTAAAGCGGCGTGCCGGGAAACGCGGTCAGGAACGTCACCTGCACCTCGTAGAGCGCGGAGTCGCGCACGAAATCCAGCACATCGGTAAACACGTCGCGCGTGTCGCCGTCGAGGCCGAGGATGAAACAGCCGTTCACCGTGATGCCGTAGGATTGGATCTTCGCGATCGCTTCCTTGTAAAAATCCTGCTGGCGGAATTTCCAATCCGATTTCGTCTCGAGGCCGTGAAGGCTGGTGCGACCCGGGCTTTCCAAGCCGATGAGAATCTGCTGACAGCCGGAATCGCGGATGAGCGCGAGCAGTTCGTCATCCTCCGCCACACGCACGTCGGCCTCGGTGAACCAGCGGACATTTTCCTTGGCCAGCTCGCGCAGCAATTTTTTGTAATGCTCGCGGTGGGCAAAGCTGTTGTCGTCGGCGAACTCAATGAACGGCTTGGCCCAGATCTTTTTGATGGCGCGGATTTCGGCGATGACCTTTTCCACCGGCTTCACCTTGTAGCGCGGCGTGAGCAAGATCGAGCTGGCGCAGAACTCACATTTGTGCGGGCAGCCGCGGCTGGTTTGCACGGTGAGGCGGTTGTATTTCTCCGGGTCGAGCAAATCGAAGCGCGGCATGGGCGCGTCGGCGAGATCAAATTCCCTGGCCGTCTGGTAAAACGGTTTCAGCGCGCCGCGTTCGAAGTCCGCGAGCAATTCCGGCCAGAGCAGTTCGCCTTCGCCGATGACGACGCTGGTGCAATGCTCCTTCGCCTGCTCGCGCAGCGACGTGACGGTGATGCCGCCCATGACGACCGGAATGTTTTTCGCGCGGTAATAATCCGCCACGTCGCACGCCTCGTAAAATTGCGCGGTGAAGGTGCTGATGACCACGAGGTCGAAATCCACCGGCAGCTCCGGCAACGTTTTCAGGTCCGCGATTTCGTGATAGCTGACGTCAAACTTGTCCGGCGTCAACCCCGCGAGCGTGAGCAGGCCGAGGCTCGGCAGCGAGGCGATGATTTTGTTGCGGTCCACGAAGCCCGGCAGTGTAAGACCGAGTTGCGTGAGTTCCGCGTTGTGCGCGCGGACACCGCTCATGGCGATAAAGGCAATTGTTTTCATAACGCTCCTATGGTTGAGTTTCTGTCAAAACCACTGACAAAGACCGTCCGAGACCCGATTTGTCGTGTTTTGGCGCAATTTGTCGCGTTTTGGCGTTTTTGTCGCCCATGTTTCGGTGCGCCGCCGGGCGAACGCCCGCCAAGGGGAAGGGGCATCGGCGCTGGCCAGCCCGTCTGGCGACCCAATCCGGGCCACCCAATTGGAGGCGTGGGCGTCCCGGGAGACGACCAAACCAGACCAAACCAGACCAAAGAAGACCGGATTTGTAGAAAACTTAAGTATGGACGCCCGGTTGACTGCGAGCGCCCCCTCATCCTGACCTTCTCCCCCGGTGGGAGAGAAGGCAACCGAAGGCCGGATGAGGGGGAAACGCCCCGGCAAAAATGCCCGCTCCCATCATTTCTGAGCAATCGAATGACACTTTTTGGCACTTTTTGGCACGATTTGTCCCTTTTTGTCACCCGGTTTTGGAAGTGCAGAAAAGTGACAAAAGGTGACACGGCCCGAAGGTGGCGTTCTGGAGGTGGTTGTGGGCTTGAGGCATTCGTGGCTTGGCCGGACCAAGGGTGTGGTTGGGATTGCCGGGGTTGTTGGCGCGAGGGTTTCCCCGCAGGCCTAGTCGAGCAGCCCGGCAAGCTGATTGCGCAGGCGGCGAGCCGCCTGCGGACAGACCGAAACAGGGAAAGAGGTTCAGGCTGCATGTGACCCAGCGTAGCCAAGGTCGCCGGGAAGGCAAGTCTAATTCTGTATCATGCCGTTTCTATACAGCGCTTACTCTTCCCGGTCCAAGAGCGGCAAACAGCCGATCACATTTGAAGCCAACCTGAAGCCAAATGCTGAAAACTGGCCCGGTGAAATACAAAATGCAATTTCACGGGCTAAAGCCCAGTGAAGTATCGGGGCAGACATCACGGACTAAAAACCGATTAACCACGGATGGACACCAATCTTAAACAAATGCTGAAAGCTTTTTTAACCCAGTGGGATTGATACAGCTCGGCGGAGGTCAAAGTCGCGCCGGACGAGATCCGCCTCAGCGTCGGCGTGGAAACGCGCGATGCCGACTTGAACATCGCCAAAAGCCAGCACGACGAACGCATGGCCAGCGCGCTCAAGTTTCTCAAGACCAGCGGCGTGCCGGACAAGGGACGTGCAGACCGATTTCATCAGCGTTTCGCCGGAATACGGCAACGACCTTGCCCGCACCAAACCAGTGGTCTATATCGTCCGCAAATCCATCGAGATCAAACTGACGACAGTCACCAATCTGGAATCCGTTCTACCCTCACCATCAACATCCAAGGCCAACTCACGCTCGACAGAAAAAGTCTGGAACAATTCCTCAGCACCGTCACCACTCCAAAACCGATTGTCAAAGAGCTCCCAAAACCGTCGCCAAGTGAATCCAGTTTTTTGAACGAGATGCAAATTTTGGCAAAACTCTCAGTCAGCCGCCGCACCCTATTTGGTTGGCGGATGGCTGGGAAAATTCCATCCGTGAAACTTGGAAGACGTGTTTTGTATCACTGGCCGAGCGTTGAGGCTGCTTTGCTGCGTCTTCAGCCGGGTGGGTGGTGACATCAAAATATCGCTCAACCTGCGAGCACTTCGTTAAACATTCGTTGCACCACACCCTGCACCGGTTCTGGCAGTGGTTTTTCTTTTTGCAACAGTGCCAGCTTCTCTTTGAACTCCGTTAAGATTTCTGGCCGGACTTTTTTCAGGGCCGAGAGGGTTTGCACCAGCAGCAACCGCGCAGGAACATTTTGCGGACAGTTCAGACATTGCTGGATATTGCCGTCAATTATATCGCGAGTGCCGCTTAGAAAATCGGGCTGCACACGATCCATGCCAGCGCAACGCACTGACAAAAGCTGTTCCAACCGCAACAGGTAGTAAGGGAATTGAAGACCGGCAGGAACCTGATACAGCGGGGGCGGTGTCTGGATTTCAACCTCAGCCTGTTCCGCAAGCAAACGAAGCAATTGTTGCGCGAGCTGTGGAATGGCGGCTTCAGGTTTTGTGGACGGAAACGCAGCAGTGAGATTGCCCAGGCATTTCTCATCAATGGTTCGCACTAGCCGCAATTCCACGTTCCAAGGTTCGGCCTGCGTTTTCAGATGAATGCTCACCGCAAAATCAATTTTTATCTGGCTTTGGCGGGCGTGAGCGGCTGCATTTTCATCGCTCCACGGCGCTCCTCCAAGAACGAAGCCACTGATTTCATCCACAATCCACGGTATCAAAGTCTGCACCTTGGCACGGCTTTGAAAATCGACCTGTTCAGCAAGGAAGAGTGGCAAAGCGCGTGTCAGACGACCCGCCGCATCAGCCAGTTGATGCTCGGTGCGTTTTGAATTGGTGGCCTTTTCGGCCGTGCCGCACAGAAAGCAAACCGTGAGATCATCAGGCGTCTTGGCTGGAAACAATTCTGCTGCTGGTGAGTTGGATTTCAACCACACCGGCCCATCAATGGCGAGCAGCGATACGTTTAATTTTTTATTCGGGTCCGGCTTTTCAACGGCTATCCGAGCTTTAGCAATCTCCGTATCCCAAAAACTCAAGGTCTTCTGCCAGTCCAGCCGCTTCAGAGCATAGAGCTGATCCACTATCCGTCGCGCCGCATCGAATTGCGCGAGTTCCAAATGGGCTTTGATCAGATTATTACCGACTTGCAGGCCATGGGTTTTAACATCGAAGTGGGGTTCAGTGAGCCGCAATAGCTCGGGCAAGTGACCGGTATTGCCAAGGTCGCCACTCATCTGTGCCAGAAAATCTGTTGGAACCGGCTTGGCTACACGAGCGAGGCATTCCTGATAAATCGTCAACGCTTGTTCTTGCCTACGGGTGTGCAACGCGTCCCTTGCAATCCAAAGTTGCGCCCGCCAACTACCGGGCAGCACGGCAATCCGACGCAACGCTTCGAGGCCGGCTGCTTCGCCGTTGCGTTCCTTATGGATGATCCAATACCAACCAAGGCCGTTGTCTTGATTGGGATCAACTTCCAACGCGTGCCAGAGGGTTTCCTCGGATTTCTTTTCGTCCTTACGCTGGGAGTAAATCTTGGCAAGATTTGTCAGCACCGTTCCGTTCTCACCGTGCTTGGCGATAAAATCGCGAAGGACTTTTTCGGATTCGTCGAGGCGGCCTTCTTCCATGAGCACGATGCCCCAAACACAGGTGCCGCGTTCAGGTTGAGTATCAATTTTGTAAAGCTGTTCGGTGGCGGCAATGATGTCTGAACGAAACCCATCTTTCAAAGAGCCCAAGATGATTCCGTAAAGCTGGTCGGGATTATTCCAGTTGGATTTGATCGAACCGGGCAAGACACTGGTTCGCCAGGCTTCTTTGGTGATCAGCATCTCCCTGCCATAGGCATCAAAAACCTGAATCATCTCTTTGTTGCTGGCCGGGGCGACTGAGGTGGATGGGGCTGGCTTGTCTTTGATTGGCGGCAGCGTTGCAGGTGTATGCGGTCGGACAACGGGGGACGCCGATGGCTCCGGTTTCTTTTTGCCAAACAGATTTTGAAAAAAGCTCATGCAATCAGGACGTCACTGAATTCATCGCGCAACTTTTTGTATTTCCAAACGATGCCAGTTCGGCGAATCGTAAACGTCATGTCTCAAATCGCAAAGTGAAAACCAGCATCACCGGCGCGTATCTGGAATATTCACTCGATTTAACAAAGCGAACAGTGATAAACAGGTCTGCAAAAAGTGCAGGAATTAAACCCGCCCCCACTTCATACTCACTGGCACCGTGGCTCTGTCCTTTGAGATGGGGCTGTGGTGATGGCTGATGGGTCGGTGGGGAGATCGAGAAAACCTAAGTTTTAAGAGTGACCATTTCAGGTCCTTGCGCGTATTTCTTGAAGGTATCGACCAAATAAGTTTCTTTGCACAAAGCCGAGAATTTGACCTCTCCATATCGTTGACCACGGCGAACCAATGCTTCTTGGTAAATCAAAGTGGCATTGATGACTGACAGTATCTTCAATGGACGCAGTTGGCCGAGTCGTCGGGCATGCGCGTAATGAAAATTTCTTTGCAGTAATTCATCGAGCATTTGGCTGCATACTTCGAGGGGAGGCACGGACACATTCCCGTCGGTTTCAAAAACAAAGACATATCCTGGTGTTTTTCCGCTCCTATCGGGCCCTGCCATGGCAAATTGAAAAGAAATACCGGTGGTTTTAGAAAAATGTTCCAAGGCGGATTCAATATCGGCCCCGGTAAGTTTCTCACCGCAAATGTCTGACACCAACCCGTCCCGGCCTAAAAACTCCAAGGTTGGTGTCACCGCCCAAAATCCAGTGACACGAACGCGATCCTTCAAGTGGTAGCGATAAAGACCACCGGCGGTTGAAAGCATCACGGTATAAATTCCTCCGTGTCGCAACTCCCACACGCTTTTCACCTGGCCGGTGTCGACTTCGATGAATTCAAGGAAATGCGAACGAACAGCAGCTAGATGTCGTCCGGCGAACCCCCAAGGAATCGTCACCACGCCTTCAGTCGCCAACAATCCTTTGGGTTGAATCGTCACGCCCGGGAAAGCAACCCGCAATCTTGCGAGTGAAGGTTCCGCATCGCGTCCCGCCCAGCAACTGATGACCTGCAGGTGCGGCCAAAGCCACAGGAGTTGATTGTCCGAACCTGAAACACAGCGCGCGAGTTCGGACACTCGCTGCGGGGCTGGCACCAGTTGTTTCGTCAACGCAGCCCGAATGTTAGCAGACAAAACCAGATCACTTGGCAATGCGGCAGTTCGCAAACAACTGGCAAGGCGATCTACCTGCCGGGGCAATGCTTCCAGTAGCAGGGTTAGGAAAGAAGGATGCCACACAGATATGAGGCGGAGATTTCTTTCGCAAACGAGAAACAAAAGGGTCAGAAATTCGAAGGTGGCCGGATCTTCCACACGCGCCAGTTCCGGCGGAGCAACTAGCAATCGTGCCGCAAACCAGCGTTGCCAGGTGCCGAGATATTCGGTGTCGTTCGGAAAGCCGACGGGAACAGCAGAAGATCCGACTCTACCCAAAAGCGTATTCGGACTCAGGCACCAATACTGTCGGCCGAGCAGCAGGCGCGGGCGCAGCACATAGAGACTGGCAATCCATGGCGCCAGTGCCGCCTGAAACTGACGAAGCAAACCGGCTGTGAGGGGAATCAACTTTCGGGCCGCGCTGGTCCCGCTGGTTGGCTGTAGGAGCGTTACCGCATCCGAAGTTAATATGTTTGGTTCACCTGATTGAATGATGTCCACAAAAGGACGAAACACCTCATAGTCGGCGACTGGATGCGATTGAAACGCGCCCGTATTATTAACCATTCGCTCGAACCCGTGCAGCCGCCCATACTTCGTTTCGGTTGCACGCTTCAACAGGCCACGCAGTAGTCGGCGTTGTGCCATTCGCGGAAAAGTCGCAGCGAAAAGAAATGCCAAGGCTCCCGGTAAGCAGGCCAAAAACCAAGCCAGGTTGGCCAGCAAAATTTCCCATCGGCGCATTCGTCTCATTCGATCCAAATGGGGCTGGTTTGCTCAATCACGCGCCAGGCAAGGCGATTAAGGTTGTCCTGCCGGATTTCGGCAATACACGCCAGCTCGTATCCGGCTTGATAACGCGGGTTGTGTAGGAGAAAAAATTCCACATGGGGATCGGCTAGTTTTGATTCTGGCACCTCGCAGAACTCCGGTCGCAGGCGATCCGCGTGCTCATCCGGAATAATTAATCCGCTATTCTGGTCGTAGGCGGGACCGTATTTCACCAGCGCCACCGATTGAAGTGCTGCTACCAAGCCGGGCGGACTTTGCGTGTCTGGTC
>Ga0265324_10001999_pt1 | contig 10884 bp, 7 predicted proteins | sample 41419metaG_FD_198634 | JGI IMG/M metagenome (GOLD analysis project Ga0265324, IMG submission 198634) | Rhizosphere microbial communities from Carex aquatilis grown in University of Washington, Seatle, WA, United States - 4-14-19 metaG | ecosystem: Host-associated > Plants > Roots > Rhizosphere >... | reverse complement strand
ATTCGCGGAGGGGGATGCGGCCCTCCCCCGGCCAGACCTTGCGGCTGGCCTGGCCCGGATCGGGCTCGCCCTGCAGGCCGAGCGAGTCGCCGAGATCGACCCCGGCGATGATCCGGGGATCGAGCCGGGCGAGCTCGTCGGGCGTCGCACCGGCGTGCCACAGGTGCCAGAAGTCGAGGAGCAGGCCGACGTTGTCGCGCTCGGCCGCCTCGACGGCCGCGACCGCGTCGGCCAGCCCGCGGATCGGCGTCCAGGCGAGCGGCTCGAGGTAGTAGCGAATGCCCAGCGGCGCGCCCAGGTCGGCGACCCGGCGCAGGCCGGCCGCCGTCACCCGGACGAGCTCGGATCGGGACAGGCCGCCCGGGCCGCGGTAGCGACCGCCGGGCACGACCGGACCGCTGAGGACCTGGATGTTCGTGGCCCCGACCGCCGCCGCGAGCTCGGTCAGGGCGTAGGCCTCCGCATCCGCCGCGCGCCGATCGGCCGGCGCCCAGCGCTCCACGTCGAGCAGGGCGCCCAGGTTGACCGGCGCCAGCGGCCCGAGCGCGGCGCGGATGCTGGCCGCCGAGTAGCCCAGGTCCAGGGCCCGCCGGAGGTGCTCGGCGCGCACGAAGATCCCATCCCAGCCGGTCTCCCGGGCGACCCGGATCTGGCCCAGCGCCGGCAGGTGCATCGTGGAGTTCGAGTTGTAGACGAGCTGCACGGGCGACTCCTCGGCTGGCGGGCTAGCTGGACGAGAGGGCGCCGAGCGCGCCGATGCCGGCCACCACGACACCGATCCCCAGGATCTGGCGCGGGGCGAGGCGTTCCCGGAAGAGCACGAATGCGGCCACCGCCGCGATCGGCGGGAACATCGAGCCGAGGACCGAGGTGACCGCGATGTCCTGGCGAGCCCCGACGGCAAAGGCGACCAGGCCCACGATCTCGGCGACCCCGGTCACCGCGATGAACAGCAGCGCACGCCGGCCGACCGCAGCGCGCCGCAGGAGGACCAGGGGCAGGGTCACGAGGACCACGCCCGCGGCCCGGCCGGGCAGGATGACCCACGGCGCCGGCAGCGAGCTGCTCGCCTGGCCGGCGATGAACAGCCCGGCACCCAGGAACAGGGCGGCGCAACCGGCCAGCGCCGCGGCCCGCAGCGAGCTTGCCCGGCTGATCTCGACGCCCTCCTCGAGCTCGTGGCCGCCACCGGTCGCGGCGAGGACGACGCCGATCGCGATCAGCGCCAGGGCAAGTCCCGATCCGGGCGCCAGCTGCTGGCCGGCCAGGACCGAGATGACCGCAGCGATCGCGCCCTCGGTCGAGCCGATCGTGGACACGACTCCGACCGCCCCGATCCGGTAAGCGCTGTAGGCCAGCAGCAGGCCGCCGACATTCGACGCCCCGGCCAGCGCCGACCAGGCCAGCGCCGCCGCGACGTTCGTGGAGCCGGACGACGCCGGGATCGGGGTCGCGAGGAGCGCGATCGGCAGGAGCAGGAGCGTTCCGACGAGCATCACCCCGGCCACCACCGCGGCCGGCTGGGCCAGCCGGCTCGCCCGGGCACTGGCCAGGGTGGAGACGGCATAGGCGACTGCGGCAATGGCGCCGGCGACGACCGGCGAGATCAACGGTCGAGCGGAAGGTCGAGAGGACGCGCGACCTGTTCGGCGACCGTCCGGCAGCGTTCGAAGAGCGGCAGGCAGGTCGTCCGGGCGATCTCGGCGGCCTGCGCCGGGTCGCGGCTCAGGGCGGCTCCCCAGATGCCCCGGCCGGCGAGGAAGCCCGCTCCCCCGTTGCTGCCGGCGACCCGGACCTGCTCCAGGAACGCGTCGGCCGGTGCACCCGCCCCGAGGAGCACCCAGGGCGTCCCGGCACAGGCCACGGTCACCGCCCGGCACGCTGCACCGGCCGCCGGCCAATCGACGGCGGCCGGGTCCGCTCCCGGCACGACCAGCGGAAATGGCAGCTTGAACAGGTCGACGCCGAGGGGCCGGAGGCGTTGGACCGCCCCGATCACGAGGTCGGGCAGCCGCGCTGCGTAGTCGGCTTCGGATTCCGTCGACCAGCGATAGGCGATCGGCTCGACGACGAGCGGCAGGCCCAGGGTGTGGCAAGCATGGGCGCACTCGGCGACGAGCGCGTCCTGGCGGAGCGCGGACGGCGCATCGTCGATCCGGTACGGAAGGAGGAGCTTGCCCGCGTCGGCGCCGTAGGCAAGGGCTGTCGCCGGCGAGAAGTCCGGCAGCAGGGTCGTGATCCGGCCGTCGCCCAGGGCCTCGTAGCCCTGCGCCTCGAGGGGCATGATCAGGCCGATCGCGTCCGGGACGGCGCCGGCGTCGAAGGCGTCCTGCCCCAGTTCGGCGTCGAGCATGATCGCCGTCGCCGCGGGCGCGAGGACGGCCACCAGGGCCTGCTTCAGGGCGCTCAGCTCGGGCGTGCCCAGGCCAGTGATCCCGCGCCGCTCGAGCACGGCCCGGAAGTTGTCACGATGGTCGATCGCCAGACCCGAGATGACCCCATCGGGACCGGCCAGCCGGTGCAGGCGACGGCGAATCCCGGCGCGCTCCGGCGCCGCGGCGGCAGCTCCGCCGCTCACGTGTAGTCGAAGGGCAGCCGGGGATCCTTGGCCATCGATGGCCACAGCTCGCGGACCCAGGCCAGGTCCGGGTCATCGGTGTTGGCCATCGTCCGGCGATCGCCGGCGAGCGCGTTCAGGAACCAGGCGTCGTAGCCGGGCGTGGAGATGAACGGGTGGTAGCCCTGGTCGACGATCACGAGATCGCCATGCCGGACAGGCAGGATCGCGTCGCGAGAGCCGTCACGGTGGTAGATCCGCTGGATCGCCCACGCCTCAGGCCGCCGGAACTGGTAGAAGTACGTCTCCTCGAGGACGGCTTCCCGGGGGGGGTCGTCGACGTCGTGCTTGTGGGGTGGCCAGCCCGACCAGTTGCCGTTGGGCGTGATCACCTCGCAGATCAGCAGCCGGTCGGCGGGAAAGCCCGGCATCATCATGTTGTTGACCTGCCGGGTGCAGTTGCCGGCGCCCCGGATCTCGACCTCGACGTCCTCGGGCCGGACGACGATCGGCGACGTCGCCACCCCGGACCGCCCGGTCAGCGGCGCCTGGGCCAGGGCGACCACCGCCCGCATCCCCGGCAGCGGCCGGCCGATCAGCCGGGCGGTCGTGCCGGCCGGCAGGTAGGCACTCCAGGGCAGCCCCGAGAAGACGTCGCGCCGCCCGGGCAGGTCGAGCTTCGAGCCGTCGCTCAGCGCGATCTCGATCCCGCCGCCCGAGATCGTGACGATGGCCGCTTCCTGGTCCGGCGCGTCGAGCAGGACCACCTCGCCCTCGGCCAGGCTGAAGGTCCGGAACGACAGGTAGCGCCAGCCGGATCGAACTGGATCCGTGGCCACCAAACCGTCCGCCCCCGGCCGGATGTGGAGCATCTCGGGGGTCAGCCGGGAGGGCAGCTTGGCCGGATGGATGATCGGCTCCGCCGGCCGCTTGGGCTGGGTCATCGACGTGCCTCCGCTGCGTGACGGGTTCCGCGGGCCATGAGCGTGTCGATCTCGTCGGGCGTGGGCATCGCGCTGCTGCACATCAAGCGCGAGGCGACGATCGCCCCGGCCGCGTTGCCGCGCTCCAGCGCCGCTTCCGGGGCCAGCCCCCGGAACAGCCCGGCGGCCACGGCCGCCGTCAGGGCGTCCCCGGCGCCCAGCCCGCAGGTGACCTCGATGGGGATCCCCGGGACCGAGTGGCGTTCACCGTTGATCAGGACCGTTGCGCCTTGCGGACCGTGCTTGAGGACCGTCAGGCGCGGGCCGGGATTGCCCGGCTCGCCGGGCCGCAGCCCCGCCGCCGCGAACTCGGCATCGCTGCCGATCACGACGTCGCTCACCCGGACGGCCTGCTCGGTCAGGGCGGGATGCTCGCGCAGGTCGGGCCACAGCCCGGGCCGCCAGTCGAGATCGAGGATCGTCCACGATGCCGGGGGCCGGGCGCGGCTGGCCTGCCGCTGGGCGAGGAGGGCGAGGGTCGTCGATCGCGCCGGCTCGGCGGCGAGGAGCGTCGCCGAGACGATGACCAGCGGCGCCAGCTCGAGCGCTTCCCGGGGCAGGTCGGCCGGTTCGAGCTGCGTCTCGGGGGCCGGGTTCGCGCGGTAGAAGGTCACCGGGAAATCGTCCGGCGGCCAGGCCTCGAAGAACGCGACCTGGGTCTGGCCGGCCGTCCGGGTCGCCAGGGCCGACACCGCGATGCCTTCGCCGGTCAGGGCCGCTCGAACGTACTCGCCGTGTCCGTCGGCGCCCACGCTCGAGAGGACTGCCGTCGACACGCCCTGGCGGGCGAGGCCGAAGGCGATGTTGCCGGCGAAGCCGCCGACCGAGCGGACGAAGGAATCGGCGGCCGCCAGCGAGGTCCGGGGCGTTGCCGGGGTCAGGTCGACGCCGATCCGGCCGACCACGAACGCCTCGGGCGCGGACGGCCGGCCGGCCGGAGCGCCGGGCGTCATGCCAGGTGCTTGTTCACGGCGTCCCGGAAGGTCAGGGCACAGGTCCGGGCCTCGTCTGCTCCGTCGCGCATCCGCAGCCCGAACGGGGCGAGGTTCGCGTCTCGGACGCCGATCCCGATGCTGATCGAGCGCTCGAGCAGGGCATCGGTCTGGGGCAGGAGGCCCACCCGGTAGTCGCCGTGCGAGTGGCCGGGAATGTCGCAGTCGAAGGGGCAGCCCTTGCCGTTGACCGTCCGCCGGTCGAGGAGGTGGTTCATCTTGCTGTACACGTGCCAGCCCGACTCCGACAGGGTGATCGAGCCGACCTCGGCGGCCACCTTGCGGGCGATCTGGGCCGAAGGCAGGCTGACCACGAGGTGGGTGGCCAGGTCGCCGGCCGGGTCGGGCAGCGTCCGGAACTCGATCTCGGGCGACTCCTCGAGGAACGACTGGACGATCTCCTTGTTGGCGCGCAGGTGCGACGTGATCCGGTCGAGCTTGCCGATCTGGCCCAGGAGCACGGCCCCGGACAGCTCGGTCATCCGGAAGTTCATCCCCAGGAACGGCCGCGGCGCGTATTTCGACTCGAGCCGGTCCGGCGCGTGACCCTGGTCGTGCATCGCGAAGAAGCGCTCGTAGAGGGTCTCGTCGTCGGTCACGATCATCCCGCCATCGCCGCAGGTGATCGTCTTGTACTCGTTGAACGAGAACGTCCCGGCGGCGCCGATGCCGCCCACGCCCTGGCCCTTGTAGGTCGCGCCGAAGGCCTGGGCGCAGTCCTCGATGATCGGGATGCCGTGCTTGTCGGCGACCGCCTTGAGCTCGGTCATCCGGGCCGGGCCGCCGAGCATGTGGACGACGATGATCGCCGCGGTGCGGGGCGTGATCCGGGCCTCGACGTCGGCCGGGTCCAGGTCGAAGCTTTGATCCACCTCGGCCAGGACCGGCGTCGCGCCGGTGTACGCGATCGCGGAGATCGAGGCGACGAAGGTGAAGCCGGGCACGATGACCTCGTCGCCCGCGCCGACACCCAGCCCGAGCAGGGCGATCCACAGGGCGGCTGAGCCGCCGCCGCTCAGGCCCAGGCCGTAGCGGACGCCGGCCAGGCGGGCGATCTCGCCCTCGATCCGGTGGACCTTCGCCCCAAAGGCCGGATTGTCCGAGGGGCCATAGCGGCTGAGGAAGCCGCTCTGCATCACCTCGAGCACCTCGGCCGTCTCTTCGGCCCCGATCAGCTCAACGCCCGGACCTGGCATGCAATCACTCCCTCGCTAGTCGAATTGGGCAGTCAGATATCAATGAAGGTCGGTGCGCTGGAGGGCACGCGCCCGCTCGTAGGCCGAGCGGGCCGTCCGGACGCTGGCCCGGTCGCTGGCCGCCGCGACCGGCACGTCCCACCAGGCCTCGAAGCCGGTCAAGCGCTTCTCGGGATCGGTGGGCACGAGGATCACGCTGACCCGGTCGCTGGCCCGCGCCGCGGCCAGGGCCGCACGGAGGTCGTCCGCCGTCTGGGCCCGGAGGCCCAGGGCGCCCATCGCCTCGGCGTGCTGGCGGAAATCGACCGGCACGTAGGCGCCGGTCAGGCGGTTGCTGGCCGGGTCGCGGAAGCGCAGCTCGTTGCCGAAGTCGACGACCCCGACCGAGCGCTGGAGGGCGAGGATGCACTGGAAGCCGTGGTTGTCGAGGACCACGATCGTCAGCTTGAGGCCCTCGGCCACGGCGGTCACGATCTCCGAGTTCAACATCAGGTACGACCCGTCACCGACCATGACGACCACCTCGCGGGTCGGGTCGGCAAGGCGCACCCCGAGGCCCGCGGCGATCTCGTAGCCCATGCACGAGAAGCCGTACTCGACGTGGTAGGCCTTGGGCTCGGTCGTCCGCCACAGGCGGAGCAGGTCGCCGGGCAGGCTGCCCGCGGCACAGATGACGGCCGCCTCGCCGCCGACGACGTCGTTGACGACCCCGATCACCTCGGACTGGCCCAGCTCACCGGTCTCGCGGACGCCAGTTTCGTCCGTGCCCGAGCGGAGGCGGGTCACGATCGCGTCCCAGTCGGCCTTCAGGTCCGCCACGCGCTGCCGGTACGCCTTCGACGTGCCCGACCAGCCGGCGGCTCCGAGGCTGGCCTGGAGGGCGCGCAGCCCTTCGCGGACGTCCGCCACGACCGGTTGCGCCCGCATCTTGTAGGCATCCATCGGGCTGACGTTCAGGCCGATGAAGCGCACCGCGGGGTTCTGGAAGGCGGCCTGCGATTCGGTCACGAAGTCGCCCATCCGGGTCCCCACGCAGATCACCAGGTCCGCGTCACGGATCAGCCGATTCGAGGCGAGGCCGCCGTTCGTGCCCGCCGGACCCATGCTCAGCGGGTGGTCCCAGGGCAGGGCGCCCTTGCCCGCCTGGGTCTCGACGACCGGGATGCCGAAGCTGGTCGCGAAGGTGGCGAGATCGCCGGTTGCCTCGCCGTAGATCGTGCCCCCGCCGGTGACGATCACGGGTGCCACGGCCGCGGTGATCAGCTTGAGCGCATCGCCGACATCGGCCGGATCCGGCAGCGGCCGGCGGATCCGCCAGACTCGTCGGTCGAAAAAGGCCAGCGGCCAGTCGAACGCCTCAGCCTGGACGTCCTCGGGCAGCGAGACCGTGACCGCGCCGGTGTCGACCGGGTCGGTCAGGACCCGGAAGGCGGCGACGAGCGAGGTCAGGAGCTGTTCCGGGCGGGAGATCCGGTCGAAGAAGCGGGACACCGGCCGGAACGCGTCGTTGACGCTGACGTCGCGCTCGACCGGGTGCTCGATTTGCTGGAGGACCGGGTCGGGTGCCCGGTTGGCGAAATAGTCGCTGGGGAAGAGCAGGACCGGGATCCGGTTGACCGTCGCCGTGGCCGCCCCGGTGATCATGTTCAGGGCGCCCGGCCCGACCGACGAGATGCAGGCGTACGTCTGGAGCCGGTTGCGCTGCTTGGCAAAGGCCGTCGCGATGTGGACCTGGGCCTGCTCGTTCTGGGGTCGGTAGAAGGGCATCCCCAGTGGGTCGCCCAGCTCCTCGAGGGCCTGGCCCAGGCCGGCGACGTTGCCGTGCCCAAAGATCCCCCAGAAGCCGGCGATGAAGCGCTGCTCATGGCCATCGCGCTCGGCATACTGGGCGGCACAGAAGCGCACGACGGCCTGGCCCACGGTCAGCCGGACAGTCTCCATGTCACTCCTTGCGCAACCGATTGCAACGAAGGTATCATCGGCCCTCTGTCCACGTCAATATCGGCCGGAGAGGTGGGCGTGACGACCAGCACTCGCCTGGCGGCAGGCACGGACCTCGGGCGGCCGGTGGACCTGTCGAGCGCCTGGAACGCCAGCGACGCCGACGTCGCCCGACGCTTCCATCCGCTCTACGGCCAGGCGCTCGGCCGGCTGCCGGCCGGCGATGTCGTCCTCCGCGGCCTGCCGTTCAAGCTTGGGGCGCCGGACACGCGCGAACGTGGCCAGCAGGCCCGCTGGCTCCTCGTCGGCGACGAGCTCACGATCGACCTTGGCCGGACTCGCGCCGGCCGTCCCGGGCGCGGTCCGGGCTACCTCGTGATCGCCCACTTCTCGGACAGCTGGCGGGAGCCGTCCGGCGAGCGGCCCGAGGGCAGCCCGGTGGGCTGGGTCCTGCCGGCCGGCGAGGCGCTGGCCCGCTACGAGCTGCTCGGCCGGTCGCCGGCCGGATCGACGGGCAACGCGCCGGTCCAGGCGATCGAGATCCGCCGCCGCTTCGAGATTGCCGACGGGATCATCGGCTGGGGATTCCTGCCGTTCGCGGCGGTCAGCCACCATGCCGACGCGGTGCTCGACTGGCGCGGACCCTTTGACCGGCAGGCTCCAGGCCGCTACGCACCCGCCGGCCATGCCGGGCCGCTGACGACGCTGCCCGGGACCTGGGCAGCCGGCCAGTCCGGTGCGGTCGACTACGTGCCAACGGCCGAGGACGACGCCACCCTGTGGCTCCACGCCCTCCGGCTCGACCCGGCCAATCCCCCGGCGGCGCTCCGGATCACCTCGCTCGGTGGCGGGCGGCCGGGGACCGACGTGGTGATCGCCGGGATCACGTTCTTCGACGGCGCTGCGGATCCGCTCGTCGCCCGGCCCCGCCGGCAGTTCCTGGTAACCGGGGCGGGCTACGAGACCCCGGCCCTCGACCTGGGACTGCCCGTTCGCTGGCTGGCACTTGCGGAGCCAGTGGCCGAAGGTGCGCCGGGGCTTGTCGCTGGCTGGGGCCGGCCCGCCACCGACGCGTCCTCGAGCTCGATCCTGGACGTGGCCGCGGCCGCCGACGCGCGGCTGTCGTTCGGTGACTGGGTCGTGGCGCTCGACGACCTGACCTCGTCGCGGTCCCTGCCGGCGCTGTCGCGGCCGGTCGGGCCGATCTCGATCCGCGAGCTGCCCCGGCCGTCGGTCCGGGTCGCGGTCCGGGTCGCGAGCGGCGGCCGGCCGGTCCCCGCGCGAGTCCGCTTCGTCGCCGAGGATGGCCGCTATCTGCCGCCCCTGGGCCATCGCGACGAGGTTAACCCGGGCATCTTCGAGGACACTGGGGCCGGCCTGATCCTGGGCGCCGACACGTTCGCCTACGTCGGCGGCGAGTTCGCGATCGACCTGCCGGTCGGCGCGGTTGCCGTCGAGGTGGCCAAGGGCTTCGAGCACCGGGCGGTGCGGACCAGCGTCGAGGTCCGGCCGGGGACGACGGAGCTGGCAATCGACCTCCAGCGGGTGATCGACCTGGACCGCGACGGCTGGCGGACCTCCGACTCGCACGTCCACTTCCTCGCGCCGTCGACGGCGCTGCTGCAGGCCGCAGCCGAGGACCTGACGTTCGTCCACCTCCTCGCCACCCAGCTCGGCGATCACTACATCAACGTGCCCGACCTGGCCTTTGGGTCGACGCAGGATCCGAGCGGCCGCCATGCCGTGATCGTGGGGACGGAGAACCGCCAGAACGTGCTCGGCCACCTCGCCCTGCTGGGCGCGAACCCGCCGGTCCAGCCCCTGGCATCGGGCGGCGCCCCCGAGGGCCGGATCGGCCAGGCGGTCAGCGAGCTCCTCGCCGACTGGGCGATCGCCTGCCGGGCGGCCGGCGGCCTGGTCGTCGGCGCCCACTTCCCGCTGCCCTACGCCGAGATCGCCGCCGACATCGTGGCCGGCCTGATCGACGCGGTCGAGCTGCAGTGCTTCGCGCCCGGCCTGGACAACCCGTCGATCCTGGAGTGGTACCGCTTCCTGAACTGCGGCTATCGGCTGCCCCTCGTGGGCGGCACCGACAAGATGTCGGCCGAGGTGCCCGTCGGCGCGGTCCGGACGTACGCCCGCCTCGATCCGGCGGCGCCGCCGAGCTTCGAGGGGTGGTCGGCCGCGATCCGGGCCGGGCGCACGTTCGTCACCTCGGGACCGGTGCTCGACCTGCGCGTCGACGGAGCGGAACCGGGGACCGTCCTGTCGCTGCCGGCCGGCGGCGGCCAGCTGGAGGTGACGGTCAGGGCAAGAGCGGCACAGCCGGTGATCGACGCGGTCGAGCTGGTCGTCAACGGCCGGGTCGTCGCCCGTGAGTCAGCGACCGCGTCCGCAACGACCTTGGACCTGGCCACGACCGTGCCCGTGACGAGCGGATCATGGATCGCGGCCCGCTCGCTCAGCGGCCACGAGATCCACTCGGCATTCCTGACCAGCATGGCCGCCCACACCTCGCCGGTCTACGTCGAGGTGCTCGACCGGCCGCTGTTCATGCCGAGCGACGCCGAGGCGATCCTGCCGGTGATCGACGGGACGGTGCGCTGGCTCGAGACGATCGCGGCCATCGAGGATCCCGCGACGCGGGCCCGCATGGCGGCCCGGATCGCGGCCAGCAGCAGCGAGCTGCGCCGCCGCCTCGCCCATCGGTCAGCCCATCTGCCGGTTCATCGGTCGGCCCAACGGTCCTGGCCACCTGGAGGAGCACCATCATGAAGATCGCCCTCGACCCGTACATGCTCCGGGAGCGACCGTTCGGCGAGGTCTGCCGGATCGCCGCCGACATCGGCTACGACTCGATCGAGCTCTCGCCCCGGCCCGACTTCATCCCCTTCTTCGTCCACCCCCGTGCGGATCGGGACAAGGTCCGCGAGTTCCGGACGGCCCTCCAGGAGACGGGCATCGAGCTGGCTTCGATCCTGCCCCTCTATCGCTGGTCGAGCCCCGACGAGGACGAGCGCCAGGCGGCGGTAGGCTACTGGAAGCGGGCGATCCAGCTGGCCGTGGACGTCGGCTGCACGACGATGAACTCCGAGTTCAACGGCCGGCCCGAGCAGGCGGCCCGCAGCGAGGCCCAGTTCTGGCGCTCGATGGACGAGCTCCTGCCGGTCTTCGAGCGCGAGGGGATCCGGCTCAACCTGGAAGCCCATCCCGAC
>Ga0265324_10001994_pt1 | contig 10900 bp, 16 predicted proteins | sample 41419metaG_FD_198634 | JGI IMG/M metagenome (GOLD analysis project Ga0265324, IMG submission 198634) | Rhizosphere microbial communities from Carex aquatilis grown in University of Washington, Seatle, WA, United States - 4-14-19 metaG | ecosystem: Host-associated > Plants > Roots > Rhizosphere... | reverse complement strand
AGACCACCTGAAGCACTGGCGTTCATGGGGTTCGTGGTTTAGCTGGGGCTCGCCTGTCGGACTGGGGCTGTTTTTTATAGCAGTCTGCTTTTCGATCTGGCTGCTGGGCATAACTTTCAACTGGGGTTAGGCCCAACCAAAAACAGCGCGGCGGGCAAGAACCAACGCGCTGTTTTTATTCTTCGCTTGGTTTAGAGGATATAATCAATGTATGGATATAGTTAAGAAACTAGCATCAATGGTAAGCTTCGGGGTCGTCCTGTTGGTTATTGCCGCAGTTGGTGTGCGTTTTGACCATTTACATAAAACAAGCTCTGGAGGATACGAGACGAACGTTTTTAGTAAGATTTACGTGCTGATCGGCTGGATTGGCATTGCCATAGTGCTAGCCAGTCTTTTTAGATTCCTTAAACACCGCGCGACAAAACCCTAACCGGCCGGCCCTTTTGAGCCTGCCTGCCGGCAGGCAGGCGTATAATCCGAGTTATGAAAATCAATAATTATTGGCTTTTGGCCGGTTTGGTCGGGCTGGTAGTTATGGTAGTACCGCTTATTTCCGCGCTTGTTACGGTGACAGGTGCTTTTGGCGCCGACCCTGGCGAAAGGGTCAACCGTATAGACTTTGTCTGGGCGACAGTTGGGCTAGTGGTGGCAATTTATTGCTACTACAGAGCCCGAAAACTAAATTCAAAAGCCTAACCGGCCGCTTATTTCGAGCCTGCGATCTTTTGGAAAAAGACGAGTTTGTAGCCGTCCGGATCGCGTAGCATAAATTCACGGTTGCCCCATGGCCAATCGCGTGGTTGGCTTGAAGGTTTCAAGCCTTTAGCCAGCGCACCTTTATAAAATTCGTCTACGTCGTCTACGCTTATATACAAAAACTGGCCGGCTCCTTTAGGTTCCAGCACGGCTTCTTTTTGAAATTCGGGTTTGTCTTCTTTGTCTTGCGGGTGGAAGTCAATCCAGAACCAGTTTAGATGGATGGACACATGGTCCGGTTCGCGCTTGTAAAATGCAAAACCCAGCTTTTCATAAAAATCAGCCGTCTTGGCCGCATCTTTTACGTAGCAAACTATGCCAGAAACACTCTTCATTTTCATAACTATATTTTACACCACCTAACCGTCCGTCTCTTTTGAGCGTGGGATAAAGGTGTTAAAATTAGCTTAACGCGGCAAGTCACTTATATCGCTATGCGCCTGCCGTTTTGGCGAACAACGTAGCGGTGACACACAAAGCCGCTAAACGGACCTTTACTAACTTAAAGAAAGGATTCGTTATGGCAAAGGATGTTAATCCGGAGCATGCCAATTGGAACTACGAAGACCACCTGAAGCACTGGCGTTCATGGGGTTCGTGGTTTAGCTGGGGCTCGCCTGTCGGACTGGGGCTGTTTTTTATAGCAGTCTGCTTTTCGATCTGGCTGCTAGGCATAACTTTCAACTGGGGTTAAGCTCCGCATAAAAACAGCGTTCGTTAGCGGGCGCTGTTTTTATTCCCCCTATTTTGAGCACAAGGATATTTGCAAAACACTTAAAAAGTAGTATAGTATTCGAATGAGTTATACTCCAGAGAATCCTCAATTCAATCCTGAGGATAAAGAAGAGTCGCAGGGCACTGCAGCACCGGATGACGGTTATGAAATAGCTGATAGTGGCGGCGTTGTTCGGCATGCCAGAATTCCCCTCGAGGGCGGTGGCGTAATATTTTATGACAACTTTCAGGCTGACGAACCTTGGGAAGCCTAACCGGCCGCCCCTTTTGAGCGTATACTTGAGCCATGAATTCAGATACTTTTGATGAAGCTATCGAAAAGATACGCCGGAACGTTAAAAGGTTTGAGAAAATTGAAGGAAAGCCGTGGGGAGTTGAAGGGGCGGTCATAGAACTTGCCAAACAAGTCGGAGACCTTTCGGCGCTCATTATGAACCGCGAGAAGTACTATTTCGCTGAGAGAGATAAATTGAGCGACAAATATGACAGCTCAAACGAAAAAATCGCCGATGAACTAGCGGATATTTTACTGGCAGTCGTTCGGATAGCCGACCATTACGGCATTGATTTAGAGGCTGCCAATACTCGAACCCGAAAACTCGAAGACGACTTCCTTGATACCAAAGACGTTTAAAACCCAAACCTAGCTGTCCGCCCATACCATAAAGCTACGGGGCAGGCTTATTTTGAGCGTATAATCCCTTCATATGGATAATCCTGAAACTGATATAGACGCGAAGACTGCAGGTCTTTTTAAAGAGGAATTTGAGAACACCTTTGCTGACAACGACTATACGGAGCTTAAAGATAACGAAGTCGGTTTTACCATGAGGGATAAGTACCCCAATAAAGTGCTGAAAAGATTAAAAATTGAAGGCGAGCACGATTACACACCATTCTTTAATATGTATTTAGATAATAAAAATAGGCCAGCTGATCTTCCAGAAAACTTAATTCCTTTCAATGTTGGGGTCGGGTTATCGTTAAAGGATGGTTCTTACGGAAATATTAGGTATATTTTGGATGACAGCTACATAAAGTCAAAGATACATAAACCTATTGGCTTAAATTCCCGAACTGATTTTGCCTTCAATTCTAGCGACGGGAAATTCTATCAAAAAAAGAAAGATGACTGGTCAGTAATTGGGTTAGATAAGATTAAAGACAAGGCATTTAAATTGCATCTGGCGGAGTATACAAATTTAGTGGGTCTGCGCGCCAGGGCGAAAATACTTGCGACAAGAATTTTACCGACTTCAGTGATGGAGGCTCTCTCCTCGATTCTGGGAGCTTTACATTGGATTATTAACGGTACCTATTTTGACTATGATCCAATACTTGTAGCTCTGACTGATGAGATCGACAATCAGCAAATTGCACCTCAAAGAAAAAACACAGATGACCATATTAGTTTCTTTGGCTATAAAGTTAAGGCATGGACTCTATATACCTACTCCTTATTAATAATTGTTGCCTACGCCTTTATTAGGGTTACTGGCCATATCGAATTTATTAAATCTGTGGGGGACTTTAGTCTGGTGGTCTTGGCTTTTGCGATAGTCAGCATTGTGACATATGACAGGCTAATACCTGGCTTTGCGAGGGTTTCTATCAAAAAACTAAACTCAAAAGCAATTAATCTCAAGTGGACGGGCGTAAAGTTACATCTGTAGCCTAAGGGCTATTTAAAGAAATCCGTGCCAGCCAATTCATCTGGCAAAAAGCCTTTAGGGTGTTTGAATCCGGCTTCCCATTTGGTGCCTTTGCCGTAGCCTAGATCTTTCATTAGCTTGGTTGGCGCGTTGCGCAAGTGAATCGGCACCGGCAGATCCGGGTAGTCGCGGGCGGCGGCTTGGGCCTTGCCCATAGCATTTGTAATGTCACGACTTTTGGGTGCTTTGGCCATAACGGTGGCGCAGTGGAACAGGTTATATTGGCATTCCGGCATGCCAATGCGCTCTACCGCTAAAAACGTTGAAACCGCCAAGTTTAGGGCTGCCGGTGCCGCCATGCCGATATCCTCGCTGGCAAAAACTACCATCCGCCGGGCAATGAACTTAGGGTCCTCTCCTGCTTGCAGCATGCGCGCCATGTAGTAAAGCGCCGCGCTGGCATCATCGCCGCGCATACTTTTTATAAAAGCGCTGATGATGTTGTAATGGTTTTCGCCGGCCTTGTCGTAGCCGGGCACCCGTTTTTGCGCGGCAGATTGCACTACTTCGGCTGTAATGGCGCCCTTAGTCAAACTTAAAGCCAGCTCAAGATTGCTGAGCGCTATGCGGGCGTCACCACCGGATACTTCCGCCAACATTTCTATACCGGCCGCCGGCAGGCGCTTAGTGCTAAGTTTTTCGGCCTTGGCTGCCCGTTTGATAATTTTGGTAATTTCGGCCTTGGTTAACGGTTCCAGCACGACTACCCGGCTGCGCGATAACAGAGGTGTAATCACCTCAAAGCTGGGGTTTTCGGTAGTCGCGCCAATTAAAGTTATCAGCCCGCTTTCCACGTGCGGTAAAAAGGCATCTTGCTGGGCTTTGTTGAACCTGTGAATCTCATCCACAAACAGGACGGTCTTGACCGGACTTTTTGTAGTGTCACCCTGCTCGTTAGCCTGAGCGCGTTCCACAACTTTGGTTACGTCGGCCTTACCAGCATTAACAGCGGAAATCTCAACAAAATCGGCCTGCATCTCGTTAGCAATAATCCGCGCCAATGTGGTTTTGCCGCTGCCAGGCGGCCCCCAGAAAATTAAAGAAAATGGCTGGCTGGCTTTAACCAGCTGCTGAATCATTTTGCCTTCGCCCAAAATGTGGGCTTGGCCGACCACCTCCGATAATTTGTGCGGGCGCATACGCTCCGCCAAAGGATGTTCCATGACTATATTATAGCTCTTTTGTAAAATACTTGACTTGTTAAGTATTCTTGTCAGGGTTGATGGCGTGACCGCCAAATTTGTTGCGCATGGCCGCCAGCAACTTGGTGCCAAAATTAATTTCCCCTTTTTGGCTGGCTAGTCGCACATCAAATGCTGATTGAATTGCCGGCATGGGGATGCCCATGTCTTTCGCGACTTCTAGCGTCCATCTGGCCTCACCGGTTTCGGCTACTTTGCCCTCTATGCCTTGAAGTTCAGGATTTTCGCTCAGGGCTTCGGCGGCAAGTTCGTTTAGCCAAGAAGTTATGACGCTCTTTTTTTGCCAGACATTTCCGGCTTTGGCCAAATCTATTTCTTTGAAAGGCCCCTTCTTTAGTATCAGGTAGCCATCAGCCAAACTTTGCATCATGCCGTATTCAATGGCGTTATGGACCATTTTGACAAAGTGCCCCGCCCCGTTCGGGCCAAAGTAGTCATAGCCTCCGGAAGGTGCAGCCAGGGTTTTGAGAGCCGGTTCAAGCTTTTTAAAATCTTGCTCATCTCCGCCCGCCATCATACAGAAACCGTTTTTGTAACCCCACACGCCGCCGCTGGTACCAATGTCCATAAAACTGCTGCCCGCTGATTTAACTTTGTCAGCCCGCGCTTGGTCATGCCGAAAATCAGAGTTGCCGCCGTCAATTATTAAACTGCCTTTAGGTACAAGTTTTAGCCATTCGTCCAGCTGGGCGTCAATAATTTCTGCCGGCAACATTATCCAAAGTACTACCGGCTGGCCGGCAAACGCCGTAACGACGTCTTCTTTTTTATAAGCCGCGTGCGCGCCATGTTTGACGGCTTCGGCTATCGGTTCGGGGCTGCGGTTATGGGCGATAATTTCGTGGCCGCCTTCGGCCAATTTTTGGGCGATTTGGCCACCCATCCTCCCAAGTCCACTAATTGCGATCTTCATTTAATTTCTCCTTGGTAATCACTAAAGATTATAACCTTTTTAAGTTGCTTAAGGAGCTGCGCCGGTTGCTCACTGGGGTTTATGTCCTTGCTGAGCAGTTCAAACTGCGGCCATTTCTCCTCACCCACGGCGTAAATTGCTACCTCGTCAAGCGATTTAATCATTTTTAGGGTCGGAGTTATGCGGACATAATCATCCCACTCGTAACCCACCACGCCCTCGTTGGCATTAATAGCTGGGCTATCGGGCTTGATGCCAAAAATATGCCCGTCTGGTCCCATGCCGGCGAGGGCAATTGAAAAATCCGCCTGCTTAAGATCGTCGCGCAACGTTTGGTTGTAGTGATTGACCGTCTGGCTGAGACTCTTACCATTGAGTACCGGCTGCAATGTAGCGCCATTTGCGCTAAATCCTGCCGCCATCAGTTGCGACCAGCTGGAATCAGCGTGCCCAATGCTACCATAGCGTTCGTCGGTAAGAGTAACAGTGAGGCCGTTAAGTGGCGGCCGCAGCTGCTTGGCGACTTTGGCGGCAATTTTAATGGCCGAACCGCCAGGCACCAACCATAAGACCGTTTTGCCGGCTTGCAGCTTGTTATTAATAACGCCAGCCAGGTAGTTTATAGCCTCTACGGGCGCTGCTTGTTTAATTATTTCCACACCTCTTCCTCGCCAAGCACGCCAGCGACCGAAGTACCTGGCTCATAAAATTGCAGGTCGCTATCATCCTTTTGCCAGTAGTCTAAAATCGGCTGCAGGATTTTCCAGCTAGCGAGTACTTCCTGGCTGCTGGTAAACAGGCTTTTATCAGAGCGCATGGCGTCTACCAGTACCTGCTCGTAAGCGTTTGGTAAATGGTCAAAATTTTGAGCAAAAGAAAAGCTGAGGGTTTTTTGCTCCAGCTCCTTGTCGTAACCAGGCTTTTTGACCCACAAATCCAGCTCAATGCCTTCGCGGGGCTGGATGCGAATAATCAGGGTGTTGGGTTGGCTGGCGTTAGTTTTTTTGAAGTTAATTCGAATTTGGGTGAGTTTTTGATCTAGTTTTTTGCCAGTTGCCAGATAAATCGGCACGCCTTTCCAGCGCCGGGCCTTGGAGTGCAGCTGCAAGGCAACAAAAGTTTCGGTTACCGAACTCGGAACACCCACCTCTTGCCTGTAGCCTTTGTACTGGCCGCGAAAAACGGTTGCCGGCAGTTTAGCTAATGGCGGCGCAGTCAACGACCGCATGGCTGCCAACCGCCGCTGCGGCAGGTCGCTGAAATCAAATGGCTCGGGGCACGGCTCCATAAGTGTTAGCGCCGCCAATTGCAACGAGTGGCTTTGGACGATATCGCGCAGAGCGCCGGTTTTTTCATAAAAATCACCCCTGTCCTCCAGCCCAATGGCCTCGGCCACGACGATTTCTATGTAGTCAATAAATTCTTTGTCCCAGATTTTTCTAAACAACACGTTGCTGCCCAAGAAAATACTGATGTTTTGGGCTACCTCTTTAGCTACGTAGTGGTCGATGCGGTAAACCTGGCCTTCCTTAAAACACTTAGCGGTTTGTTTGACGAGTTTTTGGGCAGAAGCCAGATCGGTACCGAAGGGTTTTTCCAGCAGTAGCTTGAAATTGCGGCCATTTAGTCCCGCCGCCCCCAAGTGGCTAATTATTGACGGCGTAGCATCCGGCGGAACAGCAAAATAAAAGATTATCTGAGGCGTTATCTTGGCCGAAAGCTCTTTTAATCGCCAGCCTAGCTTCTGATAGTCGCCAGCTTTAGCAAAATCCATCTGGAAAAACTCGGTATCTTTGGCCAGCGCCTCGGTCTCAGCAGTAAAAATATCTTTGGCTCTAATGGCCCGCCGGCTGATGCCGAGGACTTTAAAGTCGGGCGGTAGCTGGCGGGCTTTTTTAATCTCAGCCAATGCCGGTAATAGAAAGCGGTGGCTCAGATCGCCACTTACGCCAAAGATTACTAGGATGGTTGGCTGCCCATACATAAATATAAGTATAGTCTACTCAGGCTTGGATGCGGTTGAAGCGATTGACAGCAAAAGCCATACAGACCACCACTGTGATAAAGAGTACGATAAGGTCTTTGAGTAGCCCAAAATGTGTCTGGTGGATCATGGTGTAGCGCATGGCGTCAACGCAGTAACTGAGCGGATTAGCCTCGGACAGAATGCGCAAAAATGTCGGCACATTAGTGAGTGGGTACAGCGCGCCAGACAAGAAATAAAGCGGAAAAATTATAAAGTTGTTAATGCCCTGGAAGCCCTGAAAATCTTCGACGATACTGGCCAGGCCTGCGCCAAAACTCGTAAGCGCCAGGCATAGGGCGATCATTACCAGCAAGCTTACTAGCAAGTAGGCCCAATTGTACGGCCTAAAACCTAGGGCTACTGAGATGACTAGTACGAAGATCCCCTGAAAAAACGAGATCGTGGCGCCACCCAGGGCATTGCCCAATAAAACACGCAGGCGCGAAACCGGTGCTACCAGCATCTCCTTTAAAAACCCAAAGCGTTTATCGAACAGGATCTGGATGCCCCAAAAAACACCTGAGAATAGAATAGTCTGGACGATGATGCCCGGCACCAAAAATTGTAAGAAATTGCCTTGGCCGGCCCGCTTGTAGACCGAGCCCAGGCCGTAGCCCAAGGCCAGCAAAAACAAAATCGGCTGGCCGATGGCACCAAGTACCCGCGAACGGCTACGCACATAGCGCTTCATTTGCCGTAGCCAGAGAATATAGATTACATCCATCAGCGCAGCCGTTCGTTCCGGCGAGCCGTCCGGACATTTAAGCCATCGTTGGATAAGCTGGTTTCGTCGCGTACCTCTTTACCGGTCAGTTCCAGGTATGCCCCTTCCAGTGTCTCGGTCTTGGTCTGTTTGGCCAGCTGCACCGAGGAGCCGGTAGCGACAATTTTACCGTGGTCAATGATGGCGATGCGATCGGCCACGGCCTCGGCCTCGTCAAGATAGTGGGTTGTAAAGAATATCGTCATGCCTTCCCGCCGGCTTAGCCTTTCGACGTAATCCCAGAGCAGGTTGCGAGTTTGGGTGTCTAGGCCCAGCGTCGGCTCATCCAAAAATAAAATTTTGGGGTGGTGCATCAAACCGCGGGCGACTTCCAGGCGACGGCGCATACCGCCGGAATAAGTTTTAACGTAACTGTCTCGGCGCTCCCATAAATCTACCAGTTTTAATAGCTCTTCAATCCGTCCGGCCCGTTCGGCCTTGGGTATGTGGTAAAGCACGGCGTGAATGACCATATTTTCATAAGCGGTTAATTCCTCCTCCAGCGCCGGATCTTGAAAAACGATACCGAACGATTTGCGCGCCGAATCCTGCTCTTTTGTGACATCGTGGCCGTTAAGCATCAGCTTGCCGCTAGTCGGGCGCAGCATGGTTGTGAGCATACTGATAGTAGTGCTTTTACCGGCGCCGTTAGGACCCAGGAATGCAAAAATCTCACCGGCTTTGACTTCAAAGCTGATGCTATCAACAGCAGTAATCTCACCGAAACGCTTTACAACGTCCTCGGCCGCAATGATTGGTTCCGACATTACCTTATATTATAACCTACCGGTGGACAGTGGACATTTTTTGAGACCTTACTCTTGTCGCCAAGAGGTAGAGCTGCTACACTAATAAGCAAATGGTTTGTGGGAAAATCCAAACGATCAGCGACCGTACGCGGCCAGCCGCTAGTCCAACTATGGGTGGGAGTATTTGATGCTGGCACTTTTTGCTTCGACGATTGTAGTGGAACCACTGGCCGCCCAACAACTATTTAGTATCGGCCCGTTGGGCGTCACCAACGCCATGTTTTTCGGTGTAATCACAGCGGTAGTTACCATCAGCTTTTTATTGCTGGTGGCTAAGTTCAGCCAGCTGCACCCGCGCTCGCGCCTAGCCTACACTGTGGAACTTTTAATTGATTTCATCTGGGCTACCGCTATCGGCAGTTTTGGTAACCGAAAGACCGCGCTTAAATATTTGCCGCTTTTGGGTTCGCTGTTTATTTTTATTTTGATTGGCAATCTTTCGGGCTCCGGCCTGCTGCCTGGGGTCGGCACCGTTATCGCCCACAGCGGCGGCCTCACCGAACCGCTGCTTAGGCCATTTACTACTGACTTAAATGCCACTTTGGCTATGGCTATATTGACTATCGGTTTAGTGCAGTACAATGCCGTCAAAGCCCTTGGTCTGCGGGGTCATTTTAAGCATTATTTTGCCAGTCCGCTCTGGAACCCCATGAATCTCTTCATTGGCATTAACGAAGTTTTTAGCGAGCTGCTGCGTATAATCACCCTTTCGATGCGGCTTTTTGGTGTAATCTATGCCGGCGAAGTTTTAATTGCCGCTATCAGCCAGTTGGCCGGAAACTTCGGCTGGTTGGCGACCGTCCCGGCTGTATTTCTGGAGATATTCTTCTCAATTATCCAAGCTTATGTGTTCATGATGCTAAGTGCCACTTACTTGTCGGTGGCGATTGGCGATGGACATGATGAGAAACAAGCCGGTGGCACTCAGATAGAGGCCGCGCGGGTATAAAATAATGAACGCAACAAAGGAGAAGCAATGAACCACGTAGATCCATCATTAATTAAGGGCTTGGCCATCGGCCTGGGTGCGATTGGCCCGGCTATCGGCGTCGGCCTGATTGGCTCAGCTGCTGTTGGCGCCATTGGCCGCAACCCGGAAATGCAAGGCCGGATTCTTTCCACGGCTTTTGTTATGGCCGGTTTGGTTGATGCCGTTCTGGCCTTTGTGCTGCTAATCGTCTTCACTACATAAGAGTTTTAAACTAAGGAAAAAGTTTGCTAAATCCAAGCGCACAATTTGCCAGCTCAAGCTCCAGCGGAATTTCTTCGCTAGGGGTTAATCTTAAGGCCTTCATATTCCAGTTGGTCACTTTCTTGCTGGTGCTGCTGATTTTACGGCGCTGGGTCTTCCCCAAACTGGTTGCCACGCTGGAGAGCCGCCGTGATGCACTGGAGCGCAGCTTGCTGCAAGCCAAGGAAACCGAGGAGGCCCTGAAAGCGGCTGAGGAAAAAGCCGATAAGCTGCTCCACAAAGCCCGCGCGCGGGCCGACGCCTCCCTGGCCGACGCCGCCAAAAAAGCTGAGGGTGTAATTGCCAGCGCCGAAAGCAGTGCCACCGAACGCGCCGGGCAAGTTATCAAGGAGGCTAAAGCCCACCTTGGCCAGGAGCGCGAACGTTTACACCAGGAACTCCGGGGCGAACTGGCAGACTTAGTAGTCCGAACTACCGAAAAGGTACTGCGCCAAAAACTGAACGATAAGTCCGACCAGGCCTTAATAGAGACCAGCCTGAAGGAGCTCAAATCATGACCAGCCCGTCACGTAGGCTCTTAGCCAGCTACGGCGCTACCCAGCTGATTGCCCAGCGGCCGGTCGCTGAGATTGCCCGCGAGCTAGGCTCGGTGCTAATTGCCAGTAGGCGCCAAAAAGAGGCCGACCTGCTGGTTTCCGACATCGCCTGGGAATTGGAGCACCGCGGCCAAACCGCCAACACCAAACTCATCAGTGCCTTTCCGCTCACCCAGTCGCTCAAAGAAGAAAT
>Ga0265324_10001992_pt1 | contig 10901 bp, 7 predicted proteins | sample 41419metaG_FD_198634 | JGI IMG/M metagenome (GOLD analysis project Ga0265324, IMG submission 198634) | Rhizosphere microbial communities from Carex aquatilis grown in University of Washington, Seatle, WA, United States - 4-14-19 metaG | ecosystem: Host-associated > Plants > Roots > Rhizosphere >... | reverse complement strand
ACACCATCGCAGTGCGGCTGCCGGGCGCATCTTCAAATCCCGTGCCGGGGCTGGTCACAGCGGTCAGTTCCTGTCCGTGATCTTCCCGCACAATCAGATGCAGATTCTGCCATACAATCGGGTGATGAAGGATTTGAACGGGCTCACGCCGGAGCAATTGCTGGCCAAGCTGGCCACGGTATTCGATATCAAGCCCGGCGGTGCGCCCAAGCCCACGCGCAAACATGAACTGGCCCTGTTTATTGGCGGCAAGTGGAGCACGCTCACGTTTAAGCCCCAATTCACGGCGACGAATGACCCGATTGAGCGCCTGGACGTGACCATCTTGCAGAAGCAGGTGCTCGCGCCGGTCTTCGGCATTGATGATCCGCGCACCAGCAAGCGCATCAATTTCGTCGGCGGCATCCGGGGCACGGCCGAGTTGGAAAAACTCGTGAACAGCGGCGAATACGCCTGCGCTTTCTCGATGTTCCCCACGAGCATCGAAGACCTGATGCAGATCGCCGATGCGGGCGGCATCATGCCGCCCAAGAGCACGTGGTTCGAGCCCAAGCTGCGCGACGCGATGTTCTGCCACATGATCTGATTAGACCCAAGCCGGGCGCTTGCGTCTTGGCATTTTCTGAAAACCGGTTGGAACCCCGTCCAGCCGGTTTTCACTTTTATTAATTCTTTAGCGTGCTTTTTTACAGTGACTGTTAATAATTTCCACATGCCGTCCACCCGCCTCCAGCGTAGTTTGCGTGCCACGTTCCTGGGCCTTGCCGTGAACGTGGTCCTGACCGTGGTCAAATTCCTCGCGGGAATTTTTGGCCATTCCCAAGCGTTGATTGCAGACGCGGTGGAATCGCTCGCGGATATTTTCAGCTCCATTATCGTCTGGCGGGGTTTGGTGGTCGCGGAAACGCCGCCGGATGACGATCATCCGTATGGTCATGGCAAGGCGGAGCCGCTCGCCGCCGCCATTGTTTCCGCCATGCTGTTGCTCGCCGCCGGATTGATTGCCTACCATTCCTTTCAGGGACTCATCACGCCGCGCACGGCGCCTTCGGCTTGGACGCTGATTCTGCTGGTGGGCGTCATCGCTTTGAAGGAAACGTTGTTCCGGTTTGTCTTGAGCGAATCGGAAACGGTTTCCAGCTCCGCCATGGAAACCGATGCCTGGCACCATCGCAGCGATGCGATCACCTCGGCGGCGGCGTTCATCGGCATCAGCATCGCGCTGGTGGGTGGGAAAGGTTACGAGAACGCGGATAACTGGGCGGCGATCGTGGCGGCCTGCGTCATTGCGTTCAACGGCTGGCGCTTGTTGCGGCCCGCTTTCAACGAATTGATGGACCGGGCGCCGGATCAGCAGTTCAACGAACAGATCCGCCAAATTGCCAAGGCCATTCCCGGCGTGGATGACATCGAGAAATGTCGCGTGCGCAAAATGGGTTACCAATTATTCGTGGACCTGCATGTGATGGTGGCACCCGATATGACGGTGGAATGCTCGCATCGTATCGGCCACGCCGTGAAGGACAAGCTGCGCGCACAAATGCCGGCCATCCGCGACGTGCTGGTGCATATTGAACCGCTCTGGCCCAAGCCCAATCCGTAACGTCAAATCTCCGTGAAAGTTGAATCTCATTTCAAAGGCTGGGCCAAACCTGGTCCCGTACCGCCCGGCCTCGCGGCGGGCGTAGCCGTGGAACCCCACGAAACGTTGGATGCCATCAGCGGCCATTTTCGCCTGTTTCAATTGCGCGATGGTCACCGGTTTTCCACGGACGACATTTTGACCGCGTGGTACGGCACGAGTTGGTGTCCCATGGCGCGCACGGCGCTCGACCTCGGCAGTGGCATCGGCACGGTGGGCATGATCAGTGCCTGGCGCCTGCCCGGCGCGCGCTTCGTGACGGTGGAAGCTCAGGAAGAAAGCGTGCGGCTCGCGCACAAATCCCGACTCTACAACGGCCTGACCGAACGCTACGAAATTCGGACCGGTGATTTTCGCGAACCCGCCGTTTTTCAGACGGACGAAACCTTTGACTTGATCACTGGTAGCCCGCCGTACTTTCCGCCGGAAGCGGGCGTGAAAAGCGAGCACCCGCAAAAACTGGCGTGCCGTTTTGAACTGCGCGGCACGGTGGCAGATTATTGCGCCACCGCCGCCCGACTACTGGCCTCGGGTGGTTTCTTTGCGTGTGTCTTTCCCCACGAACCGGCCCAACTGGCTCGCGTAGAAGCCGGGGCCCGTGCCGCCGGTCTGGTCATCGTGCGCAAACGCCCCGTGATTTTTCGCGAAGGCGATCCAGCGCTCGTGGCGTTGTTTGGGATGATGCGGGTGGGCGATTTACCGGAACGGTTTCGCGACAAAACCTGGACGGAACCAGATCTCACCATTCGCACACGAACCGGCGAAATTCATCCCGAATATTCGGCCGTCAAACTGGCCATTGGGTTTCCGCCGTAAAAGACGGGCAACCATTTTGGAGATTTTTTGAAACAAAAACCGGCGGCGGGCGTCTGATACTTTAAGATGAAGCGGCGGCGGGCATTCACTTTAATCGAACTCTTGGTGGTTATCGCCATTATTGCCATTCTGGCGGCGCTGCTGTTGCCTGCATTAAGTCGCGCCAAACAAAAGGCTTGGACCACGAGTTGTCTTTCCAACCTGCGCCAAGTGGGCTTGGGATTGCGCCTGTTTGCCGACGATAACACGGAATTATATCCCCTCTCCGGCGGAACCATTTACTGGGGAGCCGCAGACGCCGCCCCCCCGGTTGGCTCGGGCAAAGCCGGCTGGTCAGAACAAATTTTTGCCTATACCAGCAGCTCGAACATTTTCAATTGCCCCGGAAATGTGCAATTGCCATCTGCCTTGCAGGGACCATTCAATTATTTCAACGGCAGCCATGCCGCCTACGTGGCAGCTGGTGGCCAATTTGCCGCCGTCAAGGGCACCCGCATGCTGTTCCCTTCCGCCCATGTCGTGAGCGGCGATACGGTGGGCACCGTGGCCGCAAGCAACGGCTGGCAATTCGATCCCAATGATGCGGACAAGGATGACTACACCTCGGATTGCGTGGGGGGTGCCGCCAACGCGAATCAAACGCAATACTGGCAAATTCACTCCAAGGGCCAAAACGTGCTCTTCGCGGATGGCCATTCCCAGTGGTACAAGAATTATCAGCCCAGCGAAATGACCTTTGCCTACAACGTGATGACCAATTGGGTGGCCACGCCATAGCGCGCGAACACAACATACTTGCCAATTTTGCACTCCTGATTATGCTGGGTTTTCATCCGCCTATGAAAACCACAGCTCTTCTAATAGCCTTGGTATCGCTGGCCACTCTTTCCATCACGGCCTCGACATTCACCGTCACCAATCTGAACGACAGCGGCACGGGTTCGTTACGCCAGGCCATTCTGGATGCCAATACGACGGCTGGCACGGATACCATCCAATTCAACCTGCCGGGCAGCGGCATCCAAACCATTGTCCTGTCCAACTCCTTACCGGACATCACCAACGCCGTGGCCATCAATGGCTATTCCCAACCGGGCAGCCGCGCCAATACGTTGGCCGCCGGGAATAATGCGGTCATTCTGGTCCGGCTCGACGGTTACAAAACTACCAACAGTTCACCCATCGGGCTGAATTTCACTGGCACGGCGGCAAGCGGCAGTTCAGTGCGCGGGCTGTGCCTGGTGCGGTTTTATCGGGGAATTCAAATTTATGAAGCCTCGGGCGTCACGGTGGCAGGCAACTGGATTGGCCTGGACCTCGATGGCATGGCGCGGGGCATGACCTTTGAAGGTATCTATGTCTATACGTTCTTTAATCCGGCGAACCATCTCGTTATTGGCGGCACCTCACCCGGCGACCGCAATGTGATTTCGGGCAACCGTTACGGAATTTATTTTAATGGCACCCGGACGGAAAACACGGTGGTGCAGGGAAATTTCATCGGCACGGACCAGACCGGCACCCTACCCCGCGGTAATATGTTTGGCGGAGTGTCCGTTTTCGGCGGTACGAATATCATCATCGGCGGTTCCGCCGCCGGTGCCGGGAATGTCATCGGCGGGGCCACGGCAGCGGGGGGCACGGGCATCGGCCTGCAAAGCGGCGGTGGGCATTGGGTGCAGGGCAACTTCATCGGCACCGATGTGACGGGCCAATATGACTTGGGCAATATCAGCGACGGCATTTATATCACTAGCAGCAGCCAGAACACGATCGTTGGCAACGAAATCGTCAACAACCGCGCCAACGGCATCAACCTGGCCAACACCACGGGAACCGTCATTGAGAAAAATCTAATCGGCACGGAAAGCACCGGCACCCGTCCACTGGGTAACGCGCTGGCAGGCATCACCATTTCCGGCAGCACCAATCGCGTGGGCGGGCTTAACGCCGGCCAGCCGAACTGGATTCAATTCAACGGGGGCGCAGGCGTGGAAGTAACCTCCGGCGCTGCGGTGCAGAATGAGATTTCCGGTAACGCCATTTATGACAATGGCGGACTGGGCATTGATTTGTATCCCGTCGGGATGGGCACCAACGACGTGCTGGATGCGGACTCCGGGGCGAACGGCGGACAAAACTTTCCGGTGCTGACGAATGCGGCCATCGTTTACAGCGCGCTGAATGTGCAGGGTGGTTTGAACAGCAAGGCCAGCGCCGCTTACCGGCTGGAATTTTTCGCGACGCCCACTTGGGATGCCAGCGCTATTCCAGAAGGCAAAATCTATCTGGGCACCACCAACATCACTACTGATGCCAGCGGCAATGCCAGTTTCACCGCCACGCTCGCGGTCACGCCGGACACCAATTACCTGATTACGGCCACCGCGACGGATGCCAACGGCAACACCTCGGAATTTTCCGCCGGCGTTAATGTGGTATCCAATAGCTTGGCCAACCCGGCCCTCAGCGTCGCCCAAAGCGTCACCTCAGCGGGCGGCGGTGGCAATCTCACGACCACCACGGTGGCGTGGCCCAGTGCCGCCACATTTTTCACGTTGGAAAAAACCGCCACATTGCAACCGCCCATTCAATGGACGGCGGTGACTTCGGGCATCGTAGCGGCGGGCGGTTTAAAAACCTTCACCCTGACAAATAGTTCCGACGGCTCCAATCAGTTCTATCGGCTGAAAATGCCGTGATTTCAATCGCGGTGAAACCGCCGGGCAACCTTTCCGGTTGATTTTCCTTTTGCACGGCGGGCCGTTAGACGGTTTAATAGGGGTCGCATGAAAATTGTTTTAGCCTATTCGGGCGGCCTCGACACCTCGGTGCTGCTCTCATGGATCAAAGAAAAGTATAACGCCGAGATGATCGCGTTCTGCGCCGATGTCGGCCAGGACGACGAATTGAAGGGCCTCGAAGCCAAGGCCAAGAAGACCGGCGCCTCCAAGATTTACATCGACGACCTCCAGGAGGAATTCGCGCGCGACTTCATCTATCCCATGATCCGCGCCGGAGCCATTTACGAAGGCCAGTATTTGCTCGGCACCTCCATTGCTCGTCCGCTCATCGCCAAGCGCATGGTGGAAATCGCCAAGAAAGAAAAAGCCGATGCCATCGCCCACGGCGCGACCGGCAAGGGCAACGACCAGGTGCGCTTTGAGCTGACCGCCGCCGCACTCGCCCCGGAACTGCAAGTCATCGCCCCCTGGCGTGACGAACGTTATCGCAGCGAATTCCCCGGTCGCCAGGAGATGATTGATTATTGCGCCAAGCACAAGATTCCCGTGCAGGCCAGCGCCAAGAAGCCATACTCCATGGATCGCAACCTCCTGCACATTTCGTACGAGGCTGGTATTCTGGAAGATCCGTGGTACGACAGCTACGACCTGAAGAACCGCGATTATTTCACCACGCTTTCCGTGTTGCCCGAAGACGCGCCCGACAAGGCGGAATTCGTGGAACTGGAATTCGTGAAGGGTGATTGCGTGGCCGTCAATGGCAAGGTCTTGAATCCGCTCGGCGTGATGAAGGCCCTGAACAAGCTCGGCGGCAAACACGGCGTGGGCCGCGTGGACATGGTGGAAAACCGCTTTGTCGGCATGAAGAGCCGCGGCGTGTATGAAACCCCCGGCGGCGCGATCCTGCAATTTGCCCATCGCCAGATGGAATCCATCACCATGGACCGCGAAGTGATGCACCAGCGCGATGCGCTGATTCCCAAGTATGCCGAGCTCGTGTACAACGGCTTCTGGTACGCGCCGGAACGTGAAGCACTTCAGGCGTATGTCGAGGAATCGCAGAAGAACGTCACGGGCACGGTGCGCGTGAAGCTCTACAAGGGCAACATCATGGTTAGCGGCCGCAAGAGCCCGGTGAGCCTCTACAACCCGCACATCGCCACGATGGAAGCCGATCCGACCAAGGCGTACAATCAGGACGACGCCACTGGCTTCATCCGCTTGAACGGTTTGCGTCTGAAGGTGGCGGCCAAGGTGCACGCCAAGAAAAAGAAGTAAGCGCCAAACTTTTTAGCAAGCCCACGGCTTTGGCCGTGGGCTTTTTTATTGGGCGGGTTTCACCCAGCTGTAGGGCAGAGAATAGGAACTCGCAGGCGGGGACGCCTGCGCTGCGAGGGCAGGCTTTCGCCTGCTGGTTCAAGTACCATTCGAGGCAGGTTATTTATTCCGCTTCAACAGGTATTCCGCGAGGGCTTCGAGGGCGACGGCTTTGCCTTTGAAAATCTTGAGCGCGGCGAAGGCTTTGTCCGTCAATTGCGTGGCAATTTTCCGGGATTTTTCCAAGCCAACGATGGACGGATAGGTCGCTTTTTGCACGGCCACGTCTTTGCCGGCGGTTTTGCCCAACTGCTCGCTGGTCTGCGTGACATCGAGGATGTCATCGATCACTTGGAACGCGAGGCCAACGTTGTAGCCGAAATCCGTAAGCGCGGTGAGCTGCGCTGGGGTGCAGTTGGCACTCATGCCGCCGAGACGAACGGAGCAGCACAGCAAAGCAGAGGTTTTGCGTTCGTGGATGTAGCGAAGTTCCGCCACGGTCAGCTTCTTGTTTTCGCCTTCCAAATCCGCCACCTGGCCACCGACGAGTTGCAGGGAACCGGACGCCTTGGCGATTTCCAATACCAAATCCTGGTGCGAATAGCGCGGCCAGCCCTTGGCTTGCGCGGCGATTTCAAACGCCTGCGTCAGCAAGGCATCGCCCGCCAGAATCGCGATACCTTCGCCGAACACCTTGTGGTTCGTGGGTTTGCCGCGGCGAAAATCGTCGTTATCCATCGCGGGCAAATCATCATGAATCAGCGAGTAGGTATGGATACATTCCACGGCGCAGGCCAGAGGCATGGCGTCCGCTTCCTTGCCGCCGCACGCCTGGGCGGCCGCCAGCAAAACGGCGGGACGCATGCGCTTGCCGCCCGCGAAAATCGAATACCGCATAGCCTTGTGAATGGTGGCGGGTTTGGTTTTTTCGGTGGGCAAAAACCGGCCCAGCGCGGTGTTAACGGCTTCGGTCCGGCTGTTGAGAAAAGCGTTCAGGTCAAATGACGATAGTTTGGCGGCCATAGATTCGCCCCAAAATGCCGGATTAAGCGCCAAGTTTGAAGGGAATTTTTTAAAACTTGCTGAAATTAGCTGAGATTGATTTGGCGATTATGCGATTTTCTCCCAGCCCGGTTTGTGGTAGTTTGACGGCCATATGGCTTTCGATTCATTTCGTGATTTCGTGAATGCGCTCGACCGCGCGGGCGAACTCAAACGTTTTTCCCAGCCGGTGGCCACTGAGCTGGAAATCACGGAAATTGCCGACCGCGAAATGAAACAACCGGGCGGTGGCAAGGCGTTGTTGTTTGAGAAACCCACCGTCAACGGCGTGGTTTCACCCTTCCCGGTGGCCATCAACACGTTGGGCTCTTACAAGCGCATGGCCATGAGCATGGGCGCGGATTCCGTGGAGACCGTGGCCAATGAACTCGGCAGCCTGATGAAGGCCAAGCCGCCGACGAGCTTCAAGGAAGCCATCAAACTGCTTGGCACCGCGCTTGATCTCCGCCATGCCAAGCCCAAGCTCGTCAAAAGCGGCCCCTGCAAGGATGTCATCCAGACTTTCCCCACCACTCCGGCGCGCCGGGATCCTTGGCCGAAGGCCTTGGACATTGTCAGCGGCAACGCCGCTCCATTCATCCAACCGCCCACGCTCGGACAGTTGCCCATTCTGAAATGCTGGCCGCTGGATGGCGGCCGCTTCATCACCCTGCCCTGCGTGGTTACCCGCGATCCCGACACCGGCGAGCGCAACCTGGGCATGTATCGAATCCAAGTTTACGATTCCCAAACCACGGGCATGCACTGGCAATTGCAGAAAGTCGCCGCCCGTCATGGCCGTCGTTACTACGAAAAGGGCGAGCGGATGCCGGTCAGCATTTTTATTGGTGGCGATCCCATGTTCCCGTTTGCCGCCACGGCACCGTTGCCGGATGGCTTGGACGAAATGCTCCTCGCTGGTTATCTGCGTAAAAAATCCGTGGAGCTGGTGAAGTGCGAAACCAACGATCTCGAAGTGCCGGCCAATGCGGACTTCGTCATCGAGGGCTACATTGACCCCACCGAACCGTTGCGCGATGAAGGTCCGTTTGGCGATCACACCGGCTATTACACCCTGCCGGAACCGTACCCCGTGTTTCACGTCACGGCCCTCACCCACCGCAAAGACGCCGTGTACCCGGCCACCATTGTGGGCATCCCGCCGATGGAAGATTTCTACATGGGCGGCGCGAGCGTGAAGCTGTTCCTGCCCATCTTCAAAATGAATTTCCCGGAGATTGTGGACATTTCGCTGCCGGCTGAAGGCACCTTCCACAATCTGGTCTGCGTGAGCATTAAAAAGACTTACCCCATGCAGGCTTACAAAATCATGCATGGTCTCTGGGGCATGGGCCAGATGATGTTCACCAAATACATCGTCGTGGTGGATGCGGACGTGAATGTCCACAATACCAGCGAAGTGTTGTTCCACCTTTTCGCGAACACCGATCCCCAGCGCGATAGTATTTTTACCAAAGGTCCGTCGGACGTGCTGGACCATGCCACCACCGACATTGCCATGGGCAGCAAGCTGGGTTTTGATGCCACGAAGAAAATCCCCGGCGAAGGCTTCAAACGTGCCTGGCCGCCGCTCATCAAAATGGATGCCGCCGTGAAGGCGAAAGTGGAAAAAATGCTGGGCCAAGGCTGACCCGACCGTTCAGCGTTTTTTGTAATCGCCACGGCTGAAGTATTTCTCCAGCCAGATATAGGCGCAAATAAACAGGTAGCGACTGCCCATTTCCTTGATCTTCAACTTGGGCACGCCAAACCGGCGGTTGCGCCAGGTGATAGGCACCACCGTCCAAGTGTACCCGCGTACGATCGCCTTGAGCGGAATTTCCACCGGCAGTCAAACCAGCGGAACCGGTGACCAGAGCGATGCTCATGCTTCAAGGTGGAGATGCTGCCACCCGGCCACGGTTAGGCAATGAAATCGCTTGGCAAGCAGCGGGGATGCGTCGCAGTGCGAACCACAAAAAATTTCGCCGGGAAATTTTGCTATCGTCAACCACTATTGGTATCTGATATTTAACAGCAAGGAATTACGACAACCACTATCAGCGCATGAAACTAGCGGGATCATTCTTGGGCTTTTTTAAAAGCGTGACGACACATCAATGTCACGTGACAATCCGGCGCGATTGGGCATGGGGTTGATCCATCCCTCACCCGCATCGAAACCGGATTATCAGTCCAAGCCTATGAGCGCTCCCTCCGTTATTTCCAGTGGCAACCGCAATTATTTTCTGCCCCTGACGCTGATTTACCTCATTAGTCCCAGCCTGCTTTTCCTGGTCACGTGGATTAATCCCGCCATCGGTTTCCCGGTGGCGATAATTGGCGTCATAGGCTTGATCTATCTCCTCCGGACGCCGGATATGTATGCGCTTCGCCCCCGCTTGTCAGGAATAAATTGGGGACTCGTTTTTAGCCTGGCACTCGTTTGGACTCTGCTTGGCGGCGTTGGTGGTTTTTTGCCACAAAGCGCCGACTACATCAAACATAACCTGCTATTTCATGACCTGATTACTCAACCTTGGCCCGTCCATTATACCCTCGCCAATGGCGAACAGAGCTTCCTTTGCTATGGCCTAAGCTATTATATTTTCCCAGCGTTGCTAACCAAGTTTTTTGGTGAAACCTGGTTCCCGGCAATAATTTTTTTATGGACGTTTACCGGGATTTTTCTATTCCTCTACTGGGTCGCCACTTGCAATCAGACACCCCGAAAAACCCTCTCTTCCGTGCTGTTTTTTGCGGTTACCGGAATACTTTGGATGCTGTTTAAGCAACGCGGCCTGCCCCATTTAATTAAAGCGGAGAACTTGAACGAGAAACTACTGCAACTGGGCCTATACTTCAGCTACAACGACAGTTTTACGCGTTTTCAATACCAGCCCCAGCATGCACTTCCCGGTTGGCTGGGCGCCGCTGCATTCTATGAATTGCTCTGGATCAGAAAAAAAACACGCGCCGTTTTTTTCATCTGGGTCGCCTGTGTAATGTGGAGTCCCCTGACCTCACTGGGGCTTTTGATTGTGCCCCTGGCCGCATTCAAACGCACTTCCTGGAAAAGCTACTTTGAACCCATCAATTTTATCGGGGGTGTTTTGATGCTCATTATTGGGGGTTACTATAAAGCTCACTCCGCCATCAATGACAGTGGCTTCATCTGGAAATATTCGCAGGGTATGGAATGGCTGATTTTCTACGGTCTATTCCTGTTGCTCGAATTATCACCGGTTTTCCTGATTTGGCTCGCCGATCGCAAATATAAGATTCTCAAGGATCAGGCTCCACTCTTTTACATTGCGACCGGCTGCTTGATTTTGCTGCCG
>Ga0265324_10001985_pt1 | contig 10937 bp, 9 predicted proteins | sample 41419metaG_FD_198634 | JGI IMG/M metagenome (GOLD analysis project Ga0265324, IMG submission 198634) | Rhizosphere microbial communities from Carex aquatilis grown in University of Washington, Seatle, WA, United States - 4-14-19 metaG | ecosystem: Host-associated > Plants > Roots > Rhizosphere >... | reverse complement strand
TGAATCGTGACTGCCCGATGGCGCGTGTCCGCGCTCTATTTAGCGAATGTGCATTGTCGCATAAAGCCGCGCTAACTGATAACCGCCTCGCGCCGCCGCAGATATATGCCCAGCCCAACACCCACCACGCTCAATGCAGCCACATAATGTGCCGGCGCCAGAGTATCGAAGCGCAACAACAGACTCACCAGCACCGGGGTCAAACCCCCGAACACGGCATACGCCACATTGTAGGCGAACGACAGGCCGGTAAAACGCACAGCTGCCGGAAACAACTGCACGGCACTGCCGGGGATAACACCGATCACACCAACAAAGAAGCCGGTCAGTGCATACCAGATATTGATATTTTCGGGCGCCACGCCCATTTGCTGGTAGAACAGCCATGAAGTCACCCCCAGCGCCACACAGCCGAACATCAACACCCGCCCCGCACCGAATCGGTCTGCCAGCGCACCAAAAGTGATGCAGCCGACACTCAGAAACAGGGTGGCGATGCTGTTCGCCTGCAATGCGATCGCGGCGGGAATATTGAACAGTTTCTGCACCAAAGTCGGCGTCATCAGGATCATCACCACGATGGCGGCGGAGAGCAGCCAGGTCATCAGCATAGTGAGTACCACTGCCGGACGATGCTCACGCACTACGGTCTTCAATGGCAATTCGTTCGCCAATTGCTGGCGCGCCTGCATCTCCTTGAATACCGGCGTCTCGTGCAGATACTGGCGCAGCCACACCGCCACCAGCCCGAAAATGCCGCCGAGGATGAACGGCACGCGCCAGCCTTCCGCCAACAGTTCGGCAGGCGCATAACTGCGCGTCACCGCGCCCGCCACCAGCGATCCGAGCAGGATGCCGCCGGTCAATCCAGCGGTGAGCGTGCCGCAAGCGAAGCCGACATGGGGTTGCGGCACATGCTCGGCCACGAACACCCACGCGCCCGGCACCTCACCGCCGATGGCTGCGCCCTGCATCACGCGCAGACACAGCAGGAACAGCGGCGCCCAAATGCCGATGGACGCATAGGTCGGCAACAGACCAATGGCCAGCGTCGGCAACGCCATCAGCAGGATGCTCAGCATGAACATGCGCTTGCGCCCGAACAGATCGCCGAAATGCGCCATGATGATCCCACCCAGGGGTCGCGCGAAATATCCGGCGGCGAAGATACCGAAGGTCTGCACCTGACTCAGCCACTCCGGCATGTCAGGCGGGAAGAACAATTTGGAGATGACCCCGGCAAAGAACACGAAAATGATGAAATCGTAGAATTCCAGCGTGCCCCCGAGAGCGGCCAACGACAAGGTGCGATAATCGTCGCGAGTCAAATCAGACATTCACCTTCCCCCTTCCGAGCCAAATATGTTTCAACTGCGCGATTAGTGCGTAGATCGCCAGCCACGGATCCAGCAGATAATCCCAGAGATTGGTGGACTCGTACCAGCCGAAGCTCCACGCTGCGACCGCAAGTGCGATACTCAATGCCAGCACAGTGGAGTAACGGAAACTCGCCCATGCTGCCACGCCCAGCAAACCCGCCATGAACCACAGATTGCCATATCCCAAGCGGTACGGATCGAACGCCCCGAATCCCAGAGCAAGAGGATAGAACACTGCCGCCGCGATAACGACCGCCCACAGCATCGACCGCCGGTTCGCCTCCTCCGCCAATGCATGTCCGCTAAGTGAGCGCAGCAGAGACAACGCCAGCAACAGCAGGGTGGCGATACTCAGATCACCGGTGATGCCGCGCACGAAGCCAGACAGTGACAACCCCCACAGCGGGATCGACAGTACGACTACGCCGGTTCCCAGCAGAGCCGCTCTTTGAAGCAACGGAAATGCCCGCACTCGCGGCACCCGCGCGAGCAATGCGCTGATGGCCAGCGTGATGCCGAGCAATCCGCTCAGGTCAGTGTCGATCTGCATTTATCCCCTTCTTCAAATGACGATTCAACCACGCCGGATCGAACGTGATGTGCTTGATGAACACCCGGTTCCAGGTATAGCTGATGTGGAGATCGCCGTTATGCGCCTGGATCAGGTAAGGATAGGAGAACTCAAAACCGCAACCGCCGTCCGCACGCACCCGCGCCTTGGCTGAATCCACATACTCGTCCAACATCACGGCAGGCATCTGCGCCAGACGCGCATCGGAATTCTGCAACAACCCCTGCACGATGCGCAGGCATTGTTTCTCATCCAGTTTCTTGTCGCGCACTACGCGCATCTCTTCCAGCCGGTGCAATTCCTTCCAGTTGCTGCCGCCATCCGCCGACAGCATCAAAGACAGGCTGTCGCGGCCATCCTCCTGATGGTTCAGCACGGCCAGCATGCTGCCGTCCGGCAACACCGTGGCCGACAGGGCAGCATCGGGGTTGGGGAATGATGATTTTTCGACCACTCCCCAGTGTCGCCCCCCATCCACGGTAGAAAGGCTGCGCGCCAGATGCGGGTTGTCCTTGCCCGAATAGCGTGTCAACACCAATGCTTCATTCTGATTCTTCACCAGCACCACCGGTTGCAAAGTGCCTTGCCCGGCGCGGGCCAGGCGTTGCTTGTCGATGACATTGCCGTTCGCGTCCAGATGCAATATCTCGGCGAACTTGCTGATCGACTCGTGATAGACCGGCAGTCCCATGCTGCCGTCGGCATACAGGAACGGCGTACCTTTCACCAGCGTGCTGATGTTGATGAAGGGCGAGGTGATCAGTCGGCGCGGCGTGCTCCAGGTCTCGCCCTCATCGCTCGATGTCATCATGGTAAGGGAACTACCCGCCCAGCCACCGACCGACACGGTGACATAGAACAGGCGCAGCGAGCCGTCTGCCGCGCGACCCACCACCGGATTGCCCAGCTTGGCTACGTAACGGTGCAGCGCACGTTGCGTGCTGTCGCGGCTGGCGACGACCTGCTCTGCGCTCCATTCGTTGCGCGCCGCATCGAACACGGCGCTATTGATGGTCACATCCGACGCGCCCTCGCGGCTGCCGGAGAACCAGAAGCCGCGTATGCGGCCATCTTTGAGTTCGACCAGCGAAGAGGCGTGGGTCTGTGCGTGCAAGCGGGAAGAAGCGAAATGACTTTCATAGCGACCAACAACGATATTCGGCTCTTCGTTGCGACGAAAACGGCGGCGGCCTTTTTTGCGCGGCATCGGTTTCTGCGCCACCACCACCGGCGTTGCGACCGGCTCGATGACCGGCAGGCGGAAACCGAATGCAGGCGCGGGCTGCTGCCAAACCTTGTGCAGCCCCAAGCCGAAGGCCAGCAACACGAGCAGCGATGTAAGCAGCTTTCTGATCATTCTATTTACCGGCACTCGCTTCTGGGTTTGACCGAAGTCGCACCCGGCACGGATGCCTTCGATTCGATCAGCACTTCCTTGACGAACAGATGCTCGAACACCTTCCCTTCCAGCAACATCTGCTTGATCTCGGGCGGATACTGCCGCCCGTTGATCTCCAGCCGCTCGGCGATGACCTTGCAATCGGCACAGGGCTTTTCCTGCAAGCCCATGCGCGCGGCGAACACGTTGTAGCGCTTGGCCAGTGCGGCAGAATCCAACCCCTCGATATCATCGTAATAACCGAGCACGTTGGCACCCGGCAACAGGAAGCGGTGCCCTTCATCCTTGGCGATGAACTTGTTGCACGGCACCCACACGTCCTTGCCCACCGCATACTGCTGCGCCTCCGCGCTGTAATTGCCATGCGCGCCATCGAAGGGATGCACGAAAGCGGCGAAGGTGAGATAGACCAGCAGCAGCACCACGTTGACCATCGCCCGTGTGTAGCGTGCGAAGAAGATGGCGACCAACAGCAGTATCGAAGTAACTGCCAGCACAGCCCAGTAAGCCCAGCCATAGAGATCGCCACCCATCTCGTCCTGCAGGCGCAGCGACATACGCGCCAGCAGCACCAGCACCAGACCCGCCATCAGCAGCGCGCCGACGAACCAGCGGCGGTCGATACGCTGCCAGTACAGCGAGAACAGGATCGCCAGCGCGGGCATCGCCGCCAGCAAGTAGCGCGCCGAGCGCTGGCTGGCCAGACTGAACATGAAGAACAGCGCCGCCATCCATATCCACAGATACTTCTCGCTGTCGGTGGTCTGTTTGCGTTCACGGAGCGCGACCCACGCCAGTCCGAACACGGGCAGCGCCAGCAATCCCGCATTCAGCGGATAGCCGAGCATCAGGTTCCAGATGCTGTAACCACCCCACAGCATCTTGCCCAGATAGTTGTCCTGGCTGACCTTGCCCATGTTCTCCTTCCAGAAGAACTCGCGCCACAGCCCGGCCGGGTCAGGTTCCAGCAAGAACCACACGCCGAACAGCAGCAAAGCCAGCACACCGATCAAGACCGGCTTCCAAGAGTCCTTCGTCAGAAACTCGCGCCAGCGATACTGGCGATGATGCAGATACCACCACATCAATCCCAAGCCGACCGGCAACACGAAGAAGAACGACTTGTACAACAGACCCACGCCGGTCAGCAGCCCAAGCGCAACCGGAAACCAGAAGCGCGATTCAAAACTGCGCGGTCGCCAGTACAACAAGGCGAAGAACGGCAGGAACAGCCAGAACACCAGACCGGGATCGGTCAGGTAAGGCCGCCCGAAGCGGTAGGTGCTGAAGAAGGCAAGATAGGTGAGCAGCGCAACGAAGCCTGTCTCGGCCTGACCAGTGAGCTTCTTCGCCAACAGGAACACCAGCAACGCGGTGAGCAGGGTATAGATCACGCTGGGATAGCGCAGATGCCACAGGTCCCACTGCTTGCCCCAGTCGGTGGCGACGATGGCATGCCAGAACATCATGGGCGGCTTGAAATTGCGCCCGTAGTCCAGCTCGGATTGCAGCGGCAGCCAGTGGCCGCTTTCCGCTGTCATGCGCGCCACGTGGACATACAGATACTCATCGCTGTTCTTCGGGATGTGCTGGCTGTCGAGTCCATAGAAATAGACGAACACGGCGAGCAGACTTGCCAGGATGAACCACACCAGACGCCGACGCGCATCGCGATTTGGATTGAGCATAAGTACCGTTTCGAAGTTGTCGAATGTAGCGAAAAGCACATGGCCGGACTGCTCAAAACAGCCAGCCGGAACGGTCGGCATGGTAGCATGGAAGCATCGCAACGCCGCACACACGCGGCGGACGGACGGTATGGGAAGGGACTGACTTGCAACGGACACTGGTACTCGGCGGCGGCGGATTCATCGGCTCGCATCTGGTCACTGCCTTGCTGGCACAAGGCAAGAATGTGCGCGTGCTGGAACGCCCTTACCGCCAGCGCTCCTCCGTGCTTCCCGCGCATGCGGCGCTGGAATGGCAGGAGGGTGATTTCGGCAACGTGCAGGACATCCACCGCGCACTGGAAGATGTCGATACCGTGTTCCACCTGGTCTCCACCACACAACCGCAATCTTCCAACGACGACCCCGCCTTCGACGTGGAAAGCAACCTGGTCGCCACCCTGCGCTTGCTCGACCAACTGCGCGGCAAAAGAACCCGGCTGATCTTCGTCTCTTCCGGCGGCACGGTGTACGGCACCCCTCAGCACACCCCCATCCCCGAGACGCACCCGACCGAACCGTCCTGCTCCTACGGCATCGTCAAGCTCACCATCGAGAAATATCTCGCGCTCAACCATCATTTGCATGGCTTGAATTACCGTGTGCTGCGCGTGGCCAATCCTTACGGCCCCGGTCAGGAAGCAAACCGCGCACAGGGTGTGGTCGGCACTTTTCTGTCACGTGTGGTGCATGATGAACCTATCGAGGTTTGGGGTGACGGTTCTGTCGTTCGCGATTATCTCTACATTTCGGATACCATCGCGGCACTGTTACAGGCTGCCGCAAATGAAGGCGACGAACGCATCTTCAACATCGGTTCCGGCAGCGGCCACAGCTTGCGCGAGATCATCGCAGCCGTCGAACAGGTGACCGGAAAGACAGCGCAGGTGCGCTACACGGCAGCCCGCAAGTTCGATGTGCCGGTGAGCGTACTCGACATCGCCCGCGCCAGAAAAGAACTCGGATGGCAACCGAAGACAGACTTGAACGAAGGCTTGCGCCTGACACTCGAACATATCAAATAACAAAAGAACAATATGAGCACCTGTACCTTATCCATCGTCATCCCCGTCTATCGCAGCGCGCCGATACTCCCCAAACTGGTAGAGGCGATCTCCGCCGAGATGCGCGACGAAGGGCTGTCCGACAACTTCGAGCTCATCCTGGTCAACGATTGCAGCCCGGACGACAGCTGGAAGGTCATCCGCCAGCTTGCTGCGAGCCACTCATTCATCAAGGGCATCACGCTGCGCCGCAATGTCGGCCAGCACAATGCCATCATGGCCGGCCTGCATCATGTGAGCGGCGAATACATCGTGCTGATGGACGACGATCTGCAACACCCGCCCTCCGCCATCGCCGACATCGTCAAAGCGCTCGCCGACGGTCACGACGTGTGCTACACACACTATCTGAATCGCCAGCACGCATCCTGGAAAAAACTCGGCAGCTGGTTCAATGACCGCATGGCGACGCTGCTGCTGGGCAAACCGAAAGGGCTGTATCTTTCCTCGTTCAAGGGATTGCGCCGCGAGATCGCGGATGAAGTCATCCAGTATGACGGCCCTTACACTTATCTCGACGGGCTCATCCTCGACATCACGCGCTCGATCACCACGGTCGATATCGAGCATCAGGCCCGTTTCGAAGGCGAGAGCAACTACACCTTCACCCGCCTGTTCTCGCTGTGGATGAAGATGGCGACCAGCTTCTCGGTGTTCCCGCTACGCCTCGCCACCTATGCCGGTTTCGCGCTGGCCGCCCTGAGCCTCGTGATGATCTTCGTGGTGATCGTGCAAAAGATCATGTTCCCCGAATTGCCGCGCGGCTGGGCCTCGACCATCGCCACCATCCTGTTCATCGGCGGCATCCAGACCCTGTTCATCGGCATGATCGGCGAATACCTCGGTCGCACCTATCTGAAACTCAATCGCAAACGGCAGTTCGTCATCGGCAGCACCACCTGGAAGAACCGGGACGAACACACCAATCAATGACTCTCATAAAATGAAACAAGCAGAAACACTGGGCAAGTACTCCATCATCAAGAAACTCGGTCAGGGTGCGACCAGCACCGTATTCCTCGGCTTTGACCCCTTCGCCAAACGCGAGGTCGCGATCAAGGTGCTGAAGCAGGAGATATTGAACGACCCCAAGATGGGCAAGCTGTACCAGCGCCAATTGGACAACGAAGCCTCGCTGGCGGGCAAGCTGTCGCATCCGCACATCGTGTCGATCTACGACGCGATGATCGGCAACGATGCCAGCCACATCGTGATGGAATACGTCAGCGGCGGCACGCTGGAGAAACACGCCGAACCGAACAACTTGTTGCCCATCGACCGCGTGGTGGAATACATGTTCAAGTGTTGCCGCGCACTGAACTACGCGCAGTTCAACGGCGTCATCCACCGTGACATCAAGCCCGCCAACATGTTGCTCACCGAGGACGGCGACATCAAGATCTCCGATATGGGAGCGGCGCTGCTGCTCGATATCGAGCAGACCCAGGTGAACAACATCGGCTCTCCCGGTTATATGTCGCCGGAACAAGTGCGCAGCGAAGTGCTGACGCATCAGACCGACATCTATTCGCTCGGGGTGGTGATGTACCGGCTGCTCACCGGCCATGCTCCCTTCCAAGCGCAGAGCCTGGTCGGACTGTGCCAGCAGATACTGCACGCCGAGCCGCCGCCCATGCACGCTCTGCGCAGCGACATCCCGCCGCAACTGGAACCCATCGTGTTGCGCGCCATGCACAAGAACCTGAATGAACGCTACCAGAACTGGAAGGACTTCGGCAGTGACCTCGCCGCATTGGGGCGTTTCGAACATACCGTGATCGAGATCAACCAGACCGAGAAATTCACCACCCTGCGCGAGATGTCACTGTTCCGTGACTTCACCGACATCGAACTGTGGGAGATACTGCGCGTCGGTGAATGGCAAAAGCAGCCGTCACAGACTGTACTCATGCGCGAGGACGAGATCGGTGATGCCTTCTACGTCATGATCGAGGGCAGTGTGAACGTGACCAAGAATGGGCGCTTGCTCAATGTGATCCGCAGCGATGACTGCTTCGGTGAGATGGCTTATATCAGCGGCAAAGCCGTACCGCGTTCCGCGACCGTGAGTGCCAGCACCGGAGTCACCGTTCTGAAGTTATCGCCGCAGCAACTGGCGAGACTTTCCGACCATTGCCAACTGCATTTCAACCAGGCCTTTTTGCGCGTCATGGCAGACCGGCTCAGAATGGCGGACGACCGCTTCGCCAAGCTCGCCAACTAGAACGATCAAAGGAGATCATCATGTCCAGCAAATTCGTGATCCAGACACCCGACGCACCCGCAGCCATCGGCACCTATTCTCAAGCGGTGCGCGTGGACAACACCGTCTATCTTTCAGGTCAGATCGGTCTCGACCCCAACACCATGACCCTGGTCGATGGCATCGAGGCTCAGGTCCACCGCGTATTCCAGAATCTGCGCGCCGTCGCCGATGCTGCAGGCAGCAGCCTGGACGATGTGGTCAAGCTCAACATCTACCTCACCGACCTCGCGCACTTCACCAAGGTGAACGAGATCATGGCCACCTACTTCCATCAGCCTTACCCTGCCCGTGCCGCCGTCGGCGTCGCATCACTGCCACGCGGTGCGCTGGTGGAAGCCGATGGCGTGCTGTATTTGCAGGAATAGCCCTTGTCCGACACCGAACATCCGATGAAGCACGGCACCCACCTCGGCAAGTACCGTTTGATCAGAAAGCTGGGGCAGGGTGCCACCAGCCTGGTATATCTCGGCCATGACCCCGAGGCCGACCGCGAGGTCGTGCTCAAAGTGATCAAGCAGGAGTTCCTCGAAGACCCCAGGAATGGCAAGCAGAATCACCGGCAACTGGTGATCGAGGCCGCACTGGCCGGCAAGCTGGTCCATCCGAACATCGTTACGACCTACGAGGCCGTCCTCGGCGAGGATGCGAGTTACATCGTGATGGAATATGTGCCGGGCGGCACGCTGGAGAAACACATCCGCCCGGACAATCTGCTGCCGCTCGACCGCGTGGTCGAATACATGTTCAAGTGCTGCCGCGCCCTCAACTATGCGCAGTTCAACGGCGTCATCCATCGCGACATCAAACCCGCCAACCTGTTGCTGGCCAACCCGGACGAGATCAAGATCTCCGATCTGGGAGCCGCCATCCGGCTCGATCTGGAACAGACACACAACAATGTCGGCTCACCCAACTACATGTCGCCGGAACAGGTACGCGGCGACGAGCTCACGCACCAGACCGACATCTATTCGCTCGGAGTCGTGATGTATCGCCTGCTCACCGGACGCTCGCCGTACAGCCCGAAGAGCCTGGCACACCTGTACCAGCAGATCATGCACGAAGCGCCCAAACCGCCAACGCAACTGCGCAACGACCTGCCGCCGCAGCTTGAGCGCATCGTATTGCTGGCCCTGAAGAAAGACCTCAAGGAGCGTTACGCCACTTGGCGCGATTTCGGCAACGAACTGGCCACGGTCGGCCACTTCGAAAAGAGCGACCTGGAGATCAACGAGAACGAGAAATTCACCGCCCTGCGCAAATTGCATGTGTTCCAGGATTTTCCCGACATCGAATTGTGGGAGATCCTGCGCGTGGGCGAATGGCAAAAGCAGCCGGAAAAGACCGTGGTGCTGCGCGAAGAAGAGATGGGCGACACCATCTACATCCTGGTCGAGGGAGGTGTCAGTGTCACGCGCCACAATCGCCTGCTCAACACCCTGAGCAGCGGCGACTGCTTCGGCGAGATGGCCTATGCCAACCGCCGCAGGTTTCCGCGTTCCGCCAGCATCACCGCCAATACCGAGATCACCGTGATGAAGATCACGCATTTCCAGCTCTCGCAACTTTCCGACCGCTGCCAGTTGCACTTCAACCAGGCCTTTTTGTTCACGCTGGCCGACCGGTTGCGCATCGCGGATGAACGTGTCGCCAACATGGCGAACTGAACTTGCTGTGCTGCTGAAGATACCACCCGCCACACAGGTCAAATTCGCCAAACTCGGCATCCACACCCCGTTCGATCTGGTACTGCACCTGCCGTTACGCTACGAGGACGAGACACAGATCACGCGCATCGCCGACCTTGAACCCGGAACTTCGGCTCAGGTGGAAGGCGAGATCATCCACAGCGAAGTGATGTACCGCCCGCGTCGCAGCCTGGTGTGCCAGTTGCAGGATGCCAGCGGCGACATCCTCTACCTGCGCTTCCTGAACTTCTATCCCAGCCAGCAAAAGCAGCTCGCGGTCGGCAAGAAGATCCGCGCGCTGGGCGAGCCGCGCATGGGTTTCTTCGGCGACGAGATGGTGCATCCGAAGTGCCGCGTGGCGGGCGAATCAGTGCCGCTGAAACAGGCGCTCACGCCGATCTATCCGACCACCGCCGGATTGCCGCAAGCGACACTCACCAAACACATCCACACCGCGTTGAACGAACTGGCGCTCGACGACACGCTGCCAGCACAGATACGGCAACGCCTGAGGCTGCCCGATTTCGACAAGAGCGTGAAGCTGTTGCACCAGCCGCCACCCGACATCGACGAGGATACATTGCTCGCCAGAGCGCATCCCGCCTGGATGCGCATCAAGTTCGACGAACTGCTGGCGCAGCAACTCTCCATGCGCGTGCATCACCGCGAGCGCAGCCAGCGTGTCGCGCCCAAGTTGATGGCAAAGAACAAACTCACCGATGCGCTGCTGAAGATGTTGCCGTTCGCACTCACCGGCGCGCAGAAAAAAGTATGGCATGAGATCAGTGCCGATCTTTCACGCCCGCATCCCATGCAGCGCCTGTTGCAGGGCGATGTCGGCAG
>Ga0265324_10001976_pt1 | contig 10980 bp, 16 predicted proteins | sample 41419metaG_FD_198634 | JGI IMG/M metagenome (GOLD analysis project Ga0265324, IMG submission 198634) | Rhizosphere microbial communities from Carex aquatilis grown in University of Washington, Seatle, WA, United States - 4-14-19 metaG | ecosystem: Host-associated > Plants > Roots > Rhizosphere... | reverse complement strand
TGGCAGGGTTTGCATTATTACCCCTGCCATCCAAAAGGACGGCAGCGTTTTGTTATCCATGCGAATTGAAGCGTCAGGCAAGCTCATGCAGCAGATGAGGGCGCAGACCAGGTCTGGCATGCCATTTCAGATGTCAGTGGGCGATTTGAGCATCGGAATGAACCCACATATCAATCCATGACGCCCGACGACGAATGACGAGTGACGAATGACGAATGGTTGGGGGCGACTTTTAACCACGGATGGACACGGATAAACACGGATTTTCTGGCCGCAAAAAGGCACAGAAGACGCAAAAGAACAAACGAGGATGGAGGATGGAGGATGGCCATAATTTGGAGTGCGGGGGCATGACCCCGCTTTCCCTTCGGCGACACATGTCTCGTCGTTCCCAAGCGCAGACATGTCTGCGCACTCCAAATTTCCAACGCCCCCCCCCGTCGCCGGCTCCAGCCACCCAACTGATTGCGCTTTAGCCACTTCCATCCAAAGAGGTGAATGGCGCTAAAAATGTTCTGGACACGCCAAATTTAGAGGCTTAGGATAAAATCCTTGGGTAAGGCTGACTTAAATTCAGCCATGCAGAATTAGTTTTTTGGTCAGGGTATCGCCATTGATTGTATGAAAACAAAGATCAAAAATGCGACGGAGAAAGTCGAAAAAACCGAGCTGCGAAAACTCGGGCTCGCACACTTATATCCCAAAGTCCATTGGTCATCGAATGGTGTGATTCAAGTCTGTTTTGGCAAAGATGCCGTTTGGAAAAAGGTTAAGCCGGAAGCTCAGGTGTCCCAGAGTCCGAGCGTTTCACGCCCGCCAAAGAGAGCCTACGCTTAGATCCGGTCTGAAACTGGTGGCGGGCTTGGGAAGCCGCAATCAAGCCGGAGGGTCTCGCGGGTCGACGTAAAAACGGAACCGGTAACTTTTCCGGCGGATTCCTTATATCCTGTTGACCTATCGGGCTTGATCGGGGTTAGGCCGCACGGTCATATAGCTCTACTCCTAAAAACCTGATAAAACTCAAACCAAAGCAAACCAGCGATGGCGATGGTAGAAAGTAAAAAAAGCCAAGGCATGTGCCAAGGAAGAGACGAATCGAGTTGCGCCGGCAAGCTGGCGACTCGATAGCTAAAATAGCCGCCAGCCAACATTACGAAACTGCCTCCCGAAGCCAATGCAACCAGCTTGGCTCTGCGCTGCAAGTGCGGTGAAAGTGCCGAAAAGCCAAATGCGACTACGCCACCAGTGATGCCAATGAGTGCAACAAGCAGCAATCTGTGAGGTTGCTCAGAAAAATAGTGAGCGCCGTCACTGGCAATGAAATCGTGAATGATGTCCGCGATGGCGAAAATGGTGAACGCCACTGCAAAAATAATGACGGTCAATTTTTTCATGCGCGCAGGGTGGCCTAGACAATATGGCTAGGTAAAGTTGCCATGGATTTAGGTTTACGGCTCACTGATGCGGTAAAAACGTTGCAGATAGTTTGTCCATTGCACGTCGCTGAAATAATTCGTGCCGTTGCTCAAGACATTAGTGGCCACCGGTATCCATGCCGGGCTGGCTAGATTGGTGCATGCTGTCACTACAATGGTGGCGTTGGTGGGGCCGGTGATGTTAAAGGCAAATTGTCCGCCCGCCGTTGCTGCCAATGCCAGCGTGATTGGTTTGGGAACCGTGATGATAATAATCTCGCCATTTGTTGGACTGTCGGGACTTGCGACACCGGAAACCGCGGTGACGATTGCCACTGCTGACGAATCAATGATGGAACCACCGCCGCCGCCGCCGTTCCCTGCACAACCACCCCCACCGCCGCCGCCGTAGCCGCCGTAGGCGCCGTTGTAGGCTAGGGAGCCGCCGCTGCCACCGTCCAGGAAGCTGATGCCACCATAGGCAGTGCCGCTGCCACCACCGTTGCCGCTGAAGCCTCCACCGCCACCGCCACCAGTTGAATTGCCGCCACCACCACCGTTGCCGCCGCTGCCGCCAAGGCCGCCCCCCGGACCATCAGCGCCGGTCTGGTTGGTGCGCCCGCTGCTGCCGTCCCCGCCGCAACTACCACCGCCGCCGCCAGCAATAACCAGTGGTGTAGTTCCACTGACAACGAAGCTACCACCACCACCCCCACCGCCGCTGGTGGCAGCATTTTTACCTCCACCGCCAACTAGAACAGTCAGTGTCGTATTTGTCGTAAATCTGAATAAGGCTTCCATTTCAGCTCCGCGACCGCTCCGATTGAATTGGCTGATTTCGTAACCACCTCGGGCACCATAGGCAGTGATGTCGTAGGTGCCCGGGGGCAGGGTGATGCTCTGCTCGAATCCGGTAAACTGGTATATGTTGGTCTGGGCGGAGCCAGTCAACACTCCAAACAGCAAGCTAACCAGCAAGGTGATGATGGTTTTCATGATGCACGACAGCCTAGACAGGATGGCTGGTGATGAAAGCAAAAAAGGTGTCTGCTCTCCGAGTTAAACGTGGGTTGCCCCGCGTATCGTGGGAGCGTTGGGTACGCCAACCGCCAGCGCCATCAGCCTTCGCCTTAAAGCTGCGGCTTGACAGGACGGCGGTTGGCTCCGGCGACTTGATAGGGGTTAGGGGTTAGGCGGCTTGTAAACGTGAAATCATCATCTCAACTCTGTAATCTACGCTCTAAATCTGAAATGGAGTCAAGCCACTCTGGGTCAATCACTCCATCGTGACTCTTCCATGAATCCCTGAGTTGCGACTTGGCTTTGATGGTGGCGACAGCGCCGCGTGCAAGCTCAACGAGGCTTGGTGAAAACTCAGCAGAATGCGCTCGTGTCCACTCAACCAATCCCTTGCGCCTTGGTTCAGGTGGCGGCTTTCCGAGTGAACAAGCAACCAGGTCTGCGGCTGCAATTGCCTCACGCGAGACGTGAATCTCGGCGGTCTCTAAGTCACCACTTAACGCAGCGTGAACGAGTGAAAAATCTCCGCTCGTGTAAATCTTTTCGAGCCAGTTCAACGCCGTGTCGCTTTCAAAGCTGCCTACAGCCCAAACTCCCATAAACGCGTCCTTTCTGTGGTGTGGTTCATACGCCTAACGAAAAAATCTGAGACTCCGCCGACTCGCGGCGCGAACCGCGATAGCGGAACGGAAAGTGGCAACGGCGGTTTGCTCCGGCGACTTGGTTAGGCGGGTTGCGGTCATTTGGCTTTTATAACTCACGGCTTCGGACGATCCGCTCGTAATACGAGAGCAGACTCGGGCTACAGGCGGATTCTAGCCCAATGTGACTGACCCAGCCGGCCTCTTTCGAGTATGAGAGATCTGTCCCGCCTGTCTTGCTCCCTTTCGTAAGAAAAATGGAAATCTCTCGCTCAGGCTTAATGCCATAGGCGTTGAATATGCTGGTCTGTAGTTGCTGCAAACCAGCAAGCCGAGGGTTTAATAAAATACCATCTTTTCCAATAAGCGTAGAATCAATTGTAAACTTGAGATGATAAAGAGTGTGGTTCAGGAAATCGGTGGGAACACTAGCAAGGGTCTTGGTGTAAAACGCCTTAAGATCGTCTGCGCTGTGCACGGGATAGTCTGTCAATGGACCACAGTAACCGATCCAAAATACGCAGCCAAATGCATGGAAGCTTTTTTCCCTGAGCGACCAATCCTGTGAAAGAATCTTTAGGTTGGTCGAATCTACCAACCACCATGATGTATCTTCCAGAGCCACCTTGCTGCGTATTGCGACCACTGCGTGACCAGAAAAATGATTAGACAATGATCCAGATGAAATCTCGGCCCCATCTATGATCAGCGCCTTGAACCCTCTCGCCTCTATGCGGTCAATGAACATGATCGCATAATCACCGCAACCACAGCTAAATCCACTGTCACTTATCTCGTGTGCAGTGCGTCGTCGAAGGAAATGCTCCTTTTGGCCGGTTTCTTCAGTGCCTCCAACACGCACCGTGTAGTTTTGCCCAGATTGCATGAACTTCAAGCTATTAAGCTCGGAGAACACGGCTGCGATGTTTTGCTCGATAGTTAGGTCATTCGCTAAAACAGGGACAGTCTGGATCAGGCTGAGAAAAATGATTGTTAATATGACTTTCATGTTTATATAAATACACAGTCTAACCAAGCGCAAGCATACACCTAACGAAAAAAGCTGAGCCACCGCCGACTCGCGTTGTGAACCGCGATAGCGATCACAGTTAGCGCGGCGATCGTTATATTTGGGGCATCCATATTGTGGCAGCGTTGGGGACGCCAACTGACAGCGCCATCAGCCTTCGCCTTAAAGCTGCGGCTTGACGGGACGGCGGTTGGCTCCGGCGACTGTTTAGGCGACTGGCTCATGTCTTGGCAATAATAAAAGTGTAACAGAAACGAGCGAAAAAATACACAAAACGGCACCAGATAAGGAAACGTGCCGAAGTTCGACTATCTGAAATATCGCTATCAACGCAGCCAACGAAGCAACAACAATCCGTGCCCACGCAACGCCACGAAGGAATAAAAAAACGCTCGCCACGGCTCCTGCCAAGACGGGTAAAAAGAGAGGTAAAAATGCCAAAAGCTGTAAGAGAAGCGCCGGTCCTTTGCAATTCGTCGCGAAAAGACCGTCAAATAGCAGCCGAAGTTGATGGAACCCACCGTAGCCGAAAAGCCCCAACCACGCTATGCCGATAATGCGTTGTGTTCTCATAAATGTGAAGTCGCCTAACGAAAAAAACTGAGCCCCCGCCGACTCGTGACGTGAACCGCGCCATCAGCCTTCGCCCCAAAGCTGCGGCTTGACGGGACGGCGGTTGGCTCCGGCGATTGGTTAGGCAGCATGGCTACTTTTTAAAAGGCTTAACGACGAGTTGGTCGTTGAAAGTCACCGAGGCCCTCTTTTCGTCAAGACGTGTGATAATGACGCCTGCCTGTGAAACCAAGGCCTGCTCTAATATATCCATCGCTTCGCATTTAGTCACTCCAACCGACGTTTGAACCGTTACAGGTAGTCTGACTGGCACTCGCGAATCTATGGCAAGAGCGAGACCAGATGCTGCTCGATAAACGTCAAATAAATCAGCTATCGGTGTCTTTCTGAAGTCCAACTTGATGGTCTGGGACCCAGTCCAAGCATCATCCAAAAAGGTGATGTTTGGGCTGGGGCTAAAGTTAATGGTTGCCTTGTCCGCAGCAGACGCTGGTTCGAGCAATGAAACGAGGCCTGCAATAATTAGTAAGAATGTCTTCCACGCCGGACCAAAAACCGTGGACCGCGAAGCGGAAGGGCCAGCGCCAACCGGCGTTGGCTCCGGCGACTGGTTAGGCCACTCAATGATAATCATGCTTTGAATCCCATCTAGCTGCCATCTTCTTGCACACGGGGCAAGTGTAAATGACAGCATTTGTGGCACTATACCCGACTATGACAGAACATCCACCAAGAACAAAAGTCTCAGCGTGAGGGAAAGAATTCGTGCTGGCTGCGTATCTCGCCTGCGCTCCCGCACCTGGCAAAATCAAGCCGTATGCAATCGGAACAACTGTGCGCTCCATTTGTATGTGATGCACTTCACAGGTCGCCGACTCGTTTTTCGTGTAATCGGGTGTCGGTTCTGGTGATGGGCCAGTCACCTCGATTGGCGTTGGCGGTTCTGGTAAAGGAGTGACGACAACCTCGCGATTGCTGGCACAGCCAGCTAAACATACCGCAAATATGAGCGCAAGAAATCGCATGATGCGTCGAGTGGCCTAACGTCCAGAGCTCAGGCACGCGGGGCCGATGACGTCCTCCGCGATAGCGGAACTGGAGACGCCATCCCGCGTTGCCTGCAGCGATTTGTTAGCGGACTTCGGGTGCATTTGTAAAGCTGGTAGTCAAATACCTGCGAACCATCTCATTCGGCTCGGCACCTTGCCACACGACTGGAAATTTGGTGCCATCCAGTCGCGTAATCGGTGAACTCTGTGCCTCACGGGATGGGGCAAACTTCCAGTTGATGGCGACTTTGGTTCGTAGCGAGGCAGCGTAATTCGTGTCGCCTGCTCTTGCGCCACGGAACATGACCTGGTCCCCGGAATCGCTCCGCACTACTGATAAAAGATCGTCCCAAGATGCGGGCCATCGATTCCCGTGCGACTTCATATACTCAACGAGAAGTGTACCGGTGTCCCATGCCGCATATGCTTCAGGAATCCGCCGGACTGTCTGAATGATGTCGTACCCGATATAAACTACGACACCGAATATTGTCAGAACAACGGCAACCACAATCTTTCGACGAAGCGACATAACCTAGTCCGCTAACGAAAAAAGCTGAGCCACCGCCGACTCGTGCTGTGAACCGCGACAGCGATCACAGTTCGCGCAGCGAACGTTTCATTTGGGGCCACCAACTTGTGGCAGCGTTGGGGACGCAAACTGACCGCGCCATTACCCTTCGCCCCCAAGCTGCGGCTTGACGAGACGGCGGTTGGCTCCGGCGACTGGTTAGGCTGCTGGCTCATTGAAACGAAATAGGCCGCTGTGAACTGATGCCTTGCTTGCATAACGAAATCAGTGCCTCGAAAAGATTCTGGCCGTTCACGTCGTGGAAACAATCATAAAGCGACTCGGCATCCTGGCGATATTCGGCTGTGTGATCGAAAGCTCCCTGCGGCTGCTCTGCCTGAAGCGTGCGAAACTTGGCGGAAATAGTCTCAAGCTCACGAACTAGCTCTGGCAACTGCTCGACTGTCCACTCGCCATCGCAATCCGAGTGTGTCATCAAAACTGGAAAGTCGGCTGCTCTCATGTGACGCGCTATCGTGTCACGAAAGCATCCAAAGTCACTGTAATGTCCAATGTCACACGAGCCGATCTCGTCTTCTTGGTCTACGGTGAATATGCAAAGATTTAGTCCCATAAAATTAGATACGCGTAAGCAGCCTAACGAAAAAAACTGAGCCACCGCCGACTCGCGACGTGAACCGCGCTTGTCGCGCCGAAGTGGATCGCAGGCGGAACAGCGATCACAGTTCGGGCAGCGAACGTTTCATTTGGGGACTCCAACTTGTGGCAGCGTTGGGGACGCCAACTGACCGCGCCAAAAGGCATTGGCTCCGGCGACTGGTTAGGCGTTTCAATCATAATTTAGTGCGCTGATTTGTCACTTTGTGCAACAGCCTGCTCAAGAATACGCCCCATCGTTGTGCTTTGGAGCGTATCAAAAATAAGTCCACCATTGGGGGATGTCACGCAATGTAGAATAGTGCCCTGTCCCAAGGACTCGTCTATATCCACATAACTATCCCCAGAAGAAGTCGAAATGGCCAAGATGCAACTCCACCGGGTTACGGGATGGTTGGGGGAATATGCCTTTGCGGATCGCATTGCAGTCATAATCTCCTCAATGGTGTGGATGTCAGTTATGGCTATGTCTTGCTGGATTAACGGAAAGTTGTTACCCGGAAGCAATCGTATGCTCTGTATGCTTGAAATCGGGTCTTTATATAGGCGAACTCGATGATTTGAAATATAGCGTCCTGCCATCAACCAGACCAGACCCAACACTACCAACGCGCATGGTATTGCGACTGCCACCACGCGAATCAAATTAATAGGACGAGTATTACTCATGGTGCGCGAAACGCCTAACGAAAAAAGCTGAGCCACCGCCGGCTCGCGGCGTGAACTGCGCCATCAGCCTTCGCGTCAAAGCTGCGGCTTGACGGGACGGCGGTTGGCTCCGGCGACTGGTTAGGCATCGTGGTCATTGCATTGGCACTGACACATGATAAGTCGGAACCGTCTTGAAAAACGTCGCATTCAAAGATATGCCATTAGTCGTCTCGCCGACATACACGCCTAAATTCACACTGCCCCCTGCTGGAACAACTGTGGTGCTTGGCCCACCACGCGGAACCGCCGGCTGAACATCTATCTGGCACACTATTTGTGATGAACTTGGATTTCTAATGTCCATCATTGCGTATGTCGTTCCATCACTCTCAACTTTGTATCTAAGAAAGTGAGCTGTGGGAGTCACGCTCGCACTTTTTGAGCAGCCAATAATAAATGCAGCCATCATGGCTGCGCCGGTAATGATGTGCGGTATGCGCATAAAATGTGAACGATGCCTAACGAAAAAAGCTGAGCCACCGCCGACTCGCGACGTGAACCGCGATAGCGATCACAGTTCGCGCAGCGAACGTTTCATTTGGGGCCACCAACTTGTGGCAGCGTTGGGAACGCCAACTGCCAGCGCCATCAGCCTTCGCCCCAAAGCTGCGGCTTGACGGGACGGCGTTTGGCTCCGGCGACTGGTTAGGCCGCTTGGTAAAATGTAATCTCATAATCAACCACATCGGCGCTGTAATCTTCGGGAAAACTAACCACATACTTCCGGTCGGGAAAGTCTCTGGAAAGTTTGGCTGTCCAAAGCTCTCGCAACAACCGACCAACAGCAAGAACAACCTCGTGCGATGGCGACTCAACCACACCTCCGATCAAATCAGTAATGTGATGGTGATTCATAACCGCCTCGACTCGCCGCCGGTCTTCGCCAGTCTGCGCCATCCAATCCCGATAGATCGCCTCTCCTGCTGCATCCATCTTTCTGCAAAATACACAACCGTCATGCTCTCCAAAGTCCGGCCAGAGCACAACTCGCCATGCGTCAAACAACGGAAGAAAATGTTCGGATGTCATAATCATGAAAGCCGCCTAACGAAAAAAGCTGAGCAACCGCCGACTCGCGACGTGAACCGCGACAGCGGAACGGCCAGCGCCAACGGCGGTTGGCTCCGGCGACTGGTTAGGCCACGGCTTCGTCATAACCAGTAATAACTCTGTCACAAGCCTCTCGCAACTTCGCGACCTGAATCATGAAACTGGCGTCGTCATTAGTCAAGGCGTCGCCCAATGCCTGCTGGCGGCATCTCTCGCGTAGTGCGACGACAGCCTGCCTCTGTGAACCGTCAACAGCTCGCAGTCCGACCAGACGCTGCTGCATCTCGGCAGCCCACTCGCCGCCACATCTGCTATCACGCAATATCTCGATAACCCGCTCTAGCTCCTGAATCACGTCGTGGATTTGTGACATAGCGCGAAGTGGCCTAACTATGTATTCGGTCGCAAAGTGCGGTTAAACATGTCGGGCATGAAGGGGTTGTATTCCAGGCTTTCTCTCGTGTCAAGAAGGGTTTATTGCTTTTTCAATCATGAATATGGAACCGACAAATACCACGGGTCGACGAGCCATGCTGATTCCGAATCCGAAACTGTAGTTGCAGGCGCAGTTTCACGAGGTGATGCGGTTCAAACATTTCAGCCAGCGCACGGAGGAGGCGTATTGGCAGTGGGTGGTGCGGTATCTGAAGTTCCATCGGTGTCGCGGCCCCTCACCCCGACTCTCTCTCCCGGTGGGGGCGAGGGAGGAGCAAAGGGCGGTGGATTCATCCGCGGGATTTGCCGGCGGCGGCGGTGGGGGAGTTTCTTTCGGATCTGGCGGTGACGCGGCGGGCGCGGGCTGCTGTGATTGTTTCGATTCTTGAGGGAGCCTGTTCGATTTTTTTTGTGATGTAGTTTTCATATGCTTTTTTTTTCTGCTCTGCTTGCCCCTCATCCGTCGGTCGCCTTGTTCGCGAAAAAGCCGAGCCTCCAGACCTTCCTCAGCCGAGACCAGCAGGCCGCGGAGTCCAGCGACGGGGTCTCGGACTAATTTGGTTTTATCAGTGAGTTCGGTTGTTTTTGTCCGCCGCAATGGAGCCTGCGTAATGGAGGCGGAGCAGAAATGACCGATCTCACGACTATTCCGGCTGTCTGGCCCGGACGAAGTCACGCGGGCCTAATGCTCTGCTTGGGCGACATGCGCAGCATCGCGCCCATATTGCTGTTGTCCTCGGCGATAGGCGACTTAACCCGCCACCGACCCGCCGCACACCCGCCGCTTACCCGGTTATTGAAGGAACCGTTGAAGGTTTCGTTGAAGGTTTTTGGAACCGGTATGAGTGTTCACACGCCGAGCAAAATTCGGAAAACTTTAAGGTGTTTCAACCGCTGGACGCACCTTTTCATGGGGCGTCGCATCAGCTTTCGTGAGCATAGTCAGTGCGCCACTAATTGCGCGCGGTAATCCGTCGGCGATTGGCCGAGGATTTTCTTGAATACACGGTTGAAGTGCGTCAGCGACTGGAAGCCCACCTCGAAGGCGATCTCGCTGATGCGCAAATTTGGGTTGAGCAAAAGGTTCTTGGATTTTTCAATCCTCACCCGCGCGACATAGTCCGTAAAATTGATGCCGGCAACCTTTTTGAAGATCTTGCAGAAGTAGTAGCGGCTCATGTTCACCGCCTTGGCGACCTGGCCAAGCGACAGCTCCTCCGTCTGGTGTTCCGCGATGAACGCGCGGGCCTTGGCAATGACCGGCGGTTCCGAGTTTTCGCACTGGATAAAAACTTGGTTGCTCAATGCCGAAAGATGTTGCGCAAAGATAGTTAGTAACTTGATAGCGGAATTATGTTCCATTGGGGTTACAACCTTGCCTGAAAAAAATGCCTTTTTAAGAGTGGCGCGGTCGGTTTTAATCCCCCATTTTTCCGCCAGCTTGGCAACATTTTCAAACTGTGCGGCGGTCGGTTTTTTAAGGAAGACCTGACCGATCTGAAGGAAACCGATCAGGCGGTTGTTCAAGCGGACTGGCACGGCACTGTCGGAGAGACCCAAGGCGCAAGTAATAGTTCGAGGTTTGGCCGTGTCCTGCCGAAAAAGTTGATCCTGTATTTTCAGACATGCCGCGCAAGAACTGCTTTTCTGCGACATCAGAGCACAGAGGGCGTTCTCATTGCGCTTGCCGTGATATGCCAGTTGCCATGTCTCAACCGGCTGGAGAGCCATCGGCAGGCCTGTGAGAATACTGAAGGCGCGTTCGTAATCACGATAGATCTGGGAATTGGCCAGCGCATCCACAAGCGTGTGATTGCTGTTATTATTTACCGGCGCGATTTGAGAATTATTTGCGGTGGACGACTTA
>Ga0265324_10001975_pt1 | contig 10980 bp, 9 predicted proteins | sample 41419metaG_FD_198634 | JGI IMG/M metagenome (GOLD analysis project Ga0265324, IMG submission 198634) | Rhizosphere microbial communities from Carex aquatilis grown in University of Washington, Seatle, WA, United States - 4-14-19 metaG | ecosystem: Host-associated > Plants > Roots > Rhizosphere >... | reverse complement strand
GGCCAGGCCGCGATCGCCGACTGCGACCCCTTCGCTCGCCGATTCCCCGATGCTGAGGTCGACCAAAGGGTTATCGGGCTCATAGCCGTCCTTGACCCTCTTGAGGCTGAGATCTACCTTGCGAAGCTCGCCCTTGTTGTTTTTCGCGCGTATGGGGATACTCGCTTCCAAGAGCTGCTTTTCGCCCTCTGGGTTGACCACCTCCGCCCCCCTTTCGCCAAGCGAGCGAGTAAGAGTGGCGTCGCTCAGAAAGCGGGCAGGTTCTCCATTCAGGGCCGCAAGCTGTTCGGAGAACTGCGCGTTCAGCAGCCGAGTAGCTTCTTCAGGGCCGATGCCGGCATATGCCTCTCGCGAGGCTTCGCGTTCGCGCTTTGCATCCGGAGCGGCCAGCTGCTTTGCCTGCTCGGCTTCTTCTCGTTCGAGTTTCGCGATGCCTTCGGCGATGTCGTCCCCCGTCGGCGGCTGGACGGAAGGCGCCGGCTCGGATCCGAACGATTCCTGGAGTGGTGGCTCAGGCGAAGAGCTGCCAAAGGCAGGCACAGCCGAACAAGCGAAAAGCAACAGCGCAAAAACGATCACCCAGCGAGTACGACCACGTCCCCTGATGCGCAAGCCCATGAGCCCGCCTCCCCATTTCCCGATTTCCCTTTCCCTTACATCCCAGACCGCTTGACCGAGATCGAGTGGCTTGACTCAGATCGAACAATTTGGGTTGTTCGATCCAGAGTACTCAACTTTACAGCGCCGTGTCACGACGGCGGCTCGGCGAATCGTCAGGTCAAGCTCGGGCGGCGAGCTCGTCGCGGATTTCTTTGGGCAGCATGAAGCGGACGTCCTCGTGGACGGTCCGCAGCTCGGAGACGTCGTCGGCGCCGCGCTCGCGGAAGAAGTCAACCAGGCGTTCGACCAGCTCCTCGGGGGCGCTGGCGCCGGAGGTGATGCCGACCGTCTCGACCCCGTCGAGCCAGGCCTCGTCGACTTCGGAATGGTTGTCGATCAGGTGGGAGGCGGCGCCGTGTTCGCGGGCGACCTCGACCAGGCGGTTGGAGTTGGAGGAGTTGGTCGAGCCGATCACGAGGACCAGGTCGCACTCGCGGGCGAGCTGCTTGACGGCGATCTGGCGGTTGGTGGTCGCGTAACAGATGTCGTCGGACTTGGAGCTGACTATCGAGGGGAACTTGGAGCGCAGGGCGGCGATGATCTCGGCCGTCTCGTCGACCGAGAGCGTCGTCTGGGTGATGAAGGCGACCCGCTCGGGATCGGGGATCTGCAAGGTCTCGACTTCCTCGACCGTCTGCACCAGGACGATGCTGTCGGGGGCCTCGCCCATCGTCCCTTCGACCTCCTCGTGGCCCTCGTGGCCGATCATCACGATCGCGTAGCCGTCGGCGGCGAAGCGGCGGGCCTCGACGTGGACCTTGGTCACCAGCGGGCAGGTGGCGTCGATCGTGCGCAGGCCGCGGGCGGCCGAGTTCTCGTGAACCGAGGGGGCGACGCCGTGGGCGGAGAAGACGACCATCTTGCCCTCGGGGACCTCGGTCTCCTCCTCGACGAAGATCGCGCCGCGCTTGGAGAGTTCCTCGACCACGTGCTTGTTGTGGACGATCTCCTTGCGGACGTAAACCGGGGCGCCATGCAGGTCGAGAGCGCGCTCGACCGCCTGCACGGCGCGGTCGACGCCAGCGCAGTAGCCGCGCGGAGCGGCCAGCAGGACCTTGTTTATGGAGGTGGTGGAAGCAGTGCTCATACCCAGCAGGGTAGCGGTGGCGACGTTGCGGGATTCAGCCCGGGGTAGCCCGCAGGACGCCGCGAAGCTAGCCTTGCAGCGATGAGCACCGAAGGACGACACCTGGACCGCCTGACCTCGGTCGACGCCTCGTTCCTCACCAACGAGACTTCGGCGAGCCATATGCACGTCGGCGCGATCCTGATCTTCGAGGGCCCGCCGCCCAAATACGTCGACCTGGTCGAGCACGTGCGCAGCCGGCTCGGGCAGGTCCCGCGCTTCCGCCAGCGCCTCGTGGTGCCACCGCTGGAGGCGGGCCGCCCGCTCTGGGCCGACGACGTCAACTTCAACCTGACCTACCACATCCGCCACAGCGCGCTGCCGGAGCCGGGCGGCGAAGAGCAGCTGCGCCAGCTCGCCGGCCGCGTCTTCTCGCAGCAGCTCGATCGCTCGAAGCCGCTCTGGGAGCTGTGGCTGGTGCAGGGGATGGAGCGCGACCGCTTCGCGATCCTGACCAAGACCCACCACGCGATGGTCGACGGGGTCTCCGGCGTCGACATCGGCACCGTGCTCTTCGACCTCGAGCCGAGCCCGCCGCCGACGCCGGTCGAAGACGAGTGGGTCCCCCAGGCCGAGCCGAGCACGACCGAGCTGATCACCCGCGCCGCCACCGACGGCGCCACCTGGCCGCTGAAACTGGCCGAGCGCGTGGTCGACGCCGCCCGCCACCCCGAGGCGGCGGCGCGCAAGCTGACCGAGGCGCTGGAGGGCGTGGCCGAGGTCGTCGGCGCCTTCGCCGACCCGGCCCCGGACGTGCCGCTGAACCAGCCGATCGGCCCGCACCGGCGCTTCGTCTGGGCGCGCTCGGAGCTGGCGACCTTCAAGCGGATCAAGGACGCGTTGGGAGGCACGGTCAACGATGTCGTCTTGGCGGTCGTGACCGGGGCGCTGCGCGAGTGGCTGCACGGGCGCGGCATCCGCACCGAGGGGCTGGAGCTGCGGGCGCTGGTGCCGGTCTCAATCCGCACCGAGGACCAGCACGGCGAGCTCGGCAACCGGATCGCCGCGATGCGCGGTCCGCTGCCCGTCTACGTCGAGGACCCGGCGCGGCGGCTGCGGGTGGTGAGCGAGCAGATGGAGGGGCTGAAGCGCTCCAAACAGGCGCTCGGCGCGGAAGTGATCTCGCGCTTCAACGACTTCGCGCCGCCGACATTGCTGGCCCAGGCCGCCCGGGTCAACTTCTCGACCAGGCTCTTCAACCTGATCGTCACCAACGTGCCCGGGCCGCAGATCCCCCTCTATGTGCTGGGGCGGGAACTGGAGGAGGTCTTCCCGGTCGCCTTCCTGCCCGCGAGCCACACGATGGCGATCGCGATCATGAGCTACAACGGCCACCTCGGCTTCGGCCTGCTCGCCGACTACGACTCGATGGACGACGTCGACGAGATCGCCGCCGGCCTGAGCAGGTCGCTGGAAGCGCTCGAGGAAGCGGCTGCGGCCGCTGCTCCGGCCTGAGGCCCACCGGCCGACGAGCGCTCAGGGCTAGGCTTTTGCCATGGCCCTGCTCTTGATCCTCCTCTTCATCGTCGTCCCGATCGCGGAGCTCTACGTGATCATCCAGGTCGGCGAAGCGATCGGCGTGCTGCCGACCCTGGCCCTCCTGCTGGCCGACGCCCTGCTCGGATCCCTACTGCTGCGCCACCAGGGCCGCGGCGCCTGGCGCCGCTTCAACGCCGCCCTCGCCGAGCGCCGCTTCCCCGGCCGCGAGGTGGCCGATGGCCTGATGATCGCGATCGGCGGCACCCTGCTGCTGGCCCCAGGCTTCATCACCGACATCTTCGGCCTGATCCTCCTGATCCCACCAACCCGGGCAATCGTGCGGGCCCTGATGAAGGGCTTCATCGGCCGGCGCTTCGTGGTCGGAACCGTCGGCAGCTTCGGTGCCCAGCCCCCGCCACAGCCGGGACGGCACTACGACTTCGACGCAACTGCCGAAGAGGTGCCGACCAACGGCAACGGCGGGGACCGGCAGCTGCCGGGCTGAGGGCGCTATCGGTCAGCAGGCGTTCCCGCGCAAGGCTTCGCGGCTCTCGTTAACCCCCAGCCCGACAAGCAGCCCCGCCGACATATACGCGCAGAAGACGTTCTGCCGCCCTCGCTGACGGTGGCCGAGGAATGCAGCTCATCGCCGACGCCGGCCTTGGCCTTGGCGAGCATCGGCATCGTGGCCAGGGTACGGCGGCCAATCCGATCCCCACCCAGCTCGCCTCCGCGTGCGCACCGGCCAAGAGGGCGCGGACCAGCCTCTAAGTGCTGGGCGCGCCGCTCGGCCGCCTTGGAGTCCCGACGCGTCTCGGTGAAGCCCAGACGACGATCAGGCCAGCCACCGACTCGATCAGGCTGTCAGCGCCGAAGCCGATCAAGACATTCGAGGTCGTGGCCCGCCCGACGGCGAGCGCGATGGCCGCCTCGGCGACGTGCCAGCCGATCCCAAGCGAGGCGAGAAGCTTGGCGCGGCAGACAAGCAGGCCGTGGCGATCGCGCGAGATCGACGGAGCGGGAGAAGCCGCCGGGACAAGCGTCGGCAGCTCGACCGGGCTCAAGGGACGCCACCGCCGCCAGCAGGGCGCGGCCTCGCTCGGTCAGCTCATACATGACCATCTTTCCGTCGCGCCCCGAGCGAGCAATGCCTGACGCCTTCAGCTGACGCGCGTGGTGGGAAATAAGCCGCTCGTCGCGCCCGACGATCCAAGCCAGGTCACAGACACAGGCCGATCCGCCGGCGTCAAGGGCGAGCGCGACAGCGAGCCGGGTCGGATCGCCGAGCGCCTTCAGCCCGGCGGCCCAGAGCTCCAGTCCCTCGGCCGCCAGGAAGCCCTTACGGACCCGCTCGGCCTTAGGCAGGTCGAGACAGAGCAGATCGCGAGCATCCAGATCGTGGCCCACTGTCAGATCGAATGACCTTAGCGGCGGTCCAAAGTCGACCAGCCAGTCAGACTCGGTTTGAACGCTGACCTAACCTGGCATTGCGAGGCCGCTTCGGGCTGTGGTCGCCCTAAGCAATTGAACGGGTGCTCAGCGATCCACCTCAAGCGAATATCGAGGCCATGGGCCGTTGACTCGTATGTCAACGGTTCCCTTCGAATCGCGTCGTAAAAGCAGCGCGCAGTCACCCGGGCCGAGGGGGGCGTTGCGGAGCGCTCTAGCCACCGCGATCGTCAGAGGTATTGACGTACCCCTTTCGCCATCTCGACTTCCGCCGAATCGTCGGACTTCTCGTGCTCGGCTATCCGGCTTATGACCGCCTTTCTCGCGTTGCTGGGCCGGCTGCCGGCCAAGAGGGCAGCGACGCGTAGGACGGCCCCTTTTCGACCGATGTCGGTCACTTCCGACTCGAGGTCGAGCAGTGCCTTGACCAGCTCATGACGCTTCGCGGCACCGGCGACCCGAATGGCCCCGATCAGCGGGCCGACCGTTTCGGATGTCTCGCGGCGATCGACGACCATCTTGACCAACCCCGTCGCGATCCGTTCCACCACATCGACCGCCAAGCGCTCCTGGCGTTCGACGATGAACTTGATAAGCGCTTCATGCTGGTCGGCGGTCTCTGCGACTGCCTCAAGCCGGGTCGCGGCCGCCTCTACCACCTGCTCCTGGTAGCTGGGGTTCAGCCGGTTGAGAAGTGCCTCGGCGACCGAGAGGTGATCATTGGCGATCGCCTGTACAAGCGCGGCGGAGATGAGCTCCTGGCCCTCGTCGCCGGGGAAAGCCTCAGCGAGAGTCGTCCCTGCCGTGGCCATCTCGAGGTCGTTGTGATCGGAGATCTCCGATGCGATCCGTCCCTTGATGCCGGCGCGAAAGTGCCCTGGGAACTGTGCCTGGTTTGCCACTACCCACTGGGCGAGGCGTGGCTTCTCCGCGAGAGAGCACGCTTGCTGGCCAAAAGCGCCGCCGAGCTGCTGATCGACCTCCTCGCTCGCCTCGCAGAGCGCGAGTCCCAGATTGAGCGTGATCCAGCGCCTGTCCTCGTCGAGGGCATCCCAGGAGTTCGAGAGGTCGGTTGCGAGCTCAAGTGCCCCAGGCGTGGAGTTCAGGCGCGGGATCACCTCGTTGAGAGCCTGGGCGAGCTGTCCGTACTCGGCGGCACCGGAATCGCGGGAGGTGGCGAGGCTCTGCCTGCAGATCGCAAGGAAACGAGCAAGAACATCCTGGTCGGCCGCGGGGCCGGCGAGCGCGAGCGCCGCGAAGCGGAACGACGGCTCCTGGCCGGTCAACATGTTCCCGTCGATCTGGTCCAGCGCCTCGCGGATTGCCCGCGTCCCCGCCACTCCCGGCCAGGCCTCGACCAGCTGCAAGTAGGCGGCGAAATCGCCTCGCAGGCCATCCTCGGCGAATGCCGCGGCGATCCTTGCTTTGGCGAGTTCGTCGAGCAAGTCGATGATCGCCGCCAGGGCGGCGCTCAGCGACTCTCGGTAGGACTCGACATCACCATCGCGAGCGGTGCCGAGGAGCGCATCGAGCAGCAGCCGGAATCGCGGCGCCTGCAGGAGCCGGCGAGCGGAATCGAGGACCTGATTGGGGTCGAGCTGGGAGAGCCGCTCCTTGAGCTCGGTCTGAGAAATCGCCTCGTCGAGGACGTGAGCGGCCAGTTCTCCCTCGTCGCCTTGAAGTCTGGGTGTGGCAAGCACGGCGCGGGTTGTGTTGTGGGCCGTACTCCAAGCGTGATCGGTGACGGCGCGATCGAAGTAGTCCTTGGCAGCTGCCTGATAGTTGCCGAGATCCTCGGGAGTCGCGGCGTCGAGCATCTCCTCGGGTGCCGTCCCTTCTTCGAGCGATTCGGTGAACTCCGCGTAGCCGGGCAGGGCAAGCTCGTGGACCGTCTGCTTCTGAGTCAGGTAAGCAGCGATGTGCGTCGTGAGGATGTCGTCGGTGAAGCGCAGAAAACCGACCATCCGCTTGGGAAGGCCTCCCTGATTGCCCTCCATTTCGGCCGCCAGCGCGTGCCACTTGGCGAGCAGAGTGTGGTCTTCACGCAGTTCCTTAAAGTGAGGCCGGAACTCCTCTTCGAGAATGGCCAGCTTGGCGATTACGAGGATGTCGGGTTCGATCTGGATCCGCTTCGACTTGCGGCGGTCCTTGAACACCTGAAGGCGAAGCGTGAGGCCGTTGACAAACTGCTTGACCCGGCGGGGATTGCGCTTGAGTGCCTGCGCGGCCATCTCGACCAGCTTGTCGCCGGTGGGAGTCTCGAACAGTTCGTTGTTGAGGAGGAAATTGTGCAGCTCGCGGGCGGTAAAACCGCGCATGTCCTCGTCGAGGGCATCGGTGATCCGGACGCTCGCGTTGAAGAACTTGCGCAGGTATTCGTCGACCGCCTCCTCGACGGCGAGCCGCGCCTCCTCCTCTTCGCCTTGCCTGACCGGAACGCGGGAGGCCTCTTCAACGGCAAGATGACGGCGTAGGGCTTCGTCGTCGGCAGCGATCACGAAGCAGAGGCTCCGTAGGCCGTCCTCGCTTTCCTGGAGCGCCGGCTCGAGGAAGCCCTTCACGGTCGAGAGGATCTGGGTTACCCGCTGGGGTGAGCAGCGATCTAGATTGTCGATCCCGATCACCAGCCGGCCGACCTTGACGCTCTCGAGCAGTTTCCGAAAACTGGCGGCAAACTGATCGGGGAACTCAAGTCGCTGGCGCGTTTCCTGAATCTGGACCGGGGTCACGACGCGATTCGCGACGACGAGGACGAATGCCGCCAGAGACCCGATGATCGCCTTCTCGACATCGAGCACGGTGTTGTGGGAGGCACCGAGCCTGGGCAGCCCAAAGTAGGTCGCGAGGATGACACCCAGGGCAAGCGCGCCGGCCAAGAGGGCAGGGACCAGGGCTCCCCAGTCCATCGCCCAACCAGTCTTTCCCGGCTTGGTGAATGCGAAGTCGAATTGCCGGAGCTCGTCGCCGAGGTCATATTCGTCCTCGTCAATCGCACCGCTTTCGACTAGCTGGCTCCCGACTTCGCGGATGAACTCGCGGCGCAGCGAGTCGCCCTCGTAGCGCCAGGCGTCGAAGACCGCCATCGCTGAGTCGTCGCCCCCCTCGTCGTTGAGGCGCGAGCCAATGTCGCCGAGGATCGTCGACTTACCGGTACCCCAGGGTCCGAAGAGCCCCAGGGTGAACGGGCTGGGAAATGCCGGCAAAGCACCCAGAATCGCGTCGGCGTACTCGCGGTGACCGAACTGATCGGCGTTCTCTCCGTCAAGCTCCTGAATCTGGTCGGCGCGGTAAGGAGAGAGCGGGGTCGACGCCTCTTCGCCGTCCTCCTCGCCACCCGTACTGTCACCCTGCGTCTCAACCTCGAAGTCCGGGGGTGGGTCGGTCGAAAAGACCTCAGGCTCTTCGGGTTCGAGATTCAGCGTGCTCACGAAAGCGGGAGCCTCCATGTCCCCACCCACTGCAGCGTGTCATTGATCGCAACGTTCTCGTGCACTGCTTCGCCTCCCCAAGCCCAGAGTGTGCGGCTGACCTTAGCCTTTTCCGGAGCCGGAGGAGATGCGAAGTGTTACCCACGGTGGAGTGGCAAACGAAGCGCCGGCGATCTCACGAGGAACTCAGGGCCTCGCGGGCGATGCTCGAGTTCTACTTGCGCGAGTAGAACCTACGCATCACCTTCATGCCCGGTCATTCGCCGGCATCTCGTCAGCTCTTCGTGAAGTCGGCGCGACCGATAGCGATACGGACTATTTCTTTCGATGTTGCCCGACTGAAAGAGTCCGTGGGGTGCCATGGGACGAGTTCGGGACAAATCTGGCCCCCATGACTCCCGAATTCGTGCCTAGAAGCCGAGTGCGAACTTGGCGTCGTCGGTCATCATCTCTGGTGACCAGGCCGGGTCGAAAACCATCTTCGGGTGGACCGCCTCGACTCCCTCTAGGTCGCCGACGAACTCTTTCATCTGTTCGGAGACCTGGGGGCCGATTGGGCAGGCCGGGGTGGTGAGGGTGAAGGTGACGTAGACGTCGGTTCCCTCGATCTCGACGTCATAGACGAGGCCGAGGGAGACGAAGTCGAGCCCGAGCTCGGGATCGATGACCTCCTCGAGCGCCTCGATCACGTCGTCTTCGGTCAGCACGGCGGTTGTGTCCTCGGTCATTGGCCAATGGTAGCCGGGTGGCTGCGCCGCAACCATTTAGGGTTGCGGCCGTGCCCGCCCCTCCCTCGATAGTTCGCCGCTCGATTGGCATCGTCTTCGCCGACGGCGGCCTGCTGGCGCTGAGCGCGCTGCGGCCCTCCGGCGCGGGCGGGCACGGCGAGGAGGAGCTGACCGCGGTGCTCTGCGATCCCGACGGCGCCCCGGTCGAGGTGGCCGAGACGCTGCTCTCGACCGAGTACGGCAGCGACGGCGTCCAGCGGCGGGCGACGCTGGAGCTCTGGCCCGATGGCGACGGGCACCCGCTGCGCGGCGCCGGGACCCTGATCAGCGCCCACTCGGTGCGCCGCCCCGGCCTCAGCTCCGAGATCGCCTTCTTCCGCTGGTCGGTCGAGGGCCGCGAGGGCCTCGGCCACTACGAGATCGTGCGCGACGATGGCTGAGATCGAGGCGATCGTCTCCGACTTCGGCGGCGTCCTGACGACGCCGCTGCTCGGCTCCTTCATGGCCTTCCAGGACGAGACCGGGATCTCGACCGAAAATCTCGGCAAGGCGATGCAGGCGGCGACCGAGGCCGACGGCGAGAACCCGCTGTTTGTGATGGAGCGCGGCGAGATGACCGAGGAGGCATTCCTCGACCGCCTCGCCGGCGCGCTCGAGCCCTTCCTTGGCCACCGCCCCGCCCTGCACCGCTTCAAAGAGATCTACTTCGACGCCCTGCAGCCGAACGAGCCGATGATCAAGCTGATGCGCGAGCTGAAGGCGAGCGGCAAGCGGATGGCGATGCTGACCAACAACGTGCGCGAGTGGGAGCCGCTCTGGAAAGCGATGCTCCCCGTCGACGAGATCTTCGAGCTGGTCGTCGACTCGGCCTTCGTCGGCCTGCGCAAGCCCGAAGCCAAGATCTACACGCTGACCCTGGAGCGCTTCGGCATGCCGGCAGAGTCATGCCTCTTCGTCGACGACCTCGCCCACAACTGCGAGGGCGCCCGCGCCGCCGGCATGAGCGCGGTCCACTTCCGCGACAACGAGCAGGCGATCACAGAGATCCGCGCGGCGCTCGGCTAGCTTCAAGCAGCGGCGGGGCAGCGCCGGCGAGGACCCGAAGGCGATAGAGGACTCCGATGACGCTGGTCAGGGCAAGGCAGGTTGCGGAGCCGGCGTAGCCCCAAGGCTGCGCATACTTCGCGGTCAGGCAGACGAGCAGGATCGTGGCGAGCACGCAAAACGAAGTCAGGCCCATGAATACATAGCGTTCCCGCGACCCGTCCTTTCGTTTGGTGTCGCGCTCCGCGAGCTGCTGGGCAAGCAGTTGCCTCCTTTCTTCCCGGCGCTGGCTCTGATCGGCGAGATCCTCCGACCGGTGCTTTTTCTGATCGGAGATGTCCGCTTTGCGCCGCTTCTCCAGATCGTCAAGCTCGGCGTCGGTCAGCTCGCGGACGGCGCCCTTGACCATCTCCTTCACTTCATCCGCGCTGTACACCTCTTGCGCCAGTTCGGCCTGAAATTTGAGCAGCCGTCGCTGGTCCTTGGCGTCGAGTTCCTCGATGTGATCGACATCGGGATACAACACGGACGACACCGATGCCAAGACTTCAATCACCCGGCTGTCGCTCGGGCTTCTGTCCTTGATCGACCGAGAGACCAAACCGCGCGACTGGGAGGCCTCCTGGGCCTGTTTGCCGCGCTTGGTCTTGGCCTCAGTGCTCACAGCACCTTTCTCCGTTCGTCTACGTGACGACTTACGCTCTGCCTGAGCGGACGAGACGGAAAGACCGACCCTTCTAGCGGTTCAGGCAGAACTTATGTTGCGTGCCGTGTGACGGTTGACTCCTTGACGGCGTCAGCAAGCCTGCGTCTACACCCTGTTGCGGCAGCATCGAACTCACGCTGGAAGACTGGGGAATAATTTTTTGCCTCTCTAGCTCCCACCGGCAACCCAAGTGCCAGATTCCGTGACTTTATGCGCCGACACTAAAACTGTCAAGAACGGACCAGTTTTTCTGAGGAAAGGCGCTTAAACGCCGGGAAATGGCGTAAACGGGCTAGTTGTCGGAGCCGGCGCGGTCCCAGATGTAGAGCTCTACCGCCTCTACGGCAAGCTCCATCTGGC
>Ga0265324_10001967_pt1 | contig 11016 bp, 9 predicted proteins | sample 41419metaG_FD_198634 | JGI IMG/M metagenome (GOLD analysis project Ga0265324, IMG submission 198634) | Rhizosphere microbial communities from Carex aquatilis grown in University of Washington, Seatle, WA, United States - 4-14-19 metaG | ecosystem: Host-associated > Plants > Roots > Rhizosphere >... | reverse complement strand
CCAGCGGCCGAACAGCGACACCGCCGCTGGCACGAACAGCGCGCGGATCACCGTCGCGTCGAGCAGGATGCCAGCAGCGAGGCCCGTCGCGAGGACTTTGATTTCGGTCTCGGGGCCGGACGCGAGCGACACGAACGCGAGGAACAGGATCAGCGCCGCGCTCGTCACCAGCCGGCCCGTGCGCCCGATGCCGCGCACCACCGCGGTGTTCGTGTCGCCGGTCGCGTCGTACTCCTCGCGCATGCGCGCCAGGATGAACACCTCGTAGTCCATAGAAAGACCGAACAGGAACGCGAACACCATGAGCGGGATCCACGCGGTGATCGACCCGGTCGCCGAGATGCCCCAGATCAGGTGCGAGCCGTGGCCGGTCTGCCACACCAGCTCGAGCACGCCCCACGCGGCGCCCACGCTGATCACGTTCAGGATCACCGCCTTCAGCGGCAGCAGCAGCGAGCGGAACGCGCGTGCGAGCAGGATGAACGTGATGATGGCGATCAACGCGATCATCAGCGGGAAGTTGCCGTACACCGCGTCGATGAAGTCTTTGTTCTGCGCGGCCAGCCCGCCGAGTCGGACTCCCGGCGACGCCGCGCGCACGGTTGAGCGCACGTCTTCGAGCGTCGAGCGGCCGGCCGCCGTGGAGGCGTCGGGGATGGTGAATGCGTCGACGACCGCCGCGCCCGGACGGCGCCACCGCGACGAGCTCGGCGCGACCGCGCCGTGGATGCCCGGAAGCTTCGCGAGCGTTTGCGCCACCGCGGTCGGAGAGCTCGCGCCTTCGACGAGCACCTCGTTCGGCACGATCACGCCCGAGCCGATCCCCGAGCGCTCGAGCGCGATGAGGCCCTGCTTGGCGTCGCCTTCTTTGGCGATCGTGTTCACGTTCGACGTGCCCAGCTGCAGGTTCGTCGCCGCGAGCACGAGCGCAGCGAGCATGAGCGCCGCGCCCAGCGCGGCGACCCAACGCGCGCGCACGATCAGGTTCGCCCAGCCCGTCCAAGAGCGGCTCGCTTTGTCGTCGTCGCGGATGTGCGGCCAGTCCAGGCGCGAGCCGAGCTTGCTCAGCACCACCGGCAGCAGCGTCAGCGCCACGATCACGCTGATCAGAGGGATCAGCATGCCGCCGTAGCCGACGGAGCGCAGGAACGGCACCGGCAGTGCGACGAGCGCGAATAGGCCGATCGCGACGGTCGTGCCGCTGAACACCACCGCCCGACCCGCGGTCTGCATCGCGCGCTCGATCGCCTCCTCGCCCGACAGGCCGTGGGCGCGCTCCTCGCGCCAGCGGACCACAACCAGCAGCGAGTAGTCGATCGACACGCCCAGCCCGATCAGCGCGATCAGGAACTGCACGATCGGGGAGACTTCCGTGATCGTCGTGAGGCCCCAAACGACGAGGAACGTCGTGAGGATCGAAACGATCGCCATCATGATCGGCACGACCGCGAGGAACGAGCCGAACACGAACGCCAGCACCAGCAGCGCTCCGAGCCCGCCGAGCATCGCCTCGAGCAGCACGCCCGGCCCCTTGCCGCCGCCGCTCTGGTTCGAGAGCGCGTCGTAGCCCGTCAGGTGCACCGGGGCGCCCGCCACGGTCGCGCCCTTCAGCGCCGCGCTCGCGCGTTTCGCCGCTTCGGGGTTGTTTTCGAACGCCTGCGTCGGGTCGGGCGGGGGGTAGGCGACGATGAACGTCGTGTGCCTGTCGCTCGACAGGAGGGCCTGTTCGTGCGTGCTCGCGTAGCCAGCCATGCGCGTACCCGGCAGGGTGCTCTCGATCCGCGATTCCACCGCGCGCAGTTCGCTTTGCACGCTCTTGGAGTCGACGGGGCTGGCCGCGGGAAGCGTCACCACCGCGAGCAGCGGGGCGCCGTTGCCGCCGGTGCCGTGGAAGTCCTTCGCGATCTGGCGGTTGGTCAGCCAGCCTTCCTTGCCCGGCACGGAGAACTTCTGCTTGAGCGCTTTCGTCGCGGAGCTCGACGAGACCATGCCCACGAGGGTCAGCACGACCCAGAAGCCGACGACGATGCGTTTGTGGGCGAGGACCCAGCGGGTGAGCGATGTCATGGTTCTACTCCATCGATTCGGGTAGGAATGATTCCGTGCAGAATAATATACATAAGAAGTCTTTCCGCTGCAGTATCATCGGGGGTATGGAGAGCGACATAGACGTACCGACGCTCGATGCGAGCGCTTCCTTCCGCTCGGTCGGCTTCACACTCTCCTCGACCGGCTACGCCGTCAGCCGCCACTTCCACCAGACGCTCGCGCCGCTGGAGCTGGAACCACGCGAGTTCGCGCTGTTGCGCGCCGTGGGAGCCTCCGAGGGCCAGTCCCAGCAGGCGATCGGCGAGCGGCTGCAGATCCCCCCGAGCAGGATGGTCGCGTTCGTCGACGGGCTCGAGGAGCGTGGGCTGCTCGAACGCCGGCACAACCCGCTGGACCGGCGCACCCGTGCGCTGCACCTGACCGACGACGGGCGCGAGCTGCTCGGTCAGGCGCTCGTCGTGGCGACCGGCTTCGAGCAGCACCTGTGCGCTGATCTCAGCGCTGACGAGCGGGAGCAGATGCTGGAGCTGCTGCGTCGCGTGGGCCTGCGGCTCGGCCTGCCTCCGGGCACGCACGCCGCACACGCGCACGCGGCGCTCGTCGAGGGAAAGCTCGCCGGAGCCCCCTGCATCGAAGACTGAGGCGGCTGCCGGCACGCGACTGCCGATCGGCCGAAAGTACGGTCTCCACCCTCAAGCCGTGCGCGCGCGAGGTCGATCGGGTGACGATGGAGTTGCTAGCCGCTCCTGTACCGATCGAGACGGGCGGTCACATCCTGCGCGCACGCAGGACCGCCGCGACGACGCGCGTCGCCGTGGGTTTCGTCGGCATCGCGCTGGTTCTCTCCCAGTCGAGCCTGCTTCCGCATCCGACGCTCGGGCTCATCGCCTTCGCGACGATCGCCCTCACCGCCGGTGTGCAGCTCGCCGCGCCCCGGCTTCGGTGGCTGAGCGTCGAGGAGTCGCTCGCCGGCAGCGCGGGCGTGCTGCTGATCGGCTTCGGCGGGCAGTGGGTGAACGTGCTCAGCCTGCTGTGGCTGGTGGCGGTCGCGAGCGGCGTGCTCGCGCGCGGCGGGCGAGTGCACTGGATGGGCCGCACGATCGTGTTGGGCGCGCTCGCGCTGCCGATCGCGCGCGCGGGCTACCTGCACGGCGACTACGCCGCGATGTGCGTCGCCACGGTCGCGTTCCTGCTCACCGCGGGCAGGCTCACCAACGAGCTCAACCTGCTGCTGCGCCAGGCGCGCCTGCAGGCCGACAGCGCCGAGACGCTGCTGCTCGCCGGGGACATCGCCGCGCGCGTGGCTGAGCGCAGCGGGCGCGCGAACGCGGGGGAGGGAGGGGCGCCCGCGCGTCCCTCGGGCGAGGGCTTTGCGGGTGGCGACATGGCGCTCGCGGAAGGCGCGCTCGCGCAGCTGCTGCTAGGCGAGGGGCTGTCGATGGCGGTGCAGCCGATCGTGGACATCCGCACCGGCACGGTGCACGCATACGAGGCGCTAGCGCGCTTCTCCCAGCCAGGCATGGACGGAAGCCCGCTGCACTGGTTCGCGCTCGCGGAGCAGCTCGGGGAGCGCCCGGCGCTCGAGCGCGCGTGCCTGCGTCTGGCGCTCGAGCTGTATGCGCGCCGTCCGGCAGGGACGAGCCTCTCGCTCAACCTGTCCGCGCCCGTGCTGCTCGAAGACCGCACCATCGACATGCTCGAACGCGTCGGCGCGCGCGGGCAGGACGACCTGCGGGGGCTGATCGTGGAGGTCACCGAGGAGACGCTCGTCCACAGCGACATGCAGCTGCAGGTCGTCATCGCGCCGTTGCGGGCGCGTGGCGTGAGCCTCGCGGTCGACGACATGGGCGCGGGCTACTCGGGGCTGCGCCAGATCACCTCCGTCCGTCCCGCCTACCTCAAGCTCGACCGCTCGCTGGTCGCCGGTATCGACGGCGACGGTGAGCGTGCCGCGCTCGTGGGCGCGCTCGCCGGTTACGCCAAGCAGGTCGGCAGTTTGCTCGTGGCCGAGGGAGTGGAGACGGCGGGGGAGCTCGACGCGGTGCGGCGGCTCGGTGTGCCGCTCGTGCAGGGCTTCCACCTCGCGCGGCCGGGTGCGCCGTGGCCGCAGGTGAGTGCCGCGGGGATCGTGCGCGAGCCGGATGGAGACCTGCGCGCGGTGCGCGTGCCGGAGGCGCTGGCTCCGGTCGCCTGAGCGGCTGGCAGTCGTGGTTGTGTCACCTTTCACCGGTAGGCACACGGGTTGACTATTAAGTAATTCGCCATTTATTACCTTTCCATGCAAAGTCAAGACTTGTGCATAAGAAATGTACTTGTGAGATTTCGTCAACCTGAGTAGGATCACCGCCCTGCCCCGTCTGGGGAGGGGGACAGAGCGATGCCTAATCAGGAGGATCAGGAATGGATTTGAAGGTGAGGATGGCCTTGGTCGCGCTCGTGACGTCGGTGGCCGCGCTTGTCGGCGCCGGGTCCGCGATGGCCGGGCTCCAGAAGGAATTCTCGGTCTTCGACGACTGTCCCACGAGCAACCCGGCGGTCGTGAGCTGCATCGTGTCCTACACCACGAGCGGCGAATTCCACCTCGGCAACAAGGCCGTTCCGATCAACAAGACGATCACGCTCCAGGGCGGTCTGACGGCGACCTCGCCCGACATCGTCCCGGCGGCCGACGGCAACACCCTGTCCAAGACGGCGCTCCAGCTGCCGGGCGGGCTGATCGGCATCGAACTGCTGCCGGGGCTCACCGAAGTGCAGGCCACGGCTGAGCTCACCGGCCCCGTGGTTCTCAACCTGCCGAACTTCTTCGCGCGCAAAGGCGTCGCGGTGTCGCTCCCGATCAAGGTCAATCTCGGTAACCCGCTGCTCGGAGGCTCGTGCTACATCGGCTCGAACACGACGCCCGTGGACCTGCAGCTGACGAGCGGCACAACGAGCCCGCCCTCCCCGAACAAACCGATCTCGGGCAGCGCGGGCAAACTCGAATTCGCGGGCGCGGGCGGGATCATCGTGATCAGCGGCGGCTCGGTGGTGGACAACAGCTTCTCCGTTCCCGGCGCGGGCGGCTGCGGCGGCCTGCTGTCGCTCCTGATCGACCCTTCGGTGGACCTGATCGCGGGCGTGCCGGCGGCGGCGGGGCACAACACGGCGGTTCTGAACAACACGTTCGAGAACGTCTCGGCGGCGACGTTGAGGGCCGAGCGGGAACTCCCCGAGCTCGGTCGCTGCGTGAAGCTCGAAGGCGTGGGGCAGGGCAAGGAAAAGACCTACAGCGGAAGCTACGCCGACGCGGGCTGTCTGACCACCGCGAAGGGCGGGCGGTATGAATGGACCACCGGGCCGGGCCCGAAGCCCTCGTTCACCGTCAACGCCGGTGCGAGCACCCTCGAAACGGTCGGAGGGGCGGGAGTGCGGTGCTCGCACGCGGTCACCGCTGGTCAGTACACGGGCGCGAAAACCGCCACCGCGACGACCACGTTCACCGGCTGCAAGCTCGCCACGAGCAAGGAAGCCTGCCAGAGCGCCGGCGCGGCGAACGGGGAAATCGTCACGAGCGCGCTCGCGGGCACGCTCGGGTTCATCGCCGACGCGGTCGAAGGAGAACAGCTCCACGTCTCGGTCGGCCTGGATCTCACGCACTCGCCCACGCTGCTCACCGCCGAATGCGCCTCCGGCAGCAAGATCTCGGTGAGCGGCTCGGTGATCGCGCCGATCGGGGCGGTCGAGAAGATGGCCACCTCGACAACGCTCGCGTTCAGCGCCGTCGCCGGCAAACAGGCGCCCGAACGCTTCGAAGAAGGCGCTGGCCAGACGTTGCTCGCCACCATCGGCGCGGGCGCCCCTGCTCAGGCTGGGCTGACGAGCAAGGGCAAAATCAAGAACGCCGAAGCGGTGGAGATCAAAGCCGAAACCTGAGGGGTCGGCGGCTGGGGGAGTCGCCGCAGGAGACGGGGTCGGGCGCGGGGCCAAGGGGAGGCCTCGCGCCCGGGTTGCGGTGCAGTCGGGTTTCGGCCGCAGTTGCGTCGTGATCTACGGCCTTGTGGAGGCGCCAAGCGGTTGTTGCACCGCGTGTGCGAGGAGATTCGCGGGGGCGCCCTTCGCTGTGATGCGCCGCTCCGTCGCGCTCACCTCGAACGCGCCGAGTGACCGCATGGCGCTCTCCGAGAGGAGGATCTCCCCGGGCTCGGCGGCTTCGACGAGGCGCGCCGCGATGTTCACGTCGACGCCGAAGTAGTCGCCTCCGATCTTGCGTGGACGACCGAGGTGGATGCCGGTCCGCAGCCGGGGACGGTAGTCGGGTATCTCGATCGAGGAGACGCGCTCGCACGCCTCGAAGGCGGCCTCGGTGGCGCTGGATGCGTCCCAGAACGCGGCCATCAAGCCATCGCCGAGACGCTTCACCACCTCACCCCTGCGCTCCAGGATCGGTGGCTCGATCGCGTCGCTGACGTCGCGCAGAAGCGCAATCGTCAGGTCGTCTCCCGCCTGCAACGACCAGCTGGAGAACCCGACGAGATCGGTGAACATGATCGCGACATCGACCTCGCCGCGACCGCGACCCCGGTTCTCGGCGAGTGCCTGCCAGGCCTGCAGAGCGGTGAGGCCGAGCTCGCCCAGCACACCTGGAGCGTCGCCTCTGAGCGTGCTGAGCTCGCGAGTGGCGAGGTCGGCTGGGCGACCGCGAGCCGTGGACAGCCGGTCGATGAACTGCTCGTCACCCAGCAGCCGCTCTCGCGTTCGTTTGGCCGCTTCGAGGAGCGCCGGGTGTCGATTCAGACCGCGCGCGGCCGAGACCAGTTCAGTCCCACGTCGTCTGAGAGGAACGCGGCTCAGCTTGCCTGTGTTTGTTCGCATAGCTCTGCCAAGCCGATCGCTTCGATTGTCGGCGCGAGGGGGTAGCGGTCTGGTCCGGGGTAGGCGATGAGTGCGCGCTTGGGGTTGAGGTCGGCGAGGGCGGAGTGAAAGCCGCGCTCGGGGGTCGGCGCGAGGCTGCGCTTGATCTCGATTGCCCACTCCTCGCCGTTGGGCCAGGTGAGGACGAGGTCGACCTCCGCACCGTGGCTTGTGCGGTAGAAGCTCCCCTGAGCTTGTGGCCCTGCCGCGGCGAGTAGGTTCTCGATTGCCATGCCCTCCCAGCTTCCTCCGGCCGCTGGGTGTCCGAGCAGCGTCTCCTTGTCGGGCAGGCCGAGCAGCGCGTGCACGAGGCCGCTGTCGCGTATGTAGACCTTCGGTGAGCGCACGAGCCGCTTGCCGGCGTTTGATAGGTGGGGTGGCAGGCGCCGCACGAGCAGCAGGTCGACCATCAGGTCGAGGTAGTGGGCAATCGTTGCCCCGCTCACGCCGAGTCCGCGTGCGAGCTGCGCGGCGTTGAGCAGGCCGCCCTGATGGTGCGCGAACATCGTCCACAGCCGTCGCAGTGTCTCGGCCGGGATGCGTGGGCCGAGTTGCGGAATCTCGCGCTCGAGGTATGTGCGGATGAAGTCCTGTCGCCAGCGCAGGCTGGTCGCGTCGCTAGCCGCGAGAAGGCTGTCGGGGAATCCTCCGCGGACCCAGAGCCGGTCCAGCTCGGCCGCGCCGACCTCTGTGATGTCGAACGGCGCGAGCTCGACGAACGCGATCCTCCCCGCGAGACTCTCGCCCGACTGCGCCAGCAGGTCGATCGCGGCGGAGCCGAGCAGCAGGAACCGGCCGACCCCCCTGCCTTCGCGCCTGCCCTGGTCGATTACGCCGCGCAGTGCTTCGAACAGGCCAGGGGCACGGTGTATCTCGTCGAGGATCACGAGCTCGTGCGTGTGGTCGGCGAAGTACAGGGCCGGCTCGGAGACGCGGGCGCGGTCGGCGGCGGACTCGAGGTCCAGGTACACCGATGGCCGCCTCTCGGCGATCTCGAGGGCCAGCGTCGTCTTGCCCGACTGCCGCGGTCCCAGGAGGGCGACGGCCGGAACATGGTCCAGCAGCTCGGCGACTTCAGCACCCACGCGTCGCTTGATCATCCGTGTAATTCTATATCATTGCTTTTGATTTGCACGGTTACATCGAGACCTGGCACAACATCCGCAGACTCCACAGCGCTCTGAGTGTGCTGCAGTGGCGGGGGCCGACTGGGCCGTCAGTGCAAACCAAGAGGGTCGAGGACTGAGGGTCGAGGACTGCGCCTTGTCGTGAGCGCCCTTCCCGTGGATTCGTCCCCGCAATATGACCAGCCAAGCAGCTACGGTGACCGCAGCGCGGTTCACGCGTCATCAATTGACGCTTGACCAGCGGTCGGCGACGCTCACTCCCAGGCAATGCGACAAAGGAAAGACATGAACGTCCTCGACCCCGGCGAGCGGGCGATATTCGAAGAGGCATACCGGCAGGCACAGAAGAGCCTGAGCGAAGGCGGTATACCAATCGGCGCTGCGCTGGGTGCTGACGGCGAGCTTGTCGCCGTTGGTCACAATGAGCGAATTCAGCGGGGCGATCCGATCGCGCACGGTGAGGTTGCCTGTCTCAGGAACGCTGGCAGAAGGAGGGACTATCGGCGCATGACCCTCTACAGCACGCTCGCTCCGTGCGACATGTGCACCGGTGCGGTGTTGCTGTTCGGCATTCCTCGCGTCGTAGTCGGGGAGGCCGTGACGTTTCCCGGCGCGATCGACTATCTCAAAGCTCGAGGGGTAGAGGTGACGCTGCTGAACGATGCTCGTTGCATTGCCCTGATGAGGGACTTCCAAGAGCGCTGGCCGGAGGCCTGGCGAGAGGACATCGGTACGTAAGCCTACTGTTGGTGGCAGCCTCAGAGTACGCGGTTCAAGATCGCTCCGATCACCAGAGCGGCAAGAGACACCCATGCGGCGAGCCACGCGAGTCGATAGCGGACGGTTCTTTGATCGCGAACGCCAAGTAGATGGTGCAGGTAGACATCCGGCGTGCTGAGGTCGGAAGCCTCAGTCCAGAATAGAGTTATGACGGCAAGAGTCGTCGCAGACGAGATGGTGGCGAAGATCAGTGCTGCCGCCACTGCTACAGAACTCGCATCTACTCCGGCTTCTAGGAGCGACAGCACGATCGTCGATGTCGCGATGAGGATCGAGTCGAACTGTAGGAGCGCCGCGGCCTTGCCATCGAGAACCGACAGGCAGCTATATAGATGATCGTGCTCGAGCTGCTGCTCCTTCGTCAACACCAGTTCGCCCATCGCACGGCTATGCTCGGCAGCGTCGGCCCCCGCCTTCTGTGTGCCTTGGAAGATGAACGCTCTCAAATGGGAATGGGGCCGCATCGGAACCGTGCCTGACTTTGATCGGTAATTGGGATGAGTCGGCGGTCCGGGACAATCGCCTGGGAACGATATATGCTGGCTGGGTTGTACGTCCGGCCGCAGCAACGCCGAGATCATCTGTGTGACGATCTGAGGCAGCGGCGAAGTGGCCTGCATCAAGTGGCCTAGGAAGCCGCCACAACGAAAGAAGAAACCCGTCTCGCTGAAATGCGAAACCCAGCAAAGCGGTTAGCGTTCCCGGCGACGCGATGCGGTGGATCCCCAGCAATAAAGGACCGTTCGGCCGTTTACGGCGTCGAAGTCAATACCGCCCGCCTGAGGCCCGCTGTTGAGCGAGACTGCCGCCCGCACGCGATAGGTTCTGCCTATGGAAATCGAGCCGCTAGACCTCCGCTACACAGAGCATCCCGTGTTTACGCCGCCCGAAGATCTTCAAGCGGTCGTCTGGCGCTACATCGACTTCACGAAGCTTGTATCCATGCTCGACACCCAATCCCTATTCTTCGCATGCGCCGAGCGCCTGAGTGATCCTTTCGAGGGGAGCTTGTCCCGCGTGAACCCGCTGGTGAGGCCATTGATGTACCCGGAGCTTTACAAGCAGCCTGTAGCTACAGAGAACCTGGACGCGATGTGGTCGTTTCTCGCCGAGATGCGACTAAAGGCCCGGCGTGAGACCTTTATCAACTGCTGGAGTATGAACCAGCGCGAGAGCGCGGCACTTTGGGGCTTGTACGTACCACCGACTGGAGGGGTAGCGATTCGCTCGACTTTTGAGCGACTGAGGAGCGCTTTCGGACCGATTGAAAGCTTGCCGGAAAGCGATCCAACGCCACGTGTCTACATAGGACGGGTTCAGTACATGGACTACGACGCGGACTGGATTCCAGAAGGTAACGCTTTGGCCCCGTTTGTTCACAAGCGGCATAGCTTTGAGTTCGAGGGCGAGTTGCGCGCGGTCTACTGCAGCCGTCAGGCGGCTGACGGTGAGCGCGATGAGCGATGTGTTGACCCCGATGAGCAGGTCCCCCAGGGGGTCAGAGTCTCAGTGGATCTTGACCGCCTTATCGAGCGCGTACATGTGTCGCCAGCAGCACCCGCATGGTTAGCCGAACTCGTGAAGAAGGTGTGCTTGCGGTACGGCTTGGCGGCACCTGTTGTGCAGTCGGACCTCGCTGGAACGCCCGTTTATTGAGGCCACGACGGTCCGCGAGGCCACCTGCGCCAGTGTCCCTCGACCATGATCACTGTAGGTGGGTCATTTACGGCGAAACAGGTCAAGCACCTAGCGATTCCGGTCAGGAAGCCAGCCGAACGCTGCTGTTAGCACGGCTGCGTTAGGCAGCCTCGGGCCTTGCTACCCACGATCGCACAGGGATCGCGTAGAGCTTGTAGGCCCAGTTGCCGCCGTTGACGAAGCGCCAGCTAGCAGGCGGCTCCACGGGTACGCAGGTCACTTGGTTATTGACGTGCAGGTGGCCGTGGAGCCTTTCACCTATCCAGACCTCGCCGGGCGCACCGACGGCCTGAATCTTTGCTGCCATCGTGAGAGCCATCCCGTACACGTCGGGCTGAGTACGGGAGGCCGCGCTGCCAACGACGCGCACCGACGCCTCGCTAGCGTCGGCTCCGATGCGGATATCGACGGCGGGCAGGCCGTGACGTTCAAGTTGCACGTTTAGCGCCGTGTAGACGACCGCGACCATGAC
>Ga0265324_10001965_pt1 | contig 11024 bp, 3 predicted proteins | sample 41419metaG_FD_198634 | JGI IMG/M metagenome (GOLD analysis project Ga0265324, IMG submission 198634) | Rhizosphere microbial communities from Carex aquatilis grown in University of Washington, Seatle, WA, United States - 4-14-19 metaG | ecosystem: Host-associated > Plants > Roots > Rhizosphere >... | reverse complement strand
CCCAGGCCGCCGCGCCGGTGAGCGTCCAGCGCACGCGGGCAGACCAACCGTGAACGGGAAATTTGAAATTAGAAACCAACCAGACCCACGCGCCGGAGAACAAAGCCACATACGCCGACAGCGCCAGCCAGCCGAGAATGGGAAAACCAACCGCCGGCATCAGCAACAGCCAGTAAAGCGATGTGAGCCAGAAGACAAACCCGCTGACGTAGCCGACGCGAAAGGCGTCCGCGCCGGACTGTCCGCGCGCGGCGAAGAGCATCAGCGCCGGTGCTACCCACGCGGCCCCAGCCAGGCTGAATTTTGGAAATGCGGCGGCCAGCAGCAGTCCAGCGACCATGGCGATGAGATAACCGCTGCGCCAGAAGAGTTCTAGGCAAACGCTTTTCGCCACCGCTAGGGCGGAATAGCCGTCGCAGAACGTCGCGCCGATTTTGGCGCAATTGGCTGCCTCGCGCCGCACGTGCCGGCTGGCGTTGACGACCACGGCCTCGCGCGCGCCGCGCCACACGGCAAAATCGGCGGACGAGTTGCCGGCGTAATCAAAGCCGCGTTCTCCGAATTTTGCCGTCAACGCGCGTAGTTTGTTCTCGCTGCGCAGATTGGTTTTGCCATCGCTCGCCAGCACTTCGTCGAACAAACCGACATACGCGGCGACTGGCTGCGCCATTTTAAGATCGGACGCGGTGGCAAGAATGATTGTGCGGCCGGATTGTTTTTCCGCGCGCAGCCAGGCGAGAAAGTTTTCGTGATAGGGCAGGGTGGCGGGATCAATCTGGACGCGCTCGGCGAGTTTCCGCTTGAGCCGGGCGCGTCCACGCGGCCACCAGAAAAGGATTTGAAAAATAGCCAGCGGATTGCGCCGCAGCAGGCGCGAGAGCGACTCCCACATCAGGTCGGTGCGGATGAGCGTGCCGTCGAGGTCAACGACGAGCGGGACGTTGGGAGTATCGGTGTTGACGTAAAATGATTGGCCGAAATTTTGCATTCAAAAACCCCTGATATTTGGCACATTTTTTTCACGGCTTCAAAAATTAATTAACCGAAACAATTTGGCCTTGGCTTCTGTTTGGCTCCACAGCCGAAAATGAAACCCGAAATTCTGCAATTTGCTGCTGTTTCGTCGGTTATTGAGCCTGCTTGGCCCAATCTTGCACCCGCTTCATTGTCTCATCACGCTGTTCTTGAGGAATGTAAATCGGTGTCATCCGGTTCTCCCAGCCCAGCAGGATGCTGATTGTCACTGCCGTCCGATCGCAAATTCTCCATTCCTGCCCGAACCGCATAGGAGGTGAATAAACGATTGGCGTGGGATCGTCCAGCAAAGGTATCAGAATATGGACACAATTGGTTGCCGAAATATTGGACAAAGTGACCAGCGCCTTCTCACGCAGATAACTGTCTAATTGTTTGTTTTTGGCCACGGACACCAGTTCGTCGGTCAGGCGGTCGGGCGCAAGTTTACCCAGCGCCGCCGTAGCCACAGCTTCATAGTCCGTGCCCGATAATTTGAACAGTTCATCTGTTGCCGGGGTATATTTCAGATCCCCCAGCGCTTCGATCAGCGCGTAGGCCAAATCATAGTTATGAATCGGCAGATCAAACGGTCTGGGTGGCAAGCGCATGGCTGCCCGCTTTCTGATGTTCGCCGTGACCTCGGCGTTTACATATAGACGCAATCCCATGTTGTCTGTGTCGAGGACATGGATGGCATGATTTTCATCTCCTTGAAAATCTTGCCGAATCTCAGCGGCTTGGCTCGCCAAGAGTTCGATCGGCATGCTGTTTGATGCGAGCGTCGCCTCCAGTTTTTCGAAAAGGGCGGGTGCCGCATTGGTCGCCTCCAAAAGCGTCAGTGAATATGCCGCGGCTGCACCGACGAACTGGTTCGTATCGTTCACAGCTTTGAGCAGGGCTGTCTGGATTTGCGCGTCATTCCCGCCCACTTTACCTAGTGCCAGCGCCGCCTGCCAGCGCACTCCGGCGACCGGATCCTGCATTGCTTGCAAGAGCAGCTTGCGCGTGGCCTCGGTCTGCTGGTTCTGATGGCTCAAGATCGCGCAGTAGAGACGTTGTGTGCGTGGAGGTTGATGCGCAAATCCAGTAGTTAACAAAGTTGTATCCAACGATGATGGCTGCTCAATGAAAATTCGGGCCATCGCCTTTGCCAAGATGGTGTCCGGCGAAGCCAGCAGCTCGACCATTTGTTTCTGGCGAGTTTGCCATGGCAGGTTACCGATGATCTCCGCGATGCCGTCCACCACGTCGCCTTGCTCGTCCCCCTTGGTGTGGATCAGCATATTGAACATGGCGGGGAAATCCTTCTCTGTCGCCCGTGAGCCGATCTGGAAGAGGATGTCTTGGGTGTCGCCATAATTGGCGTTTTCACTTCTGGATTGAACTTCTATGCGATTGAGCAATTCGCCTACGCTGGTTTCTGCATAGAAACTACGCGTGAACGGCGGGGGCGGCGGGGTCTGCCCCTTGAAAATCATTTCACGCCAAGAGTTGTCGTCCAGCAATGGGTCGCTCGGCCGGACAAACTCGCGATAAGCCAGCACGGCTCCCCGATACAACTGCAAGGTTTTGCCCTGCGGAATGATCACGTAAAGCGCCTGTGGCCGGGCAACGCCCTCATACAGCATGGAACTCGTCAGCGGGCTGGAGAAAACCCGCGTCACCATCGGAAAATCGTCGCGCGGGACCTCGTAGGAATTGCCATAGTAAAAACTAAAGCCGGCGAGCGTGACGCCGTAGTTTTCGATCCATTTGCCATCATCCTCCGTCAGGGCCTCGCCGGTCAGAGACTTCGTGGCCAGCGCGGCGAGACGGTCGCAAACCGGCGCATAATCGTTGAGCAGCCGCGAGATGTTCTGCCGGGAATCGTAATACAGACGCAGCGTTTCAATTTCGGCCGCGTTGGTGGTTCCGTCTGCAGCACAGCGCCGGGCCATCGCCACCAGATCTCCTTCGATTTTTTTGTTGGCGTCGCGCGAACGGCTGGTTTCAAATTCGGCACGGTGTTTTTCATAATAGCTTTGGTAAAATTGTCCGAACTGCACCAGCTTGGCCGAGTTCCCCTCCATATCTTTCTCGTCCCGGGAGGCTGATATTTTCTCCGACAGCTCCAGCTTCGTCAGCAACTCGGCAGCGACGGGCTTGATTTCAAAAGTTTGGCCAAACCCACCTTTATCAAAAGCTGCCGCAGTCTGCCGCGTCAATTTGGCCAGACCGGAAAAGAAATCAGGATATGGCGCCACCATGCCTCTCGGTGGGGAGATCATGCCCATGACCATCACGGTAATTTTTTCGTGTAACGCCCAGGTATGCCGTTGTTCCGCCCAGGCTCCCATCTGTGTCCAGAGCTGCAAGTCCGCCCATGCCCCGGTTCGCAAGGGTCCAGGCACGGATGCGGGCAATGGCTTTTGCAGTGTCGCCAGCAAGCGCATCGCCCCGCCATGAAGTGAATCCGGCAGGGGGCCACAGTCCGCCTTGAGAATTTGGTCGCTGACGCTTTTGCCGAATTCACTTTGCACCGCCCGCCGGGCAGCCGACGAGGTCAGTTCCGGCGATGCGGCCAGAAAATCCAAGCCAGATGGAAACTCGCGCCCAGCAATCTTTGGGTCAACTGTGTTGTGGAAACAGACGGCATCCGGCAGGCGGCGCGGGGGCAGCAAGCGAAACCCGCGGGTCTGCTTCGCAAATTCAATGTATTGCGCCGGCGACACCAGCTGATCGCTCACCTGCGGTAACGGCAATTGAGCTTCCAGCCTTTTCTGGATCGCAAGGAACTGCGCCTCGGAAATCGGAGTGTTTTGGACATTGGTGCTGCCGAACACGACTTTTTCAGCGTCGCCATATTCGCGAATCGTGCCGTCCTCGGCCGGCCCCAAAAACGCGTCGAATGGCTCGGACAATTGCCGCCATAATGTAAGCAATTCGGGATCACCGTTGATAACCGACGTGAGGGCCAGAGCAAGTTTGGTTTCGCGCGAATTTGCCAGACGGAATACCACGTTGGCGTACCATTGCCGGGCCGCAAAATAATCGCTCAGCTCCGGAGATTGTGTGTAAAAACTTTGGGCGCGAAACTGGGCCGGGGACAATTCAAATCCAATGGGCGCGGTCACGGGCGTCGAACCTTTGCGCAATCCGTCCACAATCCGTTTCGCCTCTGGTGCCAATGTTTGCCGAAATTGTTCATCCTGTAATGCAAGGCCGACAGAGGCGAACAGGATCAAATCCGCGGTGCCATTAACGGAATTGGTCGCGGATGCCAGCAGACTTTTGGAAAAAGCGCTCAATCGTTTGCTTTGGATCTCCTCCATGTTCTTCACGCCTTCTTCCAGCAGAACATGGTAGGTATGCCACGCCGAATCCGGCGTTATATACGATGGCAAGGATCCGCCCATAGGATTTTTCTCAGAAGGCGCTTCGGTTTGCGGAGACTTGATGTAAGCCTCAAATATTTGTTTAAACGACGGATCGGCGACCACAAAGCCATTTTTGCCGAGCAGTTCTTTTGCGCCGGCTGAACCGCTGAATGCCTCGATGCCCTTGACCGATCGAAGATTGGTTTGACCAAAAACCACAACCGGATGAAGCCAGAGACCAACGCCAGCCACTAGCGTCAGGAGCCACTGGCATCGTATCGTCGTTATTTTATTGAAGTGAGAATAGGGTTTCATGGATTGAAATGAGGTGCCGTGTTCAGCCGGACCCCGACCTTTCAATAATTTTGAACATGGTCAACAAAACCGGAAACGCCACCGCCGAACAGACATTGCCGATCAACGATGCCAACCAACATTTAGCCATGGTCGGTCGGGGAAGAGGGGAATTGGCCGGCGCCATCAGCCAGCAAATCCCATAAATGATCAGCCCTTCAACCACCACGACCAAGCCTTCGCCGATGGCCACGGCAAAAGCTGGACGCATCGATTGCAGCAACCAAAGTAGGCCCAGAAATGCCGGATACGTGATCAGGTGCATGCCGATCAGCCAGAGAATGAAAAACCGGGGCCGGAGCGAGCGTCTCAAAATGAACCAGACGCAAATGACCTCTAACAGAATGGCGAAACTTATGAGGAAGGAAATCTCCGGCTTGATGGATTTTTCGGGAAGCTCAATGGGGTTGGCCTGAGCGGTGACGACCGGAAAAATTGCCGCAGCCAAAATCAAGAGCGGGGAAATATATTTGGTGAGGTTGAAGGCTGTTTTCATTTATTTGGGTGCTGCCGTCGTCGACGAATTCAGCTCTTGCAGATCGCCCTTCACCGTGAGCCGAACATCGGGGTCGGGATCGTTCAAAAGATTTGTGAGCAGGGAAATGATTTCTTCGCGATGCTCTGGAAATCGGCCAGCAATGGCTTCAGTCAGACTGGAAGCCGCTTGGCCACGAACCTCTGGGAATTGATTGGTCAATCCCTTGGTCAATACTGGAATCGCCTTCGGGCCGGTTCCGAGTGAAGAAACCATGGCGTAAAGAACCAAGCTTTGGTTCGTGCCATCCAACAATGCCTGCAGCTGAGGCAGTGCTGGGGTCGCCTGGTCGCCGATCAGCAAAAATCCCTGCATCCCGTCCATGTTGACTTCGTAGGCGGGCAGGCCAAACGGGGGTTCCACGTAAACCAGTCGGCGCAGCAGAGCGGGAATGGCATTGCTTCCGATATGGTGGATCGCCTTTGTTGCCTCTGGTGAAAAGGCGTAATCGCCCTGACGTTCATGCATTTTCAGCCACTCGCCAAGCCGTTTGCCGTCGTAATTGGGATCATCTAAAAACTGCGATTCAAGCGGATGCGTCTTTTGGTATTTTTCCGTGAGTAGTTTTCTGGCCCGGTTAGCCATGGTGGAATCCGAATCGGCGGCCGCAGCTTGCAACGCCGATTCAACGGGTGGAGTCAGGGGGTAACCGCACAGGAGCCGGAACGCAACGCGCCGCGTTTCGGCGTCGGGCGATTGGAAGCGATCGAGAATTATAGGCAGCGCCCGGTCAGGGGCAACGTCCACCAGCGCTTTGAGTGCCCCAGCAGCTCGAGGCTTTTCACGAGCGAGGCAATTGGTCAAAATGGGCAGTGCTTGGTCTGGATCAATGCTGATGATTGTTTTCAATGCCGCGCCCGCCACATTTTGATCACCGTGCTCGACGAAATTGGTGAGGATCGGGAAAGCGACCAGCGCATTGGTTCCAAAATTTGCGAGCGCTCCCGCTGCGTTTGCACAGACCGCAGAATCTTTTAATGCTTCAATTAACAGCGGAACCGCTATTTCCGGGGCGCTGGCCTGAATTCCGATGGTGTCCACGGTTGTGGCGCGCACGGCAACAGATGAGTCATGGAGGCGAGGTTTGATCCGGGTGATATAGACCTCGACATCATCCGTGACGGATGCGAGCTGATCAATTGCCCACTGCCTGACGGCCACGTCCTGATTGGTCAATGCCTGGCAAATGACGGGCTCAGCCGGCTTGCCCATGGATTCGAGACATTTCCCAATGACCAAAAGCCGTCTTGGCTTATCCAGGAGTTTTCCCAACGCTTCGGCGGCGGGAGCGCCATTCGTTCCCAAAACTTCGAATCCTCTTTCCCCAAGCCACCAAAAATCTTCGGCTGAATGCCACCGGATAAACCGGTCTCCAATATCGTCGCTGATTCTCAACTCGTCCCCGATACGCATGATCGCCATGCTGATCGGGTCATCTTCGGACTGAACCAGCTGCAATAATTTTGGAAGAGCCTTTTTTGCGCCAATGCTGCGAACGGCGTTCTGGGCTTCGGCAAGGCGCTGCGTTTCCATCAGCGGCGTGTCCCAGCATTGCTGCAGCCAACTTGTCAGTGTGCGCTTTTGATATCGTGGTTCATGCGTGAACAGCAGCAGCAGGCCGATTCCAATCAGGGCTAAAATCAGAACCGGGAAGCGGAATGGGCACCATTTTTTCATCCATGCTTTATTCTTAATGGCTATGCTCTGCGACGGAAAACGAACCAAACAAATCCCGAAATAAGCAGAAGAATCATGACCAGGATTGCTGAAATCCAAATTCCTCGAATCGCGAATGTTGACGCAGTTGCCAATGCGCTCACTGGGGCAACCACGATCACAGCGCTGCTCAATCCTCCCGCAGAAACGGCCACAACATTCTTGAGATCGCGAGGGACGGTGCTTTGACCCGCGCTGTTGTCACCCCAAGCGACAACCGTTCCGTCCTTTTTGAGTGCCAAGCTGTGATTGGCTCCTGCCGCTATGGCTATGACATTGGTCAACGCCATTGGCAGGTTGGTCTGGCCGGCATTGTTGCTGCCCCAAGCGACGATTGTGCCGTCTTGCTTCAATGCCAAATTGTGGTCGCCGGCATATTCGCCTCCAACAGCGATTGAAACGACAGCGTTCAAATTGTTTGGCAGGTCCGTCTGGATCGAGCCACCCGCGCCCCAGCCAAGGACCGTCCCATCATTTTTCAAGGCCAGATTGTGACCGGTTCCCGCAGCGACCGCCACGACGTTGCTCAAGCCAACTGGCACTTGGGCCAGCCCCGGATTCCCCCATCCAACGACCGTGCCGTTTTGTTTGAGGGCCAAACTGTGATTGTAAGCCGTGGTGACAGCAACAACGTTGCTTAAGTCCCCCGGAGGTGAGGTCTGCCCAAAGGTGCCGAACCCCCATCCAACCACGGTCCCGTCATCCCGAACCGCGAGGCTGTGATACCAGCCGCCGGCAATCGCCTTTACATCTTCAATCCCGGAGGGCACCCACGCCTGCCCATCACCCTGATGATTTTCTCCACCCCACGCGATGACGCTGCCATCTGATTTGATAGCAAGATAATGACCTAGCCCGGCGGCAATGGACGTGATGCCGGTCAATGAGCCGGGCGATACACTTTGCCCGAAGTTGTTATTTCCCCAACCGACGATTGTGCCGTCTTTTAGCAGAGCCAGGCTGTGGTCTCCATAGTCATTCCCTCCGCCCGAGAAAGTGGTGATGTTGGTCACTTCGACCGGCACCTCCGTGGCTGAAAAATAGCTCTGGCCCCAGACAACCAGTCTTCCATCACGTTTCAACGCCATACCATCCCAAGGACCCGCCGCGATGGCCGTTACGTTGGTCAAATCCTTCGGCACGTCGATTCCCCAGCCAACCACGGTGCCGTCTTTTTTCAACGCCAGGTTGAAATAGGAGCCGGAGCAAATCGAAACAACATTGGTCAGGCCTTCAGGCACGCTAGCTTGACCATGTTGATTTCGTCCCCACGCCACAACGGTCCCATCACTCTTAAGTGCCATGCTGTGTTCCTCTCCTGCCGACACCGCCACAACGTTATTCAAACCGTCTGGCGCTTGTGTCTTGCCATCTTCGTTGATGCCCCAACCGATCACGGTTCCATCATTTTTAATCGCCAGGCAGTGTTCCGTGCCTGCCGTAATTGCCGCGACATTGTTCAACCCGTTTGAAACTGACGTTTGCAGGTGAGCATTATCTCCCCAGGCAACAATCGTCCCGTCCCGCTTCAGGGCCACACTGAATCCACTGTTGGAACGTCCGCCGGCAGCGATGGCGATCACATTGCTCAAACCTTCGGGCACCGTTGATTCACCCGAAAGATTACGGCCCCACGCGACGACCGTCCCGTCAGCCTTGAGAGCCAAGCTATGCTCGCCCCCGGCGGCGACCGCGATGAAACGTGTTCCGGGTTGAACCAATGGTAGGACGATCGAGCCCCAACTGACGACTTGCCCGCTGGCGTTGGTTGAGGCAACCCTGATCTTCTTTGCCACCACAGGTGTGGGCGAAGTCACCGGTGCTTGCGGACTAGGCTTAAATTCAGTTTGTTTTCCCGGATCGAATTCGAGGTTCCGGGAACCCGCCGGATTGACGTAGGATTCGATTTCCATGGAAGATCCATCTCGGTCAACCGGGTCCAGCCGGATGTGAAAATGCCCATATGCTTTCCCGTTCCGGCTCTTGAGATAAAATGTCGCCTCACCGTTCCACCCGCTCCATTTCGGGTTCGCCGGCGTCATGTCGAACCTATATTGCGGCCGATATCCTTTGGCTGGCGCCTCGTTCAGATAATCATCGTTCGTCACCTCAATGACGCCGCCACCGAGTGGAGTCAAGGTGAACGACCACTCGAAGTTTTCATGCGGCTTGACCTGCGCCGGGCGCTGGAACTGGATCAACAAATCCCCAGTGTCATTTGTGCCTTCAACCAATTTCTTGGAAAGCAGGTCAACCGTGTAAATTCGGCTGTCTGATTTGACACGATAACGTTCGCTATCGTGGATCATCGGCTCCGGCCCTTTAAGCTTCCACATCGTGTAGATTGCTCGATGGTTCGGATTTGATTCAGGGCCGCCGCGTCCATGCAGGCCCAAGCCGTGCCCTTCGATTTGATAGCCGCTCTTTTCGGGCGTGACACTCACTGATTCACCTCGGATGCCGGTGAATTGGAAATGACCAGATGCATCGGTTTTTGTTTTCTGGGTTCCGCCCTGCCCAAATGACAAATTGATATTAATGCTGACATCCGCCCCAACAACTGGCTGTCCGTGTTGATCGATCACCCTGCCGTAAAAATCCTGGGACTGGTTATCGCTCAACGTCATCATTTCCGCCATGGCCAGGCCCTTATCCATTTCGCCTTGCCGGTAGGCATGTTCAATCGTAGCCATCGTGTTGCTCATGGCGGTCGGTGAAAGTGGTGGATTTGCCGCTAAATTAGCTTTGAAGGATTCAGCCAGTTGCAGACTTGCTTTCGCCACCAAGGATTCAAGCGCTCGGAAAGATGCCTCGCCGCGGCCAAAAGAATTGTTTTCGTATTGGTTGGCCGTGGGGTCCGCAAATCGCCAGGAAATCCGCAAATCAAAATTCTTGCGATCGTTGGGCTGGCGAAAATTCATTATTTGGGAAACCATCCACGGGACATGTTCTATTGGTTGATAACTCACCGCGCCGTTCGTTCGAACCTCGATCTGTAAATCACAACTTAAATCCGTTTTCGGCATAACTGCCTTCATGATTTCGCTTTCGGTCGGTTGCTTTAGCTCGACCATCGCCGGCGGTTGGGCTGGCTGCAGCGGGTCCGCCCGGCGGCGGAATTTTTCCAAGTTGTTCCACCCGTCACTGGTCATTTCCTTGTAGCCATCAAGAATTCCCGTATTGCCGGTGTCGGCGCTATCGGGTTCGGTGTGCGTCACGAGCACTTCATAAACATCTGGCAGACCGTCACCATCACTGTCTTCGCTCCAACCGGCCGTGAATTCTGGCTCGACCACGTCAGGTAGGAACTTTACCTCGGGCATGGCAATTGGGCTTTGGCCTTCGTGCATCATCCCTTGCCTATCCACATGCAAATAAACCGGCTCCCGGTTTGTGCCGGAAGCGAAATATCCGCTGGCGCGCCAGTGGGGATCATTTTTGTCACGCATCAGGAGCAAATAACTGGCGTAAGGAATGGGATGGGGAACCGTCAGTGCGTAGCCATTCGTCTTTGGCTGCGCAACTACAGAAATAATCGTTTTGCGGATTTCGGTTGTATCCACCTGGTGCAGGACCGCGCGAAGTGGCGGGGTATAGTGTGGTTGTATCCGATAGAGCGGTTGGAAAAATGTGTCAACATTCGGATCAATATAGCGATATTCGCTGAGCCCAGCTTGACCTGGAGCCCGAGCAACAACTTCATATGGCCCAGTCACCATCGGGTTTTCTCGCTGAAAACCGGGGCGGCCATTCATCGGCCGGAAATTGGGCGGCAAATTTGTCGGGAATCTGCCGTTGGGCCCAAGTGGTGGAGTTCGTTGGAAACGCATGTCATTTGTCACCGGGCGCATGGTGCGGTTTGCCCGTTCGATCAGGAAGTAGTCAGGCACGGGGCCGTTGAAAACCCGCCACGTAAGAACGGCGTGGCCATGCCGAACATCATTGGTGCCTTGATAAAATGCCACGCTTGATTGCGGAGCCGGAGGCGGGTAAGCGCGAAAAGGATCCATGTTATTCTGCAATTTCTGCAAATTGTTCCAACCGTA